>Ga0209645_1000015_pt1 | contig 81434 bp, 74 predicted proteins | sample ETNvirenome_6_30_FD_184070 | JGI IMG/M metagenome (GOLD analysis project Ga0209645, IMG submission 184070) | Marine viral communities from the Pacific Ocean - ETNP_6_30 (SPAdes) (version 2) | ecosystem: Environmental > Aquatic > Marine > Oceanic | place: Pacific Ocean | collected 2013-06-19
ACACAAGAATACTGTTTATGAAAGTGGTTTGAAGAAGGATTTTGATGGTGAAATCACCACAGGAAGATTCCCTGCGAATGTGATTATGGATAAGGAAGCGGGCGAGATTCTTGACGAGCAAACAGGCGAATTGAGTGCCGGACACGCACCAAAGTTAAGCAAAGGCAACCCATTTTCAGGTGCTAATGATACTGAACGCCAAGAAATACATTATGGAACAGGCGGTGCATCACGATTCTTCTATTGTGCCAAGCCATCACAGGCTGAGAGGCATGGTGGTTTAGAATCTTTAGAGGATAAGGAAAAATATGCCGATTTTGGTTTGAGGAATAGAATACAAGATGGAGTTATTACTAATGATAGAACCAATAACGCTGCATACACATCAAAGAACAATCATCCAACGGTAAAGCCCATCAGTCTGATGACCTATTTGTGTCGTCTTGTGACTCCTAAGAATGGAACAGTACTTGACCCATTTATGGGAAGTGGCTCAACTGGAATAGCGGCTTGTATGGAAAACTTCGATTTCATTGGGATAGACATGGAAGAAGAATATGTCGAAATCGCTCGTCATCGAATTACACATTGGAGTGATTACAAACTTGATGATTTAGAGGTCGGAGAAGAAACAGATTTCAAACCTGTTAGATTCAGAAATCAACCAGCAACGTATTGGTAAAAGGAGATAGAAAAATGGAAAGAGAAATTAGGAACATTGTATGTCGTTTGGAACTTACAAGAAAGGACAAAGAATTGGCTTTGATTGAGGCATCATGTTATCGAACAATGGAGAACAAATATGCTTACGCATCGAAGATAACGAAGGCCGATGTTGAGGCTAACTGCATAACCGATGACGAAATCCAAGAGGGATTGGAAATGGTCGGTGAGTGGGGAGTATGGGTTTCCGGTGTCGAGAGGGGTGAGTGAATAATGGGAGAAGAAAACATTTGGCGAAGTCCTAGTATGGAAGGAAAGTGGATGAATGGTAAGGGAGATGTGCTGGCTAGGCGCATTGACTACTATCAGAAGATTTGGTTAGACCTACGCATAATCAATGTGCAAGATGGAAAACACCAACCCACCCGACATGGAGTTAGATTAACAGTAGAACAATTGAAGGAGATTCTACCTAGACTCGTTGAGTTTGTAAACGAAGTCGAAGATGAGTTAGAACAAGAAGAGCGGAGTAGAGAGGAATGAAAATTTGGCACATTGAATGTTCTGAGTGTGGTTTTAGGCAACGTGCTATTCAAGACCCAAAACCGAAAAGAAAATGCCCCAACAGACACACCACTTGTACTAATTCACATTTAGATTTAGTTCATGAAATTGAGCATCTAAACCAATGGTACGACTTTAGTAGGGAAGAGAAAATTGATGACGGTTTCCATTTTGGGAAATATACTAATTACACAATTGTACCTGTTTGGGGTCATGTTGATGGTCATCTTGTAATGATTGGTAAAAGGAAGCGATACCATTTACAGGAATGCTGCGGTAAAAACCGATTCAATTCTCGTTGTCCAGTATGTAATTATAACTGGAAGTCTGAAAAGCAAATTCCTATAACTTTCCCTCCTACAAAAATAGATGAAGATGGTTATGAAGGATACACAATAAGCGGGGAAGAATAATGAAATTTATGGCAACAATCGGAAAAGAGAAAAGAGGAAAAACTGGATTTGTTTATGATACTCTTAATAACGGAAAAGAGGAACTTTGGGTTTTAGATTTCGATGGTGAGGAATAATGAAATTCTCGTTAGCAGCGAGATTACATGAATCTCTCCTTCTTGGTAATGATAAGCGACAAGTACTATCATCAATTGATAATTACAAAGATGCACTAGAATTGTATCACTTGTTTTGCCCGCAAAGAAAAATTATTACCAAGGGCGATTTACATAATTTAGCAGCCGAAGAATTCGGTGTTTTCGTAGATGTTATCGCTGATGTGGTGGGTGAGCGTGAAACATGGCGAGTTTTAGCCCTAGAAAGCAACGTAAGCGGCTCTAGAGACTGGAAAGTATCTGAGGCTATCCAACACGCCGAGAGCCTCAAAGATGGCGCAATCGGCTTACTTGAAATTACGAGCCTTCTCGATGAAATCGAAGCCCGTTTGTTTTGGAGATTCATTATCGGTGAAAAAGTAATGAGAGAAACCGCTTTCTTGAATGCCGTAAGTCAGAATACTTCTATTCAAAGTCGAATTCTGAAACAACACATCGCTGTAAAAGACCCCGAAGAAATACTAGAGGCGTTATTCAATGACCCTGAATCGTTAGGTGCAGGTGTGTTATGGAGTGAAGAACCATCACTAGCATTAACACCACGCAGGTTTATTCCACATCTATCACAAAATGGCCCTACCAAAATTAAGAAATACAACGGTGGTTTTTATCAACGAATACTAGCCAAAGGTGCAACCAATATGTTGCATATCACAAATGAGCCTACTGGTTCTCGTTTCGTATGGCGGGATAGAACTGGTCGGTTAATACCGAAAGGTCTAGCGCCTAAGTTAGATTGGTCTATCAAAGGGCCAGTTATCTTAGAGGCGCTTGGTGAAAATAATACTATTCACGTTTATGATGCGATATACCCAAGATATCCTACATTAACATTACAAGAAAGGTTAGAGAAATTCCAATCTAGTCTTACAGATGAACCGATAGTGGTTCATTTCCCTACTGAAATTGAACACTGGAGTGGTTTAGTTACAGTATTAGATGACGAGGAAATAATACGCTTCCCGAATTTTTCAGCATACGAACCATTTAGTGAAGGGGGGTACACTTTGATGACATCTATGGCTCGCAAGATATTCAGATTACAACAGGTGAAACAAAACGAAGGTCGTTTATTTATTCGTGTAGCAGCACTTGATGGTCTAGATGATTACGTCATCGTGGGTGAAATGGAAGCCTTCGATGATTTAACACCACAGTTGTTATTTTCTATCAAGAGAAGAACTGGTTTCATTCCAAAGGATACTTGGGAAAACGTGTCCGATACCGATTGTATAGCGGTAGAGGTGGTGACCCCACGAATAACTTATGAACCAATCAACATCGAAAGCCCTCTCCTTGTCGCTGTTCGTGACGACTTGGGGATATCTGATATCACACAAATAGTAGATTTAATGTTCGGAGATGATGAATAGATGGATGATTGGTCATTTGCACTTGGGTTCATCATTAGCGACTTGAAATTTCACGCTAGTATGACTAGGAGTACTCAAACCCCGACTGGTTTTAGGCTACGAAAATACATTTGGTGGAGAACTCTATTCGCAAAGCCTAGAGATGGATTATTAGAATTGGTTGAAGAGCAATTAGAGACAGTAGGTATTTCACTCAAGGAAGAATACCACAACAAAAAAGAAATTCAGATGTGGTTTTCTTTGATAGAAAAAGCCAATTTAGAAAATAAGTTATCCGACCAATTAGGAATTAAACAACTGAAATTTGTATTAGACAATCCCTTCCCAAAAACATTCGATAGTATAGTAGAATGGGCAAAAGAATTCGATAATATTGAGTTGGGGTATTTAAAGGAAACAATAAATGAGGTTGAAGCACATGGCATGGAATGAAATTACACGACCAATCCACCTAGGTCAACTAGTTGGACAGAAGGAATTTGTTGACGAGGCTGGGCTTTGGGAAGCCAAACAAGAGTGGCCTGATGCTATTCTCCTTCAAGGACCACCCGGAGTAGGGAAAACTACTGCCGGAAGAATCATTGCTCGTTCCGCGCTTGGCGACTTTTTTGACCCAGTGAATTTTGTTGAAACAAACGCTTCTGATGATAGAGGTCTTGAATTTGTTAGAACTGAATTGCGAACCTTAGCATCAAGTAGACCTCTTGGGGCAAAAAGAAGAGTGGTTTTACTTGACGAAGCCGATGGTTTGACATCAGCCGCCCAAGACGCTGCTCGACAGATTATTGAAAACCACGCTGGTAATTGTTTATTCATTCTCACGGCAAACAATGTTGAGAAGATTAGACCAGCAATAAAGAGCAGATGTTCGATATACAATTTCAAACCACTTTCACCACAAGAAGGAGCAATACACCTTTCCAATGTATGTAAAACAGTCAATGTCTCACAAGATATCCTAGAGGACTGGCAACAGCATTTCCCTAGACTAATACATATGTTAGGTGGAGATTTGCGCTCTTGTGTTAATGTGTTGGAAAGCACACCTCAAGAAATAGGAGCATTAAAAAAAAAGGTTTCTGAATTAGATGTCATAACCGATGCGGCTATTGCCAGCACAGATAACGAGTGGATGGAGATGAGAATCGGTTTCCATAAAGCGTTAGGATTAGGACGTGACCGCTTCTTTATCATGCGGTCTTTTTACAACAACATTTCAACATTCTTTGATATTTCAGACGAAGATGGTAACAGCAAACTGTGGAGTGTTCTTGCAGTTTACGGAGATATGATGAGTCGAATCTATGAATGGCCGGACAGCGATGCCGCATTCATGGATTGTTTCGTAGCCCAACTTAGGCGGGAGATGATGATAAAATGACAGACGAATATGAATATGAACAAATGGAAGAAGAAGAAACGAAAGTAGCCGGTTTTGCTCGTGAGGGTGGCGGTAAAACGCTACCCGAAGGGGTAATGCTACGGCTGAAAATGCACAGCGAGAGAGTTGGAGAGAGCATAGAGAAGGTAGAGAAATTCTATCTTGATTCTATCCGAGACGAATATGGCTGTGAAGATTGGGCTGATGAAGATGAAGACCTACTTGTTGATTGGTCGGAACAAATCTTAGTACAAACCCGAAGAGCAACAATGGGTGGCGGTGCTAACACTGTTACTTTTGTAGGTTGCTTTATCGGTGTAGATGGTACAAAGAGAGACCGCAGACAAAACATGAGGAATCGTGCAGCGATTGATTTCACAAGAGACCCAAATGCCGCCATTGATGGTGGTAGGATTGGTGTTTACGAAAAGAATGGCGACACATGGAAGATTACCACAGCAAACGGCTCTATTGACACAGTAGAGCCAGTAGATGAACCTCCTGTACTTGGATTCCTAGCAGACGGTCAATACATCTGTTTGGTGGGTTCATCCACTGGTCGTCCAATGCCTTCTACTTTGATGGGTAGGCATTACTATTTCCTAGGTAATGAAGAAGATAAGTTTGAGCAAGATATCAAGATGTGGCGTGTTGATTGTGTAGGAGACGCTACTAATATCGAAGTTAAAATTGGTGAGCCATGTAAGATATTCGTTAGACCACCAAACGAAAATGCTCCTGATGCATACAAGGATATTCTTGGAATTTCCGCTGGTTTTGAGGATTCTATTGAATACACTTACGACTTCGTTGGTGAAGATGAGAAGAAGTTCCTTCACCCCGGTCGCTTCTTGGTGAACCCTGATATGCATCCTTTCTATGCACCTCTTGAGGATTTAGAAGAAGCATACGAATCAGGCTCTCGTACCTTTGAGATAAACGGAGAGCAAGGTAGGGCTGGTCCTATTGTAATCACTAAGGGTACAGTTACACGACTTTCCACTGAACCTAGAGAAACTGAGTATGACGAGTCCGGTAGAAATTACGTATTCAATCTAACATCGGTTGCTCTACAAAGTCAATACGGACAAAGTAACTCATCTGAGGTTGCTTGCTGGGTTAGTAGCGCTTGCCACGATAACTCAAAGCCGTTCATTGCTCGTGATGATGTATCCGAAATTGAATGGGCTGAAAAGTCAACTGTCTACGTAATCGGTAGAATCGGTATGTCTGTAAGAGATGGAGAAAGAAATCCGAAACTCACTGTCTTTGGTGTCTATGCAGACCCAAGAAGAATCCGCCGTAGAGTAAGCGGTGGTAACACTGGACAGGAGCAGTTTAACTGAGGTGAAAAAGAATGAGTGAAGAAAGAATAGTGAGACTAATTAGGAATGAATTGGTTAATGCCGTCAACCACATAACGAAAGCGATGATGGAATCGGGACGTGTTAATTTGGATAGAAATCTAGCACTAGACCGTCTGAATGAGACGTTGAAAGATATGATGGGGACACAAGAAGCAATTCTACAGGAGATGAAGAAAAATGAGTAAAACTAAGGTAGAATTAGAAGCAGAAAACGCAGCATTGAAAGCACAGGTAGAAAGAGTGGAGATGTTAGAGAAGCAGGTTGCTAGGCAACAATTACAATTACAGTTGCTGGAACAATACGCCAACACAGTAATGGGTGCTGGGCAACAATTGATTTCTAACATTGAGGCTTTGAATAAAGCAAGTGGTGATGAGTGATGGCGGGTTTTGGCGCAGCGAAGCGCATTCAAGAAGATAGAGAAGAGAGCGGCGAGCCTCTACCTACTGCTGAGAATAAAACCACACCTGTTGTAAATAGCAATGACCCATTCTCAGATTTGAGAAGCGAGTTACAATCACTTCACAAGAATCAACCGAAAACTACGGTTTTTGCTTTGATTGCTGGACATGAAAACACAGGAAAAACTGCGATTGTTTTAGATGCATTCGATAGGCATTGTAAAAATGATAGCAACGGAAAAGACCAACTTTGGATTCTAGATTTCGATGGTGGTGGGGTGGGTACTACAACCGCATTCCATTCAAACAACGATAGAATTAGATGTTGGAATCCTTGGGTAATGCAAACTGGAAACAGAACTGCATATGATTATCCGGGCACTCACGACCGTGTTATGAATATCATGCAATTCGCTGTGGATACAGCCCGAAAGCAGAACGATGATGGTTATGATGGTGAAAGAATTTGGGGTCTTCTAGTAACAGGGATAGACCTTTGGGATTCGATTGCGATTAACTGTATGAGAATCGAAGACCTAAATTTGGCTCGTGACGGTATCGAAGCGGCTGACTGGAACGTTAAGGTAGGCCATCAGTGGGATTGGGCGATACGCAAGACTAGATTCCATCAATTGACCGCTCTATCAAAGCAGTTAGTGTCAGCAGGTTGTCAGGTGTATTGGGAAACCCACTTACGAATGACAAACTATTCTTTCGGTAAAAACGAAGATGGTGCTAAGTGGCGACCTGATTGTGAGAAATCAACCAACAATTACGTGTATCAAATTTTGATGTGCGAAAGAGTTGATACCTATGACGATGAACGGCGTGAAATTATCAAGAGCGAGTATACAGTCACCTTTGATAAGAGTAAAACTAATGCAGAACTACAGGGACAAAGAAGAACAATACTTGTTACAGAAACAGGAAAGCCAGCCCGATGGGTCGGTCTTCCTGAACTAAGTGATGGGAGTTTGTGAGATATGACAGAAGTAGAGTTAGATAGAAAAGATTTCCTTCAATTCCTTTCTTCTTTTGGGGAAACTGAGGATTTGAAAATTGTAGCATCTAAGGATTCTATTTCAGCAGAAGTAGGGTTTTCCACACACTATTTGAAAAAATCAATGGCTGTTGAGGCTAACTCAATAAAAACTGAAGGTGAAATAGATATTTCAGATTTGAAAAAGTTGGTTTCTTTTTGCAAAAAGATAAGCAAAGATAGTATCTTGGTAAGGCAAATGGGGTCAGGTAAGACTTTGTATGTTAATGGTGGTAGCACAAAGTTACAACTTCCAACAAGTAATACTATTATTTCACATACAAAAACGCCGTTGATAAATAAATTAATTTCTGAGGCGAAAGATACTATGTGGTCTACTTGGACTCCGCAGAAACTTGAGATATCCACACATGGTGATATATCTGCATCTGAGTTACTCGATATTGCTAAGATGAAAGATATTGTCGGGAAACACGGAATTACAGTATCAGTAAATGCTGATGAGAGTGAATTTGCTGTTGCTATGGGTAAGAAACATACCCCTCGTATTTTCTCCACGTTAAGCGTATCGAATTCTCAAGGACCAATGGGTACTGTAGAGAGTGATTTCGGGCATTGGTTTACTGATTGTCTTGGTATGCTTGAAGAAAGCGCTGCTACTTTTCACATGGGTGAATCATTACCTTTGATTATTGAACAAGAAAATACACTATTGATAATAATCCAAGAAGCGTGATTGGATGATAGTGGATTACTTTACGCCTGAGTCTCGTGTATTCAATACACCTCGTGGCTCTCTTCGTATCGGAGAATGGAATTCAGATTCTGATAAACCATTCATCTATGAACGCACAAGAGACGCTGATGGCGTATTACATGAGCGGGTATTACAAGAGGGGGATGAAGACTACATATCTCCTTCTTGTTGGGTAGACGCAGCAATAACTGATGCTACCATACACAGAATAGAATCTAGATATCCGGGTGTAAGTATTGACAGAACAAAAACAGCAGTAGGAATAGATGGTGTACCGTTGATAAAACTGACAGCATCTCATCCTAACCATTTGTGGAATATCAAAGATGAGTACCCACATACATATGAAGCGGATTTAATCTATACAGACCAGTATTTGATACAAAACTATCCTGATGGTATCCCTGATTTCCATCCTCGTATTTGGTACTTCGATTTGGAGTGGGACCCCAAAGAGGATTTCACCACCGTAATGGCTGTTGTAGATAATCAAGCACCACACCCTGTGGTGTTCGCTTGGAAGCAAGATTTGATGAGTGAACATACAAAATGGATAGATAGGTATGGTGGGTATGAACTTAGATTATATCTAAACGAAGAATCAATGCATGAGGGATTCTTACAATACCTTGACGAAAGAGACCCTGATATTCTTGTAGCACACGCCGGAAACTGGGCGGATATACCACATCTGTATAGAAGGCTGAAAGACCCGTCAAGATTGAGTCCGATTGGTGAAGTAATCGCTCCTAGAAAGGATACAGGGTACGATGAATCCGCTCAACCGATTAAGGGTAGGATAGTATTCGATAGTGCGGCTAGAGGGATTACAGGTAGTGGCTTTGAGGCGATATGGCAGAAGTCCGGTAGAGGGCAAATGTCTAGCCGTAGCCTTAACTGGGTGGCTCAAAGTTTAGACTTAGGAGAGAAACTAACAGATAGAATCGAAGGTATGACTGTACACAATGGATGGTATGATTACTTCGATGACTTCGTTGACTACTGTTTAGTGGATACAACCTTGCTAAGAGACATTGATGAGATGTTACACGCCGTTGAATTCCATGTAGCCATGATGAAACTATGTGGTGTTGGATTCCGTAGCACCTACAAAGTTACTAGATACTTTAGGGGTCTAATTGGAAGAAGAACAGATTTGAAAGCACCATCGTCTAAAGCGCAGAATCGTGAAGAATTACAGGCGGCGTATATTCCTGACCCTATACCGGGAAGACATGAAGGTGTAGCACTGGTAGACTACGCTTCTTTGTATCCGAATATTATACTGAGTCTGAATTTATCTTGGGAAACCAAAAAACAAAACGCCGGTAGTAATATTAAATCTCCCGGTAATGGAACTCACTGGTCACAAGACGAAGTGGGATTACTCCCAAGCGTTGTGAGTGAAATGCTCGCATTAAGAAAAGATTACAAAAAGAAAATGTACGAAGCGACAGATACTAATGAAAAATTAGGATATGATATGCTTCAAACAGCAACGAAAGTTGCAGTGAACGCCCTCTACGGTATGGTATCTATGGGTAAAATAGGTGGTATGTGGTCTGATTTGGATATAGGCCGCACTATTACATACATGGGTAGAGAGAGCATCAAATTCCTACTTGCTGAAAGTGAAAGGCAAGGTTATCGCGGGTTGTATGGTCATACTGATTCCGCATTTATTCAAGTTCCATTCGATGAAGCAGAAAACCTAGCAGCACATCTAACTCAAGAATCTAGAAAACAACTGGATATGCCCTACATGGATGTAGAATTAGAAGCATACTTCGATTACTGGATTAGTGCTGAAACGAAAAATAGATACTTTGGTATCAAGTCTTGGCCTGAGTCTGATAAAGGCAAAATGAAAGTTAGTGGTTTTGAAATCAAAGCATCTAACGCCGCACCAATCAGTAAAGAAACACAAGGTGTTTTATTTGACTTAGTTGGTAAAGGCGCAGAAGAAGAAGAGGTTACTGCGGCTATACGCCCGATAGTAAAATCAATTCTAAATGGTGAAAGACCAATAAAAGATTTAAGCCCTTATGGTAGAATCAAGAAGAGTATGAATAACTACACAGCAAACGTTCCTATGCCTGTGAGGGCTGCTAAATACTACAATGAAAATATTGCAACTGATGACCCCTTTAGACCGGGAGATGGAGCACAATGGGTGTACATCAATGCAGTACCCGAAGGTTTACCCGATTCGGTATCATTTCCAAAAGAGAAGAAAAACGCAAGCGCTTCTCACTTTGTTGCTAAATCCGGTGAAACCAAAACATTCCCTGCTAACGTAGTGGCTTTCAGGGAAGAAGATGAAATCAAAGACTTCTCAATTGACTATGATGTGGTCGTAGAAAAAATGGTGAAGGCCAAAATCCAACCAGTGTACAGTGTAATGGGTTGGGATATGGAAAAGGCCGCATCACCACAAGAACAACCGGCGGTGTATTGGTGATGGGTCATTACAGTAATTGCGCTGATTGCGGTAAATGCACTGCTGATAGTCAATGGTTAGTCCAAGGACTATGTACAGAATGTGGAGATAAATGGTACAAAAGCGAAATGAAATACTAAGGTGGTTTTAATGAGTAGAATAGAAGATGAAGTATGTAAGAAAATACAAGGAAGAGCAGAAGTTGGTAAGAGAAAGTATGGGGTCACAATGGAGACAGCACCTTTGTCCCAGTTAGAATGGTTGATTCATGCTCAGGAAGAAGCAATGGACCTAGCAGTTTACTTACAGAAATTAATCGAGGCTGAAAGGGATAGGTTGGAACTTAAGAGTATTAGAAGAGATTATGTCAAAGCCAAGTTAAGAGAGATGGAGGAAAATGAATGAAGTGGGAAGAATACTTTAGAAGAATGAAAGAATACAGGAGAAAGAGGAAATGAAGAGATACAAGTGTCAAATTTGTAAAGAAATGAAACCTCGTACTAAAGGTCGCCATACGACTATTTGCGGTAAATGTATTCGATTAAGAAAAGAGGGGAAACACATGAGCGTCAAGAATTTTCCATATCAAGGGGGTTTTTGGTGATGAGATGGAATCCTAATGGCGATGATAAGTTGGCTAAGGCTGACGATTATCCGTTTGAAGATATGAAAGAATCCTATGCGAAGAGTGACTACTCTTGGTCTCCTGACATGGAAGATAAAATTTTACGAGTTACGAAAAGTAGCAACGGTACATTTGATTGGTGTCCAAAACAATACTTTTTTCAATACATTATGAAACTAAAACAAGAAGAAAAGGACTACCATATTCGTGGGAACAATGTGCACGATATGACTGAATACTTTTGGAAAGAGGCGGTCAATTACATAGATGATATTCTAGAGCAAATAGAGTCAGGTAATATGAACATGGCTCGCCAAATGCTACACGACATTATCCCAAAACCCCCATCCCCATATCTATATGGCGAAGATGAGCAAATCCAAACATGGGTTGATTGGCAATTCGATAGACTGGTAGCCACTAAAGGTATTGATTGGTTTCCAGTTGGGAACGAAGCCGAAGTACACGCTACTCGTATTGTAGAGGTTGATGGGACTCCAGTACCTATTCATATGCGGGGTTTTATTGACCGTATCTTTGAGGATGATAAAGGATACATCCTCATGGAATTGAAAACTGGAAAATGGAAGAAAGGAAAAACAGCAACTAAGTTAAGGGCTGAAATGCAATTTTACAAAATGATGCTTGAATGTAGTCAACACGGAGAATATCTCCCGATTACACATTGGGGTTGGGAATTTCCCGGCGGCAATATAAACAATGGTGATGCTGCTGCTTGGGAGTTTGAGTCAACTTCAGATAGAAAGGCGAAGTATGCAGAAAGAACTGTTGAAAAGCGCCTGAAAAAATTAGTCAAGGCCCACCTTGACATGGATTTTCCTGCGGAAAGAAATGATTTCAAATGTGCGTGGTGTGATTTCATGCACATTTGCCCCGCATGGACACAACAGGAGTTGGAATTATGATAGAAGAGAGAACTGTAGAATTACTACTAAAGAAGACGATAGAAACAATGAACAGACATTATCAACCGCATAAAGAAGTGCTTGTTGATTTTGGAATATTAGGTGATAAAGATATGATTGTAAAGGAAACTTTGCAAACCACCTTGGATGATTATACTGAGTTAGGTATTGACAAAGTTGATGGCTACGACAGTTACCATTTCACTCTTAACAAGAGTAGGTTATCACCTAAAGAAATTGAGCGACTATTGGATAAAATCTTGACTAAGGTTGCATGATATAATGGCGTTCATCACGCTTGATTTCCCAAGAGAGGTATTGGAAATTGGGGCTGATGGTGAAAAGGGTTATCGAAGATTAGTAAAAGATTGGAACGAACTAGAAAGATACTGGAAAGGGAAGAATGGAAGCGGTAACGTTTTCTTTACTGCTTACGGTTATCGCGGTTTGACCCCGCCTAGAAACCATAGAGTAGATTACAATACACCGATTATACGTCACTTTGTTTGTGACTTTGATTGTAAGAATTTTAGAAAGAGAGGAGAAGATGTACCCTTTGAAGTGATGCATGAGCAAGTAAAAAGACTACATCTATTTCTTTCTGAAAAAGACTTACTGCATTACGTTTGGTTTAGTGGTGGGGGCTTCCATGTTTGGATACCACTCCAGCAGACTTTCACACCTAGTAATGGGTTTGACGTTGCTAGGGTAAAAGACGCTGGTAGAATTGTTCTTTCAAAGTGGCATAAAGAACTAGACTTGTTTTGTAATGACCCAACCGTGGCTTTTGATACCGCTGGTATGATTAGAATTCCTAATTCCTACAATAGCAAAAGAGGGTGTTGGAGTATACCAATGACCTCAGAAGTTTTACTCAATAGCACACACATGGATTTATTGGATAAAGCCCAAGAATCACAAGATGGATACATACAGCATGGCTCTCAAGCATTAGAATTGGTTTTACCCGAAAGAAAAACCATCTTCAAATCTAAGAAGAGAGAAATTAGTGACTTACCTGATATGTCAATTGACGGGTTTACAATTCTTCCATGCTTAGCGCAATCCGCTATGGGTGAAGGAAACCCACCTCACAGGGCTAGGTTGCATTTCGCCTCTTACTTAGCAAGTAGACTACGGTGGTTTTTCCCACCTGATAGTGTGTCAAATGAAGAAAAGGCAAAGCACGTAGATTTCATTGTTGATGTAATCTCAAGGCAAGGTTGGGTGGATTATGACTTATCTACTACTACTTTACAAGTCGAAAGTTTAGTTTTCGGTGGCTCTTCTAATAACGGATATAACGCAGGTATGTGTAGGACTATCATAACTGATGGACTTTGCACTGGTAGATGCAAATTCTATGATGGGACGGCGGAGGATATCTGATGGATGAATTACCCCTTAATTGCTTAGAATGCGGTATAAAACTAAACAGAAGTGGTTTAAAGAGAAGGAAGAGATTGCACAAATTCACTGGTCTTTGTATGGATTGTAGGAATAGAAGGAGGAAAGAAAATGCCAAAGCCAAATCTAATAATTGACTCCAATGAAAGAGGACCACTATACGATTCTGTTCTAAGAAAGGCTGAGAAAGCAGGTTTAGCAGTTTCACAACAACCACTAGTTGTAGGTGATTATCTTCTAGGTAATGCGTGTGTAGAGGCTAAGAGTATAACCGACTTTTTCCAGTCAAGCCATAGTGGTCATCTTTGGCGGCAATTAGAAAACATGGATTCAAACTACGAGCGTTTTTTCTTAGTGATTCATGGTACAATAGAAAAGTATGTTGCAATGGCTAAAAACAATGGACGTAAAGTTACCTACACTAGAGTGCAAAATGAACTACTCGGTACTATTGCTAGGGTAATGTCTGATTTTGAGTGTCAGGTTTTCTACACACCAAACATGAGCGAGGCTTCACTTTTCATAGTCAAACTTCATGATAAATTACACAAACCTGCGTCTTCTCATGGTGCAAGAGCAATCAGAAGAGTCGCTAGTAATGATGTGAGGGCTGATATGCTGTTAGCAATACCCGGCTTGGGGAAAGAAACTGTGGATAATTTACTAGAAAAATGTGGTAGCCTAGAAGAAATGTGCTTCCCTGAATCATTGAAACAGGTGAAAGGGTTAGGAGAGGTACTGAGGAAACGCATAGTTCAGGCACTAACAAGCGAAGAACCAATGCACGTGGAGAGAAGAAAAAGGCGATGAATCCAACTGTCCGATGTATAGTCCATACAATATACTTATAGGCTGACCTCTCTAGGGGTCAAATTATGAGGAATTACACAGAATATGAGGCGGTGAAGAAGTTTCCAATTTTCCAAGGTTACTTGGAACATTTTGGACAGACATCAATGAAGAACGACATACCGGGAATGCTTTCCTTTTTCTTTTTACAAGGACAAGCAGCAGTACCGTATGTACGCATACCTTGGGGTGCTAGTCATATAGACCCAAGAGTGCACGTTTTTTGGATTCAACCTTCCCGAAGTGGTAAGTCTGTTGCTTGGGAATTTATGGGGGATATCTGTCGAGATGCTGAAATCCCTACTGATATGTACACAACTGGAACAGATGCCGCTTTGATTGGTGGTTGGGAAGAAAATATAGACGAAGACGGAGAACACGTTAAGACTTTGAAAGAGGGGCTTCTTGATGGGAGAAAGGTCTTGAATTTCGATGAAGGAAGTATCATTCTAAGCCCAAATAAGCATAGCCAAGAAACCGTTCTTTATCTCCAATCAGCGTGTAACCCTGTAGGTAGTAACAACAACATTCTAGTCAAACACACAAAGGCTGGTAGAATCGAAACTGAATCATTGGTATCTTTATGGATTACAACTTTCCCTCCAAAGGGTGTAAAAGATTACGTCTTAACAAAGGGTATTTTCCAAAGAGTTCTACTATATTGGGGCGAATGGGATACTGAAAAGCGTAGAGAAGTTAGTAATCTAAGGATGAATGCTGCCTACAAAAAGATACCAAAATTAGCGGTTGATTACCAAGAGATTGTAGATTATTTCAATAACTTGACCAAGAATCTACGAGACCGATTATTGAATTTGAGTGAAACTACTTTTATTGAATGGGAATCCATGCCTAGAAGTGAGCAAGAAGAATTAATTCAGAAGCATATGCATGAGATGTTTAACGCAGATGAAACATTTTATTCAGCCTGTTTCGATGCTATAGATGATTACTACACTCTTCTTAACGGTCTTGCACCCGGTATAGGTGAGGTTGTGGCATCTTTCATGCCAGCAGTTGAAAATTATACGGTCATCTTCGCAACACATATGGCTATGTTAGATAATTCTTGGACTGTAACTGGTGAGCACGTAGATATGGCTAAAGATATTCTTTACGACCTTACAAGAAATCTAATCCTTTGGCTTGAAGATGAAGTCGAAGTTGGATTCAAAAAGACAGAAGTTACAGAATACCGACAAAAATTCACTATATCATTCCAAAATACTGGTAAAGTTGACTTTGATGATTCTCGTGGTGAAGGGTGGGTTCGTAAAGAGAGAATGCTCAAGACCTATGAAGACCAAGCGAAGGTTACAAGAGGTACTGCTTGGAATCATTTCAATAAGTATGCTAAAGATATGTTTGAAACAACTAAAGAATCTAGGATAGTTTACCTTAGATTGAAACAGATGGATTGAATAAGTGACATATATTGAGGATTATACATGAGCGATATTCTTTCCTTAGATATTGAAACCGCTAATTTCTCTTATGATATTGGTGGTTGGAATAATAGAACACTGTTTGAACCTAGTGTTATAGCAACTTGGGATGGTTCTGACGGTACTATTTTTTCCAAAGAAGACATTGAATTAGAAGGGGTAAACACATTACCACTTCACCCAAGAGATATAGGTGACCATTTGATTGATTTCATAAACAAAGGTGGTAAAATTTTAGGCCATAATATATTGAAATTTGACCTACCAGTAATCAAAGATTCGCTTGATTGCTGGGCTGCGGGGGATGTTTTATCCAAACATTCTGAATCTATTATAGACACTAAAGTAATTGTACAAAAGGCGGCTTTAAAACACCAAAGAGTCGCCACAGATTTGAATATGCTAGCCAGTCAAAACTTGAAAGCAGAAAAAATGATGTCAAGTTTAGATGCGCCAGTTCAATGGCAAAACGGTAATTACAATGATGTTGCTGAGTATTGTCTTAAAGATGCACAATTGACTTATGATTTGTATAAGCATATGCAAGATTATTCTTTCGTTAAATCACGCTCCCTTGAAACAGGAGAAATAGTAGAAATTGAAATTGAGTGGTAAACATGAATCAAGAGGAAGAAATAAAATTAAAATTAGGATTGCACAGATTATTAACAGCGATTACTCAAGGAGCGGCTTTGAGTGATATACAGCGTATGGCTGCGGTTATTGCTAACCAAGTAGAGTGGCCTTATGCATCAGAAGAAACCATAATAGAAGATACAGGGGAAGAAGAATGAATCAAGAAGAAAAGAAAGCAGACGCTCAATCTATGAATATTAGAGCAGCAAAAATAATTGTCGAAACTTGCCAGTCTACACTCGGCCCTATGGGTATGGATAAGATGATGGTAGATGGGGCAGGTAATGTCATTGTAACTAATGACGGTGCAACTATTCTTCGTGAATTAGATGTCAGTCACCCCGGTGCTAAAATGATGGTAGAAGTAGCAAAGACACAGGAATCTTTGTGTTACGATGGTACAACCAGCACAGTAGTTCTAGCGGGTCAGTTACTTGCTAACAGCGAAAGTCTGTTCAGTAAGGGGCTCCATCCCAATGTAGTTTGTAGAGGATACCACGAAGCCGCAACTATGGCTACAAAATATCTTCAAAGTGAAGTAGCATTTACTGGGGATGAAGAAGTACTGAAAAATATAGCAAAAACCGCAATTACTGGTAAAACTTTGGAAAGTGCTACTGAAGTTGTGAGTCAAATCTGTGTAGATGCTGTAATGCAAGCAGGAGAAGCAGACAAGGTAAGAGTAGTCAGTTTACCCGGTGGTAGCATAGAAGAATCATTCCTTTTCAATGGTGTAATTCTTAGCAAAGATTTCGTATTAGATTTCGCCCACGAAAAAGAAATGAAGGTAGTTTTAATTAATACTGGATTGGAGAATGAGAAAACAGAAGAAAATATCTCAATTCAAATGGGGGCAGACGAGTATTCTCAATTCAAACAATCAAGCAGTGATAGTCTTCTAGACAAGGCAAAGAAGATAGTTTCTATGCTAGATGGTAAAGGCGTTGTATTCGTAAGAGATGGAGTACACGATAGTATCTGTGCCTATCTAAAGAAAAACGACATTGGTGTTGTAAGGCGAGTGCCTGAAAGTATGATGAAGGCTCTTAGCAGCGCACTAGAGTTACCTGTGGCTCAGACTGTAAACGACATAGAAAATGTAACTGACATGGAACTTGTAAAGCAGAAGCATAACGATGTCTACTATCTCTTTGTTACTGGAAATGTCGAGAGCGACCAATCAACTCTAGTTCTTCGTGGTGCTACTCAATCAACACTTGATGAAGTGGAAAGAGGATTCGATGATGCACTGGGTGTAGTTGGTATGGTAAAAGACGAAAATAGTGTAGTGTATGGAGGAGGCTCTAGTTTTGTTGCTATGGCTTCACATCTACGCAATCATGCCGCTAAGATAGGGGGAAGGGCACAAATGGCAATAGAAGCCTTTGCAGACGCTCTAGAGGTTATTCCTGCTACCATAGCGGAGAATGCTGGGCATGACCCACTAGATACTGTTCTAGCGATGAGGACAAAAGTGTTAGAAGGCGATTTAACACATGGACCTGATGTAACCGAAGGTGGTATTGTTTCAATGAAAGAAAATAATATTGTAGAACCTTCTAAATTGATTAAACAAGCAGTGCTTAGTGCAACAGAAGTAACTACTGCAATTTTGAGAATTGATGATATAGTTAGTAGAAGGCCGGTGGAGTAATGGGGCGACTGATGGACAAGTTGAATGTAACTTGTCGAGCGTGTAGCCATAAGCACGTACCTCGTAGACTAAGTGCAAGATACCATGATGAATTTAAGAAAAGAATTCATCTTTGGCAATGTAAACAATGTGGGCATTTTTGGCAAGACTCTACTTTTAAGCCAAAGCGTTTATTTGGTGGGCGATGGTAGCATTGATAGGAGGTTTGCTACGCTAAACGGTGTATTTTTGGTTTCTACCCTCTTTAGGTCGTTCTGACGTTTGTGTTTTTCCTAGTAGCAAGTGCGTATCTCTTCATCTCCTAATTCTTCTTCGCACTTCACCGTACCTCCATTAAACACACAAAAACGAAAGGGAAAAATACTAGTGGTGTATTTTTTACACCATGACCCGACCAGCCTCGACTTGCAACATGATGATGAAATTTTTAGATGAACTATTTGAGGGGTGGGAAGATTGATTGACGTAAGCACAATTTCAAAAGTTTTAGAGGGTGAAATTGATACTTCATTTCTACCCGCTTACATTATGATAGGTTTTGTTTTTGTTATGGGAGCATATGCGGGTTGCTATGCACTTTATCAAAAGTCTAGAGTCTAAAAATCACCCTTCTATTTAACCTGTCAATTCGTTTTCCAATACCCAATCGGGTAGAACTGGTAGGTTTTCATATGCCTCATCAGCAGTATCATAATCAGTGATATCTCTCCATGCCTGTCTGTAAGTTTGGATATCTGATAACTGAGAGTCTGTAAGCCCTCTATCGGGGAGAACGAATGAGTCAGTATTCTTCATCATCATTTCTCTTTCGATAAATATTTCTTCCCATGTTATAGTTATCTCTAAAGTTTCGACTGTTACTGTTCCGTCTTCTTCGTATATTTCACGCCTTACACTTACCATACATCTCTCTCCTTAACTATAATTTAAATTGAATAGTATATACCTACTACTTGGTGTTCCCATTTTGTATTGCATGCCCGAACCACCCGTTGCGAATGTTGCGGGTGGGTCACCACTAAATGTTCCCCACCTTGATACACCGGAAAAGGGTTGGTTGCTATATGAGCCACCTGTTACCCTACCGGATAAATTAGGTAATCCTCCTATTGATGTTTTCATCTTACAAGTGCCGGGAAAATCAGAAAAAGTCGCTTTACACACAAACCAATATATATCTCCGCCTGTAACAGTAGGACTTGATATTGAAGTTATATTCTTATATCCGGTTGTCGAAACATCAATATCTGTTTTACGAAGAATAGCCGTTTGCCCGCTACAGTCACCATTAGCATCACTTGGATAAATTGCTACTGCTATTTCATCTCCCGATGCGCCCGCCGTTCCTACTTGTAATTCAATAGAGGCTAATGTTCCGTCTTTCGGCATAACAAAGGGATAAGCGTACCATGCGTTACTTTGCATAAAATAATTCATAGTGTAACCTGTTGATTGCCCATCCACACCAAAAACACCGTAAGATTTGTGAAATGAATGGTCATAGTTTGCATCCATATCTATCGTTTTATATCCGGGTGGGTCGCCAGCAGAAGCCCCTGCATCTTGCATTGTTCCATCGCTTTTCATTTGTCTAAACGGTTGTCTGCCCATTCTTAATCACCTCATGGATGCAAAGTAGCGTATACAGAACCCGCTAATGTTGCTGTTGAACCTTGTGTATTTTGGAATCGTATTAACATTTTACTCCCTACTGGAACATAAGTTGCTTCTAAAACTCCAATAGCCGCAGCACCATCAAATATTTGCCCGTAAGTAGTATAATTCACGGTTGTTCCATCGAAATGAGCAACAATCATTTCTGTTTGAACCTCATTATTTGTTGAATCTGTAATATGTACACTTGCGGTTATTGCTTTATGGTCTGCACTTGCTACTTCTATTAAACTCAAATAAGCGGTGTTTGCAGTAGATGTACCGCTAACTACTGCACCTGTTTGTGATACACCCATTAAAGTCATTTTAGCACCCGCTTGTGCATCAGACTCTAATTGCATTACTTCTGTTTGTGTTCCATTAGCAAATACTCTAAATTCAAGCGAGCCATCATTTGAACCGCTTGTTACATTATCTGATACTGCTCGTATTCTTGCATAACTTCTTTCGCCTCCTGCTGAATCTTCTCCATCAAAACCAATAGCACCTAAAGCATCACCATCAGCAGGGGAATCTGTATTTCTATACATTTTGAGAATTGGCCCATTGTTAGCATCACTATCGCCATCAACCAACATTAGAGTTGGGCCTGTATCTGAGCCTTCTGTTTCATCTCTTGTTACTGTTAATTTTCCTGTTGTTACACCGCTTGGATTGTATGTAGTATCTCCGATTTGTACTTTACCCGAACCATTAGGTTCTATTACTATATTACCATTAGATACTGATGTTATTTTATTCCCATTAACATCTAAATTCCCACCTAATTGTGGGGTTGTATCATCCACAACATCGGAAATACCACCACTAACAGTAGTCCATGATACAGCCGCCCCACTACCACCGGAAGTTAAAACTTGACCTGCTGTACCATAGTTAGCACCTTGAAGACCCCATTCATCATTCGGAGTTATTCTAAACGCTTCTGACGCGCCTAGACCGCCCGCTTTTGCATAAAATTTCAATCCTTGAGTTGATTGAAAACCTAAAGCAGCCTTTGAGTTATCACTTGCATCTCTAAACTCTAAATAAGCATTAGTTCCGTTAAGTCTTAGTCTAGTATAGTTAGTTGTACCGTCAGAAAGACCGAATTTCAAAACAGATGTACTACCTGACCCACCTAAAGCGGCAGTAAATCCTGCTGAACCTTCTATTTCATCGGCTGTGGTTGAACCTACTCCTACTTGGTCTTCTGAAATTGAACCTCCGACACCACCACTAACAGCATCAGCAACCCACTTCGACCCATCCCATTTGAGAAACTCACCGCTGCTAGGAGAGTCTTGACCTATCTTTGTGACATTACCTGAGCCATCGAAAGTAAAAGCGGCTGTGCCACCTGCTTCTTTCAACGAACCCCCATCATCAAGAGTTATGTCGTCAGTCACTATAAGTCCATTTTTTACCTTAAAATCCTTTTTTGTCGCCAAATTATCACCATGATTTCACTTTCCATCATTTGATTAGAAGTGTGTTTACCACACTGTAAGAGTATGTCCCTGTAGAAGCCGGAGTAAATTGCAGGTCAATTGTAGAAGTGCCCTTCACTGCATCAATTGTACCTAAATCACTAGCGGCTGTTGTAATGTACGCATAAGTTGTTAAGAAAATATTAGCGGAAGCCGCTGGAGCAGAAGCACCCTCGTATGTAACTAAAACTTCCATACAATCTGTATCAGTTCCATCGCTAACCTGAACTATGAATTTAGCAGTTCTATATGTTCCGAATGCATAGTTAGCAATATCATAAGCGGTACTTCCTGTCCAAGATTGACCAGTTGCTTCTGAAACGTCCATTATGGCTACTACTGTGGCTGAATCTGCGGCGGAATTAGCACCACCAGTCAATTGTAAACCGTCTGCTTCAAGAGCACCAGTAGCGGTTAAATCTCGCAAATCGCCTATGTCTTTGTTAGAATCAACAACTAATGCCTTACTAGCCGTTACAGTACCGGCTGTGACTCCATCTAAAACACTCAGTTCGGCAGCAGAAATTGTGTTTGTACCGTTGTTAAGGCTCAAAGTGCCTGTACATTCTATGTTTCCTGAAACATCCAAACTTGTACCTACGATACTTCCACCAGTCAAAGTCCCTGTAGTAGAGATTGCTGATGAACCAGTATTTATTGTGCCAAAGCCGGAAGTAATGCTACCACTGTTTAAAGCACCAACTGTTGTTAGAGAAGATGTAGTAACTCCACTTCCTAATGTTGAGGCAGACAAAACACTAGCGTTGTTTATTTTGAATACTTTTCCTGTAACTAAATTCCAATGCTCACTACTTGTCCAGTTATCATTTGAGTTATCCCAAGTAATTGTGTGGTCAGTTGAACCCTTTAGAGTAATACCACCACCATCGGCAGTTGTGTCACTAGGAGAATCAACTGTTCCTAATTCTATATTCTTATCATCAACTTGTAAAGTAGTAGAATTCATTGTTGTAGTAGTTCCATCTACTGTTAAATTTCCTGTTACGGTTAGATTATCGTTAATTGTTACTTCAGATGTAGTATGACCTATAGAAATTGGAACTCCACTTGTTGCTGTACCGATTGTAATTCCATTTGTGGTGTTTGAGTTATCTATGTTTAGAGAAGTGGTTGCATCAAGAGAAATTGTAGCACCATCAACTGTTAGATTGTTGTTGAGGTCTGTTGCGCCACTTACAGTAAGACCTGTGAGAGTTCCAACTGCTGTAATTTGGCTACTTTGGTCTGCATCCACAGCAATTACAGCGTTAGTTGCAGTAAGACCAGCACCAGCCAATAGTGTAGCAATTCTATCTACTGTTGTTTTTCGGTTGGTTCCACCTGCACCATCATCTACTATGAACAAATCACCTGACGCAAGCCCCCCACCAATGTCGGTCATTCCGTCAATGTCCAAAGAGAAAGTTAAGTCGTAAGGGTCTCCGTCAGAGCCCGTTGATACATCAGTCCAGTTAATTTCTATTCCATCCCCATCAATGAACTTCACTTCTTTATTTTCATCAATTGTGACTTCTGTACCGTCCCCATCCTCTAAAACGAAACCGCTTCCCATTCCGTCTGCGCCACCTGCGGCGGCTATCCAAGTCATTACTCCGCCTGTTGTAGAAGAAAGTACGTATCCGTTGGAAGCAGGACCAGCAGGTGGTAATGTGTAACTTACAGAAGCGGAAGACGAACCGCTAGCCTTGATTTTTGTAGTTTGAGAATTGTTGTTAAATTCCAATGTCGCTCCGTCTTTAGACAAACTAGCATTACCGCTTACATCTAATTCAAACATCAAATTAGCAGGTAATAAAGCGGCATTAGAACCGGGTGAATCATCAAAGTTTGTACCTGCATATCCAATACCGAAATATTCTGTTGAAGAAGCACCTTGAATTACCCTACCTACACCGAAATGGTCGCCTGTGCCGCTTCTACCTACAGTGAACATCACACCTTGACCTGTACCGGGTACATCTTCTGCGTTATCAAGAAGAAACATATTACCTAATTTATTGTAGGTAGTACCGTTTATGTCGTCATTTGAAACATCAGTATGCAATCTTGCTTCAACGTAATTTAATGTTGTACCACTCGTACCCGAAAGTGGGTCACCATTAACTTGGAGTCTAGTATTAGTTTCTCTAGCAGTACCATTTACTCTAAGCCAACCCTCGCCTCCTGCTTTTTCTACTGTAAGAGATGTAAATGTACCTCCAGCGGCACTACTACCACCAATTACCGCACCATCTATTGTACCACCGTTAATATCGGCTGTAGTAACCGTACCCAAATTTGCAATAGTAGTGCCGCTAAAAGTTGAATTCTTACCAAAAACAATTTGCTCACTTGAATTTGTTGTTATGAATTTGATATAAGAATTTGAACCTTCTGTAATATTTAGAGCATCAGCAAGGTTATCTCCTAATGATATTTTAGCAGTAGTTGATGCAGCACCGCTAAAATCAACATTTAACCCAGCAGCAGAAGCATCAACACTAATACTATCGGCGTTTATATCACCAACATTAGTGATATTGTTATCACCAAGACTCAAATCTCCAGCGAGTGCGGTAATTGTAGTTGTACCGATAGTACCTCCCGATACCTTATCACCACTAATTTGGTCGTCAGCGAGGGTAAGTGTACCTGCTGAAACATCTAAAGTCTTACCGCTGCCTACTGTAATATCAGATGTGTTTATTGTAGTACCATCAATAGTTCCACCATCAATGTCTACCTTTGTGATATCTACTTCTCCACTACCTTTTGGAGTAATTGCAATGTTGATGTTGGTGTCAGTACCGTCTGCTTGTAGAGTAGTACCTGAAAGTGTTACACCTGCTGCGGCTACATTGGTATCAAATGTGGGAGCGTACACAACATTTCCGCTGGCTACGGTTATGTCGCCACCCTCAACATCTATACCTTTCTTTACTTTGAAATCTAGTTTTGTGCCCATTTAATTCACCTTATCATATTGTTATTGCTTGCCACGACACCTTCACGGTCATATTCTTTAAATTATGCAGGGGGGTGACTTGTAATTCAACGTTGCTCCCGTTTATACCGGCATCATATGTTCCTTGTGCGGTCTCTGATGCATCAGATTGCGCCACAGCGTAGGTTGTTAGTGATGCTCCAGTAGCACCTGCGCCTGATGTACCGTTGTGTGTTAAAATCATTTCAGCAACTTCAAAAACGCCGTCAGTAGTATTCTCAACTTCTACTAACAATTTTGCTGCTCTAAATTTTGTTCTATCAAATAACGTAACATCAATTGCCGTGGAAGTGCTTGTGCTAGCATCAGTCGTGCTACCATACCCGAATCCTGTTTCTTTCACTTGGAAAGTTGCATCGGGAGAAGCCTGTCCTACACCGACTCTATCTGTAGTAGTATTTACTTTCAACACATTCGTGTCTATTGTTACATCTCCACTACCAGTAATTGTAGTGAAATTTCCAGCACCATAAACCGTATCGAAATATCCTGCTCTCCAGCGAATTAGAGTTGTACCTAAATCGTAAGTGCTATCTGCACTAGGCAGGGTATGGAGATTTAATTCCCAAGCATCGTTAGTATCACTGAAAAGAATAGTTTTATCGCCATCTGAAGAATCTAAGGTAATTCCACCACCATTTACAGCGGCATCATTTCCAACACCATTTCCTAAAGTTAAATTGATATCTTCAACATTTAGAGTGGCTGTGTCAACAGTAGTGGTAGTACCGCTTACTGTGAGATTCCCTGTTATGGTTAAATCTTGATTTACAGTAAGTGTTCCTGCCGGACCTATGCTAGTGATACCGGCCTGATTAGCATCTAAATTGAATGCACCACTAGATGCAGTTATTCCTGTACCAGCCATAGCGGTTGCTAAATCCGCAATTGTTTCTTTCTTAGAATTATTAGAATCATTAGAATCAATAAAGCCAAAAGAATCTGTGGCTACATCTACAACACCGGCTGATAGCGAATTTAAATCGCTGGCAACAGAATCTCCATCTTGTAAAATTTTAGTTGAGCCTTGATACAATCTATTAGAATCTGTACTATCTAACCAAAGTGTATTTCCAGCAGTACCACCCGTTACAGGATTAGACGACTGTGGTGTTAATTCTAAGCCAGTAGGGTCAATAAGCCCAGTTACGGTTAATTTTCCATTTACAGTTAACTCGTTTGAACTAGTATTGAAAGATAAGTTAGCAGAACTTGTAAAACCTGAAGACCCATCACTCAGTTGCACCCTACCTGATGCGCCGTCTGAAGATGTACTAGTTGTTGTAGAATTGAACATTCTAACCCAAGCAGACCCATCAGCATTGTACGAATAAATAGCAGATTCTGTAGGTACGATAGTATCATTCAAACCTGAAGCATCGAATGTGATGTTATTAGTAGCGCCACTTGAATTAGCGTTTGCTACTGCTATGGTATGCCCACTAGGGAAAGTGCCTGTTGGATTGAGAGTCGTAGCCACATCTGTTGCTAATCTGTAACTTGTACCTGCATCAAAAGTGAAAGTCGTTGTTCCGCCACTAGAAGGAAGATTGACTAATTTATCAGGCCCAAGCCTAAATGTTCGCCTGTTACCATCTTGGAAACCGGAGAAATACAATACATCGTTAGTTTCAGACTGGCCGGGGTCATCCGGCCCTCTGCTCATCCACATAGCACCAAGAGAAGATGCGGTGAGGTCTCCAGTTTCGGTACTAGCAGAAGCGTGGAAGTTATCTAAATCGGTGTGTGAATCAACAGAAGCACTAGAATCTCCAGTTAATGGTGCGAAATAAATAGGCGAAGGTCGGATGTAACCTCTCTTATCATTTATTTCTGAAATTGTAATTTTCAAATCATTAGCAGCAGCGGCGCTTCCATTGTAAGTTGCTCTAATAGTGGCTATAACAAAAGATTGTTTTGAAGTAAGAGAAGATAGTGGGTCTTTCAAAAACGCTTTTGGTGTTGTAGGAAATGCGGATGCTGTTGTAACAGGTGTCCCTTGTTCAAATCTTAAAGAATTATTATTGCCATCTGTACATAAATATACAACGAAAATACACTCTTGACCACTAGTTAAAGCGGTTGTTGAACCTTGTAAATTAGAACTACTGCTGTTTATAGTAATGTTAGCGGTACTCCCATCCCCGCCACAAAAGTTGTACAGAACATTGTCAATAACAGCATGACCGCCCCTCACTTGAACGATATGGGCATCTCCGGTAGTCGCAATAGCACCCGGCAAGTTAGCAGGTGTGTTTCTATCACCGTCATCTGCGACAGCATCTTCTAACAGAAGAATTCCATTACCCCTCGCTAATTCGTAAAGATTAGTAAAACTAGGACTTACGATGTGACTTCCATCCACTAATCCTTCATTTGCGCCGTCTGTATGTCCGTCTAGTGAGTTAGCCATTATTTCACTTCCATAAGTATCTGAACGCTCATTTCATTTTCAGTAGTTTTCAATATAGGTCGAATTGCGTGTCTTGATATCGGCGTAAAGCCGTTGCTATCTTTTAGTCGGAGGTGTACCTCCTTGATAGATTCATTGAAAGATTCAGTGATTGGAAGGTTCGCTTCAATCAAAATTGTCGAAGTATCGAGTACCGTAATCGTAGGTGTTACAGTTACGGCTGGCCTTCCTACTGAGCCGTCACTGCTGGTTGCCGGTGTCCCATCAAAACCGAACACAACTTCGTTTATGTTAGAAGCAATTGTATCAATTAAAATTCTTTTCAAATTATCAGAAGCCGACATCTAAATCCTCCGTGAAACTAATTACTTTTTTCTTTGCTGTACCTAGAGATTCTTTTCCTATACCGGGTAGGCTTCGCCCAGCATTCTTTCCGATGATATACCCGCTATTAGATACATCTCTTGTTTTTACTACTGTAAAGAATGAAATGTCTAGTTCATCGAATAAACTCAAATCTTCTTTTTGAATTTGTATTGTCGTATCCTTATTGGATAAATTACCTTCAGCAACAAATCCTTCACTTACACCCTGAATAGCACCTTCAAGCCCAACATCTAAAGCGAGGAATTTGAAATTTGAAAGATTAGAATTGAAAGAATGTTCCGCTTCCATAATTGCATATTTTTTCCCTTTGTAAGTTACTAAATTACCCGGCCTTAAATCCCAACTGTTTGGATGCCCATCTGTTTCAATTGCACCTTTCATTAGAGCGGTGGCTTTCAAAATTTGACGAGCGACTCTTCTAGCGGCTCTTTCAGTTTTTATCGAAGAATCGAAAACAGGTGTATTAGTTGATTGAATAAAAGAGTCAAATTTACCCTGTTGTCTTGAACCATCATCAACTGTAACTTCGACATTACTGTTTAACGCTAAAGGAATACCCGCTACTGTAACTCGATTTACTACGCTATCAACTGGATTTGTTCTTTCAGTACCTTGTCTTAAACTAGATTTTACCATTCTAGAAGCGTCTGAAAAATTGAAAGGTACATAGATAATATTACCAAACCTGTCAAAATACACCACTCTATTATCATGTCTTGAGACAAATTTCAAAGCAGAAAGTATTGGGATGTTCTTTACATCTTCAGCCAAGAAACTAGTACTATGTTTTCTTCTCGTTGAGGTAGCATTAGTAATAGTTCTAGGCATTGCTATGTTTACAGATGTTACATCACTTGTAATTTCTTTAGTTAATTGTAAGGCGTAATCGGTGGTTCTTAGCCCAATATCTACTGGTTGTCCCAAATATACTTCATTTCCTGTAAAACCGATATCCTGTAATGTTTTACCCTGCATATTAGAGAGATTCGCTTTAATGCCTCTAGTATGAGTTTCAAAACTATTCAATTGTAGTCTTTCTTTTTGCTTTTCTTTTCCGTAAATTAATATCCTTTTATCTGAAGATGAAGATAGTTTTGAATTTTCATACCAAGGGGCATTTTCGTATCTATGTCCTGCTCTTTCAGAATGAGTTATTTCTAGTGTAGAATTATTTTCTACAATTTCATACGAAGAATTTGAAGCGGTGTGATATGTAGCATTCTTTCTATTTTCAATCGTAACTTTTTGTTTGTTAGAAGTTTGGGGATTGATTAAACTGTAGTGAACTGCGTTATCAACAAAAACAGGTTTCCTTGTCTCAGTCATTATAGCGTCAGGACTCACATTGAAGTGACCAGCCGAATCTTCAACTAGTGTCATGCGGCATCACCTGTATGGTCCGAAGTTCCAAAGTCCACATCTGCCTTGTGACCTTTTGGATGTAAAGATTGGCTAAATCTCGGTTTTATATTGTAGTCTATTAATTCAGAATTCTTTCTTCTCGGTGCATCGCTTCTGTGGTGGAGAAGTGTATTTTCAGTAATTACTAATCTACAAACAGTATTGAACAATGTATCCTTATTGAAATTTGTAACTTCTGTACCTAGTAAATTAGCACCCATAGAAGACGGCACAGCATCATTGCCAGTGGACATATAGATGATAGGCATATACGGTCCATTTGCATTTGGAATAGCACGTGTATCAGGTAAGTTGGTAGTCGCAGTTCTTCCGCTTGGGGTGTTGTAAACAAACAGTCCGTATTTTCCACCGGCGCTACCTTGGAAGTAATCCCCGTCACTTTGTTTCAATGCTGAGAATTTACTTCTAAATATTTCAACGTGGTTTTTATCTAAGACTCTAACTGGTCTTACTAAGAATTGAATTGTTTTATCAGTATCATTATTTCTTCTAGTATCTGCGGTGTAAGTTGTAGTATCTTGGTATGGATTTGTTGTTTTATTTGAACCAGTTAAGGATGTTACACCCCAACCAGTATCATCGAAAAGACCAGCAAAATTTCTTGCTTCCAAAATATAGTCGCCGCCTAAAGGTCTCATGTTAGATGTGTGACTAAATTTCAAGACACCAGCGTTTGCACCATTTGTGTTATTGAAAGAGAAGTTTGTATAATCGGCGTAACCAAGTGACTGAGAGCCTATGGAGTAAGCACCATGCAGTACGGTTCTCTGACCAACATTTCTATCAGTATGCAAACTGTGGGCTTCTGTATTAATCACAATATGGGATTTTTCTGTTCCTTCGATAGTTTCTGCATCAATACCAATTCTTGGGCTAGAGCGAGAAACTGCATCTTTGTGGGGGCTAGAACCTGAAATTTCTTCTACTCTATCACTTACAACAGCCTCCGGCTTCAACAAACCATCCTCTGCAATTTCTAGTCTAGCGCTAATCCCACGAGGGATTTCATCGGCTTGCAGTACATCGTTACGGGGGCGTAACAGACCTTCTCCAAAGGTTGGCTCGGCAGTGTTATGACTGAGAACCATACCTGTTGTATGGATAGGTGCTGAAATTTCAGTTAGCAAATCTTCATTGAATGCTGTTGGGTATCTAACACCCCTTCCGCCACCCATATCACCAATTCTTAATGCGTGTGTGGGAGCAAAGACATCTACTAAGATTGTAGATAAATTTGTATTATCGTCGTTTAATCTTCCACCAAATCTAGGGATTGTAAAGTTTGTAGTCACGCTTACTTCGCCGTTTGAATTAACAACATTCTTCAAATTGAAAATTGGTTTTCCATTATTCCAAACCCTCTGATATGGTGTTCTGCCGTTTGTTCTATCATATTCGTAAGCATCCCCACAGTCCCATGCTGGTCTAATACCGAATCCACGCACTGGAGCACGTCTTACAGCCTCTCCACGAGTATTACCCCACCAATCCACCATATAGTACTGAGAGGCCTCTACGAGCCTTGTAATGCCCTTCCCTTCTTCATCTCCCCACCAGTCTCTTTCTACCTTGTTGTTATTTCTTAGAGTTCTAACTGGAGAACCAAAAGGTCTAGTCATCCTTCGACCATCACTTCTTCTAACTTGAACTTCGTATTTGTCTGTACCCAACTGACCAGCGAAATTAGTCAATCTTTCCATTATTCCAACATAAGTTGTAGGATATGTTTTCGACCCACCACCGTCTGCTTCGTTCCAAGTTCTTGTTTCGATTTGTACAAGTGGACCTGCCTTAAACCCAACACTAGTAGCAGAAACGCCGGAAATAGCATCTTCAAGAGCAGCACGAGTTGGGATTAGCCCCCATCTAGGTTTGTTAATCGCTTGACGCAAACTTATACGATAACCAAACGGTAATCTGTAAGATTGGCCTGTTGTGATTTTTGCTTTTGTTATTCCATTAGTTCTTGAGTAAGCAGCACCTATTGTGGTGTTATCATACCAGCGATACAAATCATCTGAACCGTAAGCCCTCGGAACTATCCAACTAGCAGCAGCCTGTACGAATACATCGGGTCTGCTACTATGAGGGCCACCACGACTACCACAAGGCCAAAACCGATTCAACATGATGTAATTTGATGCTTGGTCTTGTCCTGCTTGTGAATGTGTGCTATTTGCAACTGTAACACTTCCATCTTTAGTTGAATTAGGAGTCTTTATTTTCAAATCAAATGGCCCAAGACTCATTCCATAAATTGCATCTTGATATCTAAACGTTTCAAAATGTTCGGGCATTGAATTGTAAGATTGCTTATCTATTGCCCTATCATTTGTATCACCATTCCATGTTCTTGTAGAATCAGAATAGAATGTATATGGTCGGCCTAAGTTATGATGCCACATACATAAATATGCATCAGGTATATGTAAATTAGATGTATCTTTTGTACCTGTTTTTAATCTATCTAAATTAGTTGCAAATATACTCTTATCTATTTTTGTAAATATATCAACTGAAGGCATTGTATCATATGCTCTAGTTAATCTAATTACAGTTTCACCATCTACAATATTAGATACAAACCCTGTTGCAGATACCCCAGTAAATTGATTTGCTACATTGACAGTTCCATTTTGAAGACCACTTCTTCTCGTATAATCTGAAGTTCTGCGTTTTCCATTAGAATCTACATATTCTAATTTCTGTCCATAATATGGTGTCTCAGGGAATATACTAGCATCATCAACAGTTACAGTTGTACCTGTACTACTTACAACAGTTGCTTTTGGATTTAGAGATGTATTTTGTAATATATGCGAATATATGTCAGGATATACAGATGGATATCCTGCAATTGTTAATTGCATTCCTATATTACCAAAAGTACTTCTCGATACTTCATAGTAATTATCTAATTTAATTTGAGATAAATGTCTAAATCCATTTGCACTTGAATCATCAGGTGCTACTTTATGTAAAATACTCCACCAAGGTATATTCAAAGTAATACTTGGTGTGGCGTTTGAGAACATTTTACTATACGGGAATGCTCTTCTTGTAAACGAAGGGCTTTCACTCATTTCAACTCCGAATGGATTGAATAAAGACAATGGTGGTATTTTGTTAAATTGTGAACCAAAGTCAGGCTCTTGGTCAAGAATAATCTCATTGATGAATACTTCACAACCTCTAACATCTGCTTGTGTCGCTTCATCTAAGTATAGAACTAAAGCACCAACAGCGGCAACATACTCAGTTCCAATAACTGTGTGTACTTGTTGACTTGTTAATTTCTGTACACTATTGTAATAGTGATACCCTATGATTTGACTATCGAATAAATTCGGCTGTATTACAATTTGATAAGCCCCGACTTCACGAGGGTCAGGGAAATGATGTTGAAGTGAATACTTCTTAGCAGCCTCCAAAACAACGGTATGTCCACCTGCTTTGTTAATTACACCTGCATTTCCTCTAGAGCCTAAAACACCGTAACCATCCCATTTTACGCTAGTTTCAAACATTAAGGTGAAAGCACCGCCGTGTATATCGCTAGGTGTGCTAGGTGTAGCGGTCATTCCACTAAAGAAAATTTCAGGTTCTAAAGGATTCATTTTGTCCGTAACATTTGAAGAAATATCTGAAGAAACAGAAAGAGGAGTTTTTTCTTCGTTGAATAATTCTCTGTCTCTAAACCCTTTGACTGAAGAATTTTCAGCAAGATGCTTCCTATACACACTTTGGTAGGCAGGGTGAGCCCAATGCCCCGGTAACATTGGCATAGTGGCTGAAACAAAATGATGACCCATTCTAGGATAAGGCATTGGTGTAAGAACTGGCTTTGTGTAAATTGTGTGGGCTTCTGTATCTGAATTCACACCTGTGAAATATTGAGTATGAGCCATATCAGGCGAAGCACCACTTACTTCTGCATGGTCTCTCATACGCTGTGCAGCATAGAATCTAGCACTTCCCGCTGGCATATAGTAAGATGGCACTATCTTCAAATCAGTAATAGTTTGAGCAGCAATAAAGTCTGTAAAGTCCACATCGCCAACAACACCCGTAAAGGTAGTTCCTGAAATTCCAGTATATGATGCAACCACCGATTCTTCAGTTGTAGGATTGTAAATGCGAATGAATCTTCTATCGTCACTTACTTCTTTAGTACCAAAGTCAGCATCGTAAATTCTTGTATTTATTGTAGCATTCACCGTAAGTACTGAAGTTGAAGAATTCCAAGAAGAACCTGTAAGAACTTGATTTTCAACACCATTTGAATGGGTGTAAGTGGTTGGGTATCTGTGGGTATGGCTGTGACCCATTTTTGTTACATGGAAGAAAAGAGTTCTATCATGTAATTCGTATGTGGTTTTTAATGGTGCATTTTCTGTAGCATCCACCCAGCCAGTTTTGATACTATCATTTGAAACTGGGTCAATATGTTCCCAATTCAAATTTTCATAAGTTGGTCCTAGTCGTAATTCTCCACCATTATCATTTGAATCGAAAAGATGCTTTAATTCGGTTTCATCGAGGTTTGCTTGTAATACCCCTCCACTACCGAAAGTTTCGTTTTGATGTGCCATAATAGGGTCAAACCCTGAACGAACTAGGATATTACCCGGAATAGTTTCAGGGTCAGGTAAAGAGACCATTAGTGCTGGCTTATTGCCGCTGTTTGCAAGAGAAGGAGAACTGCCTTTTACACCTCTATCGTCTAATACTCTAAAAGTTCTAATTACAGTTCCTAATGGGCTTCCACCTTCTACAATATGAGTTTCTCCTGAATCATCAACTACAGAAATTTCTTCAAATTGAATTTCTTCATTTGGTATCACCAAAACATTACCAGTAATTTCTCTATGCTTATCTGCAAGTTGTGGTTGCTGTAATTCTTGAGTTTGAATTAGAGGGAACATGGCGCTATTTGTAGTCTCAAAACTAAATCGTACATTGCCGTATATTTTCTCCCCATGTGTGTAGGCTGTATCAGATTCAACTCTTGTAGTCCAAGGTACAGCGCCTAAACCTCTAGCATTCAAAGCAGGAAGAGATAAATTACCACCATCCATTCTTTTCCAAACAATATGCTCAGTTGAAAAGTTTAGGGCAGAGGTACGTTTGTACAAATCAAAAGCGTGAACATCTCCTTTCCAAAAATCATCAGGATAATCTGAATCTGAAGTATATGCAGTACCAGTATAAAATTCAGGAACTACATTTCTTTCAGTGGTGATACCTGATTCTAAATTTTTAGAGCCAAGAGAGAAGTCTAAATCTGTAATTAAATCACCAGTTTTCGCCCTATCAGGATTTGCATTTTCTAATCTTAAATCTGTAACACTTCCAGTGTGGAAGGTGTAAGCGCCCAAATCTGTGGCGTAACTAGGCAAAGCGGTGTTATCCACAATTAACGCTTCAACATTAGGACCAGCATGGGCTGGTGCAATGAAACGGTCTTGAGAATGGAATCTTTCATCCCATTTTGTTGTCCCAGCATATTGTAATTTATTATTTGCAACACCTTTAGAAATTAAGAAATCCCCAACAGCAATAGAACCATCTCTATCTTTTTTCGCTATCAAAGCAAATTCAGATTCAGATGCTACTACTAAAAATGCGTGTCCAAATAACCCTTGTGGGTGTGCTAAGTCTGCCGGTAGTGTTGATGTGATATCATAATGTACAGGTTTAGAGTGAAGGGTATCCGGTGCATTATCATCTGTATCTTTTCTAGCGTATGTTAAATTATTAGTGGTATAAGTTACACCTGTGCTGCTATCGTAAGGGTCGTTAATGTAAGTCATCAAACTAGAACCAATACCGTCTACTGGTGGTAAACTTTCAGGAGACCTCGCTAATGGCGCTACAATAGGCATATGGCTCAGGGTTTCAAGCATACCGGAACTTATACCATAGGGTGAAAATGCTAGTTCTGAATGCCAAGCACCTAAACCAGCAGAATACCCTTCTGTACCTATTTTTAGGCTGTTTAGATAGGAGTATCTCTCGCCATGCCAACCCACTGCACCAATTGGTCTAGTGCGGTCTATTGCGTCTACAAGACCCGAAAAGTGAGTTTGACACATATGGTCTCTAGATGATGCATTTTCGTTATTGAATCTGTGAACACCCGCTTTAGACCACACATACAAATTGGTATCTGTACCTCCAATTGTAGGGTTAGCAGATGGATTTGCTAATGTAACGTAACTTTCAAATTCAGCGTTATTTGAAACTCTATTAGGTGCAAGATAGAATCTAACTTTCCAAGTACCACTATCCTCAAACACTTCTCTAGAATGATAAGAAGCCCAAGCAGGGACAGTTGTACTTGAACTTCTATCGGCTTTTAGCCACCCACAAGCGGGTATCTGTTCTAGTGCAGTTTTTGTTGTAATAGTTGAACTTGAGAAATCTAAATAATTAGGCGCAGAAGAATTATTGTATGACTCAAAAGTGTCTAACTCGACCCAACCATATCTATCTTGACGCATAGCGTTACCCATAGAAGGCATATGAGTGCCGCCAATGGCTTTCAAAGCACCAGCGCCGGGGAAAGAATTGATTGCTGCTCCTAAAACAGTGGCTAATTCATTACCATTTTGACACCTAGTAGCATCCACAATAATATACTCCATATCAACATCTGAAGAAACTAAAGCACCTTCTGATGCTGCGTAATCTAGAACTTTAGTGGTAATAGGTCCAGCCACTCTATACGCTGTTGGGTGTAATTGTGATGAAGCACCCCAAGTTGTTAGAATAGTATCAGATTTAGGATGTGGTGGGTTGAATGTAATTTGGTTATCCATCCAATTACCGCCCGGATGATAACCACCATCCATATGGAAAACCATATCTGCGCCAGTAGCGATTCCAAATCCTAAAAGTGAATTATGTCGTAAAGGCATAGAACGTTTAGTATCATCATTGTTCGCAGTAGAACCGCCATCTACGAACATTTGACCATACATTCTGCCGCTTTCAGGTCTTTGATTTAAAACGCCAACTATTGTTTTTCCTGCTGCCGTTTCCCAGTTTAATTGAGTTCTCCAGTGGAAGCGATTCCTTGCAGTATGGTAAGTTGAAGATAGAGGCATATAATCGCCTTCATCGTTTTCAATATGGTTAGGCAGGAAAGTACCTTCGGGAACAGAAGTCCAACCGTTTCCAGCAGTAACTACTCTACCCGGATGTGGTTGTGCTGTATTGTAATTGATAGAACTAGAGTCTGCTATTTCTTGTGTGAAAGGAAATGATTGCCCCGGTCCAAATATAATGTAAGTAGTTTTATTTTCAGTTCCATTAACATGGTCTTCGTATCTAGCAGTAGGGTGTGCAAATCTCAGAACTAGTGGGCTTGGTTTCTGCACAACAGTGTTATTTGTTGAATACGGAACAGAATTAGGATGGTCGCTGTTAATAGTCCCTGCGCCTGAATCTAAATCAGGAGATAATATGTTATCTCTATTATGTGCTGGTGGAACTAAAGAACCTCTATGTTGATTCAAAAGTGGAGTACCGGGGAAGAAAGCCATCATAGCGTTAGCATCTAAAATCGCGTGGCTTGTAACAATCTCATTTGCGTTTTGAATACCAGCAACCCCTGTAGGACCACTTGCGTATGGATGGGTATAGAAGTCTGAATAATCATTCATAGTGCCGTCATTTACATCTAAAACGACACCACTAAACCCACCACCAAAGAAGACTGGTACACTATGGTCAGCACTACTTCTACCTCCTGAGAATTTTACAATAAGAGGTGAATCTACACTACCTATGGAGCGAATACCATCTATTTGTTGTGTAGTATCTAAATCACCCTTTACAGAAATAACACCTTCTGAAGAATTATCAATATCTCCTTCTCTAAATGCTTGTGTAAGTTCTATACTCTGTGTACCTGCAATCGGTATTAAAGTAGTTAAAACTGTTCGATATGAGTTAATATTAGCACCTTGATGACCTTCTACTGTAACTCTAGCGCCCGGCCAAAAAGATACTGTTTTAACTTCTGATACTGATTTTACAGTCCCTGTATCTTTACAGGCTGGTGCTAAGAATCCCCAAATAGAATTATTTAAACCTGAAGTTGCCATATAAATATGGGTTAAAGTGTTAGAAGAAGAATTTAACCCTTGATAGAATAATGAAGGGTTATCAATTGCGGGTAAGATGTGGTCTCCTGAAGTTTTCGTAAAATTATCTCCATTGAGATTTTTACGCCATGTATCAATAAAAGTATTATTTACTGGTTCATTTAATGAATCTATTAAGGTAGGAGAATTTGAATTTGAATTTGGCCCAAATGATTTACTCTTTATCTGTAACAAAGTCATAGGGATGTACCCACAATCAACCCTTCTTCCAGCATCTAAATTAGCATCAGTAACTGCTCTACTTGTACCAAAAGCCCATTCTGCGCTATTTTCTAAGGATTTTTCTATTTCTCCATATTCTAAATGTGCAGCCCTAATACCGTAATCTTGGTGTACTTCTGCTGTGAAATATTCACTGATTGGTATAATTTTTCTATTAGGATTAAACGCTCTTATCCTTATACTATCGGCCTTAACTCCCCATTCTCCAAAAGTACGACCATCTGCTGCAAGCATTTCTCTACAATCAAAAGATACTCCGCTTTCTTCATTTACATCTACAGCGTTTATTGCAGCGGCGGTTACAGCACAAAGGAGTTCATCTGTAACTAGAGTAGTCCAATTTAATGATGGAGAAATTAGATAATTAGAAAATGAGGTATCTGATGATAATTCAGAAGTTATGCCGTAAAACTCATGAGGGCCATTAAAGTCATTTTGTGTTCTATTTTCATAGTATAGAGTAAGACCAGTATTCCCACTACCTGAAGTATTTGTTAACTGTATTCTACCATTAGTTTTTGGGAATCCTAGATAACCTAACAAATCTGTATGTGTTAAATCTTGAGTAGGTGTTGAATCATATGGGTCAGAAAGAACAGCAACTAATTTTTTGGGAGCATGGATATATTCTGAATTAGTTGTCATATGCAATGCTATATTTTTAGCAGGTACAGGATTCCAAAGACCGCCGTAATATTCTTTTTTAGTATCACTAGAAAAACCAGTTAATCGCCCAGTTGCATCCCCTGTCCCTACCATATGATGACCTAGAGTGAAACCACCCTGCCCTACACCTCTATCATCGAAAAAGACACAAACTTCCTCATCAATGGATTCGGGTAGTTTTGTATTATCATTTTCAAACGGTGTACCCATTTGTGAATAAATAAATCTAATTCTAGATTTTTGGCCTTTGTGATTTTCTAATTCTATTCCGTAAAGTTGTTTATCACCAATTTTTTCGTTGCTAATTTCTGAGGCAGGTACATAACTTCCATAACTAGTTAATGAAGAATTACCGTATCTTCTAGCAATTGAATTATCACCAGTTCTACCCATTCCCCAATTTCCTGCTAATGGCTTCCAACCCGGTACTCCCGCTTGTGTTAAACCACCAAAATTAACTCTAGCAAAAGCGTGAGTTCCTGTTCTCAAACCTTCTGTGAAAGTTTGCTCTTTGGAACTTTCAAAAGATTCTGCATTTACAGAATTGAAGCCTGAGCCACCAGTCGCATTCGATATTGCTCTCAAAACTGGGCTACTGGTATTATCATCTCTAGGTGCAAAATCAGAATTTACAGATGTTTGGATATCGTTTTCTTCATTAGTTAATTGATGAAGAGTTGTAATTGGGGCAAAAGGTCTTCCATTTTTATCTAAAGGCATAGGTGCAGGGTGCATATTTTCTCCATCTATTTCATCAGGCTGTCCCCAAAATGAACGCCATCTACCACCATGACCTACAATAAATTCAGGTCTGTATGGTGATTGCCCTTTGCTGTTATCTAACCAAACACAAAAATTCCTTCCGCTAGCACCGGGAACTGTGCTGTGTATTACAATCGTAAAACCCTTATTTCCGTCTGTATCTTGAACTTCTCTTCCAATATGTGCCCTAATGTAACCCATATGTGTGCCTCTATCTTTAGAGGCGAAAGCCCTGTTTTCATCCCACCAAGGCGCAGGGTCGTGAGCACTACCACCTTCTTGGAAACTAGACTTAGGAGCAGCGGCTTGGTTGATTTTTCTAATTACCTCATTAGCGGCACTTTGAATATTTGTTACACCCTCTGATTCTCCAACCTCACCCAAATCAATGGTTAATCTTCTTACAAAGTCCATTTGAGTCCAATGTGGTAAATGCTCAAGTCTACTTTCATCATGATTAGATAAATCCAAAGTGGTATTTCTTACACCCTTTAGAGAAAGGAAGGCCGGAATTACTCTAGTTCCATCAGGTGTGTCAAAAAAGGTACTAGGTTCTCTTAATGAGGCATTTGAAGTGCCTACTCTTAATTTCTTTAAAGCAACAACAAAAGAAGATTCAAAACTTCTAATTCTTGAAAATTCATGTTTTACAGTAGCGAAAACCGATAGTAATGTTTCATCAGATGTTCTACGCTGAATGCTATCCCCAACTGCGTAGTTTTTGTCTCCACCTGAAATTGAATATCCTAGATGCACATGGTGACCATGAGCCTTTCCGTAAATTGAAGGAGAAGTAGCACCTGCACTAGATGTTGCTAAATTTGCTGGTAATGAGCCGCTTAACGGCGTTAAAACATCAGTTCCTATTCTATTCGCAATGTCATGTGCATAAGCAGATTCAATGAATTTAGATTGTTGAGTTGCTCTCAAATATGGATTTTGTGAAGGGAAGCCGTTCGCTACATCTAATTGAGTTGTAGTCCAAGAAGGACCACCACCAGTAAGAGTTGCTGTGTATTCTGCTAAATCAATCAGAGAACCGTCTTTAACAAATTTACGAGGCCATCCAATTTCTGCTGTTGCTGCTGAAGACTGAACTTGCATATGTATATCTTGGAAAGCGATAAACTCTCTATCATGACCTACATCATAAAGTAAAACTCTAGCATGACCTTCAGCAGCAAGATATGGGTCAAGATAGGCTATTGTTGGTGCTTCGGCAGCAGTAAGACCGAGAGCCTTGTAATTTTCTTCAATGGTCTTATTGACGTGTTGAACATAATTTCTTGCGGTTTCTAAACAATTTTCCCCAATCAAGAAATTTTCTAACGGTACACTATCTCTTGGCTCATCCGAAAGTGTGCCTGTGCCCCCAGTAAATCCTTTCCAAACCCGATTTTCGTTTAAAACACCTCTAGATTTAGAAAATAATCCCTCCATCGCATGAGGATTATTCAAAGTCATGTTACACCAAATAGTGTCCCCATTCCTTAAACCACCAGCAGCGTAAGGATAAACCCAAGAGCGATTTAAAATTGCATCAGGGTCCTCAACAAAGGCATTACTGAATGAAACATATAATTGACAACCAGTGGCAGTAGCGCCAGCATTTGCAGTTAATGTTACAGTGTAATCATTAGAACCTGAAAAATCTCTAGCACTAATTTCTGAAATTGTTCCAATAGGAGTTAGAGCAGTATAACCTTGAGTACCACCTGTAGCAAAAACATGGTCTCCTACACGTAAGTTCGCCCCTAGTGTGTTAGAGGTTAGAGGTGTTGTTTCAGTCGAAGTGATAGTCACTGACGTGCTGCCAGCAGTAGAATTGATTCCCCAATCAGTCGCAATTGCACAATATGTTTCGTATTCTTCATCAAGAATTGAATCTGCTGCAATTGCACTGATATTAGTTCTGTTGAAATTAATAATCGCTCTACTTCTTCTACTTAGTGTGATTTGTTTCCCAGCAGCCAGCCATGACGGAACAGTAGTTCCGGTAGCATTGTAAAACCCTAAAGCGATTGTGTTTTCTGCAACATTCTGACTGTCTGCTGTTCTTATTCGACCGTAATAATGCAATCTACGGGTAGTACCATCATCATCTAGTTCTATTTCGTAAAGGAAATCTCCAACTGAAAAATTAACTGAAGTGAGATAATCAAAACCAAAATCAGGGAATAATTCTAACTCTTCGGGTAATAAACTAACTAGAGCAATACCCATTCCATCACTACCGTCATTATCTTCTACTACTCCTACAATACTTTGGATTTCACCAGTGGCTCTTTTTGGCTTAATACGGTCAGCGTGAGGGTTACTTTCAGGCCCAGCCTTGAATTCTACAGCGCTAACATATTGTCTAAGGCCGTAATCTACATTCCCACCTTGTGTTTGAGCACTAGCAGCGTCATAGTAAAAATTACTTCTATTTTCATATCCTACGCTCTTTGTGAAAGGTTCATGTCCAATTGGTGCTAATGTTTCTTTAGGGATAGAGCCGCTCATAAAAACGGGTAATCCTATATCATATTCCTCTCTAAAAGCGTCAGTAGCCCCCCATTTATAGTCAGGAATTCTAAGATATCCATCTGTTGCTGGGTCATTGTCATACAAAGCCCAAGCGCCACTTCTTAGGAAGATTCTTCTAAATCTAGGAACGTTATCAATAGATTGGTACATATCAGTATAGGCTGTACCCGCAGCAGCGGTATTTGCCGCAGGGAATTGCGTATGGTTAGTGACGTATAATTTTAGATAATTAGACAAAGAAGTATCAAACCTTTGAGTGATAATCGCATCATTTACAGATTCATCTTTAGAAATTGAATACGAATATGCTTCGTGTTTAGCCCTGTCAGAATTAAATCCAGCGCCCGGTCTTTTTCCAACTGGAGAAGGATTCCAAGAATGTGCAGTGTAAGTGGCATCAATGTGGAATTTCAAAGAATTATCAGGACCGGGATGTGTATGTGTTAGAATGTTATCAAAAATTTGTTGTTCAAAAATAGGTATTTCCACCATAGCCCTTGTACTAGCATACTGCGTTCCTAATTGATAATCATGATTCACACTACTTCCTGACTGAAACATTCTGTCGTTTACAGTCGTTCCATCTGCACTGAAAGAATCTGTACCAAAATGTGGGTCTGCACAAAGAACGAAAGAAACACTAGTTGCCGTTGAACTAAGCGTTACATTGGATGTTTTCCCAATACCTTTTAGCCAATTTTCAAAAGAAGAATAGACTTTTCCTACTGCATCTGTGTATTTTTGCACATTCACACTAGACTCAAGTGTATGCGTGAAAGTTCTAGTTGCGGTGCTGCTTCCTGTAGCGGCATTATTCATAGTCAAAGTTGTAGCAGAATCAATAGACTCAATGATTGTATTTGCTGGTATTTGAGAGCCGCTAACACTCATACCTACTACTAAATTAGTAGTATCAACACTAGTTAGAGATGTAGATGTATTAGTTGCTGACGATAAACTGTAAGAATCTGTGAAAGTAAAACTAGTGCCGTTTTTAGAATCGTATAGGGCGTTACTTCCATCCTCAAGATACACTCTTCCAATTTTTGCAAACCCATAAGTTCCCCAACTAGCCATATCTGTTGAGTTATTATTGATTGGAACTACATTCAAAGTTCCTACACTACTAGCATAAGAAACAGATTTGGTATTTACATGGAATGACCTTTGTGTAGAAAACGGATGCCTAGATAGAATACTAGGGTCATAGGTTGGGCGTATATCGCTACCACCTTGTCCAAGCCCACCAAGAGTTACTGTAACCACTGGTGCATTCGGCTCAATTTCCTTTACCACATGAGAATCAGGGCTTCCCTTACCTGTTTTTGAAACATTTTGGTTTACAATGTTTTGATTTGAACCGTAACAGGTGATTACTGTCTTCTTCACCCCATCGTCTTCTTTCTCATCAACAGAACTAATGCGAGCCTTAGACATCAAGAAATACAAAGAAACATTATTTGTTTCGTCAATATCTTCTGCTAAACTTCTCAAACGATACAATTGATTAATTCTTTCTCGATTTGATGGTTGAATGTAAAATCGTAAATTTGCAGAGGCATTCCCCTCTATCGCTACATTATCTATAACGTCAAACATTTCATGGATTTGGGTATGGCTAGATGTTGTTCCTAAATCGAATTCACCATTAGAAGGAGAACTAATTACAGTAGAAGGCTCTCTTCTTGAATAAGTTGTTTTATCATTTAGATTTCTATTCTTAGGAGATACTCTTTCTAAGAGAATACGATGGAATACGCTGTCATGGTCAGTAGTTGTAGTGTGACTTGCGGTAACTATCTGTGGGGGCGTATTAGGTTGAGCGGTAGCAACGGAAACTGGAGTATAGTTTGCAGGGGTAAAGGATTCATCTAATTCATCATCGGCTTCATAACCCTCACTTGTATCACCCACTAAATTATGCGATTTTCCTACAATTGATACCCCATCTGATGTTGGGTTGGCTGCGACATCAATGTACCCACCCGGTGAATAAAGTGTACAATTTGCTATATCTCCATTAATAATATCAAAAACAGTACTTCCCCCACCCACAGAAGTTATTCCGGCAGGAATTGTCTTTTCAACCATCAAATACGCATTTTCAGATTCATCCCCCATACTATCTCCATTCAAGTCAATAGCGTTATAGTAAACTAAAACGGTAGATGTAAAGCCTGTATAACTAGATAGTGCTGGGCAATTTAGTACTGCTATTCTAGATTCTTTACTTGGTCTAATATGGTAATCTCGTGTTTCGGTGTTTATCGCTCCAGCATAGGGAACTGGCCCTTTCAAAACAAAAGGTCTGTAATCAAAATCTGCTCCACCAATACCAATAAGTTCTCTACTACCTGTTGGTAATCCATTACTTACAATAGCAGCAATGGAAGAAGAATTATTGAAATCTGTAATTCTGTAAGAACTAATATTACGATAGACATCAATTCTAGAATTAGGTAAAATTTGATTTTCAATGCCGGGTTGTGTAGTATCATAATTAATCTCTACAATATCAGGGCTACCATCTATTTGTTGGATAACTAATTCTTCATTAGCCTCCGGTAACATTCGCATAAACTCATGACCAGTAACGTGATTTAGTGTATGCCTACCATTATGCCCTAATCTAAAACTATCATCAACTGAAGTAGGCCACGTTACAGCGAAAGGATTGTTTGTATCGTCAACAGTATTAGCCATTCGACTAGAATAAACAATACCATGTTGCTCAAACGGCCCTTCATCTATCGTCATTTGACCTGTTCTATCTATCATTTGTGTAGCGTAATGGAGCGGCTGGTATGGATATCCTGAAGCCCCATCAATTAGTAAATCAGCACTAATAATTACGAAATGATTGTCTACAGAAGTTCTTGAATGTAAAACTGGCCTCAAACCGTTCCCAAGAGATGAATTTGCAAAGTCTAGATGAATACTAGAAACCAGCATATACGGCGTGGTGTCAATATCATTTATCGAATGTAATCTAACTCTTTCAGGGGGTGAAGTGTTAAGGAGTTTAGTAGAATGGTCGTAAGCACCCGGATTTATTAACAAATTAAACGGTACATGAGGGATACTTCTTGTGTTTGTTGTGCCCGGTGAAGTAACTGCATCTGCGACCTTGTAATCTCCACTAGAATAAGTGCTAGATGTGAAATCAATAGTCCCGCTAGAAACAGTCTTTCCAGTTAATTCACTAGCGAGAGTAGCGGCATCAGCGTTATTTGAAAACAAAATTTTCGTTAATCCACTCACGGTAGAAGTTGAAGAATTAAACTCGTAAACAGTTGTGAAGGGTGAAATCGGCTCTTCAAATCTATACAAAGCAACTGTGCCGGAATTTTTCAAAGGTGCACTCCTTTGCACCATCGAATCATCAAATTTTGTAGAAAGATGTAAAGATTCCATTATTCCTCTAAATTCACCACCTTTTCCACCGATATACATATGCTCTTCACTATGTTGAATATTGTAATCAGGGTTGATTTCTTTCCTAACAACTAACTCACCATTAATGTAAATAACAGCATCTTTAGGTCTAAGAGCGGCCACAATATGAATTAGAGGTCTATGTTGAAGATTTAGAATAGAGCCAGTATCATAAGAAGAGTTGAATCTATTGTAAGGCTCGTGAGGCCCACCAAAATCAGGTGGAGGGTAAACCATACCATCATAACCGTTGGTTTCACTCTCCGCAGTTGAAAGTTTTACCACTTGTTTTCCATTTGGTCTTTCTAGATGAACTTGGAAAACACAAGGACCGGGTGTATCTACTGTACCTATCTTTAAACTAAACTGGTTTTCTTTTTCGATTATAGTTCCACCACAATCCGGCATCACCCATGCTTCAATCGTTAAACTACTATTGAATCTATTACTCAAAACTGTGGATGTTTGCGAACCTTTAGGGTTACTAGCAAGAAAAGTAGAGGCAGTATTTCCATCAGGTGTAGTATCACCTAATTTTGTATTTCTTCCTTGAGGAACAACTACGCTATCGCTCACTCCATCAAACAAAAGCCCATGAGAAGAAGTAGCGATAATCGGCATATTCAGGCCACCCAATCCGCAGGTAAGAATACCATATTGAACCCATAAACCGACTCACCAGCATCGTGGGTGATATCTATTTTCTTCATTATACCTTGAATCCCGGTATATTCATCTCCGGTATCAAAAGTAACTCCGGCAGGTAATGTGTTTGCGTCACTAGATTTTCCAAAAGCACCTTTACCAAGACCAGTAGGCATGAAAAAATTTCTAGCAACATAAGTATCTCCACCAGCACTTATCGTGCTATTATAGGGAATTTGAATACCGCTAATAAAATCCCCATCAGATTCTCCAGTTATTCCACTTACAAGAGAAAGCCCACCACTAGCGATTGCGGCCACTAATATGCCTAAACTTTGACCCACAGCATCTCCTAAAGAATCTATATCTGTACCGAATTCACGAGTAGAGTTATTCATAATCCCGTAAATATCTGCTACTTTATCTCCTGCACTCTTTTTTGTTCCATCTACTCCACCTGAAAACGGCTCTATGTAAGAATCATTCCATGAATAATGCCTACTATTAACATCCCATTTTGGATAAGCAGTTTGATTCCCAAGCCTACCGGCTGTTTTTTGAGTTATCAAAACGGCAGTACCAGTACGATTGGACTGTTCACTAGTTATAGTAGATGCTGTAAATTTTGCAGTAGCATCCGTATTTATCCAAGATGTTACAGCAGTAGCGAATTGAGCGTCAGTAATATTAGTACCACCAGTTGTTCTTACTACGATAGTATTAGCAGTTCCTGAATCATAACCAACACTAGCACCAGTAGTAAAAGCAAGCGAGTACACCGTACCATCAGTAGACTTGAGTTTTAAACGATTAGAAGAGTCTGCTAATAAAGCAGTTATGTAAGTATTTGCAGCACCAGTTGTTTTTGCCCAATTTCTTCTATCTCCATTTGGTGTATAATAAGAAGAAAAATCAATTAGTGCTGTTGCTGCGGTAGCATCACTAGTTTTCCTGTCATCAGTAAAAACACCTTCAATAACAATAATTGAGCGATTTTTGTTTAAATCAATAGCATATCTTCTACCCCCACTAACAGGGAGAGGAGTCACATCCACATCTCTATCAACAGTAAGGGCTATCGAAGTGGCTTCTAATTCGATTAGTTCCTTGTTATCTTTTACAAGGCGAATTGGAGTGCCATTTGCTTCAGCCATCACAGATACCTCGTAGCCCTTTGTTGTGTCCCCGTCTTCCTATTGGCTTCTTCTGCGATTATATTCCCTACAGCCATTGCTGCTCTTCTTTCCATAAAACCACCATGAACATTCACAGTAACATTAGTTTCTCCGGCTTTCCGATTAATAGCCTGTACAAGCCCACCTTCATTTTCAATAAGATATCTTAGCCCATCTAAAGTAGATTCTAAACCGGCTAAAGGGTTTCTTGCAGAACCGGCCATAGCAGCCAAATCTGTACCTAATTGGGCCGAGCCGTAACTAGCAGTAGGAGTAGGAGCAACATAGCCGGGAATATATGCATTCGCTGGCTTTCTTGGCCCTGAACCACCTCCCGCTACATTCTTTGGGTCAAAAGATAGCGTAGGAGAAGCATAACCACCAGCCAAGGCGGAACTAACAGAACCTAATGCATCTTTACCTTTATCTTCTAGAGAAGAAAAGAAAGAATCTACTTGCGTTTTGAAATTTTCAAAGGCAACAAGCCCTGTTGAAAACGCACCCGCAAGTGCGCTACCAAGACCTCCAATCAAAGAAGAAATACTTGTTAAACCCGATGAAATAAGAGAAATAGATGAACTCACAGATGCTAAAGAGGAAATAATTGGAAGTACCATCAGAAGTCCTCCAATTCTAAGAATGTGTAATCAAGTGTCACGGTTTCGTTCCCCGTATTGCTTTGTGCAGAAGCCCGTTCTTGTTCTTTCCTATTTTTAGAATCAATAGCAAGCGCCCAAGAAAGCGATTGATTGAAAATTTCAGGAGACATTTGTGAGACCTCGGTTAATGATATGCCGTAATGTTTTGCGACTAAATAGGCGAACATTTGAGATTGCAGTTCTATATCTTCAGCAGTTTCTATACTGTTTTTCGATAAGAAAGTCTGCACTTTCAATTGCTCGCTTTCGTAAACCCCCCTTGCATCATCTGTGCTATTTCATCGGGATTAGGTAAAACTGCGCTTATTTGCTCGCCTACATATGCTGAAAGATTGAGCAACTCGTCAGGAGAAAGTTGTGGATTTGTGCGTGTAACCCAGTTACTGAAAGCGTAACGCCAATACGCCTGTAAATCAAGCGTAACATCACCTTTTGTTACAATAAACATCTCTTGTGCTGCTTTCTGTACATCGAAAAACGACATACCTCTCACCCATATTTCCATGACCTGTTCAGGGTCATCAGGGTCTACTTGTATTTCGTATCGTCTTTCATTCGTCTGTGTCATCAATTTGTTCTTGTCCACTATCTGCGGCATTATCATTCACCTCGGTTGCAGCCTCTTGCGAGGGGGCATCCGACACTTCTTCAACAGCCTCTTGCGAGGGGGTTTCAGTTGTGTCATTTGGTTTTTCCAAAAGACCGTCATCATATTGGTTAAGGCGATGTACTACCTCACCTTTAGTCCCACGAATGGTGATACCTCTTTCACGGCAGACCTCTCGTAGTTCACTTACGGTCATGGAATTGTAATCTTTAGCAGGGAAAATCGGATTTGCGGCCATTATTGGTGAAGGCTCTTCTACTGGTTCTTCACTTTCACTTTCACTTTCACTTTCACTTTCGGAAACGAAAACTGGAATTATTTCTTCTTCAATAATTGGTGCTAATTCAGGAACTTCTTCCTCAATTTCAGGAATTACCTCTTCAATTTCAGGAATACTTTCTTCAATATCTTCTTCAATATCCACTTCTGTATCATTCAAAATCGCCTCTTCCACAACTTCTTCTGCAACTTCCACCCATGCCGGTTTTTCTTCTTCGACAGGTTCAGGGGGAAGATTAGCAATGAAAACGTTGTCTATTTTAGAAGATGTGCGGTATCGCATCATCTCCGCCTTAAACGCTACACCAGTTTCAGCACACATCCACTCAATATACTCAGGAATTGTATGTTTATTGAAGAATGAAAGTCTAACTGATTTTTCCGGTAGCATCTTCTCACCTCATGAATGTAACAATGTATCCTTCGCAATAACGTGCATAGACTTAGGCATAATACGCATCATAGAGCGTAGCGGCCCTTTGTCTTCAGGTATAGGGAGAGGCGCTTCAGTAATGTAGTAATCATCTATTACGATATCTAGAGATTCTCTTGTAGCACCAGTTCCTTGTTTTGTAAATGAGAGGCGTATCATATCTGCATCGGTTGTGTCGCTGGTATCGTCATCAAAATTATCTATAGAACGGCGCATTTTGTGGTAAAATACGGGGTCATCTACGATTATTTCCATTTCTAAATCGTATTCTGTCTTACCTTCAACCGCTAAAGATGCATTTCTTGTACCAGCGAAAGGAACTTGGTCGGTCTCTGCATCTGCTACGTTTGCTCCATTTATCGTGTAGTATTGCTGTACACCAGTTGAACCATTTAGTGTAAAACTGACTACTTGACCAACTTGTACACCGGCAACTTGTATTGTACCATTGTAGAACATAAACGGCTTTTGTGTGCGCTTTGCCACCCCAGCCTCTTTTCTCTTTTGCTCTGTATTGGCTGTGTCTTCAAACAGGCGATGAGTGTCATATCGGTCACCCTTTGTGGTCTCTAACCGACCTGTATCTGTATAAACTAAGGTAGAATCAAAATCTACACTCAATCTTAAGGCAGCATCAGTATCGGCAACTAAGGAGAAATTTTTGACTTTACAGCCCCTAAATACACGAGTAAGTTGCTTTGAATCGGATGCTCCTCCGTCAAATGAACCCTCATCACTATCAGCATCAGTTCTTCTTACACTAACTTCCATTGCGAAAGAAGGAACTGTAGTTCTTGAAAACAGCAATCTTTCGACTGGATTTGTTAGGTTTCCGGTAGATGTATCCATGTGTGGTGTTCCACGAGTTGAATCACTTTCAAATCTCATAAATTTCATGGCGGTATTATCTGCATGAGAAAAATTGAATGGGTCGTCAACCCAAATCCTACCACTTCCGCTGCTATCAGAAATAGCCACTACTCTTCTAATCTCTTGCTTTATCGCCCTACTAAGTATAGAATTAGCACCATTAGTAGGCCATGTACCGTCACTTTGAGTTTCTCTGTTTACCTTAATGTCCGTTGTGGTAGCATCATTAATGACTACATAATCACCAACGTCAATATCTACACTGTTTATTGCCGGTGCAGCAGAACCACCGTCATATGTAAAAGAAGAATCTCCAGCAGAGATAATGCCATTTGTTAGGAAGGTTGCACCACCTGTATTACCTAATGTGTCGCCAGTAGCATAAGTTACCTCGTGCCCAAGGCAGTAGTATAGCCATCTAGCGTTATGGATATTACACTCAAAAGAGCCATTTGTGTTGAGGAAACGACCCGGCACTTGGACCGCAACATCTCTTCCTAGACCAACGACATGAAATCGCTTCAAATCTACTTTAGTTTCAGGCAAAGTTACGGTATTCACCAAACCTACAAATTGGTCTGTAAGAACTCTTTCTTTACTTAGTAAAGCGTTATTTCCATCAGAAGTCATGGTCGCATCCATAGAGGGTGTGGCGAAAGGAAGAATTCGCATTACTTCGGCTGCTAAAGAAGAATCTATGTCACTTGAACTATGGTCGGTTCTCAAAGCGGGAGTAATTGTTAATTCTGTTACATCTGAAGCGGTTACAGCGTGTTTTACTATGGTAAAAGTTCGACCTGCTTTGGCATAATCGTCATTTATATCGAAATTACCTCCTGCTAAATTAGTAAAAATAACCCTAGAACCTACTAGCATACCTACTGGATAATGAAGAAGCCCAGCATGAACTGGAGTATCATCAGCCCCTCCACTAAAAGTAATCACACTAGTATCCTTGACTAAATCTCTAGCACCACTTTTAGCAGTGAATTTGAAAGAGCCAGCATAACCATGTGGCAAATCCATACCACTTTCATGTCCGAAAGTGACTTCTGTAAGGTCTCCCTTGTACACAGTTGACGGCGGCATGGTTCTCTCTCACCTCATGGGATTAGTTCTGCAAAGATAACTACTTCGACTTGGAACGTGGTTCTGAATAGAAATTTAGTTCTATCAGACAAGTCGGTACGAGTTTTGTAAACCAACCTATCCATATTCACACCATCACCTTTTCTCTTGAGGTGTATTATTCTTCTGATTTCATTTTCCATCAGTTGCTGTTGTTTTCGACTCTTCATTGTTCTAGCATCTAATGTGATATTTATACGAGTTGTGACGAAATCGTACAATAATTCAGGAGTTTCTTCGTTGTGTGCAGTTTCAAACACCATAACGTAATCGTGCTTTTTCATATCAATACGCTTACCGCGCTCAGGACTTGTGTCAGCCATATCAATAATAATCGGCTTGATGCCGTTAGTATTGCCTCTATTCCAGTTGTCTTGTAACAACTTGATGACTAAATCAATTCCTTCTAGGAACGTTGCGACCACTTCGCTCTACCTCCTTTAGATGATATCGAACATCAGGTACGATTACTCCGCCTCGATATTCTACGTGATTTCGATATAATTCAGGGCTTTCAGTAAGCATTCTCTTATCTACAAACCCATCAATAAGTTCAACATACTCTTCGTCTACTGGATTTCCAAAATTATCTTCTATTTCACCAGTAGGAGTCTCTCTAATTTGTGCAAGAGTCATCTCTTCTCTTTTGATTCGGTCTCTGTAATCGGGATTTTCTCGCTTAAACGCAGACTGTAAATCGTTTTGCATTTCTTTATCCTTAGCGAATGCCTTTACGACTTGCTCAAGAAATATTTTAGTTTCAGCAGAAGGCTTACTCAAAGGCTACCACCTCAATATATCGGGGTAGCGTTGCATCAATATCTTGACGATAAAGTTGAATTTTAGACGATAAATCCACATTTTGTGTGCCTTCAGGGATTAAAACACTTCTATCATCGTTCATTAATAAATCAATAGCAACCATTTTTGTACAAACATCTTCAATGGCTTTTTCTAGATATCTTTCACCGTAAATGTATGAAACTTTTACAGCGTTCCACTCAAAGAAAGGATAGGAATTGTTGAAGTAAATAATACCCATTTCGTTGTCAATCCACCAATCTCTTAGTCTTCCTTTATCCCCACTGGCACTTCCTCCTTGCAAATCAATAGCAAGACGATGCTGTTTTAATGAAGTACCAGCAGAGGCGAGGGTAGTTAGTGGTGTACCGCTAACATTTGTACACCCAGTAAAAGTTGTAGATGTTTTACCAGTGTATGCAAGAACTTCATTTCCTACCATAATCAGACCAGCGTTCACGAACCCTTCAGTAGAAGCGACTGTGACAGTTGTGGAAACAACAGAAACACTGGTAGTAGTTTCTTCATGAGTTTGAGATATTGTAATTGCAGAGGTATCTGTACACGCTATTGTGCTAGTTTCACCACCAACAGTATCCCTCATACTACTAATTTTGACAATACCAGTACCATAGTCAGCATTTGCAGTTGCTAAGAATTCATTGTGAACCGCAACATTAGATGTACTTCCCGGTAGGGTAAAAGCAGGAGCAAACTCAATTGCATCTCTTGAAACACGGTCTTCTTTATTGATTAAATCAGCAAGAGCCTGTGCTGTTGAAACCTTATCAAAATCTGCTCTCCATGTAGAAGTAGTTGTACCAACAGAAAGAGTAGCGTAACTTCCACCAGCACTCAGATAGACTGAATCGCCACTTAGAGCAGTGTAATCTGCAATTTCCACTCTTGCTTCAGCAGCGCCAATTTCACGATAGTCATCACCCTGCCACAATTCTATACGCAACATTTGTTGAATATTCCTGAATAATAGGGGGGTTGTACCCACATAATCGGTATAATATCGCCTTCTATACGGCTTATATGTGTCGAAATTGATATATTCGGCTGTAACTAGATTCGGTCTCCAAGAATTATGTGTGATGTTATCTATCCTATCTTGTGCCCTTTTAATCAGTTCTTCGACCTTACTTTTCTTGACTCCTCTTGTCCTTCCATTAGTAAAAGAGGCTTGATTCTGAACGTAAGTATTGTCAGCCGATTGATAATCAGCGGCAGTTATACTTGAAGTGAAATTTAATTTTACACCATTTACAGATGTAGTAATAGATGTAATTGTGCGGTCAATCCCTAATGGGTCTGCGTCTGAATAAATTAGAATGGTATCTCCAACTGACCAACCACAGTTTCGATAATCCGACCCGGTGATATATACACCATCTGAATCACTATCTGCTGCAACTGCTACTGCTTCTTGAGGTCCAATCTCAAGTAAGTCTGCTACCTTTTGAGCGGTTGTATAGACGATAGCATCAGGGTCTAAGGGGCGTGTTTCAGCCTCACCCGGACTGAACACTTGTGGCATTACTCTCTAGCCTCCTCACTTCTCTCTGCTAAATTATATTCCATAGGCTTTTCACACGCACCGCAAGTTTCTCGGTACATGAAATGCAAGAAGCCGCAGTAGCGACAACGAGTACCACATCCTATGTTTAGGATATCGCCAATGTTCTTATTTCGTTGTCGCTGCTGCGAAACCACTCCTGCTAGTGGTTTTTCCGTGTTGAAAACAGAACCCTCTCCGATAGATGACGACAAGCGAACATTCTGCTTTTGTGCCGTTTCTAAGTCATCTATCTCAAGTGTTCGGAGTTCAAATCCCATGTAGTGCCGCCTCCCCTCATCAGGAAGTGTGCGTTACTACAATGAAAACATTACCCAAAACAACTACTGGTTCAGCACCGACTAGCGTTCCCGAAGGAAGAGCCGACGTTAAATCACTGTTGAGTGTGGTCAAGTCCGAGAATTCTTTCGGACTAAATGGACCAAGAACTGTAACGCCTCGTGCCATGCCTAATCACCGCCTCAGTTGCGGCGACCAAATGCATACCATGTGCCGTCTTGTCCTGCCACTGATTGCACTACTAGAGTGCTGCCGTTGATTAGGGCAAAAACCCCGTCAACACCAGCACCAGTACCAGCAGTACTACTTCCAGCGTTAGCACCACATCCGATGATTCCTGATAGATAGGCGGAAAGGTCAATGTTTCCTCCTGTATCAGAACCACCGTTAGTGAATGTGCCAGTCACCATAAGTAGGTCTCCTATGTAGTGCGGTCTTGTGTCAATTGTACTTGCAAATGCCATTTATTATCACTCCGTAATTGTTTCAGTTGTTTCTTCGGTTGCTGTTTCTTCAACCACTGGCTCTTCGACTACAACCTCTTCCTCAACCACTGGGGGTTCAGGTACAGGCTCAGGCTCAGGTGCTGGTGGATTGATTACTTCATCAACCATAGTTAGTAGTGTTCCTTTTGTTCGATACGAACCGGATAGGTCAACACCGTTATCGGTTAACCAAGTAACGATTTGACCCCTTCTCCATGAAGAATCAGGGATACCATCGTTGCCTTCGTCCACATGAGGTGCTTCATCCCCATCAAGGGTGAAGTAAGGAAGTACGAGGTATCGGCGGAATTCATCCACCCATTCCTGCGATACTTCCCGTACTTCACCACGAGAAAAGTCCGGCGTGTACGCATCGGGACTCCTTCGGTAGAAGGAAGGACCGTTATATCGTACAGTCGGCATAGGTAGTCACCTCAGTTGTACATTACCAATACGTTGGTAGTGTTTGCTGAACCACTTAGGTACTGTAGTGTGATGGTAAGGCTACTTACACTCGCACCAACGGATACTGCTGCTGTTCCTGAGTCAGTTGTGAAAACTGAAAGGATGCTGCTGATTCCGCCAGCCAAAATGATAGTCTCACCGTCTGCACCGCCTGTTACACTGATTAACGCCATTTTTGGCGCTGCATCATATCCGTTTGCTCCATCGCTGTTAGAAGCGTTGAATGTACCCGGACCACCGCCCGGATAAGATACGTCTGCTGCTCCGTCTAACCATTCAGTGGTGTCGTGAGAACCCGCTCGGAGTTCCCATGCACCGACTAATGTTGCTGTTGCTGTTCCGCTTAATGTTAATTCACTTGCCATACTTAATCACCTCACTGCAAATCCCTGACGCTTCCATGCGCCCCAAAGAACGTTGTCCAAATCTCACCCATAGTTCGGTATAGACCTTCCTGACCGAGACGGTTGATGGCGAATGGGTCACCAGTTTCAATTCCACTCTCGTAATACTGGGTTGGGATTGCTGTACTGAAATATACATAATCTGTGTCTAGGAAATACATCCTGCTGATTCCGTCCTTGACTACATCCTTGGATGGAATGATTGGAACTCCGTTGTAGGTTGCTACAATGAATCCAGCCTCGATACCGGGTACACCCTTTACACCGTTGTAGGTTGGGGTGACTCTCTTTTCTTCCATAAAGCGCTGTTGGCTTTGTAGGAGTTGCTGAAGGCGCATTAGAGTGTCATATCCAGTTAGGATGACCTTCGGGTTGCCTCCTCGCTCCCATATGTTTTGGAACAAAGTGTCAAGTTGGTCAAGACTTAGATTTCTGTTGTTGCTTGAAGCATCTGCGTTGTCTTCAGCGAAAGCCCAAGTGTTAGCACTTCGGTCAATCGAGTAGATATCTTCGTCACCAGCATCGTAGTGAGTACCGGAAGCCATCTGATTGTTTCCAACAGTGATTCTGTCTAGAGACTCAAAGTTGTTACCTGCAACAGTTGATGCATCGGTTAGAAGCATCTTGTTGACCATCTCAGCGTGGTGCTTACCCATTTCTTCCTTCATGACTGAGCGGATGTCGCCTAGTCCGTCATCCTTGTCAGCAAGGAAAATTGCTGTCTCAGACATATCGAAGGTGTGAGCGATGGTCTTCGGTTTTGCTGCTACGTGCTGGAAAGTTGGCTTTACAGTCTCAGGTAGTGTTGCGTTTTCTGCAACTCCACCGTGAAGTGCGCCACCGTTTGGCTTTCCAGTAATAACTCTCCAACCGGACCTGTCCCAAGGCCTCTTTGGTAGAATGCTGAATGCGTTGAACTCTTGGTTCAACTGCGACCATACCTTGCGTCCGTAGATTGCTTGGTATGTTCCAGCGGTTGTGGATAGCATCGGGCTGTCAGCCTTCAGCAACTCGCTACCGGAGTAGGAGTATCCCATTGCGTTCCCAGCGCCATAGTAATAGCGCTCCATGTCAGTTATTGTGCGTACGTAATCTCTTGCCATTCATAATCACCTTCCTATTCAGACACTCCTAAATGCGCTGTTTGCGAGGTTATGTACCTCATCCCAAGACATATTCCCAAGGTCTTCAGTGGATGGAACGTCAATTGCTGGAACGGAGGTCTCGCTCTTTGCGATTGTTGTTCCACTCTCAGCAGGAGCAGTTAGACTATCAATTCGCTCTCCTAGAGCGCCGATAGCCTTTGAAATCTCATCTAGAGGTCCACGAGCATCAAACTCAAGAACTTCATTCTTGGTGATTTCTGCTTGTCTCTCTGTAGCATATCGGTCTGCGAATTGTGCTTCTAGAGAGGAGCGTAGTTCAGTCTCAGCCATTGCAGCCTTGTAGACTTCGTATGCAGCCTCTACATCAGCAGTGCCTACCATGTCAGGAGTTAGGAAATCGCCCTTCTCCACTTTTCCGCTGCCGGTAGTCTTACCGAGAGCATTAGTGGATGGCTTTCCGCCTTCCTGAGCACGACCCTTTACCTGTCCGGCAAAGTAGTCAGCACCGTCACCGATTGCTTCAGGGGTTGAACCAAGGTTTGCCTTTTCTAGACCATCGAAGTGTGCTCTTGCACCCTCAATGTCTACTCCAGCAGACTTTAGAGTTCCTTCCATCCAGTCGAGGTACTCAGATGTTATTACATCCGAATACTCGTCTGACTTCTTGGACTCATCCTTGGACTCAGCCTCAGCATCGTCTTTCTTATCCTCGTCTTTGCCTTTCTTGTCATCTATGGCCTCTTTCAAAGCAGGAGGCATTTCGCCCTTCTCCATAGCGTCAAGGCGACCTTCAAGACGGGATAACACGTCAGTCATCTGTGTCATCATATCATTTTCGTCAGTCATTTTACTTACTTCCTTGTTTTCTATATCGTGTTTTAGTATGCGAAAAGTGGCTTCAGGATTGATGCCACGCTCACAAATCGTGATTTCATGCAGTTCCAGTTTGCTGATTTCTTGGTAATCACCATGCTCAGCATCGGACTTTCGGACACGCTTGAAAGCCTGACCTCCAATACTAAAACCACGAAGAGACCCCTTACGAATTTCTGCGGCGACTTCTTTCGCCTTTTCTATATCATCACGAAGTGCAACTACAACGAACATTCCGACATCATCTACTTCGGACTTCCATAGTCTTCCTTCACTGTCGGTGTAAGAAGGGATAACTTCACCGACTTGGATATTTGAGTGTGCTAGTTGGACGTTTCTGTATTTTTCATCGCCCATGTATTTTGCAAAAGCGTCTTTCAAAGCATCTTTAGTGATTTTGTCACCTTGCTTGTCAACGACTTCTACGCTTGCATAACCCGCTACAACGAGGTCTCCACCCTTCAATAGATGGATAGACTTCTCACCCGAACTTCTAAGCGGGGCTGAAAGCATAATTAAAACAACTTTAATTCTTACTATTTATATGCAACGGATTAAGACAACTTTTGTTTTTTCTCTTTCAATCGCTTTCTTTCTGCTTCAGGATATGGTTCTTCAGGGTCTTCAGTGGACCGTTCTCGCATATCCCAATCAGGTACTGTTTGTTCAGAATTCAAAGTAGTCGGACCTCTAGGTGAAGAATTGGGTGTGCCCACATCTATACCCATACCTTTAGCGCCAGTTGTGTTGAACATTTGTTCTTTTTCTATCAAATCCATAGCCCTTTCCATAACTTCTAAGGCTTTCTGCATTTTAGGTTTTAAGAGTCTAGATTCGTCTTTAGGCTTCAAAATCCCAGCACTTTGCTCTTCTGAAATCTTTTTTCGATGTTCTGTTTCTTCTTCAGAAGGGATTGCTTCTTCAGTTTCTATGGGTAATTTTTCGACTTTTCCTTTCAACATCAAACTAGCAACTTGTCCCCAATATGGTTTGAGGCTTTCACTTAATTCAATACTGTAATCGCCTAAACCAACATCAGATAGAACAGTTGTAGGACTATCTACCCAATATCCAAGAGATGATTTGTTTAAGGTGTAATATACTTCATCTTGCGGAAGTGTAATCTTTAGTTTATCATCTTCAATATCTATGTCGTGTGGTACATGGATTGGCGGTAATGCTTTTGCAATGATAGACAAAGTTTCCATCGAAACCCCACCTTCTCCCACACCTTCCCCTACTAAACGGCTAATTTGAACATCGTAAACATCTCTATCATATCTAGAAACTCGGCTAACTCCGCTGAATCTAACTCTAACAACATCTCCTTCTTCAAACGGCTTATTGCTAGTTACAGTCCCAACATCAACAAATGTTTCCCCTTCTTTCTCAACTGCTCTATTCCCTAGACCTTCTGAATCTATTACAGGGCCAGCACCTAATCTGTAAGTGTAAGGATTATTTCCTCTTCTATCTAAAACAACGAGGTTCATATCCTTATTACGCCTTAACAAAACCCACTTTGGATGTCTTTTCTCACCACGCATATAGGTACTCTTACCATCTTTCAAAATCACAGCAGGATGTTCTTTGAGTAGAGTTTCTACTGCATCTTTCAATCCTTCATCGTCTGTAAATCTAGTATCATGAGGTCCAGCAATTAACACTTTTTCGTGACTATCAAATTGACCTCTTAGAATTTTGAAACGCTCTCTAACAGTCATTTCCATAACATCTGAACCGTCATAATGAAGGATATCGCTAATGTGTAAATTTTCTTTTGTTAGCACACCATCTAATGTACAATCTCTCTCACCTAGATTTTTGACTCCATTTCTAGCCCAATCAGGAATTGCAGTTCTTGTACCGCTTTCATCATAAGCAGTAACCCTATTTCCTTTCTTTGTAAGTATCAATCTTTTACCTTCGTAATACTTAGAAATAGCCCAAGACCCAGTAAAACCTCTTAATTCCTGTAACTGTTTTAATTTGAAAATCCTATGCATTGGTCTGATTGGGGGTATCCAACTTGGTTCTTTATCACCTTTTAGCAAAGAATCAGGATTCAGTAATGCTACTGCGTATTCAGCAGGTTCACTTGCTAATAATCTAGCAGGGTCATCTAAGATACTCATACTAGTTTGACCTAAAGCGGTTGTAGGGATTTCGACATTACTAAGTGGTTGCTGAAGTGGCTCCCCTTCAGTTAAAGCATATTGATTACCATAATCTGCCCCAAAAGCAGCAGTTATATGGTTAGGGTTTGCTGGTCTAAGTGATTCAGTTTGATTTGTAGAGTGGAATGTAGGAGTACCTGTTTCAAAAGAAAAACGCCCTTGAGGAGTTACATTTACTCCACTTTTATGTGAAGCGCCGTAGATATTAGTAACCTTAGCACCTTCTTCATTAAATGGAGTAACTGGTTGAATTACACTACCTTTGGCTCTGCGTTTTTCAGTTACATAATCGTCAGTTAACTGAGTACCATCATAAAGAACTAAACCTCTAGAAGCATGAATAGCATCACCATGTTGGTGTTTTCTGTTAGTGTATCTGTGTCCTAATGAACTAGTAAATGGTGTAGTTCCATCATCATTCATATCCGCTTCAATTAATGATAACCCATGCTCACCAAAACCAGCAGTGTTTTTGATATCAGTAATTTTGTTTAAATTATTTAGCGGTGTTGATGCCCTGTATTCAAATGGTGTCTCTTCGTCTATTAGAGTGATAAGTTCTCCTACTTTTCCTTGAACAGCGTAAATCATTTCATCTAAATTATTAACATCAGCATCTATTCCTAATTCTTCTACTTTCCTTGCAATCCTTCTTTTTGCTAATTCGGGATTTCTTTCTTTAGTGTTTTGAACGGATGTAAGTAACCCAATTAGACCTTGCATTTCTCTTTCAGTTGGTCTTAATTTATTCATTCTTTCAAATTCAGGAGTATCTCTTTTACCTCTTTTTACTGCCTCCTTCATTCTATCTTCTATTGTAGTGTATTTGCTAAATTGACCATGATTATCATAAATTTCAGAATCATAATCTTCTTCAATCCCTGACGCTTCATGGGCTATATTCTTTACAGATTGAATAAATCTCTCTTCACCATCAGGGATTGTTGAAAGTGTTTTATTCAAATGTTCTCTATGCTCAGAATCATTTGGAAAACCTAAATTTTCAATAATATCAGAAATAGGGGTTTTGTTAGTTACTATGAAACCATCTCGCATTTTTTGTGATAAACCTCTTACATTTTCATGAACAGGTAAAGAAGTAGTTTCTAGCCCGAAATCTCTAGTAGTGGGTGAAAGACCCTCAACACCCTCATAATAATCACTGGGTAAACGATGTAAGGCTAAATTAGCATCAGCAAACAAAGCGGCCATATTTTGTTTAAATTTAGGATTATCTACGCTCAAATAATCAGGTGGTAATAATTCAGCAAGATGTTTTACCATATTTATGATGGTTAATGTATCATAATCTAATTTATCATTGAACGGACCTGACCTTATTTCTCTACTAGTTTTAATTTTATCTTCTAATTTAGCCTTATGGTCATCATTTATTCTTGACATTATATTTGCTTCATGTAAAGCATTTCTACCTGAAATACTATCTCGGTATATTTGATTATCAAAAGTCTTAGCATAAATATCTTCAGCCCTTCTAGTTTCACCAGTATCATAATCGGTATATAATTCATAGGGGTCTAAAATATAAGGTAAACTCATTGATATTTGCCCGCCATAAGGCTGTCTGCTATCTTTGTGTTTACTATTTAACCAATCATTCACCATATGAGCAGCAGTACTTTTTCCAAACTTTTCAAAAGCCTCTTGAGGTGTAAGACCACTTAAAGCATCAATAAAATTAGGATGAGTTGATTCTGTTAAATTTGTATTTTGAAGTCTTTTTGACGTACTTAACTGTCTTTTAGGGTGTTGAAGAGAGTGTAATGAAAGGGTAGAAGATTCAGGATGTGGGTGAATTAAGAATCCAAATAATCCCTCCAATCCGTCCTTTACTGAAAATCTAGTTCCATCTATATTAGCGAATAACCCCTCTTCTGTCCCATACGCCGGGTCACTCACCATAGTTGGGCCGAGTAAAGAGTCAGCGAGAATATGCCTATCTATCCCAGCAGCCGGTCCTAAAAATGGAGTAGCAAAATCATTAGCGGGGTAAACACCACCTAATTCTCTAACAGCATCTTGTATTTCAGGTGGTAAAGTGTGTAATTCTTTGTGAGGTTTATTACTACTAAAGAAAGAAAAACCGTCTTCTATTGAGCCTCTTTGAGCACCTATTTTTTGAAAATCTCCAATATTACCAAGAATTTCATTCATATGTCTTGAATCTATCAGTGGGCCACTATGGTTTGGATAATGATGTTCACCCGCCTCAATTTCTTTTCCATTTTTATCAAACCCTAATGAATACAAAAGAGACTCTTTGCTATGTTCTTTTTTCTCAGCCTCTTTTTCTTTTAATGTTGAAAACAAAGAGCCCCCAAAACCTTCACCTAAATCTCTTTTTAATTTGTCAAAATCACTCTTTGTGAGTTTAGGAATATGACTTAAACTTCCTGTAAATTCTTCATCTAATCCTAAAGCGTCATGGATATTTTCTATGGCTCTTTCAACTAGAGGTGTGGTTTCTTCCCCTTCTTGAAAAGATATTTTTCCTTCATTATCAATATGTGCAGAATGTAAAGCCGCTAATAAGGAGGAGGATTCTTCGTAAATTTCGGGTTGTAAGGAATGTAAATTAGGTTTTACGTTATTTGGTCCTGAATGAATAGTCGAATTTTCAACATGACCTAGCATATTCGTTGCTCTCATACGCATATTTCGCTTTAGTCTACCCATAGGTAACTCAAAATTATCATCAAATTTTACAAATTGGTCTTTAGAATCTGATGTTTTATCAATAAGATGTTCAAAAACTTTAGTTCGCTCTTCGGGGTTTAACCATTCTAAACCCATATGCCATGCTAAATCAGACAAATAAGATGGATGAGCCAAATCTTTGGGCGTTCCGGTAGCAATTCCATAATAATCTGCTAATAACGGGTCAACCCCACCTTCAAACTCAGGTGTTACTTCTTCATTTTGCCATCCCTGCATTCTATCAGCAAAATGACGTTTTCTTAAATCAAAATCGCTAGATAAACCATCATCATTTTCCTCTTTCCATCTCTCAAAATCTCTTTGATACATATCTTCTTCATGAGAAAGGGTATTTGCTGATTTTCCTGTATGTAATGAACCTAAAAATGGAATTTTGCCACTACTAAATTTGTGTGTACTGGCTTGTGTATGTGGAGTATTTTTATCGAGCCAAGACTCTACAGCGGTTTCAAAACTTTTCACTTTAGATGCACGATTAGGCTCTCCTTCTACTGGTGGTAAAAACCTCTTTGCAAGAATATGATATTTCCAAGGCAAACCGCTAGATGGTTCAATTTTATTTAATGGATTATGTTTTTTATCTAAAGGGTGTGAACCCCCAAAATGCCTTGACGAATCTGCTTGAACTTCAAATGGGTAACCGTGAGAACGAGCGAGTCTATGTTTTATGTGCCCTTCCCTATCATCTAAAGGTAAATCCTTCTCAACGTGAGAAACTATTCTTTTGTGCCAATGACTTGAAGGTGAGCCTTCTCTTCTTGAAGCGTGACCTTGGTGACGAGCAGACCTAAGTTCTCTTTTCTGTTGTCTAGTTAGTTTAGGTCTAGCCTCAGTAGAACTTATTCTCAAATAACCCTTCCTTTCTTTTTTAATTATGCTGTCGGCTAAAAAATCACAAACATCTTCTTTCCAAGTCTTTTCTAATTCAAACTCATGAGCATCTAAATTAGCCTTAGCGAAAGTGTATTCCACTAAGGAAGATTCTATGTCAGTGAAGTCATTAATGGAAGCAAGAAGGTTATCTCTTGCCCTCACAAATGTGTCGGTAGCATCTTCACGCACACACTACCCACCCTTCATTCAGTTGTTGGTGTTTTCCCACCACTGGTTATCTCGTGACTCTCTACTGGTCGGTCATGAGTATTAACACGAGCAGACAAAGCATCCATGTTATAGGATTCAGATGTTGCTCCCTTATTTGCCACATCTTCTGCATCTAAAGTGTAGTTGTTAGTGGTATAGTAAGCGTTTCTTGTTTGACCGCCGGATTCTGCGACAAAAGTTACATCTTGAGGCTCTGTGTTAAAAGAAGTAGAGAAATCAGGCTGAGCCTTAGCCATAGTGCCACAACCAGCCTTCATGCAACCCATTTTATTGACGGTTTCGCCACATTCAGGGCAAACTTTAGCCTTCTCTAAGGCGTCTGCTCTTTCTAATAATTGCTGTGCTTTTTGAAACATAGCAACTGCTTCGTCACTTACATCAGTATATCTCGGTCTTACCATATCAGTACAACTCCAGCGGCGGTTTTACATTTTCAGCCATTTCGTGAATGTCTTCCCAACTCATTTCATGAATTTCTTCGTTGGTATAATTGTTCAAATCTGAGTTATCACTCTTCATTATAGCCTCATCATTTCGGAATGGGTCGGCTTCAACATCTTCCGAAAGTGGGGTATTTACCCTAACAAAGCCTGATTTTCTTAGGATTGCAGTAGGGTTGTTGAGCATTTTCTTAAGTTGTTGATTTTCCCTTTGCACAGCCTTGATATCGTTATCCATAGTTTCCATTTTGGAAATCAGAGCACTCATAAGTTGCTCTTCTGTGCTAGGTTCTTCACTCATTTACTTCACCTACTGTGGTCTAAATCCGCCATATGTTCCTGTATGTGGGCGCATTTGGTGGTTAGTACGAGCAGGGATGACTGTACCGGGTAAAACTCGGTCTCTTTGTGCTGTGTCGAAATTTGCACCTCTTTCATTGAATTTCATTACTGGAACTCCACTAGCGAATTCATTTAGTGGGTTTTCGTTCTCAGCCTTTTCAATTGTGAAATGCAAGTCATCGTTCAAGAAAGTTCCAACTTTTAGAACCTCTTGGAGATGTGATTTTGCTAGTTCAGCATCACCATCATCAATTGCTCTAGAGAGCGCTTTTACGTGTACATCCATCTTTCTTGCAAACGAGTCCATCTTGGCTATGTCCATGATACTCAACCCACCGACTACATACTCACTTAATTACACTTATGCTCCACGAGGCCTTCTAGAGTCTATCAAAGCGTTAGAAACGTTCTGTGCTAAAGTAGGGTCGCCACCTCTTTGTTGGACACTTGAGACTGGTGAACCCGAACCTGCGGTCGCTCTTCTTTCAGGAGAGGCTGGTCCCCTTGGAGTTCTTAGACCGACCCCTTCCCCACCGGGTTGTGAACCGGGCATCACTCGTTGCATTACTTGTGGAGGGACTCCTTGTGGAGGCATTCCTTGTGGCATTCCTCCTTGCGGTGGCATACCAGTCATAGGTGGTGCACCACCAGCAGGTTGCTGTTGCATTTCAGCACCTTCTTGTTTTCGATAAACGAATCTAATATCACGCTTTCCTTCTTCCAATAATTCAGGTTGATAACCTAGCATCATCATTCTTTGTGCCAAGTTAGCCTCCATCTCATCACGGCGTAATCTAGTAATTTCGTCTTCTTCTTCGTTTGGATACAATGTTAGTTTCCAATCGTAAACATTCATTTCCTTTAGCATACGAGGGAATAGAACCTCAGTGTACACTTTCTGTCCAAATTCAACTGCCCTATTGGTAACTAAGATTTGCATACCTTCGTTGTTTAACCCACCTGATTTACCATTATCAATCATAAATATAGCACTCACACCATAATAAGCGGCTATTCTGTTACGAATTTCATCTCTTACGGCGATATACTGCATCTCTTCAAGAGTATCCATGAACTTAACCCAGTTCACACCGCCACGGCCTGAAGAAGATTCAATACCAACTTTAGGAACATAATGTGGGTCTCTTTCCATCTTTTCGTCAACAGACTTCCAAAAAGACTTCATTGATTCAAGATTATCTGTGGTAACCGAAATAATACCTTTTGGAATTCTTCGCTTTTGATATGCGGTGTACATATAATTGTCCATTGCAGTAAGAGTCATTGCTTGTCTCCACATTGTATTTACTGGACTCTTTCCGTAAAGTTTGGAAGGATTGTACTTACTTATGTGGATAACTTCTCCCTTGATGTAATACTGAGTTTTACCACTTCCAGCCATATTGACATAGTGAGCGTCTTCCATTTCTGAGCCGCAGACTTGACACTTATCTTCTTGACCGGGATAAGAAACTTCACTTCTGTGGAGTGGGCACACCTTGTACCTCCCACCACGAACACCTCTCTTATCTGCTACAATTCTCATAAATATAGGGTCACCACGCATGATATCTTTCACACGATAAAACTCTATTTCACCACTATCAGGATTGACGAAGTACTCTTTTATGAGAATTAAAAATGCATCATCTACAATGTTAAGGTCGTTTTCAATTTCTTGAAGGACATTCATAAATGACTGTTCCATACTGTTTTCTTGTCTTAACAACCACTTAGGATAGATAATTTCCTGAGCATCCGGTCCTCTAACTTCTCCATCACACAATTTACAAAAATCAACAGAATGCTGGTATTCTTCACCACAATCAACACATTTCTTTTCAAATGACTTTTCCCAGTAATATCCTCTTCGGAACACTTCTTGACTTAATTTAGATAAAACTGTCCTCAAAATTAAATTTTCACGAGATACAGCATATAGCGCTGGTAACGTAATCCCTTGAGCGAGAACTGGCTCTTGAATACCAGTTGTGTAAAGTGGCATCTGCGGTTGAGGAGTAGTTCTCCTTCGGAAAGGAGAAGAAAGGGCTGACAGGAATCTACTCACTCTACTTTCATCGTCTGCCATCACAATCCCTCCGACCACTTAGCGATATCATCTGAACTACAATCCCATTCTTGCAACAAAGAGTCGGCTTTCAAAGCATCATCTTTCCAGTTGTTATACCTCACGACCCGCTGCAATTCTGTCTTACGAAGAGGGTCTTCTTCATGGATGTATTGCAAAACAGCCTTTGCTTGAACGTCTTTCATTTTTAGATGCGGGAGTATAGATTTGAGTAATTTCTCAATATCCCCTTTGGAGTAAAATTGTAGTCTATGCTGCGTTCTGTTGCTAGTTTTAGATATTTTTTGGTCTAATTGTAGAACTCCACAATCTAGAGTTTTGTGTAATTGTTCACAATGAGCCTTACCTCTTTGCCCAGTTGCAACGAAACCTGCTCTTGGCTCACCACGACCTGTAATTGTAATGTATCCGTCAGCGTCTAAGAATCCTGCTGCATAAGCAAAAGGGTCTTTCAGAATAAGACCATTTTTGTCCATCTTCACAAAAGTGCCCTTTTTCACACCCTGCGTCACATCAACTTCTTCTCCATACATTTGGAGTAATTTTGATAATTTGGAGGCTGTCATACTTTTATGGAGAATATTCTCATCTGTAAGAGATTCAAATATAGCACGAGAACCCATTGGTCCATTCATTTGAAGAACTTCTGCGGATTTTTCTATAGTTTCACGGTCTTTTTGATTTAATTTATCTATTTGATGAAGAGATGTTTTCCACATTTTTCGGGCTTCAGTACGCATTTTCATAGCACTAGCCCATGCATTTTGCTCTTCTTCTCCCCAAACATCTTCAAATTCATCTAAAGTTTTGAGAGTTTCATCTGCTTTTTCCCAAAGCAAACAAGCCTTGACGAGTCCGACTTCTCTAGAATCTGAAAATCTTCTTAGACTTTTCAAATCTCTATCGCTTAATCCTAAATTACGAAGTGTTTGTTGTCGCTCTTCTGCCCACGGAATTTGGTTCAATGTAGCCTCTACTTCTAACCTTTTGAGTAATCTAATATCAGAAATCACATCGTCAATGTCGTATTTTGCATCTTTGTGAATTCTACGCATTTTGCGTAGTTTATCCACAAAATCAGCAGCACTACACCCTAAATGTGTCTCAAACCACCCTTCTCCTGTATTAGAAAAGAATGATTGTTTTATTACTACTGGTGTTTCTTTTTCGGGTTGGGATTTCTCGATAGGATAGGAGTCTTCAAGAAATGCGCTACCCCACATACTAATTGACCCCTTAAATGACCTTTATGTATGTTCCTATCTCCACCATGTCGTATTGATATTTTCTTCTTCGATTATAGTTAAATTCAACAGTTCCACCTCTTTAGTGCTGCACCTTTCGGCGTTAATTTACCCTTTTTACTTGTCGGCCCTTTAACACCAGTCATACGTGCACAGAATGACTTTCTTCTTTTTGCGGCCTTACTACCACGCTTGAGTTTACTCGGTTTCTTAGTTACAGGTCTTTTGAGATTAGCACCTGTTGTTCTTTTGAAATGTGCTCTACCTTTGGCACTTAAGCCACCAGTCTTTGCGTGTTTCTTAGGATTATATCCATGAAATGGCTTGTTTTTAGATTTCAAAAATTCCCAACTTTCCTCAAATGCATCCATTTAATCACCTACGGTATCATCCAACTTGAATTTGCTTTTGTAGCCCCACCATACCAATCGTCAATGCCCGGTAAAACATCGTCAAGAAGTACAACTGACCCTTTGAATTCTTTAGTAGCCCAATTTGCTAAAGCGATACTCATTGCCAAGTCATCATGAGTACCAACACTTTCTAGACGACCATTTTTCTGCATACCAAATCGGTTTAATTCTTGTTCTAATTTATGAGTATATTCTCGACTCTTCTCATCACCATATGGTGTTTTAATATGACCTTGCTCAAAGGCTAATAGTAAAGACATGAATAGAGATTCTTTCTTTGTGCGGGTTGTCATAAACACCTTAATCGGCATATCAGCAGCCATTTCCCTCATTTCTGCTTCAAGCATACGTTGGAAATTGTTACCTTCTAATTCTATTAAATCAGGTTGAAATCTATTATTTAAAACAACCATCATTCTTTTTTGTGCCATGCTAGACATTCCTCTTTCATGCACTACATGAACAATTTGCTTAACATCTTCATCGGGTAACATACGCATAACAGTCATGGCAGTAAAGTCAGCGTTCTTATCAGAAGAAATTGCAGGGTCATGACCTATGAAATGCTGACCCCATACTCCATCAGGCTCTCCTTCTTCATTATAATTGGATTCTGCTCTTTCCATAAGAGTCAAATTTTCATCTCTAGCCATTTCTAAAATGTCCATTGGGAACATACTCGCTACATCATGAATCGGTTCACACAGATACTCACGGCTAAACTGAATCGCTGGCATGGATAATCTTCGTTCTTCTAATGCTTCAAGATTCCATCTAGAAGGCCAAAGTGCCTCTCCTTTGGAATTAATAGCAGGATATGTTTCAACAGTAAAAGTCTCTTTCTTTTCTAATTCTGCGTACAAATCGTTGTACGAGAAAGGTGTTCCTACCATCATTAAACGACTAGAATGGTGAAGAACAGGAAGTAGTACACCGTAAAACCAGTCTGCCGCTCTTTGCAACTCAGTTCCAGTAGTACCCCAAAGAATATCGTCACAAACCACAACATCAGGGTGGAAACCACGAGTAGCACCACCAACGGACTTAGCCATAATACGAGAGCCATTTGAGAACTCAAAGTATGACTTCGCCCAAGGTTTTCCTTCAGGTTTTAGTGAGCGAAGACAATCTGCTCCTTCGATATTATTTCTAATAAAACGCATATGCTCAAGAGTCTGCTCTAAAGAGTGTGAAAAAATCATGACGTGAGTTTTCGGGTTAAATGCCGCTAACCAAAGCGCATAAGACATGAAAAATACAGATTTACCGTGGTCACGAGACGCTTTAACGCAATAATATCGGTTAGAATCTAACCCTTTACCCCACTGTTCGTGATGCCAACTTAACTCAAAACCTAAAATTTCTGTGAAAAAATAATTGAATGACTTCTTGCTCATTTCTCTATCCATTTGCTGGATAAAGTCTTGCATATCTTCGGCCACTCAATTAACCTCCCATAATTGATGAGCCACTAGCACCACCAGTTAAATCAGGTTGATTTTGTTGCGCTTGGTCTTTTTTATCTTGAAAATTAGATTTATCATACTCATCCAAAAGTGTTCGCATTTGTTGTGGTGTTACTGTTGGTTCTGCTAAATTGGCTGTAGGTCTTTGTGATAAAACACCCACTTCTTTACTAGTCATAGTAGGTGTCGCTTCAACTGTCGGCTGGCTCAAAGATGGTAGCCCGCCTGTAATTTCAGGTGAAAAGGTAGTTTGCCCTTCTTGGGTAGTATAGCGTCTTGTTTCAGCAGGCGTTTGAGGCCTAAACATTTCTTCTACTGGTTGTTTTACTGCTACCCTACCAAATTCGTCTCTTTGTCCTTCTCTCGCCGCTTCAATATTAGATAATGTCCTTCTAGTTAATACGGGTTCAACTGATGCACCTGCCATCTGTGCACCCTGTACACCTTGCATAATAGACTCAATAGGTCTAGGTCTACCTCGTAAATACCCTTGACCTAAGTAACTCAAACCTCTCCCTGCACCATAAAGATTAGCAAGAATTCTTGCTCTTTTTTGAGCAGCGGTAAATTTTTCTCTTTCAGGTTCTGTAAGCCCTAATTTTTCAGCACGTTGCCTAACTTGTGCCCCTGTGAGGCTTCCAATAGCCCCACCAAACAAATCACTTAGCATACTATTACCAGCACCAACAGGAGGGGCTTCATTCTTCAAAACGAGAATTTTACTCATTTGAATCACCTCTGAAGGCCAACTTAACGGCTTTTACAATAACTGGGTTGATATCAAAAGTATTTGAAACTCTCTGCCAATCTCCTTTTGAAAGTAAAATAGTTCTAATGTCGTTTTTCGCTATGCCCATTTTCTGAGCCATATAGGAGATATCCTCTTCCTTATTCATATTCAAAGAAGAACTAGGGAGTAATTTTTTGACATCAGGATTAAGATTAGCAGCCTTCATCTGAATATTTTCCATCGCTTTAATCAAACGATTTTGAGCATCTTCACTTTTCATGAAAGGAGTAAGAGTCTGTTGATACGGGTCTGCTATTGCACTTTGAAACGCGGCTAATCTTTGTTGGGCTTCAGGAGAAGTGAAATCAGGGGCCGCTCTACCTTCTTGCCCTAATCCAGTTCTAGCAACGTAGACCCTTCTTGCTTGTTGAGGTGTTGCATATTGGAATGCTCTTCTCGCTGCCATAAGTTCTGCATCTGAAGGTTGAGCAGGTTGTTGAACAGGTTGTTGAACAGGAGCAGGAGCAGGAGCAGGAGCGGGTGGTCTCGGTGCTAATCTCGCCTCTTCTCTTGGTGCGGGTGCAGGTGCGGGTGCAGGTGCGGGTGCAGGTGCGGGTGCAGTTTGTTTAGATGCAACTGGATTATGAGTATGAATATAGTAATCTTGAACGTGTTGAGGGAAATCCTGCCTTGCTACACCCGAACTCATTCTACCAGCGTGAGCGGTAGAAGGCATTTCTTCTGCGGATAAAACTCCCCGCTGGGGTTCATGCCCATGATGATGAGATAGAGCATTAGCAAAAGCAATTGCTAAATTTTCTTGCCCTTCTACATCTTCGTGAAGATTATAGTCATGTTCTATTGCATTTTTCAAATTACTAACACCGGGATTTTCGGGGTCTTCCCCCATTAAATTAGCAAAAGCAAACAAATCAGCAGCGGCCTCTTGACTTCTTTTCCCTCTAGAGCGTTGATAATCAGTAGTAATTTCTCCCGCTTTTACATGAGTTCTGAATTGATTATAGTCCATTGCATCTTCAGGAGTTTGAATTGAATCTTTCAAAAAATTCACGACTTGCCCAGTAATACCTTGTGAAGCGTCACCCATCAATAGATGGAGAATCGCAGGGGTTTGCGCTAATTTTCTCACAGCGGCATTAGCATAAGTTTCGTTACTTAATGCATCTCTTAATGTTACAACTCCACCTTCATCTTGTAGAATTGGAGTTTCTAATAGTTCAGGAGGCATTTTACTTTGGTCTAAAGAAAGTAAAGTCTTTGCAAACTGGGCAGTATTAGTAGGCCTCCCTCCCCCACCTTTTCTGTAAAATACATCAGGTAAATGATGAAGAACTTGCCAAGGGTGTACTTCACCAACAGCCATGTCAGGTTGATTAACATTCATCCTTTTCATCCACTCATCGGACATTTCTCCACTTGGACCGAGTTGTTTTCCAGCACCTCCTCTTTTTCGTGAGCCTACTGGAACACCAGTTTCAGGATTTACAGATAAATCATCTACACCAATGTAGTGATGCGTTAAACCTTCATCATACTTTCCTAATTGTAAACCGCTTTCCATAAGCACATCTTTCAAAAAGTGGGCAAAAGGTATGGAATATGTTTCACCAAATCTACCTAAAACTGGATGTTCATGACTATTTGTGAAAACAGTTGCTAGTTTATCATGTTGAATTGTGCCTTCTTCTTCACTCCCATGAGAACCATGTGTTCTCATACCGAGTGCTTCTTCTTTGTTTTTACCGGCTTGAAAATCACCATATCGAAGTTGTCGCCATTCAGGGCTATCTACATCAGGTAGCAAATGACCAGTATCGCCTCTTTTTGCTCTTTCACTATTGTACCTATCAATAGCCTCTTGAACTACTTCTTTTGGAATTTGTTGTTTTCCATAACTCCCCAACATATTACCGACTTTACGAATAACACCATCTATTCCATGCATATGGTCTATACCAAATTCGTCTCGCCAAACGTGTTCACCGTGTTCTCCTTTACCCCACTGCCCTTTTGGGACACCAAGATTCCCGTAATGTGAAAATTTCGGTCGGTCAAAACCATTCTCATGAGAGTCTTCGTGATTACCCCACATTAGTTCTTCAGGGTGATTTCCGTAATAGAAAATTTCACCAGTGACCGGATGAATTCCATGATTACCATCACCCTTCAATAGAAGACGGCCACGAAAACCCTTGATTAATCTCAAGCAGTTCTACCTCCACGACCTACATCATGCCCAGTAGAATCTAAGCCGAAATGCCTTGGGTCAGTCTTAGCATCTTCCGTTGCACCCTCCGGTCGTGTGGTTTGTTTTGGTCCATTTTCAGGATGTTTTGGAAGATTTGAGCCTCCCCCACCTGTATCTTTAGTACCATATCCTTTCTTCTTTTGCTCCTTTTCTCTCAATAACTTCTTGGTTCTATTCAATAAGTGTCGTAATTCTTGAACAGTAGCCCAATCATACCTTTTTTGAATATCACTTCCTTTGAAATCATCAAAACTCATAGCGACTTGAGATGCCCCACTCATAGCAAGATGTGGCGCTCCTGCAATAGTAGGTGGTTGAATTGGTGGTGGTCTATGTGGTTTTAGTTTGGGTTTTGGCATTCCTCTTGTTGAATAACCATATCCTTGAGTAATTTGTGGGGTTGTAGGTTGTGTTCTAATTTGACCTTGTTGAGCACGAGAAGCCTGTTGTGCTTGGAATCTTTGATATTTACGAGGGTCTTCTAATCGCATTGGTTGTTTTGTTTTGATACCACGGTGACTCATCTCTACAGCAAGATGCGCTCGACCAAGACCTGTTTTCTTTGAGCCACCTAATGAACGACTAAGCGCTTTGGCTCTTCTAGAAGTTGCACTTTTAGGGCTGTAACCGCCTTTTGGTTTTTTGAATTCACCAGTGCTTGGCTTTCCTTTTGCTCTAGCCTCCTGCTTCATTCTTTTTTCTCTTTCTTTTTTGGAGGCTTTGAGTAGTTCAGACCAAGCGTGTTCCATTGGTTCACTCATAGCAACCATTTCTCCACGAGCAGCACCCGGCCCTTTTGCACCACCAGCGAGACTTGAAAGATAGCCAAAATTTCCAGCAGCGCCAGTCTGAGAATGTAACTCACGGTCAGCATCTATTTTTTCTGAATCATCCCGGTCTTCTTCTTCATCTTCGTCTTCTTCAAACTCTCTAAGCATCTTGGGTTTAACCTTGATATGCTTACGAGATTTCTCTTTTTTCTCCTGCTCTTCTTTTTTCTTTTGCTTCTTCTCTTTTTCAGCGTCAGCATACCTTGGGTCTGAAGGAGAATAGTTGTCTTCTTCGCCATTATTTCTGAACATATATGACGATTCTGACCTAGGATTGTAGATTCGGGTATCAGAACCCCTTCCCATCATTCCTTCAGTCATAGATAGAATCCCCCATGATGTACATCGAAGAGCGGTATAGCGCACTGGCTATGTCTTCATAAAAGTCTTGAATGGAAGAAGGGCTTGTAAAGCACTTACCCATCTTAGATAACTCATCTTGAACAAGTGGAATTGTCTTCCTTAATTCGGCCCTAACATTGAAAACAATTTCCGGCTCATCTGTCTCACAAAGCGCTCTTAACATCTCTATCAAGTCAACAATTTGGTCACCAAAATGCAAACCATATTCTGACCTTTCAACGTATGAATTGAATTTTTGGAATACAAGAGAAACATAATCTAAGAAAGTTGGAAGTTGTTTTTCATTTATGATTGGATAATTATTTAGAAGTTGGAAACCGGGGTGGTTTGCAACAAATAACTCATCAATGTAAATCGGCCTCAAAAGTCTCACCTCCAGTATTTTCAAGCAATTGTGCCTTAATTCGTTTCCAACTATCAGGACTTTCTTTTGCGAGTTCGACCTTAAGGACATTAATCGTTTGATTAACAGTTGTCTCGCTGGTATCTCCACCCCACTGGTCGTTAAATTTGAGTAAATCTTTCACAGTTTCACGAACTTCTTTGTGAAGAGATACAGCATCACGAACAAAACCGTCTTCATGAACTGAACCTTCAGAAAGTAATTCTGATAACTTGTAATTTAACCGCTCAGCATTGCTTCTGAGAAGATTAAGTTCCTGACCTACAGAAAAAGCAACCTCTATTGCTGCTGATTTTTGAACTAAAGGTTGGAAGTGATGTTTCATATGATGGTAAACCGTATTCTCAGCAACCTCTAATTCATCGGCTATACTGTCAATTTCATTACCATCAGCGAAAAAACGACTCTCGTAATTAGCACGTTCAGGATGAGAACAAATTACACAAGAAGGATTAGCAGCCATATGGTATTCACCCATATGATTTCTAAAATGTCGGTCAGCGGTATTCGCCCTCCAACCCATATCTTTGTCTAACTGTTTTGCTGAAAATTCACCAGCCAAAAGCGATGCTTCCAAAGCGTCTCTTTCTTCTGATTGACAGAAGGCGCAAGAGCGTTTAGAAACACGAGCGTTATCACTCATTAGTATCGCTTATGAGGGGTAGCCCAATAAACTTAATTCTGCATCTGTGTTATTCTGCCGTAAACAGCGGATAAAAATACCAAAGACGTGAACAAACCAAATATGAAAAAAGTAGCCTCATTTGTGTTCAAAGAGTTCCCTTTAAACAACAAAACTGCAACCATCAATACTATCAAACTGATTAGTTGTACCATAATCATATCAATGACTACACTTCTTTTTGGACTCCACATATCTAATGATAAATTTGTCAGTTGATTAGGGATTACAGTTAAAGGGTTATTATCTAACATTATGCTCTACCTCCAAACATCAAAGACCGGGCAGTTGAACCTAATGCATTACCCATGCTTTCCATCATACCCGGATTTTCCAAAGCAGCACCAAGAGCACCTTGCAGCATACTTTGATTGGCTGCTGCTAAGATTTGTTGCCTTTTCATTTCAGCGTTTTGGATAATTCCATTAGATTGATTTTGAAGGTTAGATAATTGTGCAACAATATTTTCTGCACTCAAAGTTTGTAAATCGCTAGGTAGAGAAGTAACATCTAAAGTTAAACTTCCATCCTCTTCATTTAAAGAAAATTTAGAGTTTTTCAAAACATTTAGTATAGAAAATGTCATGATATTGGTTACCATATCAATGAATACAGGCATTTGTTGACTCACAAAGAACTTATCAATCGGGTTCAAAGTTTGCAACATTGCATCCAAAATTTCACTATCTGAAGGAGGTGTTACTGGAGCGTTAGAGTATTGATTGTACTGGTCTCCATACCCCATTCCACCGAAAAGACCCTGCATCATAGGATTTCCAGCCATACCATTTTGCATAGGTTGTTGTGCAAAACCGTTCATACCAGCACCCATAGGAGCACCAGTTTGGCTTAGGTTAAGTGAATTTGACGCTAATTGTTGTGATTGATTATTACCAAAAAGTCCGACCATTTCTTCTCACCTCATTGTGGTTGTTGTGGAGGCACAGGGGGGGTCGCCTCATTAGCCTGTTGATTCAAGATTTCTTGGAAAGCAGGTGTAGGTTGATTCATTTGCATCAATTCTTTTTGGAATATTCTTAAGTCAAAATGGACCGATGTTAAATCATTCATACCAGTTTCAGGATTCTTGTAATGAATTATATTTATACCACTAGTTTTTCTTGAATCTTGTTCAAGCATTTCAAAAAATGGTTCGTATTTTTGTAGCATTTCAGGAACAGGCGCTTCGTCCTTTTTCACAATACTAACTGGGACGGTAACAATTGAGACCCCTTGTTTCACTTTATCTCTAAATCTAGAAGGTTTCATTTCATTTTCTTTTTCTTCTTCGGCTTCCCACTTACAAAGAAGATGGAATAAATGGAGATGTTCAGGACAATAAGTACCCCTCATTTTTCTTCCACTAGTAACTTTGTCCATAGCCAAAAACGCTTCAGCCTCTCCAGTTACAGGATTTTGCCAGTACATATCCCAAAGACTTCGGCCAGTCTCATCATCACATATTTTTGCATAGAGATTATCATACTGGATTAATTCTTTACAGTCGCAACCATCAACCACACAAAGATGAGATTGCTTGTTGTAGAGATATTTTGAGCCAAAAATTCTCCTTGGAGAGAAAAGGAAGCGCTTTGTTGGTCTCAAAAGCCGATATGCTTGTCTAATATCTTGACTTCTAGCCTTTCTAGGATTGGCGTGAGTGCTTGGATAGAAGTTAACTTTTGGAACTTCAAGATTTCTTTGATTTGCGATTTGTTGCATTTCCCTTTGAGCAGCAGCCTGTTCCATCAACACTGCTCTAGTCAGTTGTGGGTTACCTTGTGCTGCTAAAGCCATAAGTGCAGCATCATTTGAAAATCCTAAGTTTGTGTATTGACTTTCACCCGAAAAAGGTATATTCATCGTCTCACACATCCTTTACTGGATTCACTTTGATACAAAAGTCCCCATTTTCTATATCCAACTTCCACGTTAATCGGTCGCCGGGTTTCAAGTCAAACTGCTCTATAATCCAAATTGGAACTGTAGAGCGTAGACTATTCGACCCACCACCTGTGGCTACGAGGGTGGTGTCGTTTTTTACTCTAGCCATAGTATCACCGAGATGTTAGTTCTTCAAAAGGATATTGGTGGGGTCATTCAAAAGGATAATTATCAACTGGACAATAAATCAAGCATGGTTACTTCCACATTCCACCCAATTCTTGTAGCCATAAAGGAACGTTTTGTTCTAATACCTGCTTTTTGTAATCTAATTAAGTCATCACGAAATGGGTCGAAAATCTTGTGTTCCCCAATTCTTCCCTGTTGCCAAAGCATTGCAGCGTTCTCATCGAAAAATCGGTCTGCTTTATTCCCAACTAACATGATAACTTTAGGAGAATATCTTTTACCTCGCCATCTACTTTTTAGGGTTCGGTAGCGATAATTTCTTTTAATCAAAGTATCAACTAAGAATTTGAAGCCCGCAACTTGCTCAACTCCTTCCATACCTCCTTTAAAAGCCCGGTCGTCAAACATATAGACAACAGCCTCAACTTGGCGAGATACCATATCTTCAACCCATAAATTCCAATATCTCTCTTGACCACCAATATCTGCTGAATTTACAACTCTTTTTTCACCCTTCCAATGAACTCGTTTTTTAGTAGCCCTCGGTAAAATGTATCTAGTTAGAATTTTGAAATGCTCTGTTCTTTCATCTTCTGAAATTTCCTCCATTTCACCCGGAGTAGTAAGATAACTGTCTAAAGTTGTTTTACCAACCATACTTGTCCCATAAACAGCAACTGACCTCGGTTTCCAAGAATTATAGAGATTCTGACCCCAAAGGGCTGCACCAATGAGTACACTGCCCGTCATGGACATAATATCAACTCACTAAGTCTACTAACCAATTACCAAAATCTGCTACTTGCTGGAAAAACCACTCAACTGTCATAGACCAAAGAGAAACATCGTAATATAATTCAGTAGCACTAACAGTAAGAACAGACGCTACACTGACAATTATTGTTCTAACCCAACCATAACCCCATTCGTAGACGTTATCTACAGTATTTGCTAAGTGCATAGCACGTAGCGTTTCTTCAACGGAGTCGTCTTTTGGTGTTTTGAAAATCTTCCCCATGCTCAATCACGATTCTTGCTATATCTCAAGTCAGGTGTGCCATCTTTTTTCAATGGTATGTCTGAAAGTTCGTCAGCCATGTTGTTTAATTCGCTAACTCCAAGTGACTTCGACTCAGTAACTTTGGCTTTGTGAACAGGTGTATTGTTAGGTGTGCTAGAAACTGGATTTTGCAAAGCCCATTGGTATGCCTCTTCGTTAGTTGAAACCAAAGATGGGTTTAGAGTGGAATGGTAATCTAAACCTAGATTTGATTGGTTATTGATATCCCTCATGCTCGGACTAAATGAACTAGGTACTTGGTCAGGATTCTGTTCCATCCATCTAAGTTCTTTTTCTAATTCTAATTCTTGCCTTCTCAATTCCATATCAGAACGGCGTTGGTCAAATGTAACCTGAATATTTTTGAACCGATTTTGCTGTTGCCTTTGGAATTCTGTTATTCTTGCCCTTTCTCTTAGATTTCTTTCAAAGAACATCTTAAACAAGTAATAAGCCAGTCCTTGAACAGCGAAAGCCCCCATAGCGTAATTCACTCCGTTCATCCACGTTTCATCGTTTACTAACCACAGTCTACTATCGAAAATAGCAACTGCTACACCTATCAATGCTGATTGGCTTATGATAAGCCCCATCAGCCTAATTTCTGAGTCGTTGTTATCGCCCTGCATACTTTGACCTCGACTGAGGCCACCGAAGGGGTCATCATAAAGGTTCTGAACAGAACTCTAGCAAAGAATCCAATAATCCGATGTATAGTATATACATAAGATATAATATATATGTAAAGTCTATACTATACATTAGACAATTGGATTATTACCTTCTGAGAGTTCCACGGTCTTTGAAATGCCTAGCCCGGTTTGCGTGTTCACTCTCAAGAGTTAATTTACCACCTTGGGTATGACTCACATCCATATGGTCACCTGACCCATAGATGCCCCTGCGTCGTCTCTCACGATTGAGTTCCTCTCGATATTTTACTCGTTCCGGGCTAGACTCGTATTTCTTGTCGTATTCCAATTTATGCCGCTTGGCTTCAGGGGATTTACGTTCTTTAAGAAAATCAAATGCTTTCTGAAATTCTGTTAATGATGTTTGAGTTGTAGAAGTGTCAGCAGGTTTAGGTGTTGGTTGTGAAACCGGCTTCTTGAACCACTTATCGGCAGTAAGTGGGCTGATAGTAGCACCTTGAGTTAAAGATGAAGGTAGTTTTTGTTGTTGTTTCACAATAGTGGGTTTTCCACCGACACCTTGCTTCTTTGCTCTCTTTCTTTTTGTGGCCGCTTGTTTTTGCCCAGCACTCATTGAACCTGAAGTTTTAGGAGTTTTACTACTGACTTTAACAGAAGGTCTACACTTTGGGTATCCTTTACTGGATGTTTTCGCTTCACTTCTCCCACAAGGTGGATGTTTTCCATCCTTATCTTTTCTAGATACATCTACCCACTTTTCTTTGAACCAACGATTAAGATTCTTGACAAGTATTTCTGTCACTACTCATCACCGACCCAAGCATCGCAAACATGGTCGGCTCTACAGTTAAAATCGTACATCTTACAATAACCAGTTTCAGGGTCTTTAGTAGCAGAAGCATCCCAAACTTTACAGTTTCCGCAATTTTTTGAGCCTGATGCTTTACGATAATTAGGTGCATCCTCTTTACCTTTGAGAAGATTCCACGCCTTTGTTATTGCTACGTGGGTCATTTCTTCTTTTTCCCCCTGAATTTCCCACGACAATACTGAACCGCCCACCCATTTGCATAAGCAGATGGATAAACTTTGAATTTTCTTTTAGCAGCGGCTTTACCTTCAGGGCACAATTTTTTGTACAAACCATCCCATACGGTATCCATTGCGTGGCAATGGCCGCATTCACAAGTCATTTTCACCACATCATTGTGTCTTCAAAATAGACCATGCAAAGTCAAAAGCCTCAGACCTTAGTATAGTTGGGGCAGCAGAACCAGTTTCAAAGTCATCATCATCCGAAGAAGAGCCAAATGCCCGCAATTGACTCCTAACTGCAGGTCTTGGTGCAAAAATTCGCCTTCCTCTCTCCAAGGATGCAGCCTCTCGTGCCGCTCTTTGCCTTTCTAATTCTCTCTGTCTAGACAAAGCCCCACCCGGAGTCGGCATTCTACCGACTCTTGCTCTTTCAGCAGCATAATCAGGAGAAAGTGTGGCAGTACCTTCAGGCATTTCACCTAAATGGGATAGAGTTTCCATTTTTTCCTTTTTATCTTTATCAGGAGTAGCAGTTTCTGTAGGCTTTTTTGGGCTAGGTTTAGTTACTGAAATGACTAAGGCCATTCCGGGCTTTTTCTTATCTTCAGGCATTGCGGTCACGCTCCATCATTAATCTTGCAAGTTGAGACATTTTATCTTTCTTTTTCTCTTCTTCATCTTTAATTTCAGGTTTTTCGGTTTGACCGGGGTCGGATTCTGACCTTCTTCTAGCGACAGCCATCCTTTCAGCAGCAGAAGTGCCCGGTGGGAAATCGGATTCACGAAGTTCTTTAGGGTCACGATAAGGGTCATCAACTTCGTCATACCATGCTTTTTTCAAAGAATTCCATGCTAAATCGAATGCTGCTGTCATCGTTGTCTTGCCACCCTTACTAATCCTGTTTGTCTCCTCATTTTTGGTCTAACTGCTCCTCTCGCCAAGTCCCGCTTGTACTTCGCTTTGGCTTTCTTGGTTTTAACCTTTCTCGCCATCCTTTGAACTTTGGCTCGTGCTACCTTTTTTGGTCGCTGAGAAACATAAGATTCTTTCTTGTATCCGAATTGACCTTTCAAAAGGTCATAACAAAGAGAGAACTCTTCTCCGCTCATACAGAACGAGCCGAAGGAAAAACGGTAAGTTCTTAGATTTCTCCCTTCTTCGACAGGTCATGAGCAAGGTGTTGGTGCTGAAAGCCGCCCCAGCACTAGCCCTTGCCGCCCCAGCAGCAACAGGTGGAGCGATGACTACTACTGGGGCAGCAACAGGCGCAGCGCGAATTGGTGTTGGAGCGGGTGCTGGTGCAACAGCAGGGTCGAAAGGCGCTGGCGGTTTAATTGGAATTTTGAATAAACCAAAAGAAGCGGCTTCATCTGCTCTTTCAAGGACAATGAAAGAAACTCCTTTTGGAAATGAGCAACAAATGGCTCAAAAAGAAGCAGAAAATAGGGCAGCGTACCAACGATTAGCCGGTGAATCCCGCCAATTAATGCGAGAAGGGGCTAATATTAACACCACGCAATTTTCGTGAGATGTATCTTCTTGCTCTTTCTGCAAGTGGAATTTTAATTACTGATTGCAAATAAACTTCAGCAGCCTCTAATTTTGCATTGTCTATCTTTTGCTCAAGTGGAATACCGTAGTCATTCGCCCAGTCTACTGCAAATTGAGTAGACAAGTTTCCAAAACTTCCCGGCACGAATGGGCAACCGCCCAGCCCGCCAACACTACAATCGAACTCTCTAACACCGGAAAGATAGGCGGCATTGAGTAAATCTTCAAATCCAACACGTTTTGCTGATGGTTTGTGAAAGTGAACAGCAACATTATCGAATACAGTTTTTGCTAACTTAATTTTTTCAACTGCAATTTTTGGAGTTGCGGAGCCATCGGTGTCTGCGAGCACGACTGTGCCTACTTTTCCACTGCACCAGTTTAAAATTTCAATAAATGAAGCATCATCATAGTCTTCAAACGGGCTAGAAAAGGCACAACTGATGTAAGCCCGAATGAAAGAAGGCGGCATTCCTAGAATTGTTTCTTCATATCTCTCAAAAATTCGGTCTAATGACGGTGTTCCTAGATTTCGGGCATTAAATTCACCGGAAGGAGAAAAATAGATGTTGTAATATTCTATTTCGGTTTCTAAACCACGCTCTAATCCTTCTCGATTGGGTACTAAAGCCGCAATTTCGGGCACAATATCGAGATTTTCAACAAGTTTAGTAAAAACCACGTCTGTATCTCTCATTTGTGGTACGAGGGCTGGGTGAACGAAACTACCAATCTCAATTTTATCTAACCCAGCCTTGATTAGCATCTCCGCTAAGGCTACTTTTTGGTCCGTAGTGACCTCTTTTTCGATTGTTTGAAGGCCATCCCTCATTCCTACTTCGTAAAGTCGGATTGAGTCAGCCATGTAACCCCGGAAGTTACCTTTGCAAATCAACATATCGGGCGAAAAGCATCTCTGCTTCCTCTTGTAGAGCAACGTCTCCGCTGTTCATCATTTTCACTAGGGTAGTGAAGATAGTATTCTTCTCTTCCAAAGAAAACGTTAGACCCGATGGCTGTGTTTTAAGCAAAAGCCATGCCTCATTAAAAGCGGTCATCAGTAAAAACCCCACACATGATATATAAATAAACCCTTCTTAGCCTCGACATTATGATATCCGAGGCTTTCATGGGGTTAATTATGGGGTCAATCAAAAAACAACTGTGGGATTTATCACAGTGGATTTTAGTGATTGGAGTTTCGATTTCACTGTACTTTATCGAAGATTCTATCTTCGTATTTTTATCTTAGGTGGCTTGTACAAACCCCTTCTCCAGTTCGGGTCTTGTTTCCAGTCCGGTTTTTCTGCACCAGTCTTTTCTCTACGAGCATCCCAAAATTTTTCGGCGGCTTCAGATTGAGCGACCGCCTCATCTGCAACTGGTAAACCTGTGACTTTTTCGGCATGGTCGTACATATCGGTTGCAATACCTCCTCTCCTGAAAGCAGGTTTCACTTGGGCAGTACGTGGAACTAATTTATCTTCATGAACGTAAAAACTGGCAGTTCCATAGTTCATTGGTTTTTGGTCATAAGCCTCTAACCCTTGAGTTGCCGATATGTTTAACACAGCAGGACCATGCTCATTTCTTGGAATAATGGAATGCTGCATATAGAATTCTTCAGGGTCGCCATAGTATGGGAAATCAGGCTTTGGCGGCATCTTGAGCAAGGCCCACGCTTGGTTGAAGGGGGTCACGATTTTTCACCTCAATCGTAACGAATAAACCTCGGTCTTTGGGTCGCATTCTCTTGCATTGCTTGACG
>Ga0209645_1000016_pt1 | contig 79753 bp, 122 predicted proteins | sample ETNvirenome_6_30_FD_184070 | JGI IMG/M metagenome (GOLD analysis project Ga0209645, IMG submission 184070) | Marine viral communities from the Pacific Ocean - ETNP_6_30 (SPAdes) (version 2) | ecosystem: Environmental > Aquatic > Marine > Oceanic | place: Pacific Ocean | collected 2013-06-19
CAACTTCTGGGCCAATATATTGATAGCCTGGAATACGAGCCCGAAGAAGAAACCAATGACGATCAACCTGAGCAAAGCAGCTAAGTATTACAAAGAAGAATCCCACCAGCTTGCCGCCTGGAACTGGCTTGAATCTGTTTTAACAGATGAACAACTTGATGAATTTGCGGATCTGTATCGTGCAGGTCCTGCAAATCCTTCAGGGAAAATTATCACACCTGACATCATGCAGCAGCTTACTGGATATCAAGCCAGTAACTTTGATGCAACTTTTTGTGGTGATTTCAACAAGTTGTTGATGACAACAGGTTTTGATCAGCATAAAGAAGCTATGTGCATGTTAATTGCAAACCTTATGCATGAAACAGGAAACTTTCGTTGGATGAAAGAAATCGCCGATGGAACAGCCTATAACAACCGTGCTGATCTAGGTAATGGTCCAAATGACGGACCTAAATATAAAGGTACAGGTGTACTAATGCTAACTGGAAAGTACAACTACACGCGCCTGGCCGCTGAATTGCATGATCCACTTATCGTGGAACGCGGATGTGACTATGTAACTGATCATTATCCTTTTAGATCTGCTTTAACATGGATTAAAGATAACGATCTATTAGGTATTTGTCTTGGACAAGGATTCGACGCCTGTTGTTACAGAATCAACGGAGGATGGAACGGTAAAGAAGACCGAGACCTTAAATACGAAATTACCAAAAAAGTTTTTAACGTATGAAGGAATTGCAATAGCAATTTTTGGATTGGGTTTTTGGGGTGTTGCTTCTATAGTTTTATTAGTAAATAAATTAATACAATGAAAAATAAAGATAAACCCATTCGTGTCAACGTTTGTTGGGAGTGTGGCAAGACGCGCAAATGCGAGACAATGGAAAAAGAAGATGCCTACAGAACCAAACGTTGGGTTGAAGCAAATGATGGATTTATCTTTTGGTTTCAAGCATTAGATGATTAATCATCCCAGCCTGTTTCTTCTTTGTATTTACGAATAGCTTCATCAATCCGATGACTTGTTAAAGCCATGTTTTTACGACGTTTTATTTCATCTTTAATGCGTTGTTTGTCACTCCGTAACGACCACTGTGCAAGAAACACAGCATCGTCAGGAGTGATGCCTTTTACTTTTTTACAGAAGGCTTAAGCTTAAGCACAGCCTTTAATACAACTTGAATAATGCTGTTATCTTTTAAAGGAGATAAAGCGATGATTTCAGAGGCTGCTGCAATAATAATCCAAGTAATAGGATTAGTAAGAATCTCTTGCATAGTTAAACTTAACTCAACAACACTATTCTACCGGTCAAATTCTTCTTGATCATCCGCTGGAATAAAAAGCATATATTCATTTGGTTTTTTGTTTTGCTCAGTTTTTGTTTCCCAGAAATATTCTTCTGATTCACCAAGGCGTCCCCATTTTGCATTGGGACTTTCAACTTGAAAATATCGACTTGAAACAAGAAAGTCAGGTTGTTTTAACGTCTCGGGGGACAAAGAAGGGTCAGCAAGACGGCATCTGTTGTTGGGATACGCTGCAATTTGACCATTCGGCAACCCAATAATATTGAAGGATTTGTGTTCATCCGGCGTCTCTGCGAAAGAGATATCAGTCCTAGAGCGGTCGCCATTAAAACTGTCAATAGTAAACAAATATTCGCCAGGGATAGTACCGTGGGTTTTGGTTCTGATTTCCCATCCCATTGTGAACGTAAGATTTTTTTCCAGGGTGGTAATGTCATAACTAAAACAATTCCAAAATTGTAATTCTTCTAGCGGTAAATCTGGTGCTGGTGTTTCAGGGGCATCAGGAAAGTCTGAGTCCCAAAGCAAGAAAGCAGAAATTGGTAACTTGTCAAATAAAGCACCGTACTCTGGGAGGAACGTTTCAAAATAAAATACCCGCCCAGGAATAGATTTTACACTGGTCCAATAACCCAGAGTATATTCACCATGACCGTCACGAAGATCACGAAGATATTCTTTACGTACCCATACCTTAACCGGAGGAAGATTGGTGATTAAAGTAGACACAAATTAGACATCATATTCTTTGCATTCTGGCATCCAAGGTTCAACTGCGCAATATGTTTTAAAAAATTCAGTAGGTTTAATTATCTCTTCTTTGTGTTCTGTTTTACCTGTCCAATAATCAGAGATTAAATCTTTAGTTTGGTCTAATCTGCCTAAGGAATCAGTAGTCATAATAATTTAGACACATTTTTATTGTAGTCCTAGGCAACGTTAGTATATGTTGCGAAAACATTAGGAAATTTATCATCCATAGAATGATCACGCTCCCATGCTGCACGCCACTCTGTTAATGAATGTTCGTGTGTTGTATCAATCCAATTCTCAGTAGCATCTAATAAAACACGACCAGCTGTAATGTCCCCTGGATCTGGACCAATTAACCAAGATAGTGGGTTACCATCAGAATTTTGATAGTTAACTTGAACAATACCATTAGGATCAACAATAGTGCAAAGATTTTCTGTAAAACCATTCAACGAGGATAGAGTAATGCCACTGGTAACAGTATTAGGAACAATTTCTACAACAGCTTCATTAAGATCATTTTCTGTAATCAAATAAGTAATATCAGAAGTATCTTCACATAAGAAAAATAATTCATCATTTGGAGTTTGAAACTCTACAACTAAACCAACACCATACTGAAACTCTTCATTTCTATCAGCAGAAATACAAATTAAATAATTTCCAGCTCGTAAAGGAAAATAACGATCATCCCCACGATCTGCATTAGTTGAACTAAATGTATTGTATAAGTCACTTTGAGCAGCCATAACCTGACCGGTATAGCTGTTATCAAATGTAGTATGAAAACTATCGCGATTGTTTTGTACTAATGCCGAATCAGCTTGAAAAATATTACGACCTTGAACTGGATTTTTGTTTTGATCAAGAACACTAATAGAGAATCGTGTTGTTAAAGGAGATCTCCTGGTTGATAATTGATTATTTCCTGTTGCTAATTCAGAAGAAGCTTTAAATAAAATAATCCATGCTTCTGAAGCAAGCGTAACTTGAAACCAGTGGTTGTATGTTTCACGCCCATAACCACCAGATATGATTTCACTTTTTGGCCCCAAAGTACCTTTTAACATACGTAAAGACGTAGTATTAAAAGTTCCCAGATTTAAAGGATTGTGTTGTGAACGTTCTCTTTGCGCTGTCATTCGCCCACAGAGGCTTTATTCTCCATTGTACTTCTGGGAAATATCACAAGGATTTTCAATCGTTGGTCGATAAGACATAGAAATTAATTCTTCAATAGGCAAATTATGACGATGACGTTTTGCCATTAACAATAATTTCTTTGGGTTTAACTCAAGATCAAGGTAATGAAAATCTTTTGGAACATGGGCTCGATTCCAGCTAGAGCACATATGCAATGGATTACCACACCATTTGTTTCGACAACGTCTACTAATACGCATGCTGCCTACATCACCCCAAGTAAATGTATAGATTGCTTTATGCAAAGTAACACGATCAGTACGACGATCCATCTGACCAGTTCGATAAGAAGGAAATGAAATTCTTTTAGGTGTATCATATTTTCTATACTCATCAGCTGTTAATTGAATTGGCCAACACTCATGAGGCTCTTTAATTTCAACAAAGTCTAAAATATCTTTTGCATCTTGTTGATAAGCATTATGCAAATAATTAATGTCTAAACCACAGATATTTGATTGAATACGTCGTACACAGTGATAGCACCAGTGTTCTTTTTTATCACGTATTTCATGGCCAAAAGGACAAAAAAACCCTCTGTAATAGCCTAAAGCATTTAAAGTTTCATCCTCTTCGTTTGGAAGATACCTAAAATTTAAATTATCTAAAATGTTTTTTGCTCTTTTTTTACGGTTTGTAAGAGTGTTTGCCATGGTGAGGGCGGACTTTGGTGTCTCAGGGCGGACTTTGTTTTCGATGCAAATCAACTGCAGGGCAGTGGATCTCACGTGAGTCTCATCATTCTTACCTCCTTATTTTTATTTATTCTAGTCACAACGACCTTTTTGGTGTACCTTTTTGGTGTACCTTTTGGGCAGCCAAAACTGTCAACCATTAAGGTGTACCAAAAGGGTCGTTGAACTAGAACTAAGAGGTTTAAGGGGGTCGAGATCCGCCCTAATAGCTGGAACCCCTTCCAACACAATGGATTACAGCAGGGCTGAGATTGAAATGAGACAACCAAACTCCGCCCTACAAAAAAATTGGGACCCAAAAGGCCCCAAAAAGTTCAGGCTGCTACAGCTTTCTTCTTCTTTTTACGTCGCTTGGGCTTGCGTACTACAGGCTTATCAATCTCAATTGGGTCTTTCAACGTCTCTTCAAATACCTCGTTGAATTGCTCTGCAATGGTGTCCCACTGATATTTGGAATTTGTTGCCCGCTGGAAACAGTCAGCTCCAACTTGCTTAAGCAATGTCCTGTCTTCGTACAGCTCCACTAAAATCTCAGTTAGATGCTCAGCACTGGGCACTGGCATGTCCCGGTTGTAGTTCATGTCCACATCGATAAAACAATTATCGATCAAGGGTGCAGCCCCCTCGAAGATCTCCTTACAAGACGTGTGGTTGGGCACCACCTGGGCGACACCACAAGCTGCATGCTCATGGTTGACTAGACCATGACCTTCTCCTTTACAGGTGTTAACGCCCACATCACAGGCGTTATAGATGATATTGAGCAAGCCAATGTCAACTGAAGGAGGCTGGGGAGTATCGGTAGTCATGATGATTCGACCGTTGGGATCGAGGCCACGCTTACGCATCTCACGACCAAACAAATGCATCACATCCCAACCCTGGTCCTTCTTGCCCATATGAAGGTAAAGCTTGGTATCAGGACGACCAATAGCAAATTCAGCAAAAGCATCAATCGTGATATCAATACGCTTCCGTGCTTGATTACGGTTGCCATTAAAAACAATAAAACCATCCTCTGCCAGATTTAATTTTTTACGACACTCGATTTTATCAAGAGGGAAGAATTGACCATCTGTTACACCATGAGGGATAACAGTGATTGGCTTAGCAATACCAGCAGCATGGAATTCACGAGCACCAAATTCTGTATAGACAACGATTCCATCCCAACTACCAGCATGATCAGTCAAACAACCGGTCCAGCCGTAGCTGTCCATTGGCATGTAAGCTACAAATTTAAACTTACCGGCATCGTGATAATCTTTGATTTGGCTATACAGTTGATTAACAATCCAGGCATCATTGTTAACAAAGATCAAATTAGGTTGTTCTTTTTCTACTGTTTCACGAATACGCTGAACACCAAAAGGTTCTGTCTGGAACCGATTGGATGAAGGATACATTTTAAAATCTGCTTGAAATTCATTGGGATCTCCCCACCAGTTATTGCCTAAAACAACAATTTCATATCGATCTTTTAGCCTAGTGATTAGGTTTTCAGTAACACGTGCAAAACCTGTACGGGCAACAATATCACCCGACCACAAAATCTTCGGCTTGTTAGACATTAGATCATAAAAACTGATCTAACTATAACAATTAATCTTGATTATTAGGTAGGTGTTGCTTGTACCCAACATCAATTTGTCCATAAAAGTCTTTATAGCGTTCAGGGTTTTCACCTAAATCAATCAATGATGGATAACTATCAAAACGTTGTTGACCTGTTCTAATAGCAACATTGAAGACACGTAAACCTTTTGTATTGCGACGAACATAAATATTTAAATGTAGTTGATGATTAAAAATGTCTACTAAAAGTGACTCAAAACGTGAGCGAGACATGATGTTGTTGTTGGAATTCATGCAGAATTCACAATAACTAGCGTATAGCCACTCATTAGTTTTGGCGTAATGAGTTGAACTCCCCTGGGGGGCAAACTTCTTAAAGCCGATTTGAGCAGATGTATTGAGTTCAAAGACAAGACAGTGATGCATCCAGTCTTTAACAGGGTTTGATTTAAGTTGTTGATCAATAGTGTAATCAGAAAAGAACTTAACGTGCTTGGTAGTTTCCATTAGATATTCCCGCATTTGATCATGAGACATATCCAATAACCAGTTGACCAAACCCGGAAGCATTGGAGCAAATTCACCAAATGCATTTCCTTGATCATCCATATCAATCAAGGTTTTTTGTTCTTTTGCGCTACCACGGAACGGATTATTAAATGGAATCGTGAGACGACGACGTGCCAAACCTGAAGTAGGATCCGTTGTTTGGATTGGTTCGTTAGCAGTAATCATGCACAAGCCATCAAACTTAAATGGTTTTTGTTTACCTGTTTGATATTTGTGCTCATTCCGGAGAAGATCACGACCAGTCAGTGCCTTCAAGATAGAAACACTACCGCCATAACGCTCAACATCATTAAAAAGAAGTAGTTTCTTTTTATAAAGGTTTGCTGTTTCAAATCTGTTTTTTTCAAGGTGTTCCAAAGTTGATATTGTTGTATTTTCATCTCCCACCAAAGCATTACAAAGATTGGCATAAGTCGATTTACCTGACTTACCGGGACCAACAATTTCAACAAACTTTTGGATGTCAGATGAACTTAAAAGAACAGCACGCAACCATGCACGTAGAACCTGGACACGACCCCAGTCATTGTCTTGTGTAAACTTCAACCATTTAATAATGGCTTCACACTCTGCATGTGGATCGTACTCATATGGCAGCAGTTGAGTTAAATAAAATTCTCTTTGAACAGGCATTAAGCCTAACGAAGAAACATCTAATACACCATTTTTAAAAAGCAACATGTTTTTATTCTCATTCCAAGAATCAAAATTCAGTTGCATCTTCAGTAAGTTGTAGATGTCATTAATAAGTTTTGAACCAAATCCCCTAGGCAAATGCTCTTCCTTAAGAATGTTTAATTTTTCATAAATATCTGCCTTTGCTTCTAGTTCATTAAGTGGGGACCAAAGTCCAGGAGATGTTTTTTCATACATAAAAAATTCTTCATGCCCTTTTGAGTACAAAAAGTTTCCGTTGTACATACCTAAAAGAATGTTTGCAATAATATCATCAGACTTATTACGTTTACGTTCTTCTTTTTTAGGGCGAGTAAATGAAACCTTTGGCTCAACAGATGAAGTCAAAGAATTTAAAACTGCATTCATTGGAGACATACTATTACTTTTTTCAGCTTCTTCTAAACATTGAACTGTATACTCTAATAACGTGTCATCAACATTTAAACCGCGATAATTTTCATCAAATTCAAATCCATGTTCTTTAGCCAAGTGAAAAAGAGATCCGATACCACGACCACCTTTTTTTGAAAAAGAAAGCCAGCGACGATGACACTCACCTTCTTTGTATTTTTCTGATTGCTTAGACCATTCATCCCATTGCTCTAAAAGAGAATCATCAACAGAATGAAGAGATTGACCAATTGTAATCCAGACATCATAATCATCAGCTGCTTCTGGAGGTAATTTCCATAAAGCATCAACAGCTTCTTTAATTGTTCGTTCTAAACCAATTGTGGTATTAATAGCAAAGTTTGGTCCATAAACACGACCCACTGATTCAGTAGGAGAACCTTGTTTTTTATTTTTAATTGCAATTTCAGTAAGAATCCAAGGAGGTAAATTAGGAATTTTTTCAATAAAATTAAAATCTTGACCGTCTTTTGTGTAATATCCTTCTGTATCAGGATGAGCACCCATTAGCACTCCTTGGTGCCGCTGCCAAAGAATTTCAAGTTTTTCACGATCAACACTGGCATGCCAGCAATATTTATTACGAACAAAATGTTTCCAAATCTGCTTGGGTGCTTTGTATAGTTTTCGTTCTCGCCCTTCTTTACCTGAGCAAATGGTCAACGTAGAAGGCAAAGCTTCTTCAACAGAAGAACCTGAAAGCTCTTTAATTTTTTCATAAACACTAGGACCATCGATATCAACCCAAACAAAACCATAAGGTTCATTGTAAACAGGTCCACTCAATAGACCAACAGCTTTACAAAGACCCTCTTCAATTTCATGCGCGATATCATTTACAGTAAATGGTTTATTTTGCCAACCAGAAACGTAAGGATTTTTATTATTTCCTAAAGGAGTAAGCGGCCAATCAACAGGAATTAAAGAAAGATTAATCTGACCTGGTTCTAGTGCATTGAAATTTTGGTTTGACATCAGACTCATAGTTCGATCCTTACTGTAAAACTTTTTTGTTTAGATGCAGAGTTTTTTGTTATTTCATAAGCATGAAGATGTGCATATGAAGGCAATAAAAAGCAGTCTCCATCATGAGCAGATGCCATGATGCAAGTGAGATGTGCAATCCACTGCCCCATTGCGATGCGGTGCTCCATGGGGTTTTGAGTTGTTTTGTCTTATTATCCTACGGTCTTTACATCTGAAAATAGTTCGATATAAAAATTATTAATTAATTGATTTAGAATAATAAAATCATAAAGGACTTAAATTGTGTCTTATACCGGTATAGAAGGCGTTGTTTACAATGATGCCACTGGGATGTATGAACCAGAAAGAAAAACTTTTTATGATGAAGCAGGCAATGAAGTCGATATGAATGCTACTTTTGGTGGTCGCAATATTACATTAGGAGATAGCAGAAGTAATTATGGAAGCACTCCGCAAAAAACACCAGAAGAAATTCTTAGTGAAACAGTAGCAACTCTTACAGATGTTGTTCCTGATACAGGGGGGACAAGTACCGGTGGTTTTGATCTAGATGCTTATATGACAGGACTACAGTCTGATATTGATAGTTATGTACCAGGAGCTTATGGTGCAGGATTTTTAGACGAAGTAGAAGAAGAAAATAAAGCAAATCAAACACCTAAAAAAGAAGAAGAACCTTATAAAGAAGAAATTGAAAAATTAAAATTACCTGATAAGGTATTTAAAGAAGTAAAAACAGGACAAAAAGGTTTAAAAGACGAAGATTGGCAAGACAAATCAATTTCATTTGATGGAAAAGGTTATGACGAGTATATGAGAACAGATGGAGATAAGAAAGAAATTCAACCTATGCTTGATGCAGGTATGAGTAAAGCACAAATAAAACGATGGGGAAAAGCTTTAGATATTAGTAATGTTAATAGACAATCTGAGGCAGAGCGAATTGTAGATGCGTGGGAAACAGGATATTTACCAGGCCAAAAACCTCAAACAAGTTTTGAATTAACAGATAAAGTAGAAGATCGTTTTGGTAATGTATTTACCAATAAAGATTTAAGAGCTACAAAAAGAGGTGGAGCTTCAGCTGAAGAAATTGAAAGCTTTTTAGTTGATTACACTAAAGGAGGTGGCAGAGTTACTGACAAAGTTTATAATAAGCTTGGTGTTTTCGGTGGTATTACCAAAGATTATGGAAATAAATTTGATAAAAAAGAAATGAAAGAATTAGAAGCTACAGGCGCAACAGAAGAAGAAATCAAAAAGTTTTTAAACGATTTTATAGATGGAGGTGGAAAAGTAGGGAAGAAAGTTGAAAATAAATATCTTACGTTTGACTTTCTCTAAATATTATCTAAGTCATAAACAATACAATTATTAATTTGTTTGTAATATTCTTCTACAATTTTTAACCAGTCTTTTTGGCAATAGTCAAGATGACGACGAGAAATTTTAAATAGCTGTGTGTCAGCAGGTGTTGACACAATAATAGCTGCCTGTTCGACTTTAAGATTTAGTGTTTGCTCAATGCCTAAGGCATAAGCACCCAGTTGTAGACAGCATTTTTTAAATTTCATGTAACCACCCAAACGGGTCCGCCACTCCTGGGAACCCTTTTCAAAATCTTTAGGCCACCAACGACAGTATGGTTTGACACTTGTTTTGAGGTCAGCAAGCGTTAGTTTGCCGTTAGCAATACCAATAATGTCAGGACTGCCAACCCATGGTCTCTCTTCCTCATCCCGCCCCCACACTCTCCCAATCCCGTCTTCGGATAAAGCGAATTGATAGTCATCCTGCAAGGGTGTTTCTGCCCAGAGCACTTCGTCAAATTGTTCGAGAATCTCAGGCATACCAGTCCAAAATTCTTGATACTCCTCAGGAACGTCAAAGACTTCTTTCTTCAGGAACATCTCCATACAGCTATGTATCGCAGTACCACGTTCTGCTGCAGCTTCTTTCACACCGGGGTTCGATTTTGCCCACATCTCTAACTTCTTCTTATTGGCTTCAGACGCTGTCTCAGAAATAATGGTAGTAACAGAAGCAGCTGGACCTGTTTGGAACGGTGTTTCATAATGGCGTTTACCATTAATAACAACACGTGCAGGCTTTGTGTTTAATTCAAGAAATGAATCTGGATCTTCATTATAAAGTTCGTATACAGTTGCTGATTTATCCGTATCAACCACAGTCAGTTGTGTATATTAATTTTATTGTAGCTTGAAATTAATGAAAAGCTTGGATCTAATTGCTGTGCCAGTCATGGTCCAAGGTGAAAAATTAGTGCGGCATTTTAAAACAATTGATATTCCTGTCAAGCGTTACTATATTCTTGATAATTCAATGAACGTAGATCCGTCCGTAGACGAAGCCATTGATCTTATTTGCGACTCAAAGCCAGACCATATAGAAGAAATTGTTGTCGTCAGCAATAACCAGAACTCAGGATACCCTGGGGCAGTCAATCAAATTATCCGTGATAATACTGATTGTAATCATTGGATTGTAACTGGTTTTGATTGGTGGGTAGCAAAAGGCCAGTATCAAAAGCTATTGAACACTAATTTTAAAGATGGTGTTTTTTTAGGAGTAGGTATTGATGATATGTGTGGATTTATTTTTACTCCAAGTCTTATTGAGAAAGTAGGATTATTAGATGAGAATTTTTTCCCTGGTTACTATGAAGATAATGATTATAAACGTCGTATTCAGTTAGCTAATGCTGACACAGTGCATTGTCCTTTATACAATACTCACGATAGATCTAGTACTTTAAACAGTTCAACTGAATTTAAAAAGAAAAATCAATACACATTTTATAAAAATTGTGAGTATTATGTAGAAAAATGGGGCGGAAAACCTTCCCAAGAAAAATATGCGACTCCGTTTAACAAAGGATTACCCATCAACTACTGGGCGTTCAATCCCTCACGTCGAGAAAAACTCCGTTGGTGAGATTATTTTATTAAATCTTGGTGTCCAGCCTTTAGTTAATAACCTATGCAAATCTGAACAAGCTGCTTTAAATGCAAAAAAATATCAGCTTTGCGCAACGATTGACAAAGATCTATTAATTAAGCTTGATACAACTGTTCCTGGTGACGAACTATATAAAAATTATCTTTACACTTCTGGTGTAAGCATGCCTTACATCCAACATTGTCGTCAGATGTGGCACAGTGTTAAACATCTTCGACATAACACCATTATTGATATTGGTGGTAATGACGGAACTTTGCTTGAAGCATTTCAATCACAAACTAAAGATAAATTAAATTTGTATAACGTTGATGCTAGTACATCGTTTAAAAAAATAAATGAAGCCAAAGGTATTAATTATGTAAATGATTATTTCAATAAAGATACCAATGTACCAAAGGCAGACCTTATTACTTCAACCAATGTTTTTCAGCACACACCTGATGCTGAACGATTCGTGGAAGGCATCGCAGAAAAATTAGATGGCACTTGGATTCTTGAATTCCCTTATACATTACGGACAATTCAAACTCTTCAGTTTGATCAGTTCTATCACGAACATTATTACTACTGGATGGTTAAACCGTTAAAGAAACTGCTTGCTAAACATGGATTAAATATTTATCACGCAGAAGAAAATGACATTCATGGCGGCACGATGCGCCTATGGATTACAAACAAAAATGTTTATGCTAATACAGAAACAGCAAACAAATTTATCCAAGAAGAAGAGGAGTTTGATTATCGGTGCTTTTATAGCCAAACTTACAAAAAAATTATTAAAGATACAGTCTTTATTAACAAATTACAAGGCAAAACTGTTTACTTTGGTGCGGCAGCTAAAGGTTGTGTGTACTTAAATGCACTGCAACAAACGTCAGAGAAAGACACCTATGTTGTTGATGACACTCCAGGCAAACAAGGTCTCTTTGTTCCTGGAACAGGAATGCAAATTAAGAGCAGAGAATTTATGCTAGAAGATAATCCAGAGAATATAATTATTTTGGCTCATAATTTTGCTGGCTTTATTACAACTAAATTACGTCGTGACGGTTATAAAGGAAGAATTATTACAATGATGCCAGACATTTACATTGACGAAGCACAGGATTATCAATGAAATATGCTGTTTTTTATCACGTCTTCCCAGGAGATAATTGGGAAGAAATGTATCTTGAACAACTTGGTGCACTTTTAGCAAGTAAACTGTATGAACAACTGGATCATTTGCACATTGGGTTTAACGGCAGCCTTGACTTACTGTCTCTTCCAAATAAAGCTATTGCAAGCGAGAATCAAAATAAACAAGAGGAAACAGATACGTTAAAAGCATTGCATCAGTGGTGCAAGAAAAATCCTGATTCAGCTGTGCTTTACATGCACACTAAAGGTGTATCTCGACGAACACAATATACAGATGACTGGCGTCATCTAATGGAATTTTTCTGTATACATAACTGGCAAGAATGTATTACCCATTTAGTATTGGGTGCAGATGAGAATACACCACCATCAGATCTTGTTGGTATTAATTGGCAAGAACAAACATCAATGGGATACCATCCTCATTTTTCTGGTGGTTTTTGGTGGGCAAACTCTGATTATGTAGCAGAATTATCAGAAGAATATTTAGAACATCCAAATCGTTATTGGCGTGAATTTTGGATTGGAACAGGCAAACCAATTGTCAGTAATTTATGGGAAAGTCATTTAAATCGTGTAGATAAAGCAATGCATTACACTCAATCGTATTCTAAAAAATTGTATAGTAATACGTATTTAAACGAACAAAAAATGAAAAGACAAGCTAATTGGGATAAACCTGATCCAGAACTTTCTGACTTATTAGTTTCGCTTAATGTTAATGGTTTTGAATCCCCTGGAGGCACTGATAAAAATACAATCCATAACTATACAGGTATCTATGCACACCTACTAAAACCTTATCGCAAACAACGCGGAACATTATTAGAGATTGGTGTGCAACACGGAGGTTCATCGTTGTTATGGCATGAATATCTTACACGATTTAGATTATTTCTTTCTGATATTCAAGATATTGTTCCTGATATTATTTGGGATCAAATGGATCCTGATCGCTATGATTTTTATCAAGGTGATGCATATAACGGTGGCAGTTTAAAATTACTTTGTGATGAATGTGCAGAAGGTTTTGATGTCATTATTGATGATGGACCTCATACTTTAGCGTCGCAAGTCTTTACTGTGTCTCATTACTTTCCAATGTTAAAACCAAATGGTGTTTTAATTATTGAAGATATACAAGATATTCAACATGTTGATGCATTAACTGCAGCATTACCTGAAGAACTGCATCGTTGTGTACAGATTTTTGATAATCGATCTAGCCGTGGTCGTTACGACGATATTATTTGGTCTATAGTTGCACCAGCCCGATAGTCGAAAGGGCTTTAACTTCTAGTACAAAATGTTCACGACGGGACGGTTTAAGGAATACATAGCGAGCTAGTCACTCGCTTTTTTGTTAGTATTTATAAAAGTTAAATAGTATTAGTGGCTAGCCGCAAGCATAATCTTAAACATCGATATGGTATTACCGAACAAGAATACGAAAAGATGTTAGTTACACAAAACCATTGCTGTAAAATTTGTAATTGCAAGCCAATTAAACCGTTGTATGTAGATCATTGCCATGCAACAAATAAAGTACGTGGTTTGTTATGTCACAAATGTAATGTTGCCCTGGGTCATATGAATGATGACCCAAAGCAATTATTAAATGCAGTTAAGTATCTTAGCTCTTGCGTAGCGTAGCTTTGACCATCCAAGAAGATTTAAAAGCATCTTCAATTAATTCACCACAATAATTTTCAATATCGTAAGCTTCTTGTTTAGCTGCAAGTTTAGCGACCTTTTTAGAATTCATTCCAAACTCTTCAAGATTTTTATAATAGATATAAAGCATTGAACCACCACCATATGTATCAACATGGTCAAATTTTTTATACGCACCAAGCAAACCTTTACTGCACATTGGCATCATAAAATCAAGCGAGCGCACGAGTTCTCCGAGTCGATCCAATTGTTCTTGGTGTTTTTCATATTGTTTCTTGGTGAACTTATGAACACCAAAAAAGTTAGCTTCTTCGTAATTAAAATGAATCAAATGCGACTGCAACATCAGTTGAGCTGCTTCGCCCGCAAGGTTGATCAGTTCATTGGCCAGTCGGCTTACGGGTTCACGCTTACTCTTGGGCTGTGGATCATTGGTTACTGGATCCTCTTGCCCCTGCAGAGCCTGATCAGGTTGCTCCAAAGAGATTCCACTATACATAGCCCAGTTGGTTTATTGTTAGCTTCTATTCTACTGAACTAGATATGGAAGAACTTATTAAATTGTTAATCAAGAATGAAGACGATTATTTTGTGTTACCACATTCAGGTTTAATTCCTGATTGGTACCAACGCTATTGGCAGTTACATGAAGCTGTAGCAAAATATATCGAATATAATGAGTATTACATACCAGACAACATAGAAAAAGATTGAATTTATCGCAAAAAGAAAAAGTCCTTTTAAGTTTTTTAGGGGTTATTTTTGCGTCACAATTGTTTTTCTTAGGGCATACAGTCTTTTACTGTACAAATAATGGAGGATTAAAAGCCTGTCCTGAAATAGGAAAAAGATTAGAGATGACCTTTGCTGGGCAAGTAGCTACTGTTTTAGCTTTAATCACAAACATAGGAACCGGGAGGTCAACCAAATGAATCCATTAAAACAATATAAAAAATTACAAGCACTTAATGTAAAAGCTGAGCAATGTTTATCACGCGAAGAAGCTCAAGAAGTTATTCGCAAAGCAGACAAAGCTCACTGTAAACTTGCTTTTGCTTCTTATTATGGATCAGTATACAAAAAATAATTGGGAAAAAATTAAAACCCACTTAGAGTCAGTGGGCAAAACAGATAACATGTTTTATCAAAGAGCCAGTGCAATTACGGCAAATCAGAAGGATCCCCTGGAGCAGCACCCGTCACTAACCATTGAAACTCCTGAAGAGCTTTAAGTTCGTTTTGATGCCAGGCCATTTGTTTATTGATTGCTTTATTTAAAGCATCATAAATTTCTAGGCCTGTAAATTGTTCTGTAGCGCCACAAAGAACGTCTTCAAAATCAAGCTCCAAACGTTCAATGTCAATCATGTAAAGTTGCCATGAACTGCTCTTGTTGCTTGGTTTCTTCCATCTCAATAAATTTTTGAATAGCTTCTTTGCGATCAAAAAACATTTGACGACAAGTGGGACCTGCTTCATTGAGACAGAAATCATGCCAAAGACCTGTAAATAAACCGTTAGTACGACCAGAGCATTGGTACATATGCTCCATAAAGTCTGCCTTTTGTTGTTCTGCTTTTGCGTCCCAGCCTTTTAGATAGGAAGTGTCCATTTACTCTCCAAGAACATAAACAGATTTTACATCCGTCATTAGGCCATGCACAGTTCCGTTGCGCATTTCCCACAAAGCATCTATTAAATCATCATGAACAACTTCAGAAAATTGTTCAGGTGTGCGTCCTTCAAAAGGGTCGTACTCAATTTCAACATCAACTACAAAGCTGATTTGAGCAATAGGCTTGGTCACTGATTAAAGGATTAGTTTTTAAAATTATATTACTTATCTAGCAAATGTTCTAGACTATTTACTTTTGCATTTTCATAATGACCTAAACGTTCTTGAATAATGTTAACGTAATTAATAGCAGCATCAACAATATCAGTAGCATCTAAAGAAGAAGATACATGCTCATTAGCAAGCAGGCCAGCCACTAGTGTGGTGACCTGCCATTCAAGCTTGTTACCAATTAACGCAGGAAGAGGTGTACCGCCTTTCGTAAAATGATCGAGGACATAATAAATAAGTTCCTCGTAATTTTTAGAATTCATGGCACACCATTTTTAATCATCCTAACGCAACCTGCATGTAATACCAGTAAGCATTAACTACGTTACTATGATAACGTTTTGCTTTGGTAAGTTTTAGTTTATGTTCAAGCAAGTTGTCAATTTTGCTTTCGTTGTAAGGAACTTCTTCTCCTTTTTCTAATTCAATTTCTTGTTCATTGATTTCCAATTGAAGATCAAGGTCATTAACTGTTTGCTTGTGGCAATTCATTTTGAGTTCAGCATCTTTGATGTTTTTAGGAGGTTCAAGTTTTTGGTAAAAAGACTCTTGAATACTAGGATGATGTTTGATCCAAGAGGATTCGAGATTTGATTGCATAGTTTGATACGACTTTGACTCCTGGGGGAAGTAGTTGACCTTCTTTGTGGGCGTTGAAAATGGCATCAGGATTGGGTATCGTTTCGGTTTTGACCTTTTGATCGGTGTGCAGAACATTGCCAGCAATGTCTGTACAGTCAGTTAGCGTAGTGGTCTTTTTAACCATAGCGTATTTACTACGTTCGTCAGCGGACCAATCGTCAACTAAGCTAGAAATTTCTAATTTGTCTTTAATAGGTGAAATAGTAAATTCATAATCTTTACCGGTTATTTTATTTTCTTTTGCGTGTCCTCTCCGTCGCAACTCCATAAGCATTGAGCGCATGGAATTAATTTGTGATTGATGATGCTTAATTGCATCATTGATTTCATCTTTAATTTGTTTACCACGCTCTACTGCAGCTTCGTTCTTTTTAATGTGATAATAAACACCATCAATTTTTCTAGAGCGGAGCCTGGAGCAGGCTTCAAGCTCAGCGAGAACCAACTCCTTGGAGTCAGCACCAATAAGATCAAGACTGCTTTGTAAGGCAACATGGTGATTGAATAACTCAAATGTATTGAGTGTATTCAATTTGGTTGGTGTGAGTTGTTTCATTGGATTCAAAAGAGAGAAGTGAGATAGTTAATAGCGAAAGCACAGACAGCTCCCATGGCTGCATAAGCAACCTCACGAACTAAATCTGATACAACACCAAAGATAAAACTAAACATGAAATGAATAAGAGTGAAAGTAAACGCTAGGACTTACGCAGTGCTGCCTAGTTTTTCTTGCCAAAGAAAGGTTTGAGTTGAGTTAAAGCCGGAGCTGGAAATGGTACAAATTCATTTTCAAGCATAGCGTCAAAGAGACTCCACGCATCATGCTGACAATATTTCATATCTTTCTTATAGATTTTCCATTTGTTAATAGGAGCCATCTTGCCAGATGTTGTATATAAAATCTGAAACTGTCCAAAACTTTGACCTTCTACTGGTGGTGCATAAGACCAAGCAGTAGCTTTTTCAACAATGCCTGAACTGTTACTAAGTAATGCTGAACGTTTAGATAAAAACTCTCGGTAGCGATTAATCCAAGTCAAATGTTTGCAAGTTGGTTCATAACCAGGTATTTCTTTTTGTATTTCTTCAAGTGATTGTTTTTGTTGTAGAAAAGAACCACATGAACAGTAAGGAGATAGATCTGGCTCTTGTGCTATTTCATCTGAATCATCTAAAGACAAAGGAGGAGCTGGCAAAACAACACCATCAGGCGCAACCAAATAACCAAAACCATAATCAGGGTTAGACAAGAAAGCTTTCATACCTTCTTCATTTTCAATTAATTGAAGTTTGTCACCCCAACGTTGCTGCATAATTGCTTGAGGTAATTTGTATGACCCTTGGAATTGATAGTTCCAACCTTTGTATAAAACGTAACAATTGTTACGCCAAAAACTAGGACCTCTTAAATCAGGTCCAAGATAAGAAAAGAAGTCAGGACAACGAGAACGAAAATCTTTGAATGCTTCTTTAATAGGACGTTTATCAAATAATTTTTCTGCACCATCGTTGTAAACAACAACAAGATCATCATCGTTTAAATACATACCTGATATATCTGTATCATCAAAATCAATGAAAGCTCTTCGTATATTTGAATACGAATAGATTAATCTTTGGCCTGAATTAAGTTGTTCAATTGCTGTAGTCATGATTAGAATGAAATGAATTGATTTAAATAAATGCTGAGTTTTGATTCGAGTCCAGAAGAAGAATTCTGGAAGGTCAAGATGACCCGTTACATCGAAGATTGTAGCTCAGTAGATGAATTAAAACAGATTGCGACTATGCTTGTCAAGCTAGCCGCAACCCGTCAGTGTGTAATTAAAGGTCTAGTAAAAGATTCACTAGACCGTATGGAATCAGAACTTAGAATCAGCTCCATGTGAATCCCGAACAGGTGCAAGCATCTTGTCAGGAATAGAACTTTCTAACAAATTGCTAGAAGATTCTTTAAGCATGGGAGGCTCAATACCAAGGGGTGTAATCTGTACACCATCTGCAATGTTGATGAAACTATTGCCGTCTGTGTAACGACTCATCATTCCAATTGCATACTCATCTTGACGTTCTTCTTTGGTGCGTTTCATTAGATCGTCAGGAATAATATGACTGTCCAAAGAAACCTTAGCGGCTTCTTGACCCTGGTCATACAGAGGACGCTCATAATCAAAAGCAGTAACTGCTGTTGACTGATTGTTACCCTGACCTACATCTTTCAACTCAAGGTGAGGTTGGAAAATGTATTGAGCAAATGCGTCATAGTTAGCAGGACGCTTCGGAGTTTTCGTAGCAGCTGCAAGTGCAGAGCTAACGTCATCTCTGAATGCTTTTAACTGATCGCGGAAAGATGCACCCACTGCACCTTTGATACTAAGAATCAAAGGAAGATCATGGCAACGTTGACCATAACCACTCATGAAATACACATAGTACCAAGTACGGATGGTGTGATCTTTTTTATTTTCGTTGTAAAGATCCCACAGCATATTAACTCTACCTGGATCAGATTGATTATCTGCAGGATTAAATGAACCAATGATAACTGCTTTGTTAGCACCAGTCTTTTCATCTACTACATTCTTTTCAAGTAGACCAGCGGTTTCAAATACAATTTGAAATCTTGGTTTAGTAAAAAGAATTCCTGCATTTGGTTTATCATTACCACCAAACTTTTGATTGTAAGGTTGAATGAATGAACCAGGCTCAAGATCATCTGCAGAAGCTTTCCATGCACACTTAATTAGATCTTCTTGCTTAATAAACAAACCACCTGCATCACGAGAATGATTGCGATCGTTTGGTTTGTTGAGTGCAATGATTTGCCCTGGAGTTGGAGCAGCCCCTACAAATTCTGGTTGTGTGAGATGTAGAAAAGAATCAAGTGAACGTGGCTTTGAAGCTTTTTGAATTTGAATTGAAGATGTTTCAGGAAACAAACTCATCGCAATGGATTCAATGGATTTGTCTGCTGCTTTTGCGGGTGTCATAGTGTCCGTCGGACTAGTGTGGATATCTGGGACTTACCTCAAAGGAGTGCCCAGATGCGGTTAGTGTAGCTCAGAATGGGTCTTTGTCAGTAGGAAGAGGAGGTAATGTTTGAGGTGTGTCATCCCAAGGTTCTGCAATTGCCATAGGCTTTGCAGGAGCTGCTTGTTGTGATTCAAGTATTTGACCCTTTGGTGTAGCAATAGCTGCTTGATGCGGTGATTCGGCCATTGATTCAGCAGTGCGTCCACCCCATAATGTCTTGGGTTGAGAATCACTATTGATTGTTGTTGCAGGCTTAATTGTTGTAGCTGTTGTATTTGATTTAGGAGCTAACGTTACTTGTTGCAATTGAATATTAGTCCTAGTTCGATCTTGTTTCTTATCATGATCAAACCATCCACTAGTAACTAGTTGACCTCTAATGGTAATACCTGTTCCCTTTGGTGCTGTATTAGCAAGAAATTCTGCTAACTTAAAACGATCATCAGCTTTGCTAATTGCACAAAGATTAAATAAATCTGCCTGCTGATTACCACGGCTTACGGTAATACTAGTATTTGCAATTATATATTGATCAGTAATTACATATGATTTTGAATTATTTTGATCAACTGGTTTTGCCATGCGACCAGTAAGAAGAACTGTGTTGTAAATGGGAAAAGAATCATCAACAATGGCTGGGTTGCCACCATGAATAGAATGCTCTTGTGCATCTAAATCATGTTGAAGTTTTGCACCATGAATAAACAAACAAGTACCTGAAGTGATCAATGAACGCCAACGGCTTTGATCTTTATAGATGTGATAATAAAGTTCTGTTGGTCGTTTGGAAGCACTAAGAGGAGGTAACTGCACTTTTACTTTTAATGCAGTCCGAGAAGAATCTAAATAGATTTCCGTAGGATTTTCTACTGCTTGAGCGCAAACAAAAACTTGATTCATGGTTAGTTAGAAATGAGATCGAATACCTGGGGCTTACATCTTAAGAATGCCCAGCGATCAATGTGTATCGTACCAGGTGTATCCGGTTTTGGCATCACCTTCAATCTTGCATTGAAAATTAAATGTGTTGCCAGCTACTGGAAAAGCATTTAGTACTAATTGAATGATGTCATTTTGAATTCCAGGCCTACAACTAAGCTGGATTTCATCATGAATCATTCCATGTTGATGCCAATCAACACCATAAATAAAACCACCTTTATTTAAATTGTCATGAATATTTATTACTACTTGTTTCATAAGAACAGCACCACAAGATTGAAGTAAAACATTCAAAGCTTTGAAGTCAGATCGACAATACAAAGGACGACGATCTAAACCAAGAAGATAACCACGAGCAATTAAATTCTCAGCTAGTTTTTGTTTTAATTTTTGAAGAGCTGGCACACCATTCATGAATGAATTAATAGCATTTTTACCAAGTTGTTTTAATATTTCTGGATTTTTTTCGTTTGGATCTACAATGCTTCCTGCCTTAAGAAAACCAGCCCCATAAAGTACTGCATAAAGAAGTCTTTTGCTTATATCTCTAGTTTCAACACCAAACTTTTCTTGGTTATATGTATGAATATCTACTGAATCGTCAGTAACCATTTGCCCATATTCTCCGCCATCCCAGAATGCCAAATACCCAGCCAAACAACGTAGTTCCAAGGCTTTAGCATCAGAACCAATAAGGATCCAGTCGTCAGGAGCATGGAATAACGAACGGCATTCTTTGCCATATGGACTATAAGCTGCGGGAATCTGAGCTGTATTTGGATTCCGGTGACTACAGCGCCCAGTAATACAACCATTAGTAACCACGTCGCCGTGAATGAAACCGTCAGGAGAGACAAGCTTGATCCATGCATTGTTTCCATCTTTGATTTGACCTAATCTTTTTTTAAGAAGCATGTATTCTGACAGGGGTTTAGCTTCTGGATATGGAAGTTTTTCTAAGACATCATCGTTAAGAATGGGGTTACCTTTCTCAGTGCGAGTCTCTGGAATCCAACCATATTTTTTATGCAGACGATCAACTATTTGTTGTCTTGAACCAGGGTTGAATTTTTCTGTACGTGTTTTACAGAAAGGTTGCCCTTTGATATAACCACGTTTTGCATTGTTAACCTTTGGTGTAAACCATTCCTCATGAGTTACAGGAGGAAATAATTCACATAGTTGACTTTCTAATATTCTTTTTCTATCTTCAAGTTCATCCACAAAAGTAAGAGCTGCATCAATATCAAAAGGAAAACCTGATCTGATTTGTCTTTCAATGCACGAGGCAAAAATGTGCTCAAGTTCCAAACAGGAATGAGCAATGTTTTGTTTTTGGATGTGTTGGAATAACTTATAGGTAACGTTGACATCTTGTACACAGTAGGACAACATCTCTTCAGAAAAAGAGGTGAAATCTTTAAAGTCAATTTTGTAGTCGGATAGTCGATATCCCCAAGCTTTGAGTGAAGCTGACCCTTTGAGTCCACCTGGCACATGTGTGTATGCATTTGTATCTGACTCAAATAGTTTTTCTTTTGGCCAGATGAGTCGTGTGCAAATGAGTGTGTCGATGACATGTTGTTTGTCTAAAACAAAAGATGGTTTTAATTTTTGTAAGACAGGAATGTCGTAAAAAATTATATTATGACCGATAAGTACATCAGCGTTGTTGAGATGCTCAATAGCACTGTCAATAGCGTCAGGCCTATAAGTAATAGTTTTGTTTCGCGTGACATCGTAGATAACGATGCAGAAGATTTCGTTAACATCATCATAAAGTCCGTTAGTTTCTAAATCAAATACATACCATTTTTCAACAGAAGAATCTGGCTTCAGGCTCAACGGAAAGATTTTGTTTGCCAAGTTTTGCATCGTTTTCATTAATCCAGTTGAGTATATTCACGGCACCTGTTTTGGTTGGTGAACAAAAAGCTTTTGAAATTTGAGAGTCAGTTGTGATCGGAATTAAACTGAAACAATTTTTTTCTGTATCAGGAGTAATTGCATGTGGAATTCCTTTTAAATAAGTAGTAATTAAATACGACACAAAAAAATAAACGGGACATGTAAATAATACATATCCCGTCTAAAAATGCAAGTATTCACTTGGAATATCCTGTCCAGGTTCCCTCACGTTTGCGCTTGGAAAGTGCTTCAGAAGCTAACGATCCTTTGCGCTGAACACCATGAACTAACAATGCAAATGGTTTGTCACCAAAACAATGACTGTCATCATGGTCAATCTCAAGATCAAGATCAGCAGCTTCTTGTTCTGTATAAACTACATGAGCGATTCGCTTAAATACATGGGCGTACTTGGCGAGCAAAGGATCGAGATTACCACCAACTGAAGCAGTGAGAAAGAAGTTAGAAGGAATGCGATCAATCGCAGTGAGCCAGTATGTGAGTTGTTTGGTGTAGGCATAGAACTTGATGTCAGGGTGTTGACGAGCAACTTCAAGCCAAGCATTGAAATAAAGCTCAGACCAAAAGTCGCCTGATTCGTGGATGCGACAAAGGTTATATTTAGTACGGCCTTTATTATGTTGCCAAATACCGTAAGCAATTGTATCTTCTAATGCACCTTGTGGATCTTGGACGCCTTCACTATAAATTGTTTCTTTAATGGCGTCCCAGTTATGCCAGCGTGCATCACGGCATTGTTTACTGCGTGCTTCTGACATTGCAGCAAAACATCTGTACTCTTCACCAGTAGCATGAGATGATTGTGGCAGATCACGAATTTGCCCTGTAACACGATCAGCAAATGTTTTGCAATGACCAGCATTAGGACAAGTGTATCCAGCTGGCAAAGAAAAGATCAAACGTTTGCCAAGTTTGGCATTGCCTTTTGAAAACTTTAGTATGTGCATGAGATGAAATGAGATGGGATAGCCTGGGACTTACACAGTGTGTGACCCCACACTGATGCCCAGATTGTTTAACGATGACGCAAAACTAATTTTGCATAGTGCATTGCAGCATCATTAATAAATTTTTCAACTGGAAACTCCAAGTATTTAGCAGCTGCTGTTATTTGAGCTACTTCATCTTGTGTGTATTGAGCAGACAATGTAATAGAAGGAGTTGTCTTTTGTTGATAAATCCAATTGTCAAAGTGGTTGCGTCGAGCTTGTGCTTCGGCTAACTCTGAAGAAGTTGCAGAATGAAATTGGTTTTCAGGGAGCATGAAAAATTGTTTTAGGTTAGGATAGTAGAACGTTCACCCCAAGTGTGGGGCGCAATTCACCAGACAGGGAACGGGGTCTGGGTTTTAGCGGAGGACATCATGTCTAACAAGACACTCACTTATCGTGGCGTCAAGTACGAACAAACTAGCCCAATGGCATCTTGGATGTTGAACGAAAGGCTTCGTGTACAACGTGAAGAGTTTGAAAAGAAACTTGATCAATTACGTATGAAAGGTCAAGTAGTTTAAGCCCAGGGCCAACCAAGTTCAACGTCAGCTTGCCAGACATCTGGATCAATTGGTCGTTGACTTACATACAAACCAAACAGGCGTTTCATTTCATCTAATGAGACGCCTGTTTCTTTTGCTATAACAGCTACATTGGTCTGTCCTTTGTAGATAAGATCAAGAGCATTTTCAAGAGACATCTTTGTAAGTGTTTATTTAACACTTAGGTAAGTTTTACGCTTAACAATAAGATGGATTACACAACGATCAATGCCTGTACGTTTTACAATGTCACGTTGTCTCATGCCTTGGTCATACCATTTACGAATCCTACGAACATCATCATCAGTTAAATAAGACTTGTAATTTTTAGAGCCTGCGTTGTCTGGACGTGGCATGGGTCCATGAAACTTTGGTTTCTTTTTCTTTTTATATTCTTCAATTGTCTGGTATCGTTTACCACAATCCAGACAACGACAATACCTTTTTGTTTGGTCACCATGATGTTCGGTAACCGTGACTCTAGTGTTTTTAGAACTACAGTGAAAGCATTTCATCAGACCACATAGCCTCCGCAATGATTGGAAATTCTTGCATGAAGATTATTTTGCATTGTTCTGCAATTTCTTTGTGTTCTAGTTGTGTGCCATTGGCTGTTCTTAAATCGATGTAATGTAACCATGAACGAAGAGTGCCATTCATGTACATCTTGGTTGGAGCATTAGGAAGTACTGCACGAGCACATTCTTTTGCAATACCATCACTTAACATTTCCTGATAAAGATGTTCAGCATCTTCAAAAAGAATGCTCATGCGTCTGTAGTAGTCAGCAATGCGTGGTTTACCCAGCTTTGCACGTAAATCATCATGAGAGTTTTGACGATTCTTTGGATCCTGAGACCGCAGTTGAGGAACTAAAGGACGACCAATTTCATTAGTGTTGGCATAGCGTTGTGAAAATTCCTGAAACGAAAAGGACCTATGTCGCAAGATCTGCGGGCTGATAGTGCGTGTAGTGTGAATCTCTAAACACATATTAGCCATTTCAAATGGTGACCAATGATTTTGTTTAATGAGATAGCGAAGAAGTCGTGGACCAGTCTCCATGTTGTTTTCATTTTTTGGCGCAGAGACACGAGCAGTACGCACGATCATTCGTTCAGCTTCTTCAGTACGCCAGACCAAAGAAACACAATGTGGTTTGAGCATAGCTGAGTTCAATTGATTTTCTCTTGTTTATTCTGTACAACAGCATCAGCTGTTTTCTGATCTGGAGCCAAAACAACACGCATTGTCATATGCCATTCAGCATGATAAGAAGAATCCCATTTAATTTTGAGCCAAGGCATTAATGCACCTCTAGCATTTGATTTGTATTCAATTTGTTGAATAACACCAAGCTTTGTACGTGGAGGCAATGGGCTTTTAAATCCACTTATGTCAGTTGATTTGTGCATAACACGATCACCAACATTGAATTTGGATTGAGATTTTCTGCGTGTCATAAGAATTTGAAAAGCAAAGAAAAATCCCAGTTACTACTCACCAAGTAACTGGGACAAACATCCCTCGAACAGATCGGTTATCAAGCGATCTGGCTAGAGGTTAAACAGCAGAAGCAGTAGCGTCAAGAGTTTCTCCTGATGCTGCGTTGATTTTGTCGAGCATTGAACACATAATTGTTGCATGTTCTTGCGTCTTTGCCATGAAAGCATTGACACGTTCTGCACTCATTGTGTGAACAGTACCGTTTGTTTCTTTGTAGGCCCAACTGCCATCAGGTTGAGGTTCACCGTTTTCGATAGCAAGACGCTCGTTATTGCGAACGTATCGAATCTCAAGGTTGTGAACATCAGTAAGGCCTTCTTGGTCAATCCAAGTCAAGCCAACGTTGTAGCGTTGATCTGAATCCATGTAACCATGAGGCTGGGGAATCAGATGTTTGATTGCACCGAACATGATAAGAAATGAGTTGAAAGTGAATGTGGTAGGAGCGGCGGGACTTGAACCCGCACGACCATTACTGGTCAACAGATTTTAAGTCTGCAATGTCTACCAATTCCATCACGCTCCCAAGAAAATAGGACTTACGCCTAACGCAACAAATAATGTTACTCGGCTGCCTAGTAGATTAGTCTTCTTCGTCTAGTTGCCAGTCAAGATCAAGGTCTTGAACATAGCTAAGTAGATCTAGAGGACTACCCAAGGTCGGTGGAGGATCGTCGCCAAACATAACTTCAAACCCTGCTGAGCAAACACCAGGGCCATACTCTTCAGGCGAAGCAAGATCTGCTGGGTGATAGATTGCAGCCTTGGTAAGACGCATGTCTTCAACCATTGCAGTGACGACATAATGAATTGATTCATTAGTAACAAGATCCTCCTCAAGATCAATGATGTTGATTACAGCCATGATTATTTAGAGGGACGGATGGTAAGTCGTTTGGTCAATTCATAGCCATAGCTATGGACACGTTGCTGAGAAGAAGCAAAGACACCTTTAGGGCCATACTTCTTAAATAGCTCAGGCCATGTGCCAATGATGAGTTGCTGATTATCTGGATCAGCCTTCGCATAAGCTACTGCAAGAGCAGAAGCAAAGCTACCACCATAGGCCTCCATCCGTTCGATGGTTTCATGGATGAATGGATCATTGTGTTGAATCATGAGATGAAATGGAATGAACAACAGAAGTCTAGGACTTACATGCAGGGTAAGCAATGCCTAGATAAGGTATGTACTTAAAGGTATATAAGTACTCTTGGTGGCCCCTCAGGGGGTGCAGGGGGGTTTACTATTTCTTAACAATTCCTTGTTGATTTTCTAGCCATTGTGTGAATTTGCCTTTACGTGGTTTAAACCTTCGAGCTTGTCTGATTCTAGATTTAGTTGAGGTGATATAAACACGTATACCATTACGATAAAAATATTCAGCCCCCCTGGTACCAATTAAAATTTCTGCATCAGAGGGAACAAGATCACGATGGACTGAAGTCATTCGTTGTCGGACCACATGTCAGGTTTACGATTGTGTTCTGGTAGATCAGGAGTTCTGAGGTCTGGCCAGTCACACAGTTTGATTCTACGTTTGCTGACGCCGGTTCCGGGGATCGCCACAGATCCCAGGATACCGGAGCGTCCTGCATTTAAGGTGAATTGGAATGGTCCAAGCTTTACGGATTTGCCGAAAGACTGTACACCATTTTCAGTGATGTCAAAGCCACCAATTGTCTTGCGAAAGTTGATGGCACTACGTTTCTTAGCCATGAGTTTGAATTGAATTGAATGGGTTTGATCAAGTGGACATTTGTTCTTCGATAGCTACCAACCATGCGTCAACCCAATCTAGGGCATCATCAACACGATTCATAGCTTCGTAATATTCGGTTTTAGCTTGAATCCAATCACCACTAGCTATTGTCTGGAAGTCTCGAGGATGAACTGTAAGAACTCGTAATCCTTTTAAAGCTTGAGTAAGTTTTACTCTTGCTTCACTGAATTCATCGTAGAGTATTTCAGCTGAAGTACCATTGAGATTGATCTTTGGTGTGGTGAATTTAGTTGTCATGATTCAAGATCCTCACTGAAAATAAATCCTTTAGCTTTAGCTTCACGTTTAATTCTTTTATCTTGCATCTCTTTGCCACGCATGTAGCTTTCAGTTGATTGACCAGGTTTTGGACCCCTGGACGGAAGCTTAGTAACTTTGTACTCAGTTGCAGGAGTCCAAGTTTGTTTTGATTGTTTACGTGTCATTGTTTGGGATGGAGTTGAGTGTAGATCTGTTGCGTGTTGCGATGGAGTGAGTTGATACGCATGAAATTTGCTTCAAGCCATTCATGCAGTGCGGTCTCAATGACCTGGTGCGGCATGACTTCAAGGACTTCTGCGAGTAGCTCAACCATAGACTGATCAATGCCAGTTGTTGGTTCAACTAGATATTTCTGAGGGTTACTCATCTCATTTGTAGTGTGTTTGAAGTTGACGGTACCAAAGACTCTGTTGAGTCCAGGTATTAGATGAGTCATCAACAATCTGTTGGAACAGATTATCAACGAGTTGTTCAGGACCACCGTGATTGATCATGTCGATAGTGGCATGGTCTAGTTCTTGCAGCAACTTAGCTGCAGGATCTTTAGGTAGCTTGTGTAGTTGGATAGGATCGCGACCTTTAGATTCGCGATACTCATTGATCTCAGAGATTGATAGCATTGAGTGATAAGATTTGCTTATATGTCTGGGACTTACACCATGAAGGATGCCCAGACTTAGGTCAGATTAAACAGAGAAGATTCAACCAAGAATCAGGATGATCTGGCTCAACTTCCTGGTCCCCTGGTGTAAAAGCTAATGAACCGAGGACGTAGTCTTCGATGTCTTCTTTGCACGGGACTTCGTACCAGCCCTCGATGTCTTTGTCGTCGTGGACTGGGATCCAGTAGCACCAGAGCTTGCCTTCTTTGTCCTTGCTGATGCTGCCGTTGCGCGGCGGTTTGTTGCAAGGTTTGGCTCTGTCGTAGGTAACTTCTGCTTCCCACTGCTCAAGGTATTCTTCCTCACTGAACTTTTCGTATCCTGTGAGGGCTTGAGCAATGGCGTAGGTTTCTGAAGGAAGAGACATGAGATTAACTCTGTAATGATGATTGAAATGATAACAATGATGTGCAGGATGACATCATCGTTTGTGTCATTCTTGGTGGTAATCGGCATCACCTGATACCTCCTCTGACATAAGTTCTTGCATCAGCTGTTCTTGTTCATTAGCAATATCGTTAAGAACAAATAGCTGATCTTCTGTGTATTCAGTTTTGACAGCTGCGTCACGGAGACGTTGCTGTTCGAGTAGCCAGGTTTTGATGAGAGACATAGTGTTTGGAATGTTGAATTGAATAGATGTAATTGTCTGGGACTTACGTAGTCTCGCTGTCCTTGGTACGGGACGAATGTATTGAGACATACAGCCCAGGCTAGTTTAGTACTCTGATGGGAACATAACTACTGTGTTGCAGCAGTCAGGATCTTGTTGCAATTTGGAATCATATTGCAGATATGAAATGATCCAGATCTTTTCTGGTAGACCTGGCCATGTGTAAACAGACATGATACGACCAAATTCAGCCTCCTTGTCTTTGTTATGAATACCGTTGATGATATTCATATTTAACTCTTCATCTTCTTCTGGCAGATCACCCCAATCATCATTGAAGTGACGTTCTGATAAACGAATGATAACTGCAGGAGGAACAATGTTACGTACTGTTGGTGTTGTAAGCAACGGACCAAAGCACGCACGATCAAGAATCGGAGGAACAACTTTGTTAGCCATTTGAATTGAGATAAGGTGAATGTCTGCGTTTATAGGATGCGCAGCCCCCTGGCCCATGTCAAACAGATAAATTTGTTAAATTTAAATTGTAATCATGGGTAAGGATGCGTTCAAATGCAGCTAAAACTTTAGCTTTTGAACCTTTTAAATTAAACTCTTTCTTGATGATGGAGTATGCGGTAGGACCACGAGAAGAAATACGTAATCCTTTCATCTCCATCTTTAATCCACTGCGTAACATCAAAAGACGATACTTAGGAATGCTGTCACCAGTGACAACATAACCACCATTGTCGAATGTTTGAACAGTCATAGTGAAATGCAATAGAGAGGATGTCTGCGTTGGTAGGATGCGCAGCCCCCTAATAGTCATGTTTAACAAGCAGGACCATGATATTCAGTGCGCCCTGGCGGACACACTTGCTCTTGATATCGCACTGCATAAGTTGCAGCACAGATAAGAAGAATACAAGTAATGACAGCAGTGGTGATGAAAGGGGCGTGGGAACGACCGTAGTAATCAAGACGATAATAACGTCCAGGTTTTACTCGGATTGTTTGATAAGGCATCAGGATTTAGTTTGAAGTTTGAACAGGTTGAGATGTTCTCCAACGTAGTCAGAGCCCATCACAGTTGCGTTGGGATCTTTGTAGTATTTAGGTAGGTGAACAGTTTCAACTTTGCCAATACCATCAACAATCGTCAATACCCGGCACCAGTTAGTATCTGGTTGCCTGCTCCATGCAATGACACATGCAACACGGTTATCACCTTCAGTGCAAACCATCCACTCATGCTTGCGAGCAGCTTGGATAGCATTGTTTTGCATCTCTTTAGTTGTCATTTGATCCTTTGTTGAATGGTGTTCCAAAGCAAGTCCTTGATTGCTTGCATTTCATCGTCTGAATCTCGTGCTTCATAAGAGCACTGACTGACGATATCTAACAAGTAGTCATCAATAATCTTGTCAAAGAATTGTGTTACAAGAGCATCGGCTTGTTTAGTTTTCATAGTGTTTGCCATGGTTGAGCTTCTTGAATTTGAGTGGCGTAATACTTTCGGAAGATTGAGTTAATGGTGGAATACCAAGGCTCATTGGCTGAAGGATAGCCACACCCCTCAGCCTCTCGCAGAAAATGTAAGATACATTTCTGCTCATCCTCAGTAAGATCAACTCTGTTTAATGAATAAGTCATTTGATGCGTGAGATTTGAACAATAATGTGCTCAGGGCACTCTTCTTTGACATGGGTTATGCACTCATCCATATCTTTACAGTCTTCGACTGTAAGAAAAATGGATTGTTCTGTGTGCCAGTGTTCCATGATGACTTTGTAGCTTTCCATGAATCATTTGAAAAGAAGTGAGTTGAAACCTGGGACTTACACACAGATGTGCTGCCCAGGTAACTTAAGCGTATTCGTAAACGAATTGACGTTCAAGTTGATGCCATGCATGAGCACAAGCATCATAGATCTCTTGGCGATTGGTATAGACCACTACTGCTCCTTCCCAAGCAAGTTGAGTAAGCAAGATGATCAGAGCAATAGCGTGTACAAATAACCATCGCAGTGGTTTATGTAGATGTCTACGGTAGAACTTGCCTACTTGGTAGCCAGCATTGTAGGTGTGACGAATAAGATTCGCCATGAAATTCAAACAAAACAGAATGGCTGTGATGTTGAATAGTTCGCCGCCAATTGCGTAAAGACGCATGGCAGCAGTGATGAAGCTGTCAGCATGAGACAGCAAGTGAAGGGTAGTCATGATTTGAATTGGATAAAAGATTGTGCAGGAATGAATCCTGCAGAAAACCCCCGTAGGGGCTTAGTGCAGAAATCAATCAACTAATCGTAGAACTTCAATGATCCAACGACAAGTCTTTGCTTTGTCGAGATCAATTTCTTTATCTATAAATTGGTAGTCATACCATTTATCATCAACACAGAAATCAATACAACCACTTTTCAAGTGATAGCTTGGAATGTTCTTCCAATTTGATTCTTCATCTACATTGACAGCAAAGAATGCAAACAAAACACCAGACTTAGAAACTTGTAGTTCAAAGTCTTCATCAATGGCATTGATCCATTTAGTTTGTCTAATGATCTCTTTGAGAGAGTCGCGGTTCATGAGTTGAGTTGCAATAAAACACAGGATGTAGAGTCCTGCAGAGAAGGCCCGAAGGCCCTCAGTGCAAGAATCAAAGCGCATCGTAATAAGAACCCTTGGGACGAATAACATCTGCAAGCTTGGTTCGTAAGTGACGAACGGCAGCCTTGGGTGTATTGTCACTAAGATTCTCGACATGGGCCGCGGCATGACGCAGCAGCTTGCCAGTGTTCTTACGAATGTTGAGCTTAGTCATTTGGATGTGGAGTTAGGTTGACATTCACCTACTTTGTAGGCGAGGTATGCAGCTGTAGCTGCAACAGCAGTAATAGGTGCACCAAGTAATGCACCAATACCGATGAGGGTTGAACCAGATGCAAGTAGTTTCTGACGTTTAGTAATCATTGTGCAAGATAGCGAATGTGCATACAATGCTTAGCATCACCGACCCATGAATTCATCGTAACAAGACGATGCGTATCAGACATCTCGTTACAAGTCTTGGTGGCAAGACTATTGAGATGCTTCTGTCCTGCGACGGATGCAAGACAGCCAACGGCAATGCCAATTACAACAGCAGAAAAAGGATGCATGATTTGAGTTGAGGTAGAACAAAGGCAGTTTAGTGACGTGCTTAGGTCAATGACTGACCAGGGGCTTCGAGCCCCCGGCATCACGCTGGTGGTCAGTCTTTGTCAGAGAAATAACCTACTGCTATGCCAATAGCACCACAGATCACAAAGGAAATGGGATGCGTGGTCATAAACTGCCACTGCCAATGATAAAACATACGCACAGGAGGCAAAGCAAGATACATTGCAAAAGCAAATGCACAGCCAATAAATGCTCCAATTAGTCTGGCAGCAAAAACAGAAAGGTTTTCAAGTTGAACTTGCATGATGTAAGTTGAGGTAGAACAAGAGCCGTTTAATGACATGCTCAGGTCAATAACTGGACCAGGGTTTGCACCTGGTCACCCGCTTTAACGGATCAGCTAAGCAGCTTGATTGCATACTTGGCAATCTCTGCTGCGTGTTCCCTGGTTAGTACCTGGGAGTTTCCGTCCTCCATCAGACTTCTAATCTGTTGAAAGACGATCTCGCCGCACTCCTCACGAGTAGGAACGTGAGTTTCCTCACGATCGGAGAAGTATTCGGTATGCACCCAAGGATTGTCATCCTCAGGGGTGTCGATACGATCGAAGAAAGGATCGTAATCTTGGCAAGTGGGAATACCCATCTCCATATTTGCCATGGCATCAGGAGATGTTGCGTAGAGAGCTGATAGCATTTGAGTTGCTTTGTTGGTGTAGTCGGTCACAGGTATTCTCCTGTGTGTGCGGTACCCATCTCCGCTGTGGGTAATAACTGGTGGGGGCATTGCACCCCCACTGGCCGCTTGTACGGACTCAGTTGTTTTGAGCAGTAATAGTTACCGCTCTACAACCTAACTCCTGGGAGTTGAATAAACTCATGCCAAGCTTTGCATCAATGTTGCTACAGTTCTCACTGAAAACATCAATCAAACGCTTGTAAAGAGCACGGCAGTACTTCATCTCCTCTCGCTGTTGATCAGCATCGTCGGCTAATAGCCAAGTCATCTGACCTTCAGCAAGAAGATGATCAAATGCTTGCCAGACATCCTCTGAGTCAACCTCTGCATTAGCAGTGGCTTTCCAATCGAACTTCCAGCTGGTTTGAGTTTGCATTTGTATGGAATGCGATAGAACAACGCTACGGTTTAACGTCCATCAGCTAGACGATTACTTAGTCGCTACAATCTTCTCTGGCTTGCGGCGACAGAGGAAAGAAATAAAGGAACGAAAGGTGGGAGACGACAGATAGAACGCAGGTTTTCCACAGAGATTGTGTGTTTCTCCACAGGGTTGTGGATTAACTGTGGAAGTAACGCTCGCGAGGTCCCCTGGTAACACAGCACGCTTCCTCCTTCCCGCCCATTCATCCTCCGCTGATATATACGGAGGCCCGCCCTTATTTTTTTTCTATACAGGTTTACAGTCGGAAGGTGTGTGTGAGGAGTGTCAGGTAATTTTTAACCCATTTTGGGTAAAAAGTGGGGTTTACTGTGAAAAAAAACCCAGCCCAAAAGGTCCACATAATGTATATGTGTCGTTAGTTTTTAGCCCAAACTTCTATTGCTAAAAAGTAATGTTTTTGTTTCCTAATATAAAATTTTAAATAAAATTTTGTAGCCTAAAACGTCGTCAAAAGTGACGTTTACCCCAAAGATTTACCCCAAATTCGCGGGGTTTTTTTACTTTAATTTGTTATAGTCGTATGCAGCCTTAGCTGCTAAACCCATTTTTTGTCTATCACCAGCTTCATGTGCCAATTCGCGCTTGGCACCTGCAACAAAAGTCTGAATGTCAAGAGGAGAGCCACCAGATGCAGCAAGATCACCAGCAGTTTGCTCAATTGCCTTTAAAGCAACTGCACGTGCCATCTTTTTTTCTTGGCTATCCGTGGTGTTTAGCATCTTATTGCAATTTTTTATAGTTATAGTCTATATCAGAGTATAAATTGTGAATTTTTCACCTTAAAATAAGTTTATTAGCCAATAATTAGTCAATATCAAGTAAATGTCTCTTTCTCCTGCTGATTTTGCCGCATATAGCCGTGCTACAGGGACTCCTTACCCTGAATCGCCGCAAGAACGGGCACAAATGGTCCCTGAAGTACGTGCATTTCGAGCAGGACAGCTACAACAAGGAGAATCTGGGGGTGAAAATAATTTATTAACTGGAATTGGCATTGGATTGGGTTTATTAGGTGCAGCTGGTACTGGACTGGCCTTACGTGGCCGCCGGATTCCAAAGATGGACCCCTCTGGTAAAGGTGGAATCAAAGTTCAAGCTAATCCTTCTGCCGATAAAATTCTTGATCTCGAACGAGCAGCTACGCAACCTCTTAATACCAAGAAAGTTGCACCTAGCAGAGTAGTTACACAAGAACAAGTTGTTACTGAAGCACCTGTTAGACGATCAGATTTCCCTGGTACAGCAACAAAAGATAGTGGCTTCCGGCGGTTCAGTGAAAGAGCAGATGACATTACTGGTCGTGATGAGGTATTGAATTTAATTGCGGATGAACAAGAGCAGGTAATGCGGACTCGTATGGAGCCGCCGAATGCTAGTGATTTTTTATCTGATCGTGTTGATGAATTAATTTCTGAAGTAAAAGTTGGTCCTGCAGGTGAAATGCTTGCCGGACCAGAAGTAGCAGCAGAGGCCCGTCAAATGATGGGTACTGAAGCTAATCGTCAAGCAAGTTTTGTTCGGCGTATTAATAAAGAAGGGGAAAAAGTATTAGATGAAATGCGAGCTGAACCCATAAGTCTTACAGATACTTATGAAACCTTTGGCGAACCAGCTGCACAAGCACAAAACATTGATGCTGTTCAAAGTGCTGCAGATCAAGCTGATAGTTTTCTTGAAAAAGCAATTCAAAGAGATACAGATTCAGTTCGCGTAGGTAAAGCAGCTGTTGTACAAGAAGAAATTGTAGATGGTATGACACCAAAACAAAGGCGTTTGGCCCTGGAAACAGCACCGCGCACTAATTTAGATTCTCCCGAAGCAAAATTAAAAAGAGCTTCTTATGAGTTTGAACAGATGGACATGTCAGGTGGTTTGCCTGATGATCAAATTACAGCAGTTGGCCAGGCTATGGCCGAAGCGCGTTATGATCCAACACCTAGTGCATATAACTTAACAGGAAAAGCAGAAAATCTCCCTGGAGTAAGTGAGATGTCGGCTAAGCGCCGTCAAGAAGTATTTGGTTCAAAACAGTTACCTCCAAGAGGGGCTTTTTCTGATCACGATTTAATAACTCGTGAAGTTGCTGCTAGGCCAACAGAAGATTCTGTACGTGTAGCAGAAGAAACAATGTATGACATTTCTGATCGAATTTCTGCAGCAGCTAGTGTTGATGATCCTGTTATTAAAGCACGTTTACTAGATCCAAGTGTGCCTACTTCAGCTGTTAAGGGAATGCTGGGAAGTACCCTTGCAGAACGCCGTGGTCGCGTTGGAACTAATTTAACGCAGGAGTTAACTGAAGGTGCCAGGGCAAGTATGACCAGAGGTGGCAATGAAGATGAATATATTTTTGGAAAGCGTCGGGTTGTTAATCCTTCAACAGGAAAAGTAGAAGAAGTTCCTTTCTTTTATAAGAATCGTGGTCTTGACGATACAGATACAGAGCTTGGCGCACGTATGACTCAGTTAGATGAAAATGTAGTTGTAGTGGACGAACGCGATCCTTTTATTGGAAAAGAAATGGGTCAACAATTTGATCCTTATGGAGCAGAAGGTTTAGCCGGTGCTGAAGGCATTGGCACAATGGTAGATACAGAATCGTATCGAGAACGTACGAATAAAGGTACAACACAAATCCCAGGGGCAGTTGAAGCTGGAACAGGGCTTGTTGATGAATCAGATCGATTTGAACGTGCTATTAATCAACAGCTTCCTGTGCGACGTACAGAAGAAGGTGATCCCGCTCGCGGATACAGTGTTGAAGGCGGACGTTTCCGGCTTGCAGGAGCAGGACAACGCAATCAACCTGGTGGAAAGATCGATACTAGCTTTGATATTAATGTTGAAGGTTCTGGTTCAAGAGGTGGGTTTGAGGTTGCTACTGGTGAACCGAGTGCAAATATTTCAACTCAACCTGCATCTAGATTTCGTGACTATGACGAGCAAGTTATAAGAGGCGATGATGGTAAGCTTTATATTCCTCAAGGAAAAATTGTTGAAGGCCAAGAGCCCTTGATGGGCATTCGAGAAACGATTACAACAGATGCACAAGGAAATAAAGGACGTACTTTTCTTAAAACTACAAAACCAGAACCAGTTGAATTGCCTCGTGCTGCTTTAGAACAATATGCAAGAGATGCTTCGTATGATTACTTTAACAACCCAACGGCCAAGAAAGAATTTTTGCTCCAATTTAATCCTCAGTTATTAGCTGATGGTTTAGCGCAAGGCAAAACATTATCTGATATTGGCAATGCTTCTACGTATAATGATTTTATTATCCGCAGTCTCCGTGGAAAAGTTCGAGATAACTATGGTATTGATTTAGGTGCGCCTGTAGGTAAAAAACAAAGTTTATTACTTGGTGATTTTGAAATAGAAGGTCAAAGAATGCATGCAGGGCCTGCACATGCGTTCGTTAATGATCTTTTGAAAACAACAAAAGAACCCGCTATTTATGGTGTTCCTGCTTTAGTTGATGAAACTGGTAAAGCTGTAAGAACTCCAGTAAAACGAGGATTTACCACATACATGGAACCTGTTCCACTACGTAAAGAAGATGTAGCAGCTCCTATTCCAGGGCAATACAAAACACAAGGTTCAGGTGGACTGGATCCTATGGAGCTAAGTAATGCTGAAGAATTTGAAAACGTAGCGTATCGTTCACCACGTATTCAAACAGCTCCTCAAGTCGTTAAAGATGCAAGAACAGGTCAGGCGCTTACGGCAACACCTGCTGCCACAGGCTCACAAGGCCAAGTGGTTACTGGCGTTACTGTAACTGGACAAAGTAGGCAACCTAAAATGGGGACGTTGCCAAAGTTGCAAACAACTCGACAAATATCTCTTGGTAATGTTGGTCCTCAGTTAGCGGGTTTACGTCAGCAAATGGAAACTGCTCCACAAGGGTTAAAAGTACCTTATGTCAGTAACGTAGGCGGTGGTTTTATTGCTAATACAAAACGTCCATATACTGGTTATGGCTTTGCTTCTTATGGTGACATAAACCAACCAGTTCCACAGGGAGCTGGAGGAACAAGAAAAGTTAATTTAGCGCAGCCTAGTGATCCTCGACGTGCAGCAGAAGTTGTAGCCAATCAGCAGTTAAACCGCTCAATGGTTGGTGAAGCTGCACAACGCTTACGTACAGCACCTGTTGGCACAGGATTACGTAAACCTGATTTAAATGAATCTGATTTCATCAAAAAATATGGCATGGGCAGTGCTCAATTAAACCGTGCGGCAAGTATACTGGCTAATAGGTCAGCACAATACACTCCACCAGCACGACCAGGGCAGTCTACTTCTTTTACTTATATAGGTAAACCTCCCATTCCTTTTAACTAATTATGGCTGAAAAGAAGAAAGATAAAAATTGGATTCAATCGGCAATTAAAAAGCCTGGTACTTTCACAGCTAAGGCCAGGAAGAAGGGGATTACTCCTGCTCAGTTACAAGCCAATGTAGAAAAGAATCCAGATAAATATGACGAGAAAACACGTAAGCAAGCTCAGCTTCGTGAAACTCTTGTTAAGATAAATAAGAACAAAAAAGATAAGAAAAATGCCAGCAAAGAAAAAGAGTGATCCTTGCTGGTCAGGGTATAAAAAACAAGGCATGAAGACATCAAAGAAGACAGGCAAAAAAGTTCCCAACTGTGTACCTGTAAAAAAACGGAGTAAAAAGTAATCATGCCACGTGATAGCCGCCTAAGTCGTCCACAAGATTATCTCGATGAGGTAGCTCTTTTTTTTCATAAAGGAGCTAAAGGTCCTTATCAAATTAATTACGAAGAAGCGTTTCGTCGTAAGTCTGATGAACCACCTTTTACGGTTTATCATTTTGATTCCGCTTCATTACAAGAAAGACTTAAAACTAAAAAGCTAAAGAACAATCCAAGAGCTGGTTTTGTTGATCCACAGAACCCAGAAAACTTTGAAGCGTTTACTGGACTAGGACGTTTTGATACTGGTAGGAATGATCCAGAGAATCCGTTATATAGTTTTCAAAATGGTCGTGCAAATACAAAATTAGATTTCAGAACGTATCCAGATTTTAAAGAGCGGTGGGTGCAAATGTATGAGTTAAGCCCTACCCTTTCTGTTGATAAAAAAGTTTCTAATCCTAATCCTCGCGCTAGCAACCCTGATCCTAAGGGCAATCTTATGGATTATGCGCAGAAGAAAGCACAAAACCAACTTGAAGGCAAGATGAATGTTGCTCAGCTTTTATCATCTTCCAAGAAAGAAGTTAAAGAAGCAGAAGAACCGCAACAAAAACGAACAGAGCAATTAAAAAATCAAGACAAGAAAGAAACTAAGAAACCTAAGGATAAAGAAAAACCAGCTTGAAATTAAAGGAAGTAGAATCAGACTATATAACTACGGATAGATGCTGGCAGCCGGATTAAAATTAGCAAGTAAATTTTTACCGGGCCTAACCAAGAAGGGTTTGATGAAAGGCCTTGGCCGTGACGCCTTAGTTAGTGGAGCCCTTAGTTCAGGAATGGAGCTTGTAGGAGGTGCAGATCCTGTAACAGCATTAGCCTATGGCGTAGCTGATGCAGCTGGTTCTGGCTTAGCTCAAGGTGGTTTACGTGCTGCTTTGGGTAAGAAAACAGGAACCAGAGAACTTCTTGCAAACGTTGCTGGTAGTTTTGCAAGTAGGGTTCCTGTAGTAGCAATGGATCCTCGATACAAAGACCTTTCTTTAGCTACTGCTCAATCTCCTGTTGCTGCACAACAGACACAAGTTAGTCAGCAAAATTTACAACGCATGCTAATTAATAATGATTTATTAGCAGGACAATATATGCCCGGAACAATGTATCAAGGTATGGGTATTCAAAGCCCACAAGCATTGACGCAACAATATTTAAATAGTGAGATGCCAATGTTTAATGTGGCAGAGGTTGAACGAGATATGGCACGTATTGTAGGAGTGTAAAAATGAAACGATTAAAACAAACATTTGAAGATTTAAAAGCAGGTGGCAGAGCTTTTGCAAAAGCAACAGAAGGAATTGACTACGGATTAACATTTGCACCTTTTACTAAGGCATCAAGAAAAGCATATAGTGGATTAAAAGAACAAGGTGTTACGACAAAGACACCGGTTAAGCTTGCTGGTGCTTTAGCTACATCAGCTGTAACTGATTTAGGTTATGACGCAACACGTATCTTGTATTGGAAAAATAATCATCCAATGCCTATTTCAGATTCATTATCTCGATTGGCACAAGGTAAAAATATTAATCAATATAGTGCGCCACAGAAAGCTGTTATTGGCTTAGCTTCTGTTGGTATTCCTGTGGGTGCGTCTTTAGGTATTTATGACTTAACTAATCCAGGGGAGTTATTTAGGCCCAAAGGTTTTGCTCAATCGTATGCAGAGCAAGGTTCAGAAGATCGCAGAAAAACAGGACAACCAGCTCCTGAGTTATTAGAACGATTTGTTTTAGGTCGTCAAGGTAGACCTTTAAAGTTTGATACAGCTAAAGAAGATATCCCAGATCTTACAAAGCAACGTTATGCAAATTACATGAACTTTTTGTATAACGAAAAAGGACCCCTGGGGGTTGGTTTAGTTAAAGGCACAATGGAGAATCTTCAGGGAGAGCCTGAAGCACGCATTGTTGGTTTCCCAGTGGGTTTACAAGCCGTGGGTGCTTTAGCAGGAAGTTCTGCAGCAACTGCTACTGCATTAAGGAGCATGCCCCCTGGGAAGGTAGAGAAGAAAGATAAAGGACAAACAATTGTTCGTCCATCAGCCAAACGTGTTCCTACTGCACAAGTAGCTGCAGCTGGCGCTGGTGGTGCATTATTAGGTGCATTAGCAGGTAAGTTAATGAATCGAGCTATTGCATCTCAAGGGCAATCTGATCTGCCGTCTACTCAAGAATACGGCATTACACCAGAACGTACTTTTAACGGCGTAACTCCAGAAGGTGAATTAGTAATGGCAGCTATCAGAGGTTATGGTCCTTATGAAGAATTAGAAAAAGTTGGATTAAATACTCCAGAAAAATTAGAACAACGTAGACAAGAATTAATTCGACTTGGTTGATATAGAATTTAAGTACAGATTTAAATTTCAATAAACGATGTATTCACCATATGCTTCTACTAATTTAGGTTCTGTTGGCGCACCAGCAGTAGGAAATCTTGGTGGACTTGAATCAATTAATATTGGCGCTGGTCGAGAACCGTTGACAGCAGGAGGTGTACGTTCTCTTGGTCAAGGCCGCACGTTTAGTGCAACACAAGCATTTACAACTCCTTTAACTCTTGGTGTATCAAGAGAAATGACCATGGCACAACGTGCTCAAGCAGCACAGCAGCAGATTCAAAATATGCTGTATCCAATGGGAGAACGTGCTAAACAAGTACAACGTGCGATTCAAAATAACCCTGGTCGTCTTGGTTTAGGTTTAGCAGCCCTACCTGCTCTTGGAACTGCCGTTAGTGAAGCTCAGCAAGGACGCCCAATTGGTGCAGCTGGTGCTGTTGCTGGTGGCGGCTTTGGTGCTGCTTTAGGTCTGGGTGCAGCAGCTTTACTTCCTGCACCGGTAAGAGGAGTAGCTAAGGCTGTTTTACCGACTGTTGGTGCCTTGATGGGAGCACCTTCTGGAGCACAAGCAACTGAGTATGTAAAGCGTAAAGTTACAGGTGAACCAACCAAGGGCAAAGAAGGTGAGCTTGGTAGTCAGCTCGCAGCAAGAGGAAAGATTGCATCACAAGACTTAGACCTTCGCCAACAAATGCTAGGTCAAAACTTAGCTGCAACCAAAGATTTAACTCAGTTCTATATGCAAGCAGAGTTGCAACAAATGCAAGCAATGAATCCGTTGATTCAAAAAATGAAGAATGCGGATTTAGTACGTCAACAAGCAATGGCTAATACAATGGCTGGTAATTATGCCATGTTAGGTACTGTGGCAACTGCTGGTAAACTAGCTACAGGAGCACAAGCAGAAGCTGGTGCTAACTTACGTACTGCATTAACCGCTAATCCTTATGCAGGTAGCGTGATGCAAGCACCAAATATTAGCTTTGGTTGATTGATTATGTCTTTGTTCCCACAATACAATTTCAATCCTTATGCGAAAGGGCAGAATCCTTTTAAAGTAGCTGGTGACTATATGCCTTTTTTGGGTACAGACATCAGTGATGTCTATAGTTTAGATGTTTTCGATGAAAATAAAAAACCAGATGATGAAACAAAGACTAAGTCTACTGGTGATCCTTTGGTTGATTATCTTATAAAAAAAGACAAACAAGCTGAAGAAGATAAAAAGTATTATCGATCTGAAGAGTATCTCCGTACCCAAGCTGAGTTAGCTGATGAGATTGCTGCACGTCAAATGGCACGGGCACAGAAATATGGTGAGCGTTCTGCGATGCTGGGTTTCTTATATAAGGGTCTTCCCAATATGGTTAAGGATATGAAGTTTGCTAAGTACGCAGGTGCTGATGCAGCTTTAGCGGGTATTAGAGATAACTTCGGTAGAATTAGTACACCACAGGTAACGACAGGTCGTTACTTCCAGAACATGCCTTTGATTGGATAATTATGGTTGCTACTAATCCGTTTAATCCAGGAGGTGCAGGTTATGCTACTTCAAGTTCTTTTAATCCAGCACCTTTAGGCCCTGATTTTTCATCAGGTGCTATTAATTACCCTACAGGAGGCGGCTCATCTAGTGGAGGTGGTGGTTTCTTAAGTAACTTTAAATTAAGTGATCTGATGCCAGTGGCGGCTGCAGGTCTTGGTGGCATCTTTGCAGGACGTACTGCTGATAATTATGGCCGAAGCATGTTGGCGGCCCAGCAATTAACTGCTGATGCAGCCCTAGGTACTGCAATGATTAATGCCAATCTTGGAAAAGATATGGCACGCTTTGGATTAAATTTAGATCAACAGGCAGCACAACGGAATCTACAATTTCAACGCTCTGCTCCTTTTCAAGATTTGTTAGTAACACGTGCAAACATGGGTGACAGCGGCATTGGTTTTGAACAACGTGCAGCAGCCAGGAAGAGGATGTTTGGCGGATTAGCTTAAACTTTACTTTTGGCTTGGGTCTGCGATAATAAATACATAATGAGGTAAATGTAAATGATTTGGCCAGCAATCGCCGGAGCAGCTGTTTCTACGATAGGTGGCTTCGCTTTAAATAAAATGTTTGGTGGTGGCGGTGGTTCGTCAGGAGGCGGAGGAGGTTATGGTGCTATTCAGTTTGATCCTTATGAATTAGCAGGTAAATTCAGGGATGATTTTACAAAAGATCTTTATATGCCTAAAGAAGACTTTGGTGAATTAGCAGGGTTTTTTAATAAAAATGTTAATACAAATCCAATGTTTGATCGTAATTATGCTTTATCTACATTAAGTAGCTACAGTGATCCAAATCAATTTATGTTAAATGAAGATGTAAAAGATCTTATGACAGGAACGGTTGATAAAAAAGATGCTAAAAATTTAATTGCTGATCAATTTAGACTTGCATCAAAAGGACGAACAGCATCTCAATCATTTGTAGATGATACATATGAATCATTAAAGCGTACAGGGCAACTTGGATCACCATCATCGATTACCTCTGGAGCTAGTAATCAAATTGCCTCTTTATTCCCAGGGTTTAGAAGCATGGGTGAACAAGATTATAGTTTAATGGCCCAATTTGGTCCAGGAAGACTTGATCCTGAAACGGGTGGCCTTTTATTTAAAACACCAGATATTATTAAAGCGGGTAGAAAGCAATCACAAGCAGCTGCTTCAAATGCGTTCGCATAAGTTAGCATAGATATTATCAGGTTACTTATTGTTTTTATAGGATACTGACATGGGCAAGAAAAAAGGCATTATTAAAAGAGCAGATGGAAATATTAAATGGAGCGATTTAACTGATGAACAAAAAGGTTATTATGATAATGATAAATCTTTGTTTAAAGAATATAAAGCAGATTATTTCGATGATGCACTGGATACAAGCGTAGGAGTACAAGATCCAGCAGAGTTTTTAGACGAGTATACAGGTTACCTTGATCAAATTTATGGTTATGAAGAATTAGGGCGAGAAGATCAACAACTTTTTGAAGGACAACAAAGGGATAAAGATCGTTTAAATAATGTAGCAATTGCAAACATTGAAACAGCTTCAAATGAAGCTGTTGCTGGTATTTATGCAGGTGCTGATATATATGGAAGCCAAGTTACCTTATCTGGTTATAACTTACTTGACGCAAGAGAGCGTGATTTAACAGAATATACAACAACAGTTGAAGATGCTCGCTTACGTGATTTCAAAGATAAAGACATTGCTTATGGTTTAAATCTCCAGAATATTATTAATCAAGGATTGCTAGATGTTGCAGAAATGCAAGGTAAGTACAGTGTTTCTGGTATTACAGAACGTGGAAAATTTGATAAAGCAATTCAAGAAATTCGCACAGCAGGTGATCAAGATATTGCACGTACCAACATGTACGGACAAATGATGGCTGGTTTCTGGAATTCTATCGGTTGACCTGATTAGTTTGTATTATAATTTTTATAGTGTAATTTTTAAATACCATGGCAGCAGGTGATCTATCGTTTGTAGACGGCGTCGCAATGATTGAGTTGGAGGATGGTAACAAGCGCGAGGCGCTACCTGGCGAAGCTGGGTTTGATAATGCTACTGTCCCCATTGAAGACTTTGAACAACTCCTGGGTAAGTTAGAAGGATCCAAGATGCGTCAGCAACGTCAAAAGTCTGTTGAAGGCCGTCGTGATATCTATTCACAGGGTCTAGCTTCCATGATGAGCAACTTCTGATCGTCTTGTGAAAAAGCCTTCTCCTGATGAAAATTACACAACAGGCGGGGAGCTTGATGCTTATAAAAAAGCAGCACAAGTCGCCTATGACTACGCAAAGGAAAAGGCATTAAACGAGTCTTCTCCCGATAACTTCCCCCTGGAAGACAAAGAAGACTCTACTTTCTCTAGGAGCGATAATAAAGATGGCTGATGCAATCAGTGCAATGTATGATGAGGATGCTGATGACGTAACTAATCTTTTCTTTGATGAAGATAAAGCACGTCAAGCGGCTAAAGCAGTAAAAATCTTCCAGGATGTTTCTGTTGGTTCAACCATGAAGAAACAGAGTAATCTTGCAGAAGAAGAACGTAAGACTAATGAGCAAAAGCAGCGATTCTCTGAAAAAGACGAAGACCGGGATTACCGCCAGGCCCAACAAGCATACCGATTCTGATATTGACTTAAAAGTCTTTAACCATTGGGTAGATAATTTAGACAGCTCGACCAAGGAGTCTTTCTGTTCTTTTGCAGAGGAATCTTTCTCTGTTATACAGGTTTATTTGTATGCTAAGTTTCTTGGTTATGACAGTAGTATTGTAGCTGTTGATTTATGGTTAAAAGATAATTTTTTAAAACCAGATCATCTTAAAGTTTTGTTGCATGAGATTGAAGAAATGCAAGAAGACATTAGAAAGTTAAGAATGGATATTGAAAACTATGCGGTTAAGCGAGATGTCGGTGTTGCTCGCATTGCTGCTATGCAAAAAGAATTGCGTGGAACTATCTCCCAGGTTGATTCTTTTGTTTCTTCTCGTGACCGTAAAGGTCTTTTGATGGCTGGTGCTGACCGTGCATTACGTGAAGTTGCTTCTATTTTTAAAGATGATCCTATTGAAGGACCTTTACAAGAGGCTTCAATGTCTGTTTGGGCTAGAATGCAATTTGAAGATTAATATGTATGGAACAAAATAGCCCATCTTTTACAAGAATGTCAGTATTACAAATGCTGACTGATTTGGAGAAGAATCGGAACTATAATGTTCCTACATTGCCTAATCAGCCACCACAAAATGCGGCGACTGATTTAGCCCCTTCTCCTTTACCTTCCAACGCTGATTCACTCGAACCAGGTGTTGATCCTTCGGATAAATTCCAACAATTGTTAAACGCTCGGTCTAAATAAAATGGCAAAGAATAAAATGCCGCCCCAACTCCTGGAGCACTTTAAAAAGAAAAATGAATCCAAGAAGGGCAAAGATGCAGAAGAATCTGCAGAAAAAGGGTTAAAGGCAGCTAAAGCAGCTAAAAAACATAAAGATAAAAAAGAAGACAAAGATAAGAAGTAAGGTACTATTTAAGTAACAAGAGGTTAAATAGTGCCTTCTCATCTTCATCTAGCTTACCGACGTAACGCACAGGCTGCTGCGAAAAAACATAAAGTTCGTAAAAGCAGTAAAGAAGAGTTATTTGAGAAAGCTAGAGAAGATTTTGGTTTTTTTTGTTCTTATGTAGCCGATAAACCTCCAGCAGAACACCATAAAGAATGGCATAAACAACTTGTAACAAATAATGATAGCTCTTGCCTTTTAAAAATTGCCGGTCCCAATATTGATTTACTTGGTCCTAGAGGATCAGCTAAATCTACAGTACTTGGTTTATTTACTGCTTGGGCTATTGGTATTCATACACAAGCAAAAAAACCATTACAAATTCTTTATTTGAGTTATACGGTTGACATTGCAAGATCTAAATCAGCAACAATCAAACGAATTATTGAATCAAAAAAATATCAAGAGGTATTCCCTACCGTTAAGTTGCTCAAAAACGTTACAAGTAATGAATACTGGTCTATCGACCATAAATTTGCTGGTATTGATACAACAGGTGAAGAACAGTTTACTTTATGTGCCGCAGGACTCAAGGGTTCTGTGACTTCAAAACGTTCTCAACTTGTGATAATTGATGACCCAATAAAATCTGCTTCAGATATTGGCAACCCAGACATCCGCAAGATGATGCAGGATAACTGGAACGCCGTGATTGCTCCAACGATGTTTGAAGGAGGTCGTGCGATTTGTCTTGGTACACGCTTCCGTCATGATGACATTCATTCGACCACGTTCTGTCCAAATAATAACTGGATGCAGATTGTCCTTTCTGCCATTTTAAATAATGACGTAACGGGCGAAGAGGAGTCATATTGGCCTGCAATGTGGTCCTTAGATTATCTAAAAGAGAAGAAGAGGCAAGCCCCTATTGCTTTTTCTTTTCAATATATGAATCAAATTGTCAGGCAAAATGAGCTGTCCCTGGCACCAGAGTTACTAGTAAAAGCAGAAATTGCAACCGAATTTGACACACTTGGTATTGGAGTTGACCTTTCTGCAGGTACCAAAGAGAAAAATGACTATACCGTCATGGTTCTTGGTGGGCGAATTGGCGATAAAATCCATATTATTGATTACAGAAGGTTACGTGTTATGGGTAACCTAGAAAAATTAGATGCATTAAAAGAGCTTCTTAATGACTGGTCAGTCATTGGTTGTCAAGAAGATGGTACATATTTTCCAACATATTCAACGTGTGATATTTGGTCAGAAGCTGTGCAATACCAGGCTTCTTTAGAAGCTGACTTCAAACGTATTTGTTTAAATAATGAGGGTTTGTATAATTTAATTTGGCATCCTGTCAAAGGCTTCAGAGCAGATAAACTTGCACGTTTTCGTGGAATCATGGGAATGTTTGAAGACCGTAAAATAGTATTTAACAGATACCGAAACTTTACGACAATGTTTGAAGAGCTTACAAATTTTGGCGTTAGCTCTCATGATGACTGTGTTGATGCATTGGTATGGCTTATTACAGGATTAACTCGCAAAGGAAAACTCCAGTTGGATTACTAATGGAACAACTCGTAGCTTTAGGTATTGCAGCTGTCTCTGGTGGCGGTTGGTTTATTAGTAAAGTCTTTGGTCGAATGCGTAGCCTAGAAGATCGCATTGATCGACTACCCCTTGAATACGTTTTAAAACAAGATTATATACGAGAGATGGAAAGAATGAATGATGAGTTTAGTGAAATTAATAATAAACTTGATAAACTTGTGGAAAAGATCCTTTCCAAATGAGTTACTTTATTGAAGTTGAAGAACTAGAAAATGGTGATTTATACGTTCAAATTCCAGAAGAAGTCATTGAAACCCTAGGTTGGGAACCTGAAACTTTATTAACTTGGGATATAAAAGGTGATGGAATTATTATTCAACGTTTAAATGGTGAAGGAGGCTTTGAACCTTTAGAATAATAAAAAGTTTTAAATTAGATGAATAATTTAGTAGCTCAACAACAAGGATATTCTTTTCCTATGGATGAAATACCCAGGACATATTATCCAGGCCGTGGTTTTTTAACTGATCAAGAAGCTTATCCAGAGAATCCTTTTTACCGTGCTCCTCGTTATAGCGGAGGATTAAACATCCCTGGTGCTCCAGGAAACATACAAACGCTTCCTTATATAACTGCTACACCTAGCTTTGAAATTCCAGGGGGTCAGTCTCCTTATCGCTTTGGTCCATATTTGCCTTATCGAGGAGAAGAAAAAAGAGAAGAAGAAATGCAATTTATTCCACTTCCTCTTCAGCAAGCGCAAGGTTTACCCATGGGCTTTCAAAATAAATATGTAAGCTAATGGCACAAGACGATTCCAAATATACAAAACCAGGACTGCGCGAATCAATTAAAAAGCGCATCACCGCTGGTAGTAAAGGTGGTAAGCCTGGTCAGTGGTCTGCTCGGAAAGCACAAATGGTTGCTGCTGAATACAAGAAGAAAGGTGGCGGTTATAAAGGTGGTGAAGGTAAAAAACAAAAATCTTTGAAAAAATGGGGTAAAGAAGATTGGCAAACTAAAGACCAATATGAGAAAAGTAAAAAAGCTGCTACTGCAGCCAAGAAAGCTAAGGAGAAAAACTCATGAGAATAGCAGGTAAATATAATAATTACACACCCGAAATTTTTCCAGATCAAAAATTAATGCATTCTCTTGCGCGGCAAACCAACAACGCTGAACTTCAAAAAGCTTTATTAGATTTTCAATATCCTTTTGCGGTATCCCAATTAAAAAATAGCGGTTACTCTCCTCAGGTTGTCAATGAAATTTTAAAAATTACTAAACCTTGATCATCATGAAAAAACAAGTTAAAGACTTACAAAAAATTTCTAAACAGCTAAAAGGCAGTGCAAAGATGCACGCTAGCCAAGCCAAAAAACTTGACAAGCTTGCTGGTAAATACATGAATAAATAATGGAAGTATTGCTTGCCTGGATGATGAGTTGTTCCCAGTATCATGGAGCTATTGAACGTTTGTATGATGATCCGTTTTTTCAAAGACCAGAGAATCATCAACAACGTCAAAATATACATGAAGTTTTTAAAACAAAAACATGGCCTGAGTGCTTAGAAACGGAAACTTAAAATGGCAGATAAAGCAATTCAAAAAGACGGTACGACTAAACGTTATCTTCCTAAGAAAGCATGGGCCAAACTTTCTAAAGAAGAAAGGGAGGATACTGATCGGAAAAAACGAGCTGGTTCTCGTAAGGGGAAACAGTTTGTTCCTAACACAGAGAAGGCTAAAAAAGCAGGCAGAGCTGCTAGGATGTATAAACAAAAGGGTCGTAAATAGTTAAATGTCTGACGCTAAGTCTCGTCTTAAGGAAATTATTGATTCTTACATCGATCGAGATGGAAGTTCTAATGTAGATACGGGAATTGTTGCGTCTCATATCGCTCAAATGAAACTCTTTGGTATTCGCCAAGGAGTTGAGTTCTTTCCGTCACAAGACAACTTTGGTGCACAACGCAAAGATTTTATCGATAAAGTTGTCAAATATAACAAACTAGATACTCGCCTTGATTCAATATGGGACTATTTCCTATGTGATGGAAAAGGACTGTTTTATATCCGGCCTACTGAAAATAATTATCGTCTCTATTATTTTCGTAATCATGAGTATCGCTCTTATTACAATGTCGATGGTGAACTAGAAGAGGTTGTCATTATTTACAGCTATAAAGTCAAAAAACCTAATACAGGTTTTCAAGATATTGGTACGTACAATTTAACTGGTGATCCAAACCAAACACCAGGACAAAAGAAATATATTCGTCTTTCAATTAAAGCAAACGTTATTGAAGAGACTCATTCAGACGGAGAAATTTCGTTTGAAAATGCAATGGGACAAGTCCCTGGTAAAACTGAAAAGTTTACCAATGCACTTCGTTTTATTCCTTGCGTAGAAATTTTCAATAATCCGAAAGGGTTCTCTATGGAAGGCAGTGGAGAGTTTGATGCTTTAGCAAATCATATTGTTATCCATGATGGTTTAGTTAATAACATGCGAAAGAACTTACAGTTCTTTGGTAATCCAACCTTATTATCATCCAGGCCTAAAACTGACTTGATGGAGTCAGGTGGTGATGGAGCAGCACAACGTCCTTCTATTGCAGCCAATTCAGGCTTTACTAGTCCCCTTGGATTAAGTCGTTCAACGTTTAAACAAGATCCAGTCAGCCGTGGTGTTGATGGGCAAATTAGAGTCCCAAGAGTGATTGCGAATCTGGAGCCAAATGATCGAGTTGGTTATATTGTTCCGGATGCAATTTCCGGTGATCAAAATGCATTTGTGCGGCAATACCGAGAAGAAATCCGAACATCATTAGGTGGTGTAGACGAATTATCAATTTCAGCAGGTGTTACTGCTACAGAATATAAATCATTATTTGGTCGTGTCTCAGCGACAGCCAAAAAGAAAGCTAATGCTATTTATACGCATGGTTTATGTCGTTGCCTTGAATTAATTATTTTCCAAGAAGAACAGTTATTTAAAGATACGCTTGCAGCTGCTGCACAATTTGAAAAACCAGTGCCCCCTGGACCAGAAGCAACACCAGAAGAAGAGGCTGGTTATCAACAAGCTATGGCTGAATTTGACAGCCGCATGAAACAACTTATGATGGCTTGTGTCAAAGCACAAATGATTCCACCAGGGGTTAAAGGCTTAATTCCTGATGGAGATATCACAATGCTTTGGCGTTGGTTAGGTCCTGTTTATGAGGATTCAACACAAGATATCCTGAACAATTCAATTGTTGTAAGAAACTTACAAGAATTAGGAGTTGATAGCATAGAAGCACTGAAATATCTTTTCCCATCAAAAACCGATGAGGAAAGAGCGGAAATGCTCTCGGGCTTCCCGTTCAGGATGGTCAACGAATTACAGGGAGCTTATTCCCAGTTTTCTCGTTTAGTGGGGGGAATGATGCAGACCCCTCACCCACAAGCACCGGATTTACCTATGGCGGCAGATCCACGTTTGGACTTAACTCCCTATCTGTATCGAACCTTAGAAGCATTACAAAAGGAGATGAGTTATGCAGGACGCTACCGTCCAATCGATCCCACAGACGAGCCAACCCGCAGTGGCTCCGAGCAGTTACGTGGCGGCAGCACCGGCAGCACCGGCAGCTCCAGCCCCGGCCCAAGTGGGAACTCTTTACCCCCAGGCGGTTCCCCAGGCCGCACCTCAGGGGACTACCAGTTACCAATCCGCCCCGTCAACATTCGTCCCCCCATCCCAGGGTTCGGACCAAATGCAGGGCAATCCATGGGAGTCGGCATTCAACAAGGTGGTGAACCTGTTGGGCAGCCCGGTGCAATCCCCGTTCCAGGGTCAACCATCCTCTCCGACTCAATACAGCCCGGCGAATTACGGAGTACCACAAGCCCCGGCACAAACCTCGGCACCATCGGCTCAGCCGACCTGGCAAACAAACCAGACATCATCCAACAACTCTTCCCCAACCTCCTCGATCAACTCCTTAGAGGACGTGGCGAATCTGCTGGAGTGGAGTCCGGAAAGCCGGATGGTGGTAGCAAACTACGGAACCGAGGCACCGGCAATTCTGAATCAGTACGCCCTAAATCTGGAAGGGATGCTGGACAGCGCCGTCGCGTGGGGAGAAAGGGCAACTAATTGCTTAAAAGGTTACGCCAACTTCTCTGTTACTGAGCATAAGGAAAACCTTGCCTATAACCAGATTCTGACCAATCCTGACGTTCTGTCTGATTACACCTTGAAGTTCTTTGGTCCTGAAGGTCCGTACCCTGTGTACGAATCTGAAGCTGACCTGGAAACTCGTGGTTATCCGACCGCTCCTGTTGGACAAGCTGGCATGAATGTTGCTGGTCTGCCTGCACCTCCGGCTGCAGCTGCACCTCAACAACCTCAGGATTTCTGGGGTTCCTTTAAACAACAGATGGATGTTGATCCCTCCCAAGCCTGGCGTTTGGTGAACCAAGCTGACCCTCGTCAGTTTGCTAACAAGCTCTTTGTCATGGAGTGATCTAATGCTTCCTCTTTTGCTAGGAGCAGGAGGTGCCATTGGTGGGGCCGCTTTAGGTAGCGGCCTTGCTGGCAGGTATGCTCCTCAACTAAGAAAACAAGTTCAGTCTGCAGCAGCTAAAGGCCAAAAGAAAGCTGCTGAAGGTTTGTTTAGAGCTGCTGAATATATTCCCGGAAAGAATATGGAAGCAGGTGGTTTAGGAGGTGTTGGTCTTTTGGCACGTGATGTCCAAAAAGGTTTACGTGGAGCAGGGCAACAAGTTGCAATGCTATCAACCAATCCTTTAGGAATTGCTGCTCAATACGCACCAGCAACAGCCGGTTTAGGTTTAGGAGCTATGGGAGGTGCAGCTTTAGGACAAGGGATGGCAATTGACCCTGAAATGCCAGGTTCAAGTAATACCCTTGGATCACGTATGAACATGCAACAATACCCTGTAATGTATTAATTACACCAATAAATTACAGACTGCTAAAATTTTCTTTAGATAGGGCAATAGAATGCCCGAATCTTTCACCCGATTACTTAATTTTCCGAATATCTGGAGGATAAAAGAAAGTGTTTCTTGATAACGATTTTCCCAAGATTTTAGGCGCGGAATTATACCGTCCGCATCCAGCCTATGTTTGTGAGATGGCTGTTGAGCCTGTAGTCGTCCACGACTTTACATCCCAGCCCGGCCAGACTGTGCAACTGGATCGCTACAAGTTCTGGGGGGCACCTGGTACAAAGGACTCTCGTGAGCGTATTGCTGATCAAACAATTGGTACCGCTAATAGCCGCAACATCACTAAAGAGAAAGTGTTGGTTGTGCTGAAAGAGTACACAGGTCCTGCGGACCCGGGTGATCCTACTCAGCCTTCTACTTTTAAAATTGCTCGGGAGACCCTGATCACTGCGCAGCGCCTGCTGCTTGACACGGGCAACCTGAATATGTTCCATCAAAGCATAGGAAGTTTGACGCTGTTAGATGATTACCGACGCTGGAGGGACCGGGTCTTCATTGACGAATTAGCCAAAGCTGAAGCTAATGGAGCCGCTTCTGCTTCTCAAGGTGGTTACTACTTTGCTGGTGGTAAAGAGAAAGATGCTACTGGACGTGTTTCCTACACTGCCAATGAGTATGGTGACCAAATCCAACAGTTCTCTGTTCGCACTGACCTGTTAGAAGTCGTCAAGGACCTGCGTAAGCGCAACGTGCCGACCTTTGCTGATGGCCTGTATCGCTGCATTTGCGATCCTGTCTTCATGCTGCATCTGCGTCGTGATTCTGACTTCCGCGAGATCGCCCGTTACGCTGGCAATCCTGGTCAAGGCATGTACATGGCTAACCCCATGATGCCTAACAACTCCAGCTTCTACATGGGTCCCCAAGCAGGTCAGGGCTACTTCCTGGCTGGTGAGCCTGTAATGCCGACTGGTGTACAATTTGAAGGCGTCAAGTTCTTCGAGTCAACCAACTTCCCATCTAAGAGTGTTACTGCTTCTTTCGACGGCGGTGGTAACTATGCTTCTAAAGAAGTTGCCCAAGGCTTCTTCTTTGGCCCTCAATCTGTTGGTGTTGGTATCGGTGGACCGAACGCGCAAGTGTTAATTAACAACAACGATGACTTCTCTAGGTTCATCATTTTAATCTGGCAATTGTATGCTGGTTTTGAAATCTTGAACAAAGATTTCATCACAAATGCGTTCAGTTTCATTCAAGATGACGGTTCCGTCTGATTGTTATAGTTCAAACTAATTTGGAGAAATAAATGGCTTATTTGTCTGCTAAGAAGATTTACCCCGGTAACTTCAACGAGCCTCTTAATGGTTGGTACAAAAATATTGATACCAACGACAGTGGCACTAACGATGCCTCCAATGGAGGCCCTACATCTGTTCTCGCCAATCCCGGTTGGCAGTTCTATCAACTGCGTGGTTACGTTCCTGTGACCACCACTGGTTACACCTCTTCTGCCAGTGTGATCATTCCTTCCCCCTATCGGAACGATGATACCCGCACTGACATCACCGGCATGGTGGTTTCTGCTGATACCACCCGTCCTGCTTATGTGTATCGCACGAACCTTTCCGTAGCCCAAGGCTGGGGAGACGGTCGTGTTGCCGAAAGCGGTCTGATGACCTCTGGTGGCACCCAAGTGGTTGCTTTTGGTCCTGCAGGCCCTGTGAGCACCTCTGGTGTTGTGGAAGGTGCAAACTTAACGGCAGCCTCTAACAACATCCCTGCTGGCACTGCTGGATACGGTACTAACCCGTTCCAGAACATTACTGGCATTGTGACTAAAGAGTGGCTCTATGAAGAGCTAACTACTGATACTACTTTTGAGGTCTACTCAAAAGCAACGACTAACGCTACTTCTTTGAATGGTGGCTTCTCCATTCACGCTGATGACGTTGCTGCTGGACGTACTGGTTACATCCTGGTCGAAGTTTGCTACATCCGTCCTGATACGGCTGTTGCTTACGCCGACATGGAGCAGTATCTGCCTAACCGCACTGTTAGCTGATAATTAATGTAATATAGGACCAGAGATTTAATCTGGTCCTTATGCTTTATCAGCACGTAAAAACAGGAGCGCGAGTTAAAGTTGTTAGCGAGTGGGATGATGGCGATTGGTTTATGATCGAAGATCAAGACGGTCGTGTATTTACCGCTTATAAAACTGAAGTTGTTCCCGATCAAAAGGCAACTAAACAAGTTAAAACTCTTCAAGTAAAAGACGCTGCAGCTAAAGAAGAAATTCGTAAATTCCCTCCTGAAACACGCCTTAATATCAATTCAGCAACAGCCCAAATGATTGCTGATCATATTAAAGGAATTGGTTTAAAAACAGCTCGTGAAATTAAAGACTTACAACTTTCATTGTCGGGTGAAAGATTTCACAGTTTGGATCAATTAAAACAAATTAAACGTGTTGATTGGGATTCTGTTTTTGCCGCCGATTTAGTTAGAGTTTAATAAAAGCCCTTCGGGGCTTTTTTTATTAACGCAAAGTATAATAAAAAAATACCGGCGGCTTACAGTGCAACTATCTGATTTTAATAAAAGTCGTATTCGATATCATCTGGGTTACTACGTTGTTAGTGTTCCAGCTGGTGATTATGCACGTTTGGAAGAGTCATTAAATTCTGTTCCAGATGCAGTGTTCCACGACAAAATAGTTCTTCAGATTGGTCGTTGTGATGCAGCTGAAAAGAAAACTCAACTTGCTTCGTTTGAGGACACTTTCCAAGTACCTAGCACACGAGTTGAAGGGATCATAGGTGACGTTGATCGTACGATTCGTTCAAGCAGTATTAAAGAAGCTCTGAAGCTTTGGGACGAGGTCTATATGTATGAGACCAATCGTCTTGCTCAGATTCTTTATGTTCCTAACTATAAGGATCCTATGCAAGCTCGGTATCGCTACGAGCGATCAGGAGCTGAATTTATCCAGGCATTACCTGGCCCTGCTGATACTGCAATCGGCGCAAACATCTACCTTCACGCTACGACTAGATAATCATGCCTTCTCCTTTAGATTTTTTGAAATACGGTCGCAAGCTTCCCAATGCTGCATCTGTTATTGATAATGTTGTAAATCCAAATACATATAAAGCATTGTTTGGACAGGTAGATGACGTACTTCAACGTGCTTTACCTGGAAAATTTCAAGGTGCAGGCATTCAAAATGCACCAACAAATCTGATAGGACAAGTCAGTGATGTTGCCAAGATGCCTCCAGGGGCAGCAAGAGAAGCGGCGAGAAATCAACTGCAAAGAAATTTTCAAATGGCATCGCGTCTTGATGATGCAGCCCGTCCTTTAGGAGGACAGGCATCTACTGGAGCACTTAGAGCACCTCAAGTTCCTGGTGCTACCCGATCATATGATTTAATCAACCCCCGTGGAGCAAGAGCTACTACTGGTCCATTTCAACCAAATTTAAACGCTACTTTTCAAGGCCCCGGACTACCTCCTTCAAAAATTAAACCCGGACCAATCATCCCTTCAGGTGGACAAAAAGTACAACCTATAACAGCTTTTGGAGGAACTAACCCTATTGTTGGCAATACACCAATTGTTACTAAAGGGACTAATAAAAACTTAATTCAACAAATTAGTCAATATGCACCTAAAGGCCCTATGGGGTTATTGGGAAGAAGCTTTCAAGCGTTTGAAGGAGCTCAGGTTATTAACAATTTAAGACAAGGAAACTATGGACAAGCTGCGTTAAACGCCGCATTAATGTTCCCAGGTAAAACTTTAAATGCAGTAAAAGGAGTATTACCTGCAGGAGGGCTGGGTGTTGCTGGTTTGACCGGTTTAGGTTTAACAGCACTTGAACTGGGAGCACCAGCTACAGTAGCAGATGGAACAATGGATTCCCCTGAAGCAAAACGTGCAGAAGAGCTTTATCGAACACAACAATATGATAGAGAACAAGGCGCAGACCTTGACATGGAAGCAATCCGTAATCTCCCTGGTGGATCTGCCAATCCACTACCTTCTTTTAATCCCAACCAAGACCTTCCTGCTTCCGCTGAGCAATCCATTGATACAAATCCTATGCAGTATCAAATGGCTTTGTATGAACAAGGCCGTGGTGCTGCTAAAACACAAGCCGAAATGAACCAAGTAAGAGATGTTGGTTTAGCTATTCATAAAGCACATAATCCACATCTTTATAGCAACTTCCAAACACCGATGGCATCAGACCGGACCTTTAATCCGCAAATGAGCGGTATTAAAACCAGTATGTTCCCTGAAGGCTATCCAGCAACTATGGAAGGTTTTGTTAAAGGTGGTGGTGTTCAAATGCCTTATACAATGACTGATAAAGATGCACGAACACAGGTAATTGAAGGCAATAAAAAGCAAGGCCTTGCACAGCTAGCTCAAGCAACTCAAATACTAGAAGAACAAGCCTTTATGCAAGAGTATCTTAAAGAGTTGGAGAAGAAAAAGAAATGACATCACCGTCTTACGTTACTAAAAAACAATTAGCCGAATCATTGTTAAAAGCAGGCTTTTCTCCGCAAGAGCTTCCAACAATGATTGAAATTGCTCGGAGAGAGTCTGGTTTTAATCGACTAGCATTAAACCCCGATGCAAGTACTGGAGATTTAAGCTATGGGACTTTTCAAATCAATATGATTGGGGACATGGGTCCTGAGCGACGTAAACAATTTGGAATTGAAAAAAATGAACAATTATACGATTTAGATACGAATACAAGAGCTGCAAAAATTATTCGTGATCAACAAGGTTTTGGAGCCTGGTCAGTTTATGATCCAACAGATCCTGCTTTTACTAATGTTAATTTAGATGATACTACAGCAAAACAAGCAGGAGACACATATAACATTACTGTTGAAGCCCAAAAACAAAAAGCAAGAAATCCAGAAAAAGAGTTTGAACAACTTATGCTAGGGCGACTCCTTAACAACTCTCTTAAATCTACTCCTTCTGACTATGACTTTGGTAAGTTATTGCAAACGCTTACTAATCAGAGCAAAAGAGATGCGGCTAGACTGATGCAAAGTTATGATACGTTTTATCCATAGTACGATAAAATAGATAGATAAGAACAGCAATTAAATGACAGCAACTAATACTAATAAGCAACCTGTTTTTGTTGATCGTCCGTTGCTGGCACGCACACGACTGACTAATCAGGTTGTTGGCAACAACACAGACCTTAATGTTCAAGGTGGACAAAGTCCTGGTTTATTGGTTGACATGGATGCAACCTTAAGCTCCGATAATAATAGTGGTGGTGTTGTTGATTCAATTACTATTGTTCGTGATGATACTTCAGATGCTGTTCATATTGATTACACCATTAATGCAGATACTTCAGGAACTTTTATTGGTTTAACAAAAGGTCAGATTGTTTACGTAGAAAATACAGGTGTTTTAACGACACCTGCTGAAAGTGGACAAGGATATTACACATATACAGGCGATACAGCGTTAAACGTTGTCAATACTGCTATTCATTTTTCAGGTGTAGCAAGCCCCACTGCTTCTGGTTTTACGTTTAATTCTTTAAGTTCTACTAATCTTCCCGCTGTTACTTTTGTTGTCTACCACACTCGCGGCACTACGGTTCCAATTCCAGGAGACGGTGATTATGTCCCTGTGTTTAGCAAAACAGTACCTAGTAATTCTGGTTTTGTTGACTGTTCAGATGTTATGCCTGAGTTAGCAACACCTGTACCACAACAAGGAAATACTACTGGTTTAGGTCCTAAGACACCTTTAAAAAATCGTGGTATTTATCTACAACGTGGTGATCGACTTTATGTAGGCGTTCTTCAACGAGGTGTGTATAACACAGCTTCCGGTTATATTCCTGGTGCTCACATTATTGCGCAAGGTGGCTTCTATTGATAAATGGCTAGCAAAAAATCAAATCCATTTGGCGGTTCTAATGGGTTTGGTAATTTTAAAAAACAATCTTTTGACAAAAGTGGGCCAAAGATTGAAAAATATCGTGTTGAACCAATCGAAGGAGTTTTTGGAGGCTCTATTCCAAACTCTTTATATACTATTGATCGAGAGTCAACCTGGTCTCGTTGGCGACGTGGCTATGAATTAGGAACCGCTAATTTAAAAAACACAGCCTATGAATATAATTTTGCTTACATTATCCCTACAACATCAGGAGCTATTGATCAAATAGGTGCAAGAGAGCCTCAGCTTTCAGGGACATTTAGAGGTTTCCCAACTAAGAATAAAGAACTAGGAATTCATTGGGCAGGTAAAATACATCCAGGCAACCTTAGATTTGATCGCCTTGATGATGGAACTGGAACCTTATTAGCTATTTCAGGAGAAGTTTCCAAGAACACTTTGTTCCTTGGTGTACCACAAGACAATCAAAATTATTGGTATATCCAATTGAGTGGTACGTTTAGTACGATTAATCCAGTTCCTCCACCATTGTTTGTTACCTTTTCAGGTACAACAAAAACATTAAAACCAATTAATGGGGATATTTTAGAAGACAAAATATTAACCGTATCTGGTACAGCTATTGAAATTGATAGTCGAGATCCAGCTACAAACCGTCGTTTTGGTTTTGTTCAAGCTGTTTTAATCGACGTAGACCAGTACCAAGGCATTTTAAAACTAGAAAAATTAGGTTCTGTACAAGGAACGATTGATGGAATACTAGCTACACCATCAAGAATTCCTCCACATTCAGGACGTTTCTTTCAAACAGGCCCACGTTATTGTTGTTCATGTCAAGATTTTACACGTCGCGATTATGCTTACTTATCTAATTTAGGTGTTAGAAGAAAACCTTTATTCCCAAGGACTAACGTAGCTACTTTAAAACCTGGACGTACAGAAGAAATTTATGAATTAGGACAGCTGTCGAATGCCATGATGACAGAAGTCAATGAGAAGATAGTACAAAACAGAAGTTTAACTATTGTTGCACCAAGTGGATACCAATTGGTTGGTATTGGTGTAAGTGGTGAAACTAAAGACGTTAGAGATCCAAAGACGTTGTATCGAGATGTCCCTGGACAATTTGCTGATTTCGGTAAAATTTACAGACGTGGTTTCGGTGATAACCCCTCAACAACCCAAGTGGCAGAAGGGATGCCAAAATATGGTGATTATAAACAGAGTGGTTTAGCCATTACAGAAATTTCAGATGATTGGACTTATGTATTGGATCAATATCGTTATTGCAAACATATTTATGCAATGAAATATCTTGCAGATGAGTTCCCTACTGAACCATCTGATTTTCCTATCGATGCAGGTTTAATGACTGAATGGGAAAATAATTTAATTGATAAAACAATTAAAGAACAAAAAGATTCATTCAATTCATTTACTGAATATGGTGTCAGTCATATGGACATACCTCCGTATAATTGTCAGTCACCAATAATGATACCAATGTTACAGAAGTTGTTTAACTTTCCCACTGAATTTATCGAGCTTCAGCAGTTCATTATGTTTGACAAAAACGGTGTGGCGTATATTCCAGCCTCTGGCCAAAAACCTGACTCAGGTGGTCAGTCATAAGTAAATCTTAATAATATAGAATACTTACATCAAGTTACCTGAAGGTTTCTTGAGATGACAGTTTTCATTCACAGACAAACGACCCTTATGGGTATAGTAAGCTCACTAGCGACATAAGCCATGACTATTCGTAGCGTGCCTCGCGATCAAGAAATTCTAGACGAGTTCTTTTCTCTAGCAGCTAAACCAAATTTAGAAAAAATTGCCTGGCTTTATGGTATGGTTGCCGTTTATGGTAAACATCCAGAAGAGTTAAAACATTTTATTTGGAACGAAGACAACAGTATTAGTCTTAAACATAAAAAAAGACCGCTTCGCCCACTTCATCCTCAGTGGGTTTTCTTGTTTCAACTCAAAGAAAAGCAGCCCCCCAGAATGAAGAGCTGCTGGAACGCACTCTCTGAAGCACTTTCTCAAGCTCAAGACACAGGTCTTGTATCACAGATAGATGATGTCCTCCTGGCTCATAAAGTTCGTAAAATTTATTACACCCCTGCTAGGCGGCTTCAGAAGACAACCGGTTGTCAAAAGAAACAGAGATTACTTCTGTGTTCTGCTTAGCCTCTTGTTCTTTCAGAATTTTTTTAACCTTGGGAACATTCCAACGATAATTGTCCCTTGACCTAGTCTCAGGGAATGCGGCATAATGCGTTCCAAGCTTACACGTCCCGTCATCTCTCATACGGAAAAGCTGCTTGCGCTCAATTTGCAATTCTTCCAAGGCTTCCTTCACAGGAAACCAGATTTTCTTTGACATGATCGTGTAGAAACTACATACTTAAGGTAAATTCAATTAATAAAACGTCAACCCTGTTTATTTTAATTTAAACCCGATTACTTTTTATGAAGTTTACTTCACTTAAAATGAGATAACGGCTAGAAAAACATGTTCAAAACGGAGCACGAACCCCTCGCCCTCCTTGTTGAACTGTCGCCTCGATTAGCCAAGAAACGATTTAGAGAAGAGATATATAAAGAGTGGAACCATAAATGTGCTTATTGCGGAGCAGATGCTACCTCTTTGGATCACATTATTCCAAAATATAAATCAGGCTGTAGTGGCCGTCATAATTTAGTTCCTGCATGCAGACGATGTAATGCTAATAAAGGATCAGAAGAAATGAAAGCTTGGTATCAAAAACAAGATTTCTTTATTGAAGAAAAATACGATGCAATTAAAAGCTGGGTTCAAGCAAATACGTTAGACTTTATAAATGGAAATTTAGATAGCGAAAACGCTGTAGCGTAATGAGTCTATATAAAGATTATGTAAATCGTGAAAATGATTTAAATTCTATTACACAAGGCACCGCATCTTGGCTAAATTATGGTCAAGAATATGGTGTGATTGATTTTTGGTATGAAAATGTAAACACGCCAACAACTGTAACTATTAGTGCTCCTGGCATTACGAATCTTACATATGAAGGCACTGTATTCAATCGCTATTTAAGACTTGTAGATCCAAATAAAACTTTATATGCAAGTAATCCTCAAGCAGCAACAAATGCTGCTTTTGAACGGTTTGCCCAAGATTATTATTCAGGTAGCGGTTGGCTTGGAGAGATAGGATTTGCAGGCGGAGCAGCTTACAATCATATAGAGCCAAGTAACGCTTTTGTATGGAATGACGGTAATAAAACTAATTATTACTCAAAAGATGACGCAGGTAAAACATTATTTGGACAGCAACACTGGGATCAAAAAGGAAAAAATGAAGGAAGAATATTACCCACTACTGCTATTTTTAGTCTTGATGATAATGGAAAATTAAGTGTTAACACACAATACATTGGTGGAGACTATAAAAATAATTTCCAAGATCTTGCCAATGCAATAAATAATAATTCTGCTGGAGACTATAAAACATTAATCGATGAGCTTAAACTTAGATTTCGCAATGAAAACGATCCTAATGCTAATGATCTTCAGTTTGTATTAAATAATTTTGTAGGCACAAAAGATGCAAAAGGAAATCCTACAGGTCTTATTGATGCTGCTTATGTAGCAAATAGTATACCAAATGAAGAACGCTGGAACACTAAAGAAGACGGTGCTAAAGCACCTTTAATGGATCCTGAATATAGTTATTTTGATGCTGATTATTATATTAGAACATCATATGGACAGGATGCTGCCAATGAATATTTAAAGAATGCAACTTTTTCAGCAAGTGATGGAAGAACAGTTGAAGATTTAGATTATACATATAAATATGGATTAGATGGAGCAATAGATGTAAATGGAAATAAAATTCCTGTTGGCTATCTTTCAAAGTATTTTACAGAAGCATCTAAATCAGCTGATTTTAATCCGCTTGAACATCGTGTAACTGAAGAACAAGAAACTGCTGCAGCCAAGGCATATACAGAAACAGTTACTGATGCAGAAAAAGAAATTCTACGTTCTTATGGATTAGGCCTTAGTGGTGCAGCGTATGATCCAGCTACTCAAACATACGAAGAATTTAAAGACAGTTTAAAATTCGGTATTGATCCCTCTGGAGGCACATCTGATTTCTTTGAAAGAGATGAAGCAGGAAATATTATTTATGACGTAGACCCTGAAACAGGAGCACAAACTCCTAGGCCGAGACAGGTTGAGATTTTTCAATATGAAACAGATGAAGAAGGTAATCCTGTTTACGAAACAGACGAAGAAGGAAATACATTATATGCAACAGATGAAGAAGGAAATCAAATTTTAGATGATGAAGGAGACCCAATACCCATACCTAAACTTCTATATGAAATTGAATATAAAACAGATGAAGCTGGCAATATTGTTTATGAACCTGAAAGAGATGCTAATGGAGATCTTATTTATATCAACTCCTTAGACGAGGCTGGCAATCCTATTCCACGTCTTGATAGAGACGGAGAGCCTTTGCGAAATGAAGCAGGAGATATTATTTATGAGCAAGAACTAAAAAGAACAGATCAACCTCAGATTGCTTCACAAACACCTGTTTTAAATACAGATTTTTTAAACAACGCTCGAACTAGTGCTGTTGGTTCAAGTGTCTTTAATGTATATGGAACAAAAGATTTAGAATTACAAGATCAATTTCAACAGCTTGCTTTAGATGCTTTTAAAACTTCTTATGACAAATTAAAAGAAGTCAAAAAAGAAGAAAGTGAACTTAGTATGCTTCGAGGCATACCTGGATATGATGAAATTTTTAGTGCAAATGAAAGTATTGCAAATTCTATTTTAGGAGATTCAGGAATAGGTGGGTATTTATCTATTCTTGGATATGACACACAAGAAGTACAACAAAATTTAGAAAGTCAATTATCAGGCGTTACAGGAATATCTAATAACAGTGTACTTTTTAATTGGGAAAAATGGTTTGAAGAAGAATTTACAGAACGTTATAAAAATCTTGCCACGATTGAAAGTGAAGCACAGGCAACAATAGAAGGATTAGATCCTAACGATGATCCAGAAGCCTGGAAGGCTTTAATGGATCGTTATAACTTAGAAGAAAATACGACAAAAGAAGAAGCTATGGCAGCTTTTTCTGAAACTATACCAATATTAGATGAAGATGGAAATCCAACAGGTGAAGTAGAAAATAAATATAATCGTCTTTATTTGTTAGAAGAAGATTTTAAAAATTCTTTTATTGAAGATTATTTAAAACCTAGATTTGATCAATCAAAATCTATGGATGAATTCATTTCATATATGGATTCGCTTGATCCAGATGAACAAAATATTTTACAAACTGAAACAGGCTTAACAGCTATTACAGATGTAGCTGCAACGTATGCTAGAAACAGATTAGATAGCATTTATAAAGCAGAAGATAAAGTTTTTGAAACAACTTTTTATATGAATCCTTTAGCAGGAGACAATAGTGGTTGGGCAGAAGATGATGCAAAATATAAAGATTATGTTTTACAAGCAGAAAAAGTTGCAGCCGATTGGAATGAAGCAAAAACTAATGGTAATGCTGTAATTGAAGGCACCATATCAAATGCTTATCCACAAGGGATTACCTGGAATGATTACGCTTATTACTATGGTATTGATCTAAAAAATCCTGATCAATTTGCAAGATTACATTATGAAGTAGTTGGACAAAACTATGGTTTTGATCCTGCTCGTGATGCAATTACATATAAAGATATTGAAGATCAAGCAAATGAAGAGTTGTTACCTTTATTAGAACAAGAAAAAATTGCATTAGATGGTAATGTATTTTCAGAATTTACAACACCAGAAGAGCTTGCAGATGCTTTATTAGAAGGAATTAATCCTGATGAAAACGATCCAGCCTGGAAAGAATTACTAGAACTTTATGATATTGATGATTACTCAACAGAAATTGAAGCTGTTAGAGAATTAATTATTGAAACATTGCAATCAAGTGACGCAAAAGCATACAGAGAAGGTATTAAATATTTAAATGAAAAAGGACGTACACCTACACAAGAGGAATTAGGTGTTAGTTATATTCAACGAGAAGAAGATAAGCAAGATTTAGAAGATCCTGATGAAGATATTTTATTTCAAACATTTAAACAATATGGTTATGGAGGTACTGCCGATGATTTTTACAATGACTTTATGCCAGATGACATAGACCGAGCTGATTTAGGATTTTTAACTCAAGCTCTTTCTGGTGATCTTGAACTAAAAGAAATTTCAACAGATCCTTTTGAAGCCTTAGCAGATATAAGTGCATTGTTTGGTGATACAGGAAGCAACGTTTTTGACACAGCTATTGAAAGAGATGAACAAGAAGAACAAGAAGATTTTGGAAATTACTTTGATCTATTTGGAGACGATGGTTCTGAAGATGATGGCGAGTATATTGGTGATATGGATTATAGTGTATTTTTTAAATAATGTCTGAAAAACATAAAAAAGCTGCAAAAGCAGCTAAGTTAAATAAAGACAAAATGGCTTGTAATAAGCCTAAGCGCACTCCTAATCATAAAACCAAATCACACGTTGTAAAAGCTTGCGATAACGGGAAAGAAAAAATAATTCGTTTTGGCCAACAAGGTGTAAAGGGTGCTGGCAAAAATCCGAAGACAGCCAAAGACAAAGCACGTAAGAAGTCATATTATGCAAGACATAATGCCCAGGATAGCAAGCCAAGTAAAATGAGCGCACGCTATTGGAGCCATAAAGTCAAATGGTAAATGTAGAAATAAGCATTAGCGTAGAAGATTGTCGTACATTATACACAGCCGTTTGTGATGCCATTCAATATTGGCCAGGATCTCCAGCAAGACCAGCAGAAGAACAAGAAAAGTTACACCACATGAAACTATTTTTGTTTAGTATTATGTGTGAAGCTTCTTTAGATTTAGAGCTATGAACAAAGGCGGCAGTTACGTTGTTGGTAAGCCCAAAAAAACAAACCAAGGCCAAGGAAAACATTCACGCCCAAATCACGGAAGAAAAAAACTCCGTGGACAAGGTAAATAATATATAGTATTAAGATATGCGGATCTTTTATGTGTTCTTACAAAAATGCAGCGTTAATTGTTAAAACATTTGAGGGTTTTAACGAAAAAGCATATTGTGATCCAAACACAGGAAAAGATCCGTATACCTTAGGCTATGGAACACAGTTTTATCCTGACGGTTCAAAAGTAAAACAAGGGCATTGTTGTACAAAAGAAAAAGCCCAAGAATATCTGCAACACGAAATTAAAATTATTGCAGAACAGCTTGACAAATTAAAATTAGATTTAAACCTTTCAATGAAAGAAGGCTTAATTTCTTTCATTCATTCGATTGGTTGGGATGCTTTTTTGTATAGTGAAATAATTGATTTATGTGAACATAAAGAATACTCCCTGGCAGCAGATGAATTTTCAAAGTGGATTTTTGACAGTGAGCACCAGGTTATTGGTGGACTTATTGACAGACGACGACAAGAAGTTAAATTATTTTTAAAAGAAAATGACGACAACCCATGGACATCAGACCAAATTTTATTGAAAGCGTTTAGAAATTATGCAGCCGCTCCTCATCAAGTAAGAGCAATACGCGAATTAGAACAACACATTAATCCTTATGTATTGTCTGTGTTTGCTAACAATTTTAGTTTAGGAAGTATCTCGGATATAGTGCTTTCCGAAGAAGAATTGCGGAGTATTTTTGAGATACAAAGGTAGGCTTATCTATTAGAATATATAAAGTAAGGACTAAACGCATGGGTGAATCAGCATCTGTAAAAGAGTTTGAATTACCACTTCATTTGCAACTCGCCATGCGTAGAGCTGAACTTGAAGCTAAAGAATTAACCTGGGATCAGCTTTATGCAGCTCTTTTGAATCTGTATCATCAAAGGCTGCTAGAAATGCAAGCAATTAAAGACATGATGCAGGATGAAAATATTGAACTTGAATTTGACATTCCTAGTGATATTGAATTAACACAGCTAGCCATGACCATGATGGCAATGGAAGATGACGATGATGATGATTTAGAAGCATCTTTTTGATTAAAATTAAATATTTTCGTTATGTTATCGACGAACTACCGCTTGCGTCTTGAGTTTATTTGTGAACGAATTTCTAAAGGAGAAGAAGTTCAGTTAAAAGACATGGTATGGGCTGAGAAATTAGCAAAAGCAAATAGAACAGCAGGAGAAATGATGCGAAAAGCACGTCGTTTTGCAGCTAATCCAGACATGCCTGCTGAAGGTTTAGACAGTTTTATGAATGCTATGGATTTGGGAGATCCTGATCCAAGTAACCATCGCACAGAATTTAAAAGTGTTGAAGATATGGCCCAGTGGTTTAGCCAAGAAAAAACTGACGATTGGCGTCAAAGGGATTAAAAATTACCCATCATAGAAGCTAATCCCTCAGCATAAATATCTCTTCTGCCTTCAACAGATTTTTGTCTTTGTTGACGCATTTTAGATCCTTCTAATTTACCTAAAAGTTGTTCAAAATCCTCAAGAGGTACCGTGGCTTCTCCTGTAGATCCCTGAATATTTACGGTTTCTTCACCAGGCTCTGGATTTAAATCAACACCTGTTTCTACAGGATTATTACTTAAAAAAGAAAAAGCTTGATTAGAAGATGTTGAAGAAGGTGGAGTATCTTGTTGATAACTAGTAGCAGTAAAAAACGTAGGAGTAGCAAGTGCTTGACTCTTACTAGCTTTATTTACAACATTACCTTGATTATCAAAAAAAGGATTAAGCCCTTGCTCTTGATAAGAATAACTTTTTTCTTGCTTAGGAGGCTTAAACATTTAAATTATTTAGTATTTTATTATTCTAAATTAATCAATCTATTCAAATACCATTGAGCTTTCTTTAATGACTCAATACCCCCTTTATGCTTTTCGCGCCAGACATATTTTGCTACGTTACCTTTTAAGTAGCCTCTATATTCTTCTGGCGTTAGCTGTGCTTCGATGGCTTCAATGCACTCAAGCCCTCCATCGTTGTAATGAGATGGATGATTAACATTGTCCACAATCTCTTTATGTTTTTTAATATAAGCATTCCATGTTTTTTCTTGATACATTTGTTCTTTATCTTCTTTTTTTGCCCAGGGCACAGGACAAATACCACCCGGACATTCCTTTTCTTCTTCTTGACTTACCGGTTCAAACCAGCTTTCAGTTTCCGTTGCATCACTTCGTCCTCCATCAGTTCCTCTGGAATCTCCATCATTAACTGCCTTGGTTGCGGCCTTGCTCCCATTGCAATTCCCTGTTCCGCACTCGGTATTGTTCCTGTTACTCCGCATCGTGGTTGTGCCTCCGGATCAATAGCTAAGTTCATGCGAGGACGCGATTCTTGCGTCACTGCAATTCCTCGATTGAATTGATCATACACCGGAACATCATTATTTTCATTGTCTAATTCTTGACCAAAATCGTTCACGGTTGCCAAGCGTCCTTTTAGCTCATCATTATTAGCAATGAAAGAGGATAAAAAATCCATAATTAACAACGTACCTTTATTAACTCCAATTATAATTCAGGTATGGTAATTCCTACTCCTCAAAATAGGCGTGGCTCTTCTGGAGGATTTGTTACAGATCTCACTCCAGAGCGTGCTTATGACGTTGACTTGCGCAATCTAGATGAGAGCGAACGAAAGACGGCATATGCTGGGGACACTCGCAACGAGCAACAGCAAAATCGTGTTGAGAAGTTTTTGAGATCAGCGAGATCAGCTGGAAAGTTTCGTCAGAAAAGTGGTTACGATCAGCCATATACTGATAGACAAGGACAAACTCCTGCTTTTATAGAAGGAGATAGGTTTGGGAAAGCTGGTAGTACGAACTATGCAGACAAACCCAAACTTTATACAGGAAGAGGTTTTGGTTAAACCTTACTAAAGACTACTTCATACGGTTGTTTTTGATATTTTCCTTTTCGCATTTGATAGTCAACCTCACAAGGTTCTCCTTGATAAAACAAGAGTTGACAAATACCTTCATTGGCATAAATCTTATTAAATAAAGGAGTGCAATTACTGATCTCTAACGTTAAATGACCTTCCCAACCAGCTTCTGCTGGAGTAATGTTCGCCATGATTCCAGCGCGGGCGTATGTACTTTTACCCACTGCAACCACGGTAACGTCTCGGGGTAAAGCCAGGTGTTCAACAGCAACACCAAGACAGTAGCCATAAGGAGGCAAGATAAAATATTTTCCTCGCTCATCTTCATGAAGTTCTGTTTCTTTTAAAATTTGAGGATCAAAGTTTTTAGCGTCACACATTCCGTGGGGAACACCACCGAATAAAAGACACTGATTAGGTGACAAACGAATGTCATAACCATAGGAACTAAGTCCATAACTGAGGATAGGAATGTCATTTTCTTTATTGATTAAAGATGACTGAAAAGGAGTAATCATTCCCTTTTCTGCAAATTCTCGGATTTCTTTATCGCTTAGTACAGACATAGCCAGAACTCAGTTCAAATATCCTACACAATAATTCTGCCTTTTTCAGAATAAATATCGATAAATTCTTGAGTAGCTTTTCCTATATTGTCTTTTGGTTGTAAATAAACTATTAAGCTGCACCCTGTGTTTCTTGACATGACCTTATCATCGGCATAGTAATGACGAATTAATGTTGGTCTTGATTTCATAATGCAGACAGGATGATCAAAAATATCCTGACAATACATGGTCATATCAATAAAATTAGAAAAATATATACCTTGTTCAATTTCACCTGATAACCATTTACGTTTTAATGCCGTCCACCACAAAGCATGACCTGATGTCAATGTTGGGGATAAACCACGAGTTATTTTCCAGCGTTGACTTTTTTTGTGCCAAAAATAAGATTGACTAGGTGGAAATAAATAAACATTTCCAAACCATTTTTCTTCGTTTAAGCCGTCTTCTTTTGGAGTGTAGTAGTTTTTTGCCCCGATGTATTCGTTAGCAAATGCAGAGCTAGCTGGATCGAGATCAATTTCACCCATAAGGAGATGGGCAGAGTCAACCAAATCACGGTTAGTAATCCATTCAAACTCTTCTGAGCGTAGGTTACCGCGCTTAAGACCCATTACTCAGATTCTTTATTGTAATCAATATAAAAATAACGCATACCCTGGTGATCGTTTAAGATATAGCCAGCACCAGCAGTAGGATTAATTTTTTGTACTGATTCCAAAATACGTCTAAAGGATTCAGCTAAATCTCCTTCGTTGTTAGATTCTGCTTGTTCTTTGGCAGAATGCAATTCTTCTAACGTTAACCAAAACATTGTACGTTCTGTGTTGTTTGGTTGAAAACACATAGCACCTGGACCTTCAACCTCCCAAAATTTCATATATTCTTTACCCATATCACCCAAAATTAATTTGATAGTTGCATCCGCATAACGAACACTGTTACCATCAAAGTCTTTACCGCAAACAGCAGTAAGTAATTTTTCTCTCCTATCCATTTTTTAGTAATTTTTGTTTTTGTAAAATGGTTAACATCTTAGGCAAAGGCTGATAGATTACAACCATTTTTCCCAAGATACCACGTTTCTTAATTAGCTTTCCATTTTCATCTTTTAATTTATCAAATTCTTCAGAACGAATTAAGTATTCAGCTACACAACGTAAACGACGTTTTAAAGGTAAATCAGCGTTCGGAAAACGACTACAAATTGTTTCTGGTTGCATGTCTTGAAAAGCAAGACGCAAACGATTAGCTAACGTCATACTGCTATTTGGATCTTCCAACTCAAAGTCACGAATTGATTGGATATAACGACGCATAATTATTTCATCAAAAGAACCCTCAGGAGGCAAAAATTTTGTAACTTGAGATGCTAAATCTTTTGGTAACTTTTCAGCATAGTTTTCTAACGTCAGTTCCGATATGTTTATGTTGTCAAATCGATGAGCCATATTAATCAGGTAAATCGGGAACAGAAGGATTAGGAATATTATCCAAATCTTTTCGCGAACTTGTTTTATACAAATCAATTGTATTCGGAGCGTCAAAAGTTCTTAAATTAACATCTTCTCCTTTTCTATAAGACAAAATTAATTGATTCCAAGGAATACGAATCATTTTTTTGTGTGCACCAACAGGCATAACAATGTAATGAATACCTTGCTGCCAACCAAAATCTTTTTTCTTTTTTCCTTGTAAAATCCAATTACGAATTGTTTGATCTGTTACATTTAAACGCCGAGCGCATTCTTCTGTAGAAATGTATTCATCTGAATAAACTTCAGGTGAAACGAGATCCGTTTCGTCATTTTGATACCTGCTATGCCACATTGAAGACAAGATATTGCGAATCCCACGTAATTCAGCGGTAACTGAAGCAAGAGCTTTCACAATTCCAAGCGAATCATTTTTACTCATCGCAAAAAGTTTTGATTAATGCTACACTTTCAAAGAACAATAACCCAGTACCAATGGAAGATCAAGTCCCTTCCAGCAAACAATACGTAACCCCTGGGCAACTACCGGAAGAAAATAATTATTTTTCAGATCCTGGAGGACCTCGCTATCAAAATCCAGCTGACTTTGCTGCTGCACAACAACAAATAGCACAACAAGCTCCTCCTGTTCCTGATTTTCAAGAAATGCGCCGCATTGCCCTGGAGCAAGCCATTCAACAAGTCACCCAACAACCGGCACCGGTACAAGCTCCCCCCAGTAGTGCTCCACAAGTACAAGTGCCATACCCTACTCCGCCAGAACCTAATGTTGTTTATATAAGACGTAATTTAACCCTTGCAGAAATTCTAGTTGTTTTTGCTGTTTCTTGTGGCCTTGTTTTCGGTATTCAAGGAGCCTGGAATTTTGCCACAGATATTCTTCCACGAATTGAAATTCGCGAGAACTAGGCAGTTCTATAATATCAAATAGGACTTGACTATTAGAAATAGGTGGCCAATAGAAAGATCTCACAATTTCCGACGATTGAATCGGTAGATATTGCTAATGCAGATCTTCTGACCCTGGTTCACGTCTTTGAAGTTGATCCGGCTTTAAGAAATAAAAAGATTACTTTTAGTGGTTTTAGAGACTACTTAGATCAATATTATATTAACGTTGGCGAAGATCCTACATACAACAATATTACCATTACAGGTAATCTGGGTGTCAGTGGAACCACTAGCCTTAATAATTTAACCGTAAGTGGTGACTCAGATTTTCAAGCTGTTATTGTCGGTGGAAATTTAACAACTAGCGGTAGTTTTTCTGTAACAGGTACGATTACCGGTACTCAAATTGAAGTCAATAATGTTATTGCCGACTATGTAGAAATTAGTTCAGGTAATTTCACTACCATTATTACTGGCACAACAATTGACTTTGTTACCGGTTTCTTTGACACAATGTCAGGAGCGACCCTAACAGGTGAAAGTTTTGGTGTTGTATCAGGCATTATCGTTGATGCAGATATCAACGATTTGTATGCTCAGGTTGCACAAATTGATACGCTTACAGCAGATAATGTAACCTTTACAGGCATTCTGACTCACAGTGGAACGATTAATGCCAACGATATTAATGCAACTGGAACAATTTCTGGTGCAACGATTACTGGAGATGTTGGTCAATACACGACGCTGACAGGTCAAACCGCTGTATTTACAACTCAAATTTCTGGCACAACTATTACAGGTAATTCAGCATTTTTTGAAAGAACAACGGGAACTTTTATTGATGTTGCAAACCTGTCAGGAACCACGATTACAGGTGATTACGGACAGTTTTTAAATCTTACAGGTTTTAGTTCACACGCTACATCTTTTTCAGGCACTACTATCACAGGTGATGTAGCAAACCTAGGTGTTACTTTAGGAACATCAGGTTTCTTTACTTACCTTTCCGGTACTACCATTACTGGTGCGTCTGGTTTATTTAATAGCCTTCAAGCTCAAACATTAACTGCAGCCAACCTTCAGTTTAGTGGTGACCAAACTGTTAGCGGTAGTTTTACTGTTTTAGAAGATTTATTCATTAGTGGTTCAGGTTATTTTGCTTCAGGCATTACTATAACTGGAGAAGTTAGTGGTCAAACGATTACTGCACAGTCTGGTAATTTTGACACCATCATTACTGCACCAACCATTACAGGCGGCACAATCAGTGGTGACAATGTTTATGTCAGTGGAACCATTACTGGCACAACAATTTCTACAACAAGTGGACATTTCGTAACTGCTACAGGCACCAGTGCAGAATTTACAACTTTTAATGGAGCTTCAGGTGTCTTCACCAACGTAACAGGAACATCGTTCTCAGGTACGACAATCCATGCACAAACAGGAGTTTTTGCTTCTGGAAGTGCTGCCAACCCTTCGATTACTTTTGAAGGAGAAGATGATACAGGCATCTTTGTTACTAGTGGTGTTATTGATGGCAATCCTGCATTAGATAAATATTTAGGGTTCTCAACAAGTGGTACTGAACGATTACGTATTAGTCGATATGGAGCTTTAGGTCTTGGTGGTGAAAACTACGGTGCTCACGGACAAGTCTTAGTATCACAAGGAGCAGGTGAAGCACCAACATGGACCAGCACAATTAGTGGAATTGTTATTAGTGGTGGTGAAATCACAATTACCGGTGATTTATTTGTTAGCAACACAATCACTGGTTATCGCATCTCAGGTCAATTTATTGATGCTGTTCAAGAAATAACTGCAGCAAGTGGTGCTTTTGATGGAACTGTTACTGGTTTAACTGTTCTTGCAAACACCTTGTCAGGTGCAACCATTTCTGGGCAAACAGTAACAGGTACAAGAGCTTTATTTACAACAGGTACGTTCCAAGACTTATTTGTTGATGATGATTTTATTATTGGTGACAATCTTACTGTTAGCGGTGATTTAGAAGTTAGTGGTAATTCTGTCTTTGATAGTGGAATTGTTGTTAGTGGAGCCAGTGTTTTCCGTGAAGGTATTACAGTCACTGGTACTAGTAATTTTGTCAGTGGTATTCTGATTGGAACAAATCTGACTGTAACAGGTACAATTTCAGGTACAACAGTTACCGGTGAAACAGCAACCTTTACAACTGGTCAATTTAATGATCTTTACATCGATGATGTTTTCATCGTAGGAGATAACCTGACTGTTAGTGGTGATCTTAATGTCAGCGGTGAAGTTTATCTGCAAAGTGGATTAACTTCTAGAGACCAAGCCTTCTTTGCTTCAGGTAATCAAGCAACCCCTGGCATTGCATTTATTGATGATGCCAATACAGGTTTATATAGTAGTGCAGGAGATGTTATTGATATTACAGCTGGCGCTTCTCGTAAAGCTACGATCTCTTCTGGTACCTACGGTGCTGTCCTAACAATTTGGGGTAACTGAGTTAGAATGTATTTAAAAGTAGTAGCCGAGACTGATTAATCATGCCACAGTTTGGCGAGGTTCGCGTTGATTTTATAACATTTACTACGGGAGTCTCTCCGAACGAGGCAAATGTTACCGTACCTGTTTCAGGTTTACTGCGTAACCCTACCTTTAGTGGTGATGTAATCATCAACGGGGATTTAGATGTCAAAGGTGATATCACCAATAGTGGAAATTACAATACCATAACGGGTAATATTACTACAACTAGTGGCACAATTTCAGGTGCTATTGGTCGATTTACCACAGGTATCGTTGGTGATTTAACTGTCACCGGCACACTGTCTGGTGTTGACAGAATTTACTTTGAAAGTGGTAGTGCAGCTGCACCTTCCATTACTTTCATTGATGATGAAAATACAGGCATCTTTACAGTAGCTCCTAATACAATTTCGGTTGCTGCGGATGGTGCTGAGTGGTGGCGTATTTCTGGCAATGGTGACACCCACATGTTCAGCAGTGGGGCACTAAAGATTCCCTCTGGCACAACAGCTGCTCGACCCTCTACTTCTTCTACCGGTATGATCCGGTACAACACAACCCTTGCTCAGTTTGAGGGTTACGACGGAACCTGGGCCATCCTTGGTGGTGGTGCTACGGGTTCAGGTGGTGATCGTGTATTTGTATTGAATGAACAAACTGTTACTACTAATTACACCTTACCAAACAATGAAAATGCCACAAGCTGTGGCCCGGTTTATTTAAATGCTGGGGTGACTGTCACCATCGGCACTGGTGAAAATTGGTCCATCGTTTAATCTGAAGAACAATGACTTTAACTCTGCAAGGCAACGGAACTTTAAATGGTCTCACTGTTTTAGGTGCGCCAGTTACTACGCTTGCTAATACGGGCACTGCAGCCTCACCGTCATTAGTTTTTGATGGAGATAGTGATACAGGATTATTTAGACCAGGCGCTAACCAACTAGGACTATCTGTTGGCGGCTCTGCAAGATTAACTATTGCAAGTGATGGAACAACTACATTTACTAATTTAGAAACTAGCGCGGGATCTTTGACATTTGGTGACTATAGTTCAACAACAGCAAGTAGTGCAAAGATTTGGAATAATAACAGTTACGGTTTATATATTAATGGCACTGGAGATTCAACACATACCGCTGTTGGTGTATATAAAGTTGACTCACCAGCTGGGTATCAGGCAAGGATTTTTCACGATGGATCTGCCACTTTTGCTGGCGGAACAATAAAAATTGCAGATGTAGGTGATAATAGTAATTCAGTCAGGATTACAACTGATCCTGCTTCAAGTGGTTCTGCTTCCAAGTTAATTTTTAACATGGATTCCAGCCAAGATACAGTTACTATTTATAACGCAGGTTTAAAAGTTGGCGATTCAAACAATACAGAAAGAATTAACCTCAACGGTTCAAATGGCAATGCCACTTTTACTGGATACCTTCGCACAATCTCAACACCTGGATCTGGAACTTATGTTCAAGTTGATGACAGTGATGGCTTCACAGTAGTCAATTCAAATATCACTAAAGCCACCATTAACATGAGTGGAGCAGCTACGTTTGACAGCGATGCTGAAATTGGTACTGCTGCTGCTGATGCACGTATCACAATAGGTTCACACGGAACTGCTGGTACTAATGACAGTGTTCATATAAGAGCAGATAGTCAAAATCTATTGTTTATGAGTGGTAGTGGAGGACTAACTATATTTGAATCGAATGGCAGTGAAACAATACGTATTCTTTCAACAGGCGGTATTACTTTTAACGGTGATACTGCAACAGCTAACGCATTAGATGATTACGAAGAGGGAAACTGGACTCCTGTGGGCAATAATAACTTTAATGGTATTACAAACGCCGAAGGGTATTATACAAAAGTTGGGAAAATAGTAACTGTTAATTTCCAGTTTAATTATACCAGTCTGGACGACTCAACTGATTATTCAGCAGTAGGTGGACTTCCGTTTCAGCCAGGTGATTACAATTCAAATACAGGTGTAGAAGCCACAAATTGTATATTTGGAACAAATAAACTCGTTTTAAATTACGTAAATAGTAATAGCAGCGTTTTGTTTTTTGAAACCTCACGACCGATTGCAGGCTCTGCCAGCACAGGGGCTGATTTCTTTAGAGGAAGTATTGTTTACATGACCGCATAATTTAAAACATATTTATTAAGCCCGCAATGGCTTAAAACTAATACCTAAAGCTTAATAGCAATGTCTGATAACTATAACTGGAAAGTTCTCACCATGGATCGCGAAATTCGCGAGGGTGTTGTAGAACGTATTTATTGGGAGCTTTCTGCTGAACGTGAACCAGATTACGTAGCAACGATTCAAAGCTTTTGTAATTTCACAGCTAACCCACTTAGCCCTGGGTTTATTCCCTATGAAGATTTACGAGAAGAAACTTGTATTGGTTGGGTAAAAGATCAAGTTGGTCCAGAAAAAGTACTTGACTATGAATCACAAATAACTGAGAATTTAAACGAACAACAACAGCCCACACACGAATCTGGCGTACCCTGGGAAACTAGTGTGGTAACGCTAGAATAAACAATACTGGTATGTGACAAAGAAATGAGCACTCTTAGGCTAACAAATTTACAGCATACGGATGCTAGTGATCCTAATATTGTGCTGGCAAACGATCGAACGGCAGCATTAGCAGATGGTACAGCTAGTGCTCCAGCTTTGTCATTCCAAGATGATTTAGATACCGGTTTATATTCTCCAGGTGCAAACTCAATTGCTTTAGGTGTTGGTGGCTCTGCAATTTTAACTATTGCAAGCACTGGAAATACAACTTTTACTGGAGCAATTACAACAACTTCTTTATCAGCTCAGAGCACAGCAACTAACTCTTGGTTCCAGACCGGAACAAATTTAGGCGGAACTGACTATGTTTGGGCTGCCAAAGATACAAGTGCCAATGTTTGGCATACAGGATTACAAACAGATGGTGATTTATACATTGGAGGAAATTTAACTACTAGTAACAGGATTGGACTTACTGGTAGTACTGGAGCAGCATTTTTTGCTTCACAAAATCTTGACATAGAGTCAACTGGCAGATTAACAATTAAAAGAACAACACATTCTCCTGCTTATGGTGAAGAGGCTTTTAGAATTTTAGATCGAAATTCAAGCAACGTAGAAAGAGTTTCGATGTATGCCGATGGAAAAGCTGTTTTTGGAAATGCCTCCGGCTCATATGTTCAGCTAGCGCAAAACAGTGGTATCACTATCAATGATGGCGCTATTGATTTATATCAAGAGACACAAACAGCTACTGCCAAGCCTTTTAAAGTACAATCTGATGTGGGTGGCTCATCAGGGGATAAAATTGAAAAATTTGTTATTCTTGCTGATGGAAGGACAGGTATAGGCACAAGCAGTCCAGAAGAAATCTTACACGTCGCAGCAGCAAGTGAAGCTGTAGGCAATCGTGATGGTGTAATGTTTCAGTCCACATCAGCTTTGGCAGCTGATACAGGTTTGCCTCTTGTATTTACTTCGCATATTGGAACTCAAGCTAACTATGGCGTAGCTTCTATTGCAGGTCGAAAAGAAAATGCAACCAGTGGCCAAGCAGGTGGCTATTTACAATTTGCAACGGGCAATGCTGCTGGAGCTATTACTGAAAAAGTACGTATTCTTTCATCAGGCGGTATTACTTTTAACGGTGATACTGCAACAGCTAACGCATTAGATGACTACGAAGAAGGTACTTTTACTCCAATTGTTGCAGCAGGAGTTGACGATGGGTCAGGCGGAGCAGTACCTTATTCTATACAAGCCGGAAGATACACAAAAATAGGCAATAAAGTTTATGCTGAAATTTATATTAGGTTTGCTACAGGTGCTACTAGTACTACTGCACATGCACGAATAGGGGGATTACCTTTTAATATGTCTAATTTATCTTATGGAACTATAGGTGCAAGTGAGCTAACAAGAGGAGGAGGCACAAGTAGTTTTCATAATACAACAAACGAAATAACAACAAACTATGGAACTCCTAATACAGCCAACTTTTATCTTTACCACCAAGGAGGCAATAATTTTTATTTTGGAGGCGGAGATAATGTAAACTTAACCGGAATGTATTGGATTGGCACGTTTACTTATCCAACTGATGCATAAAAATTAAGCCCGTAATGGCTTAAAACTATTCCTAAATCTGTTTCGTCTGGAGGACGTTCCTAATGGCTTACGAAGAAAAGATTGAATACAAGCTGGAAATTATTCCCCCCTGGTCTATCATCCAGTGCCGTCGTGCTGACATCGTTCTTAAAGACGGTGTAGAAATTGCCCGTGGCTATCACCGCACTGTGTATTCTCCTGGTGATGATGTTTCTGAAGCACCGCAAGAAGTACAAGATGTTGCAGCTGCACTCTGGACTCCTGAGTTAATCGAAGATTACAAGGAGAGTATTGATCCAACTCCGGTTGAACCAATCACAGAAGAGGGTACTGCAACTACAGATGAAGTAGTTACAGATACAGAAGAAACGACAGATACGGAAGCCGTATAATAGTTAAATAAAAAGTACGTTGTAAAATGTCGGGTACCTTAAGGCTACGTGGATCAACATCTGGTTACGCTGAACTGCAAGCAGCAGCAGTAGCAGGCGATCAGACCTTTATCCTTCCTGCAGTTGGCGGTACCCTTCTTACTACTGACTCTCCTGTTGGTAACTTAACTCTTGAACTAGGTAGTGCATCTCAGCCATCTCTTCGGTTTGAAGGCGATACTGACACTGGTTTATTTAGTAGCGGTGCTAATACTCTTAATCTTGTTACTGGTGGTAGTAATAAATTAGTTCTTGGTGCAACAGCTCATACAATTTATTCAGGAGCAAACGGATCTATTCGTGCAGTAGATATCGACAACTCCGGAAATATTTATGTAAATAATCCCCCTGGCAATAATTACGAAACTGGTGCGCTTATTTCTAATGCTGGTAAAGTTGCGTCGTATGTAAGTAGTTCAACATCAGCTACTGATCAGCGAATATACGTGTACAATGGTTCAACTGCATCATATACGGCAAATATCAACGCAGATGGATCTGCCACTTTCCAGGGCCAGGTCGGGATTAAAACGACGAATCCAGATGGTACTTTGCACGTTCACACAGGTACTGCAGGCACAGTCACTCCAAATTCTGGTGCTGACGATTTAGTCGTAGAGAATGCTGGCGATTGCGGTATTAGTCTTCTCACCGCAGATGGTAATAACACTACAGCACTAATGTTTGGGTGCCCAACTCAAAGTGTTGGAGCTGCTATTCGATATAACAACAGCACTCATGAAATGTCTTTGGGTCCCGATGATCCAGACAGCAGTACTTTACTACGCTTTAATGGTGGTGATGGTGTTGCAGCAATGTATGTTGACAGCACGGGCAGGCTGTTGATTGGTACTGCCTCCTCGCCAGCAGGTACAGACGCTCAATACGCTAAATTTGCACTTCGTGGAAATACACTAAATACCAACGCTTGTTATCTATCGCTTGGCAACGATAAGAGTACAACAAATACAACACACGACGACAATCTAGGTATCATCACTTTTAATGATAATGATTCAGATGCAGGTGAATATGCACGAATTGTAGGTGCTGCCGATGGTGCAAACGGCACGGACGATTACCCAGGAAAACTGGTATTTGCGACCACTAATGATGGGCAGCCTTCTCCGACGGAGCGGATGATAATTGACAGCGCAGGTACAACTACATTTATTAAAAAAGTAAATAATGCAGAGGAGTTGTTATTTGGATATGGTACTAGTTCGGGAATTTATGCAGGTATTGGTGGTAAAAATAATTTTAATACCAATCAGGTGTGTGATTTAGTCTTCTTCACAAACAGCAGTACTGTGAGCCGTGCTCCATCGCAACGGATGAAGATAGCTGGAAGTGGAGAAACCCGTATTTTCAGTGATTCCGGTACAAGTACAATTCAGCTTCACAACGGAAGCACCTCCGGAACAACGCATCGACTTTTATATGGTGTACATTCATCCACTAGTTACAATGATGGCACAGCAATTTATTCAATCTTTACCAATGGCACAGTAGGCACACCATCTGACATAAGGCTTAAGAAAAATGTTGAAACCACAAGAGATGGTTATTTAGATGATTTAGCAAATTTAAGAGTTGTCAAGTATCACTGGAAAACGCAAGAAGATTCTGAACCCAAAGAGCTTGGCCTTATTGCACAAGAAGTAGAAGAGGTGTTCCCTGGTTTAATACACACAGAGGGAGAAACCAAAGAACTTAAACGTTCTGTTATTCCTTTTATGTTGCTTAAAGCATTACAAGAAGCTAATGCAAAGATTGAAAGTTTGGAAACCCGTATTGCAGCTTTAGAAGATAGTTGATACACTAAAGTTGCTTTAAGATATTCCTATGGCTTGCAAAAAGTCTGAACTGGTTTCTGCAATTAATTCTTTTGCAGCCGCCCGTGCTTCTAATGATGGAAACCTTATTCAGTTTTCTAGCCAACTTCTGGGCCAATATATTGATAGCCTGGAATACGAGCCCGAAGAAGAAACCAATGACGATCAACCTGAGCAAAGCAGCTAAGTATTACAAAGAAGA
>Ga0209645_1000017_pt1 | contig 79248 bp, 100 predicted proteins | sample ETNvirenome_6_30_FD_184070 | JGI IMG/M metagenome (GOLD analysis project Ga0209645, IMG submission 184070) | Marine viral communities from the Pacific Ocean - ETNP_6_30 (SPAdes) (version 2) | ecosystem: Environmental > Aquatic > Marine > Oceanic | place: Pacific Ocean | collected 2013-06-19
GAGAAGTGATGAAGAAGCAATAGCACTGCCGCATCCGTAAGTTTTGAATTTAGCATCTTCAATAATTCCGTCGGTCGATACTCGGATTTGAAGTTGCATGACGTCTCCACATGCTGGAGCACCTGTGAGGCCCGTTCCGACATCTGGAGCATCTTTGTCAAGCTTTCCGACATTTCTGGGATTTTCATAATGATCTATTACCTTATCTGAGTACATATAGTGTCACTCGCTTTAGTTCTCCATACATTGGGTAGAAGTCCGTGTACAAATAGTATAAATGCTACTTTCCAGGCTCCTAACAAATGTTCAAAGTACCCTTTACCTGTTTCGTTTAGATGATCCATCTGTTTTATCTCCATACCAAGCTCCTATTGTAAGCACCACTATAGAAGTAAAGAAAAACACTAAAAATAGTATTGGTTCATTTTCCATTACTCGGGGCATACTTTAAAACTAAAGTATAAAGTTATACCTAGTACTACTGGGGTTACACTAAATGCACAAATTAAAAGAAATACATCCATTACCATACCTCGCATTTTTGTAGATGTGGAGCGTTTTCGTGTATAACATTACACTTTTGTTGCGGCATATTACAAGTAGACAGCAGTAATACTGATACTATAAATGCCGTTATTAATAATGCCTGCTCTGTGGGAAATCTCATAGTGAAAACAGCCTGGGCCGTAACCCAGGCTACCTTTTATATTAGTGGTGCTAGCGCTACTGTTATAATTGATAGTGCCCACATACAAAGTAAGCACTCGCCGCAACACTCAGTTCGTGATGTAAACATATTTTTCCTTATGAAATGGCAACCTTAATTGGCTGCAATTCATTAGGGATTTCTTCATGTAGATCTATACAAAGCAGTCCACGCTCCATGTAAGCCTTGTCTAGCTTTACGTGCTCACTCACACCAAATGTTCGTGAAAAACACTTACCACTCAGTCCTTTATACACGTAAGTTTCGTCGCTAGACTCTACCTGCTTTACGTTTCCACTCACCGTGAGCAGCCCTTTGTGAAGGCTAATCTCAAGGTCATCTTTATTCCAGCCAGGCACAGCCAATTCGACTCGAAAGCCGGTCTTGCCTACACGTAGAATATTGAATCGAGGATACCCGCCATCGAGTGTGGGGGCGAAAACGCTGGTGTCGTGAAACATTCGGTCAAATCCTAACATAAATTTATGCAGGTCTGCCATAGCTAATTGCTTAGTCATAAAGTTCTCCTTTTATGAATTGCGTCCTTTCGGTACGCTTGGGCTCTTTCGATGCCCGGTTTAGGTAGGGGGCCGTAGCCCCCGTTATTTAGGAAGAGCAAACTCCTCCTTCTTCTGATGCGTCGAAGGTTTTATCTCCGCATCCATACTTTCCATCATTATCAGTGTCACAAGCACGTTGCCATAGAATCATGTCAAACGTAAGTCCTTCGCCCCAAGGAACGTAAGCCTTACACCATTCATGAGACCCAGGCTGAAACGGATCTTGTGGTTCTGGTACGTAGTCTCTAGATGTCCAAGGATCTTGAGCAGTAAAGAATGTATCCTCATTGTTCATGATCTTCCTTTTAAAGAGAGTACCCTTGCTGATAAAAATTTCTTCGCCTTCCGTGAGCGTGTATGTCGATCCATCATCGTAGTTAATAACGGTTTCTGCACTGATTCCGGCTGCAAAGCCGAAAAGTGCTAACCCCGCTAGTAGTTTCTTCATTCATCCTCCACTTCGATGTAACCTTGGTCAATAAAATATTGAACCGCTCCTTCTATGCCTTGTTGTTTTCCAAGATGCCAACTGTGCAAGCCGCATCCGCAAAGGCATAGTATAAAAATTACTAAATCAATAGACAAACCTACTACTCCGATTAAAACTTAGTTTATTGGTTAAACTTTTCACACGGGACTATTGTATCAAAAATCAACATCAAAGTCAAGAAAAATTTTTTGATGTGTGGCAAACAACGTTAAAAATAATACTTGACTTTCAAACTTGCATCGCTTATAATATGCAGTATGAAAAAATATGAGAAGCAACCGTGGACAAGCGATGAGCGACATGTTCTTCGTGATTATTATTACGTGCTCAGCATGGAACAACTGTTAGATGTTCTACCTGGGCGAAGTCCGAATGCGATTCGTAAACAGGTTGCGTACTTAAAAAAGCGAGGCTGGTATTTCAAGAAAGAAGAAATGCAGATAGGCTCAGGCTACCTATAAATGTATGAGAGTTAAAGTAAGAAACAATAACGTAGAACGAGCAATTCGTGTATTTAAAAAGAAATCAAGTGAAATTATATTTGAATATCGAAATCGAGAGTATTATGAAAAACCCTCTATAGCGCGGCACAAAGCAAAGCAAGCTGCAAAGAAGAGGGAACAAAAGAGGCGAAAAGATAATGAGCTCAAACGGGACAAATTTTGAATTAGTAGGCGACTTCATGGAAGCCTTCGGCCAGGATGTTCTTGTAGAACCGACTTGGCCCGACAGGGCGGTAACTGATCTTCGTGTGGAATTGATCGCAGAAGAACTAGAGGAACTCGAAGTTGCTATCGACAATGACGATATGGTAGAAGTTGCGGACGCACTTACCGATCTACTCTACGTTGTGTACGGAGCCGGACATGCATTTGGTTTAGACTTGGATGCTTGCTTCGAAGAAGTACATGAAAGCAACATGAGTAAGATTGGCCCAGAAGGCCCGATATACCGAGAAGATGGAAAGGTACTTAAGAGCGAGAACTTCTTTGCTCCAGACTTGAAGAGTGTCTTAAATCTTTAGAGAAACTACTTGGAAGTTATTTGGCTCTACCTTGTTCTCGAAGGTGGTACAGCAATCTATAACTCTCGAAATCAAGTTGTCTCCGCTAGAGCTTGTGTGTATCGGAATTATCATGATACTGGGGATGACTCTACCTATACTTTCTATACTCATATACTTGCGAAATGTCCTCCATTTGTACGGCATATAAAAAAAGCCCTGTCATAGGGCTTTTTTATGGTTTTGGTACATTACTTCTACTTGGTCTAAGTTCATTGGAATGGGCGTGTCTAGTTCAAAAGATACTACCCAAGGCGATAGTCCGTTGGGAGGTTTGATAGCCCATGCCGCCGCTTCCGCTTTACTCGCACAAGAATATATACTGTCAACTTTTACTAAGCTACCCGCATAGTTTTTAAACATCAGTGCGAACACTCGATCCTTTTTCATGCTTTTTCTCCGAATTTTTTAGGGATTGTGACAATGCAATTGCAGTAGCTTCTGACGATCCATGATACATCAATGCACCATGCTTGTTGAATACTTTGAAGACGTATTGCCCTGGCTTGATTGTCTCTCGAATAATATGCATTACTCGCTCACAATACCGTAGATAGCCAACTTAAACTCAGGGTCTTTACCAAAGTTTGCAGCAGCTTTTACGGCTTCAGCCTTCTTTACTACGGGTGAGTTAGGCTTACGCTTTGCACGATATGCACCATGCGACATTACTTTTTTACCATTAAACTTCTTGACCATGCGATACTTTCGAGTGGTCGTGTGGTCGAAAATCATTGTTTTTGCCATTTTTAATTTCTCCTAATGTAACGTAGTAATACGCTTTGAAGTCGCGCTCATTCAAACTTTGTGCTTCACGAAATGCATCGTAGTAGTCTAGCCAAGTATTGAGCCACATATCCAGTGGCCCCGCTCGGTATCGAACGATATAATACTTAGACATCGAGGTACAACCACCATGTGATGATTACCACTGCTGCAATTAAATAAGCTCCTGCGATTTCCATGTTGATTCTCCATTTTCATATATTATAACAACTCTTCACCGAGAAGTCAAGAAGTTTTTTTCCGAACCCTGGCATTTATTTAAAACTTTTTTACGTTTCCCAGGAAGCTGTGAGCCCAGGTTATTTATGACACCATAGAAAAATAGTACTTGTGTTATGCCAAAATGTGTGATAAAATATATACTAATTGTTAGACGATAAGATCTAATCACTTTTAAACTAATTAGAAGATAGATACTGTGCATAAAGCTATTTGTGCGATTACCTTGGATGCGGGTTACAGGAGCATCCAGTGGGTAAACCCACAAGATTAGCTTGTTGTTGCATTGAATCTATCGACCTCCCCATGCAAACTCACTTCAATCTGAGTTTCAATTTGATCAACCACTAATGATCCCGTTAATCGGATAACTCGTTAACGGCCCACCACAACCCCTCCACTCTTAAGTCAAATTTCGTCTTTTACTCACACGTTCAACTTCGCCCAACCGTCGATACTCCAAACGCTTTTTTCTTACTTTGGGGAAATTTAATGCTAGAAGCTGTGAATTTGGTGAAAGGTTAGTAACCCCGTTGAGACCCCTGATAAGGTTTACCAGAATCCTAGATTGTGTCCGTTATGAACGATTATAAAGAAACAGGTGACCACATGAAGTAGCCACCAGAATGTTCGAATGAGTGCTACGACGTCAGATTCAGTTGACGATTCTGTAACCTTTTCTCCTAGACTTCTTGCCCAGATCCGCCACCACTTTCTCACTCTGATAGTACTCTTTCGATTGTTTTAAGAGTTGCTTTTGGAGCTTTCTCGAGACCAGCCAAATTGTCAATTTCGATTCCAAGCGCATCAGCAATATTGGATACAATTTCGACTTTCGTAACGGGGTTCTCTCCCGTTTTGGTTTTGTAGACCTCGCGTCGATATACACCCTCTCTCGATAATTTGCCAATAACCGATTTAACGCTTTTCGAAAATTCATCTGCTAGCTCCTCTACTGTGTCTCTCGACGGGTTTGTCTTGTACTTTTCGATCATGTACTCAGTTTGATCTTTTGTGTAATTCATTTAGTCCTCTTCGGGTGTAAAAACAATGTGAAAATCCTGATTTGGTTCCCAAACCAACTTAAAACTTCCGTCATCCTGGCAGTCCACTCTTACATTTTTTGAGTACTCCAGGAACTCTACTGGGATATTCTCTGCTCCCATAACATCGCTGAGATCGCATAAAACTTCGTCATATGCTTTTTCTACTTTCTCAGCTTCGGTCTCCATTATTTGCATACTCTGCCAGCCATCCTCAATATGTTTGTAGACGTCACGCAAAGCATTTTGTAGATTACTAAGCCTGTTCATAATCAATGAAGCTTCAGTATCTGCAGGATATTTCTTCCTACTTCGAAAATCAATAATGTCACCCATACTTGGTACCTCCGATAGTCAGCATAGAATTTTCTCCTTAGATTTCAGACTCTTGTATTATCTCAAATTTCAACAAGAAAGTCAAGAAATATTTTTGAACACGCATAAAAAAATCCCCGACAGGATGGGCCTGCCAGGGATTTTGCCTTTCGTCCGCAGTCGAGGGTTTCGACGCCTCATTGCAATTAAAGACCGCTAATAAAAAGGACTTCCTCCTATAGTTATAGTGATACGCACCTACCTCCAATCACGTATCTAGGTTTACACTGCAGATGCAACCCACCTCTGTTTCGTTTTTGTTGAGCCAGAATTCGAAACCGTACCAAAGCGTTAACTGGCCGTGTACCAACGCCCGTACACACGGGGGATCGATACAGCACCTCGATCAGGAGAGCGAGCTTCAGTAGCCGCAAGACTAAGATGGTACTTTTTAACGTGCTTTGCCATCTCACATTAGCACTAGTCCCGCGGACGATGCCTTTTAACCGTGGCCACGGAGGGTCAACGAAGGCGGGACAAATTAGGTGTGGGGCTCCGGATAGGCCGAGTTAACTTTTACCGGGATCTTTACTGTCTTATCGCAAGTGGGTAGCACACTATAGGCGTCCATGACTTCCCCAAAAACTTGGTCTATTTCCAAGATTTGAAAAGATATTATACTTGAAAGAACCACAAAAAGTCAAGAATTATTTTTTCGAATGTCCGATATTTTCTCGAATCTTTTGTGGCCTGTTTCCTTGTCAGTGTACTCAATCACAAGTGCATTAGCATTCATATGCAAAATCGGAGCGGGGTTTCTACTCGCTTCAATCATGTACGACTGTATTCGAAAACATACTGAGTCAGCATTCTCTTTTAATATTGCACCCATTACAATGATACTCCTTCCCGTAAGCTTTGCAGAATCTCGTGAATTTGACCGCTGGTGAGGCTGAGAACACACATAAGGTATGCGTGCAGTCCCTGGCTGTCACCACGCTCGTAGTAATCATAAATTGTTTCGCGCTCAAACTCGCCCAGGCCAAACCATGTTTCATCGTAGCCTGTTTGCTTTGCATGTTTTTTGCGGTCTACCATTGTGACCGCACGATTGAATTTATGTGCGTGTTTTGCGACAAAGTTATTCATGATGTCCTCCTACCCAAAAAGGGGCCGAAGCCCCTGTGATTATGAAAGTGCGGCGAACAGTGCCTCAAGGTCTTGCTTGTTTGCCTTGACCAGAGAAGGCAGTTCAACACCGAGCTTGCTGTTGATCTCAGCAACCAGAGTCTCCTTCTTGACTACAGGAGCACCAGTCTTGGTGACACGAGCCGGAGCTTGGTAGATACCGAGGGTGGACAGCTTGGCGATGATAGAGCGTGGGCTCTTATCGAAACGCTCAGCCAGCGAGTCTACAGTTGAACGAACAGGGTTGGCCTCGTACTCAGACGTAATAGTGGCAACCATTTCTTCAGTGTAGTTTACAACTTTTGCAGATTCAGACATAGAGTTTCTCCCGAAATTTGTTTGTTTCCCAACTTTTGAAAATACATTATAGAGTAATTTGAGCATCTTGTCAACAACTTTTTTAGTTTTGGTAGTAATCTTTTACCATTTGTTTTGCAACTTGGCGAGCTTCTACTTCCCAAGGCGCGTTCCAGTACTCTAAGCTATCAGTGTCCTGAAAATCGCCGGTGTAGTAATTACCCAGCCAGTATACTTTTGTTTGGTTTACATCCTGCAAGTAGCCCAGGGCATACTGCACAACGTGTTGGAGTTCGTGGAACAGAGTTTCTACAATTTCTTGTTCATCTTGTGTGCCATCAATATGCACAATATACTTGGTATCAGCATCAACAGCAGAGCCTGGGGCATATGGTGTTCCCACCAGTCGAATATCAACTTTAACATCGAGTTTGTACAGATTTAGCATCCAAAAAGCATGGTGAAAAGCACGACGTACAAGATGCCGTTTTCGCTTAGTCCATGTATTTTTTGCTTTTGTTATGTACTTTACTTTAGTCGTCAAGTTTTACTTTCTCCCGTAACCATGAGTATAATTCGATTGCGTCATCAGTGTATCCGTTAGGGTACTCCTCCTCTGGAAGCAGACACCGTATCGTGTACATAAAGGCATCCAGTTTAGACATACCATCGTAGCGCATACCTGCGTACAAGCTAAAGGCTTCGAATTGAATATCGTTCATGCATAGTCCTCCGATTTATGGTAACTATTATACTAAAGTTTGGGCAAGTTGTCAACACTTTTTTCCGGATTGGTCGCCAGGCAGACGCTGACGAATTCCGGGGGGCCGCGCACGACCTCACCGTGTCAAGGATTATTTTGTCCAATTGTAGCAAATTTTCTCGAATTATCTTACTATAAGTGCCCGCAATTTGTCAATATGCACAAAAACCCAAAATAATCCTTGACAACCCCGCCTGGGTTATGATATAATACCAGGGTTGGGCACGGGGTCTAAGAGACTAGCGCCACAAATTATTTTGGGCAAAACTGCAAAAAGTACTTGACATCGTCGTCGTACTACTACTATAATCGGCGCGCTTTTTTAAGACCAGGACAACTTAAAACAATTTGGGGCACACCCGCAAAAAAGACTTGACAAATCGCTTTCGAACTGGTACAATGGCGCAGGCACCACCAAAGAAAATCGTCGTCGCACTACTACTGGCGCGGCCGCGCCGACGGCCTGGCGTCAAGCGCGGTGATCGCCTCCCGGCCGGAGCGTGTTCCACGTGGAACATCACGCGGCCTTTTTAGCCGCGTAACGCTCTCGCGCAATCGAGTTTCGCAGGATGCGATCCAGCTCCGGTTGCACGTCGTCAATCGCGATATCAAAACATACCGCTATCAGCCACGCATCATCGTAGTCGATCGGATCACCCAGCTCGCGCTGGTGGTTTTCGTTGATCTCCTCCCCCGCTTCGCGGAAGATTTGACCCTCGCCGTAGCGGTACGCCAAACGCTCTTTTAGTGATGCAATTTTAACCATTTTAAAAACCTCCGTTAAGGTAGTAGTAAAGGGCAGAGCCCCAGATTGCCAAATCTGTCACGACAGAATAGCATAAATAGAGTGCGGCCGCAACCGCACCAAACCTCACGCCAACACCTCAGAGTAAACGCGGGGAAGCGGTACGCCGTGAATACCCTTGGCGCGTTTGTGGGCGACGATACCCTCACCAATCGCAAGATTGGATTTGCGATAGCTGTTAGTGAAACGGGCAAGCGCAGTTTTTTGGTCACAGAAATAAAATTCTGATTTGCCGCCAACGTCTAGCCATCGCTTGTCATACAGCATTGCTTTGTCGTCAGCATTGCGAGCGTGAACAAATTGCTCTGCGGCAAGCACCGTTTCGTTATCGCCCAAACGCATCCGCCATACGCGAGCGTGAAGTTCACCGCGATTGTAGCCGAAAGCGTCCTCCACATCCCGCAAGCACCACATCACGCGCTCATATCCGCCATGCTTGCCAGTTTTGTAGGCGTGGCAAGCGTAGCCATTTTTGAAAACACCAAATTCCAGCAATTCCCAAACGTAGTGCCACGCCATGCCATCGATGGGTGTGATCTCAGGTGCTGGATCTGTGGAACGTAAAATAATCATTAAGCGGCCCTCGCGTTGATTTCCAGTGCATTATAGCATTTTAGACCGTTAGCGGTCAACAGTTCGATGACAGATTGATTGTCATCCAGCATGACAGAGAATTGACAGAATCGCCGCCATGAATACGTTTTTGTTGCGGCATAGTTTCGCAATGCGCGCAATTTCAATTGGGCGTCAGCAGTGCGGTCACCGAGAGTGCGCGACAGCATACCGTGCCATTTTAGACCATGCTCCGCCAGAAAACGGTAATCATGCTCACCCATAACGCGAGCAGTGCAGACCACAATCTCAGCGCCGCGAGCGTGTTGAATACGCCAATGCTTTGCCAGCGGTAGCAATCGGTCACGCGCGATTTTTTCGGGCGTGTTGTTTTCGATCCAGTGAGACAGATCAAGGGAGCCGTCAGCGGTGGTGAGCTGACGGTGTGACGAGTCGATCACGGTGTGATCCAGATCATAGATAAAGCGCATAAGCATACCCCGTTATTCCAGCCAGATTCAATAGTACCAAATTCCAGAGCCTACCGTCAACCGCTTGTATTGTTAATAATACCAATCCAGAGATCGCCATCATCTTGCCTTCATTGGTGTCAATAATGAAGGGAGCGAGGGCCATACAAATGGCCCCAACCCAAGCGCAAGCGCCTATCATCGGATAGACGCCAGCAAGCCAGAGAGAGCGCGAGCGGTGGCTTTTTCCAAGCCATCCAGATCACGCGCATCGGCATCAAGCGCCTTAGCGATAGCGGTGACATATTCCGCCTTGCTAGTGGCGCGAGTGCCTTTGGTGGGGCGCTTGGCCGCCTGATAAGGCAGACCGAGCGAGCCGATCTTGGCGACGATAGAACGCTTGGATTGTCCAAGCTCTGCGGCAAGCTGTCCGGCAATGTCGCCGTTCAGTGTGCCGAATTGCTCTGCGGCTTTTTGCAGGGCCGCAACCTGAGTTTCAGTGTATGGCATAATGCCTCCGGTAGTAAGGGTCGAGCGCCCATCGCCCAACCTTGAAACGAATTCTCTCATATTGAGATCAGAAAGTCCAGAATTATTTTTGTGAAATATTACCAATCCCGCCGGTGTGGTGAAGTCTCGTAAATGCCCCACGCGATAGCGATCAGCGCGGGTGCCGCGAGTCCGATCATGATAAAAATTTGCAGTCCAGTCATGGCAAGCGCCTCCAGTTATTGAGTGCCAAGTCTAACCCATCCTGGGCCATGATGTACAGAAAAATAATTGTAAATAATTCACAAAAAATGCTTGACCGCCAGGGGTGCCTGCTGTATGGGGGGCGGTAATGAGACTCATTCTCATTTAGCGCGGCCGCGCTCCCCTTCACGTACAACTTTGGAAAAATTTCAAAAACTTTAAACGGTGTTTTCATAAAATTGTAATAATCTTGTGATATAATATGTTCAGTGGTAAAAAATCCACAAGGCCAGAAAGGAGAGCATTATGCGTTATTTATTTTTAGCGTTAGTTTTAGCAATGCCGACCGCTGTGATAGCGTCCGACCAGGAATATAATTATAAAATAAAGAAAAATGACTGGGAATATACTTTTCGTCACCGTGAAGGCGGTAAACATATCGAAATAGGAAATAAGATAGGCCCTATTGAAGTTATGTACCGTTATGCAGACCTAGTAAATACTCAGGAAAATCGCATAAAATTTACGGGAGAGTTTTTCTCTTACAAAGACTTAACTGTAGAAGGACGTATGGAATATCGTCATTTCAACAACAAGGAGTCGCACTGGCGATATCGGTTTATTGGCGAGTACACTCCTCATTTATACGGCCCTTTCTATCTTTATGCAAAATGGCAACCCCGCTGGAGCTTTAAAGATTCTGGCACAAAGTTTGATGCTCGCGATCAACTTGGAATCACTTATAAGCATCGTAACTGGAAAGTAACTCCTTTTATCGAGCGCAAATCTACAGAAGGCTATGATAAAAAGATTACAGTGACAGGAATACATTGGGAGGCTAAATTATAGGATATTTTTCAGATTTACAAAAGGGTGCTTAAAAAAATTTCTTGACTTTCATACTCTTCTTCGATATAATATTTCTAGAAAATTTCATAGGAGTACCAAAAAGCACTCTCCGGAGTCAGAGAATCACAATGATAGAAGTAGCTGCGGCTGTGTCCATGGCAACCTCTGCGTATAAAGCAATTAAGACTGCTGTAGAAACTGGCAGAGAAGTAGAGGACATGCACTCCTTTTTTGCGCGCTTCTTTGATGCAAAAGAACAATTGTCTGAAGCTGCAGTAAAGTCACAGAATCCTTCTATGGTAGGCAGTATTTTTGCAGGCAGCAGTGTCGAAGCGCAAGCACTCGAAGTTACATCAGCAAAGTACAAAGTGGCAGCAATTGAAAAACAATTACGCGAATACTTAATCTATAGTGGACAAGCTGACTTTTATGATGACATGATGAAAGAACGCCGAGTGATTCGTCAGCAGAGAATCGCAGCAGCGGAAGCACGAGCACGAAAGCGAGCATTCTGGATTGATGTAGGAGCAGTAGTTTTTGGCTTCGTATCAGTAACTGCAATTTTTATAGGATTTTTAGCAATTATATAATGAAAATATTAATCGCCTGCGAATACTCTGGCAGAGTAAGAGATGCATTTACAAAGAAGGGCCACTATGCTATGTCGTGCGATATTTTGCCGACTGAAAGCGAGGGGCCACATTATCAAGGGGATGTACTTGATGTGCTGAATGATGGATGGGATATGATGATTGCGCATCCACCTTGCACATATTTAGCATCCTCTGGCCTACACTGGAATAAGAAACGTCCAGAGCGAGCACTGAAAACAGAAGCAGCTTTGGAGTTTATTACAACTTTGTGGAAGTCGCCCATCAAGAAGGTAGTTTTGGAAAATCCGGTGGGCTGCATCAACACACGACTCAAGTTTATGCCGAAGCCTCAATATGTCCATCCCTATATGTTTGGAGATGATGCTAGCAAAAAGACAGGGCTATGGATGAGAGGTCTAGGCAAACTTGAACCAACAGAAATGATACCGCCACGAATCGTTGAGACCCCGTCAGGAAGAAAGTATCAAAGATGGGGGAATCAATATGATTGTGGACGAGATAACACACCGAACACACCAGATCGTGCAAAGATACGATCTTTGACATTTCAAGGCCTGGCAGATGCTATGGCGAACCAGTGGGGTTAGTATGATAACTTGGACAGTCGAAGCTTTAGAGTATGATGATACCGATTCAAATTTTCCAAAGCGAGTAACTTTTATACATTTAAAAGCCAAACATTCAGCAGGCCCAGTACATACTCTCTGCTACGAAGTTAACCCTCCTCAAGAAGGAGAGACTTATACTGCGTTCGAAGATATAACAGAAGAGTGGGCAATGAATCTCTGGAGATCTATAGATCTTTTATACGGAGCTACAACAGAAGATTACTTAAACGAGCTTGCAGACTCTACAAAAAGAGGGCAAGAGATTCCCTGGACTTAATAAATGGCAACTGTATATAGTAGCAGTATTATACTTCAATCCATTACTACGTTAGGAGGAAATACGAGTGCATATCCTTCTTCTGGTAACGGACACACAACTGTTACAGTAAACTATGGAGATACGGTAGTTGTTCCACTTCGAAGTGGAAGTACAGGAACGGGTGCCGGTACTTCTAACTATGGAAATACCCCCAATGGAAATACCAGTACTGGAGGTACTTTTGTCAGCCCTTCCACTAGTTTTTCTTCTACTAATCAAACAATTAATGTAACTATTTCCAACATACAATATGATGGTAATATTAGTTTTTGGTGTGGGCCATCAAATGGAGGAAGCAGCGTAGGTTGGAGAGGCCGCGTCGCAGTAGTTGTAAATAAAGATACTTCAATTAGTTTAAATAGTTCAAGTGTCTCAATCAATGATTCAGCCACTTCTTATCAAAATGGATTAACAGGAGGTGGAGCGGGCACAATCTATTACGCAATGAGTGTAGCAAATATTGCAGATGGCACTTTTATAGATTCTTTAAGAACAGGAGGAGATTCTCGTTACATAGCAAGAACATTTACCACTGCTTCAAGTAAATCTTTTTCTACTTCTGGGTCTGGGGCACAAATAACAAATCATCTTCCAACTAGTGGTTCTGTAAGTTCTGCGAGTACGACAGCCTATATATACGGAGCAAATCTACAAGGTAAGGTCAGCGAATATCTGGGGTATAGCTATAGTGTAAATCTTACAGCAGCAGCTCCTACAGTTACAGCAACTAAATCTGTAATTACAAATGGCTTTGGATTAGCTACTACTACAAGCGGCACAACTTCTGGTACCGTAACTTATCAATGGAGTACAGTTACTTTAGGCCCTAATGCCTCAGGTCATTACTCAACAGGCTATACATCTAGCTCCACTTTAGGAGTCGGAGTAGAGTGGGTAGGAACAACATGGCAGGTTCAAGCAAGAGCAACTGTAGATGGAGGTTCTAATTATGTATATAGCAATACCTCCTCTGTAACTTTACCTACTTTCTCAATTACTGGGCCTTCTTCCATTGAAGAAGATACTCAAGGAAATTTTAGTTTTACAATTAACAATGCTATATCCAGTACTCTTTACTGGCAAGTCACCCCAACTTCAGAGTTTGCGACTTCGAATGGCTCCATAGGAGTAGCAGGACAAGTTGGAATTACTCCGACAAGTGATAATACTGTAGAAGGTACTGAAAATGCTCTATTTAGTCTTTATATAAATAATATTTTTAATTCTTTAAATTTAGTAGCTACTCACGCTTTTACAATTACAGACCCGCCTGCGCAAGTCACTGCTCCGGGAGCACCAACTGCCACAGCTAATAATGCTTCTTCGTCAACTGTTCTTGTTACAGTAAATAGAACTACAAGTGCCCCAGGAACAAATGGAACTTTGCAGTATGCTCAATCAACAAGTAATAGTGCCCCCAGCAGTGGTTGGGTTACTCCTAATACTGGTCAAACTTTTGTGAATTTTAATCAGGATAGAGGCAGCACAAGATATTACTGGGCTCGAAGATCAACAACAGCAGTTTCACCTAGTACCGAACTTGCCGTAGGATTTAGAACTGATTTTGACAGCAATGTAAGCATCACTCCAAGTACAAAACGATTAGGAAGTGTAAACTCAAATGCGACTTTTGCAATCACAGCTTCCGACGGAAATAATGCAGAAAGTGTCTACAGACTTGTAACTAGTAATATAAGTACTGGTTGGAGAGCAAGCACTAGCACAGATACTAGCCCGAGAAATATAGATTTAAATTATTCAGAAGGAGATTTGCCACCAAAAGGAACTGCAGCGACATATACTTATCAGTTAAGTGGAAAGAGAACGCCAGCACAGGGAGGACCTTCAAATGATGAATCAAACTGGACAGATATTTCAGGTCAATCAGTCACAGTTCAAAGAGTAGTTGAAAGTATTGCAGCCGCTGATATGACAGAAGGGGAAACCCAAGAGTTAACAACAGTAAACTCTAAACTCTCAGGACTAGGAGGAGATCAAACATATTATTGGAGAATATTTAGCCCTAACTCTTCTTTTAGCACAACTACAGGAAGTATTACGACTAATTCTTCCGGGGCTGTAGGTCAGGGATCAGGAATATCTTTAGCTCCTGCTGATGATAGTACCACAGAGGGAAATGAAACTTGCACTATTAAATTATATCTAAGTGCCACAAATATGAATAGTGACTTAGCTTCTGTAGCTTCCGATACTTTTATTGTGGGGGATCCAGCAAATATAACTCTTAGCCCCTCTGCTATGAATGAAGGAGCAACTCAAGAGCTAACAACCGCAAATAATAAAATATCGGGGCTAGCGAATAGTACAACATACTATTGGAGACTTTATAATGCCTCAGAGTTTGTAACTAGTACAGGAAGTATTACTTCAAGCAGCACCGGTACCATAGCAGCAGGCTCTGGAATATCAATTCAAACAGTCGCTGATAATACAACTGAAGGCAGTGAAACTGGAACTATCAAGTTATATGCAACTGAAGCAAATAGAGATGCAAATACAAATTCTATTGCTTCTGCAGACTTTACTATCAACGATACTTCAACCTCGGCAAGCGGCGGAGGAAGTGGCGGCGCAGGAACTTCTGCCTATGGATTAATAGTAAAATCAAGTAGTGGAAATGCGGTATTGTCCTCTAATCAAAGATCTGCAGGTTTAATTTTTGCAGGAACCACAGGATCTTCAGCTATTGCAACTGGGAGCACTTCTAGTAGCTTATCCGCTCCTGAAGTTACTACAAATAATGCAGCAGAAGTTGTTATACTTTTAAGCCCTAATTTAGGAACCGGGTATAGTGGAGGCAGCATTGGAATAACTAGAGGTACTGGTAGTTTTACTATAACAAATAACTCTTATTCTGCTATTCCTGCAAATACTCCCTATTATGTAGTGAGGTGTTAAAATGGCTTATGGGTTAAAAGCAGAAACAGCAAATGGACAGTTAATTATAGACGGAAGTAGCACTAGATATAAAGGGTTCCAAGTAGTAACTGTAAGAACTCCCGGTTTTATATCAAGCTATACTGCCGGAGATTTAGTTTTTGCACAAAGAAGCTCAAATGGAGTAATAGGAGCAAACTTACCTACAAATACTACGTCCGCAGGTATTACTCATCATTTTGTAGCAAGAGTAGCAAACGGTTCAGGTTTTTCATCCTCCGGAACTTATGGATTGCAAGTAAAGAATCAAAGCGGAGATATAGCTTTTGATAGTAGAAATTCCGCAGGAGGAACTTTTGCAGGATTTTCAATTGAAAGAGTGTATCCACCAAATACTTTAAGTGGAGGGTCGTCCGGCACGGCGGGACCTGCTACGGGGGATGACATGATAACAAATATTGATCCCTCTGACTACTATCTACTTGTACTTGGAAGCATGTATAAAGTTCAGTCTTTAGGAGATATTCAAACTACTTTTAATTGGGGCGGAGCATACTTTGATCATACAAATAATAAAATAAAATATGTGGGATATTTAGATCTTGTTAATAGTGGAACCGAAGGCCCAAGTAGTTCTAAAATTCCTTTTCCCAATGTAAATACAATGATACTCGCAAAGTACATTGCATAGGAGACTTTAATGAATGTACACTACCTTATTACTTATGATTTAACAACAAGAGAAATACTTACTTGTATTCCTGCAGGCCCCGAATATCCTGCGGAAGGTGTTATTGAGGGCACAAACACAGGGCTTCTTCATAAAGTTACAGGAATTGAAGGGCGAATTCAAGACTGGTCTGATAATCATTGGGTAAATGATGACTATACTTTTGTATATAAGGGAGACACCCCAGGCAACTACTGGATTTGGAATACTGATACAAGAGTATACGAATTTAATAAAACTCTTTTTTGGGAACATGTTAGAAGAGAAAGAAACTTAAGACTTGCTATGTCTGATTGGACTCAATTTGATGATGCACCTTTGTCTTCACTACAAAAAGAAAACTGGAAAAGTTACAGAACAGCGTTAAGAGATATACCAAGTGAAAATGACGAAATACAAAGTATGAACGCAATTCCTTGGCCTGCACCACCAGATGGAACTACCATAAAAGTAACTGTTTGGTAAAGTTTTATAATACCAACTAAAAAATATACCTTGACATTATATCCCTTTTAAAGTAGAATACATCTTATGAGTAAAGAAGTAACTACAATTTCTCCGGAGGGGCTGGAAATTGCAAATTCATATTTGCAGTTTGGGAATATTCGGGCAGTTTGCGAACATCTCCAGGTTAGAGAAAACACAGTTGTAGAAGCTTTAAATAAACGAGAAGTAAAAAAGTATATTGATACTGTATATCTTGATGTGGGCTTCCGCAATAAAAACAATATTGCAAGTGCCTTGGACGAGATTATTGCATCCAAACTTGAAGAAGCTCAAGAAAGCGGTGTCTATTCTAGTAAAGACTTAGCGGACCTGCTTCAAATTGCTCACAAAATGAGAATGGATGAAATTAAAGCGCAGGCCGACGCAGAGAAAGCTAATACTACAAATATTCGTACTCAAAACAATGTACAAATAAATGACGGTAGTGTTCCATTTGGCCAAGGCAACTATGGAAAGTTGATGGAAAAGCTACTAAATGGCACCGACGGATAGTATAAATGAAATTGTGAAGAATCAAACATATGCAAATATTGAAAGAATTCACACTCTAGAGTCTCGGATGGCCGCACATGAAGCCCAGTGTGAAGAGCGTTGGAAAACAACTTTCAATAGGCTTGATGATATTGATGGTCATTTAGAAAGAATAGAAAGTAGAGTTATGGCTGCATCTGCAACTGTCATACTGTTTTTACTTGGGCTTATAGCCACGCATCTTTTTAACTAACTATGGCACGTACAGTAATTAATGTAACTCAGACGGCGACTTTAGATGGTAGAGACGTCTCCGTTGATGGTGCAAAACTTGATACAATAGAGAACAATGCTACGGCAGATCAGACTGCTGCAGAAATTCGTGCCCTTGTAGCTTCTGCAACTAACTCAAACGTATTTACAGATGCACAAGTAGCAAAGCTCGCTGGTATTGAAGAAGAGGCAACCGCAGGAGGCGGGGGTGGCGGTGGAACTGCAATTAGTATTTTAAAGTCTCCGCCTTCTACAAGTCATATTATTCCAGCAGGGTTTGTAATCGGACCGAATAATCTAACGTTTAGTGGCACGTATCAAATTCCTACTGGCACTGCAAATGTTTTTCACATTTCAGAAGCAGACACAATAGCAAATTCAGAAGTTCTAAAACAAGAAGCGGTAGACAGAACAGTTTCTACAGATGGTGAAGTTTTTTACGATGAACTATTTATTGGAGATGCAGCAACTTTAACAATCGCAAGTGGTGGCGAAGTTCATGGGGTATTCCCTCCGTTAGAAGCAGGAGAAGTTGCTGGTACAGGAGTTGCCGACGGATTTAGAACACTTGCATCTTTGTATGCACATGGAGTAATATAATGGCAGAAGTATTTAAAGAGTTTGTAAATAAATCAATTACGGCAGCAGATTTAAATTCTGATAATCAAACTATAACATTATTTACAAATGATAGTAATAAACAAGCGATTGTAAGAGGTATCGATATTGCTTCAGGTGCTAAAATTACAAAAGATAAAGCAAAATTATTTATTGGAAATCAACCTGTTTTGGATTCTTTTGAGTCTGCAACTGGCTCTTTGTTGGTAGATTCAGGGCAATCTTTAACACTAAAATTAAATAATACACTAACTAGCCAAACCATCGATATTCTTAACCTATCTCATCAAGGATATACGACAGGCACTGCTAATAGTTATAAATATAAAGAATATACTTATACACTTGCTCCTTCTAGTCAAGATTTTCTTCCTTCCGGAGTCGCCTCCGGATTAGTTGCAGGCAACGACTATTCTAGTGAGCTTACTGGTATTCATGGCGTCCTCGGAAGTTCTTATCATGCAGAAATTTGGAGAAATGATGACGGCAACTACTGGGGTTGGCTTATGGATACGAATTCAACTAGTTATATTATATATAGTGCAAATGGAAGCTCTTGGACAAATGTAGATACAACTAATTACTCTGGCCCCGCTATAAATACTTCAACTAAGAAAATTTACAGAAAAAATACCTCAACTTTAAGATCCTGGGATATGACCGGTACTAGCACAGGCGGAACCGATGAAACTGGAAGTCTTCACAGCACAAATACCTCTTATCAATCAGCAGATGTTATATCCGCAGGAGGGGATGAGTACTATTGGTGGGGTTATTCCGGCCAAGGTCATTTCGACTTTGTCAAAAAAGTGGGACAGTCTGGTAGTACATATACTAATTTAGCTGGGTACGGTTTAAGTCGAACCACAGGGCCTAAAAACGTAGTTGCATATAACTCCGATGAAGAAGTTTTTTATTATTTTGGTTTTACTGATCGTACTTGGGCGAACTCTAGCAGCGGAACCAGTTTTGCAAAAATACCTTTAAATCTTGTAAATAATCTCAGTGGTTCAGGAGGAACTAATGCTCAAACTACTTCGGGAACTGATGATACCAGATGGACTATAATTCATCACGATCAAGGAGCCTCTACTGTTTTAGGAGCGAACCCTTATGCTATAAGTCGAACTAAGGATTTTAAGCACTTAGGCGGTCCTTATGTAAGTTTCCCGCTTTCAGCATCTCAAGTGAGAATAGCAAAATGTGAAAATAATGCTTTAACAACGATAGCAGATGTGACCTTACACTGGCAATCTAGTACTAGTAGCGGTGGTGACATAAATATGTCTTTCTTAACGCAAAGAGGGAGTAGCACTAGCGCAACTTACACTCCTTCTCAACTAGATTTAACAACGCAGTTAAGAATTGTAGGAGTAGAGATATCATGAACCTAACAAAAATACCGTCTACTGACGACGTATCAACCCCCGCTGTTGCCCCATTTATTAAACCTTCTAAGATAGAGCAAGTTACTTGGACTCACACTGCATCTGCCAGCGAATGGGGTTCAACAGTTCCTCCCGGGGTATCTGCAAGCAGTGAGCTAGAGCAAGTCTTATACACTGCACCCTCTACAATTTCATATGCTTTTCCCTATTTTCCTCACAGTAATGCTTATTCAGGTACGAATGATAACCTTGAAAATTATATGATAAATAATACTACTACAAATTATTACTATTTTTTTAAAATTGGTAATAGAATGATTGCAGGGGGTAGTAGTTCTAACTCACAAACAATGTATCTAAATACTAGTACTGCTTCCTACGGAGATAATCCCGGAGGGCAGATTGGAGGAATAGATATGTATGATGTTATGATTTCTTATGATGCGGACTATACAAAACTTCTTAGAAAAAGTCACTGGATTATTCATCCTGGAGAAGACCTTGTTCTTGTTACAGGGCATACTTCAAATAATCGAGGCGTACGATTACATTTTGAAATTCACGAATTTACTTAATAACTTTGCATCCCGCAAGTTAAGATATGGAGAAATAAATGTCTAAAATTATTGTAGATCAAATACAAAAGAACGGCGGGGATGTACTGACGTTGCCAGCTACGGATGCGACGGCAAATAATCAACCTCTTGTAGGTAGTACTACCGGTGTTCTTTCTCATTCACCTCTGTCTCTTCCCGCCGCAGATGGAGCAGCAAATAAACCTGTTACTACGGATGGGTCAGCCCAACTACAGTTCGGTGCTTTTGCTCTTCCAGCATCTGCAGGAACAGATGGTCAAGTTTTAACAAGTACAGGAAGTGCCGCAGCATGGGAAGCGCTTCCAGCTACTGTTGGAGGTATTCCTAATGAAGTTACCACACATGTACGGGATAAGTTTATTGGCTCTATTGTAACCACCACCGGAAGGGCGCATAGTTATAATAGCGGAAGATGGACTAGTGACGGCCCTAATGGTCAGTATCGAAGTCATCAAGCTATTAGCGACTATCCTGACGAAACGTGGAACATGCTTTTAGGAGATGGTTACCCAAATACGGGAAATGATGTTCCTTATGTTAATAATGCTAAAGGAGATAGTTATCGAGACTTTCAGTTTGCGCATGGAAATCGACTTGGGCACAATTATAAAGAGTATTATCATCACTATAATCAAACAAGCTATTCGGGGCTTACGTTTAGAGGGCTTCCAATTAGAAATATTGGAAGCTCAGATGTAACCGCCGTATTTTATCCAAGAGTATCCTCGTATGGGGATGGCTATAGTGGCGCAGCATTTGGGTATTATACTCCTACAAACTCTAGTGGTACCGCATATTCTACTGTAACGGGAGGGTCTTGGACATCCGTAGCTACTTATAATAGCAGTAGCCAAAATTATGACATGGGTGCACAGAACGTAACAGTTCCTGCAGGAAAAACAGTTATAGTAGTTCTTGTAAGTGCTCATCACTATGCGACTACTTATCGTTTCGTAGATACAAACTGGTTTTACAGCCTAGATACTACTTTTACTAATGCTGATATAATTTGTGATGGTCGTATGCTATTCGCAATGCAAACAGCTCGTTCAGCAAGAAACTCATCTGTTAATGCTACAAATGCAATAGCGTATCCTTATGTACTGTGGCAAGATTGCGCTAAATTATATGGAGATCGATAATGTCATTTATAAAATTTGATTCAGACGGATATGCTTTTGTAACCTCAATAAGTGTAGAAGATCCTGAAAATTGGGTAGAAAGCGAATTTTCCCATCTTAATCAGTTCAGAGATTCTGAAGGTAATATTCGTGAACTTACAGCAGATGAAATAACTGCTAGGAATAGAGCGGTGCAATCAATTGCTTTAGCTATACAACAAAGAGACATACGAAATGCTAAGCTAACAGATAGCGACTGGGCAGTAACAAAAGCTTTAGAAGCAGGAGAAGCAGTTCCTTCTGCTTGGGTAACTTATCGAACGGCTCTTCGAAACTTACCCACTCATAGTAATTGGCCTTTTCTTGAAGATTCTGATTGGCCTACAGAGCCAAGCTAAAGGAGACTATAGTGCCTTATCATTCTGGTAAAAAGCGTAAGAAAAAAGGTAAGAAGAAAAAATGATTGACGTACTAATTGGTTGTGTTATAGGATGGGTTGCTCATGTTGCATGGACTAAGTGGGGACATTACTTAGTAGATTTAAATGACAAATGAGCCTGCGCAAAACTTACAAGGGACGAAAGGCTCCTAAAGGCTATCACTTTATGCCTGGCGGCAAGTTGATGAAAGACTCTGCCCATAAGCACAAGAGGAAAAAGAAGCGTGGCCGTAAGAAAAAGAAAAAGTACTAAGCGAAAAGCAGCACCTAAAAGAAAAGCAAAACCTTTAAGTGCTTCTACAAAAGCTACTCTAGCTCGTAAAGCAAAGAATAGTAGATATACTCTTGGCCAGCTATCAAGAGTGTACCGAAGAGGCCAAGGCGCTTTTTTGTCCTCTGGTTCAAGATCAGGAGCATCTATGGCAGCTTGGGCCATGGGTCGAGTAAACTCCTTTATTAAAGGAGGGCACTCCCAAGATAATGATATCAAGAGGAGTACTCGTGGCAAAAAGAAAACGACGAAAAAGCGTACCAAAAGATAAGAAAACTGGTATTCCAAAAAAGTATTTGAGCGGCACTGCAGGAAGTAGACGAGCAGAGCTTGCAAGACTTATTAAGAGAATATCAAAACTTTATAAGGAAGGTAAAACTGTACCTCGATCCCTAATTAAACGACGAGTAGAATTAGGCAAGAAGAAAACAAGTGGCCGCAAAAAGAAAAGGTAAAAAGAGAGATCCTCGTCTAAAGCGTGCAGGAGTATCCGGGTATAATAAACCGAAGCGTACTCCCAGCCACCCAAAAAAGTCACATATAGTTGTGGCAAAAGTAGGCAGTAAAGTTAAGACTATTCGCTTTGGGCAGCAGGGTGCAAAAACCGCAGGAAAACCAAAAGCGGGAGAAAGCGAGCGCATGAAAAAGAAACGCGCCTCTTTCAAGGCCCGGCACCGTAAGAATATAGCTCGTGGAAAAATGAGCGCGGCTTACTGGGCAAATAAGGTGAAGTGGTAATGGCAGAAGAAGAAGTAGTCACAGCCGATAAAGAAGTCGTTCAAAAAATGGACATAAATGGTGACGGCCATTTGTCCAAACAAGAGTACGAAATGGAATTAGAGTTTCGTAGAAAGGAGCTAGAAGATGCCGATGCAATGCGAGATGCCCAAAGGAATATGGCTTGGTTTGCTTTGCTTGGTATGTTGGTATACCCTTTCGCTGTTGTTGGTGCTCAAGTTGCTGGATATGAGCATGCTGCAGATGTCCTTGGAGACATGGCCCCGACCTATTTTGTGGCTGTAGCTGGTTTAGTTGCGGCATTCTTTGGGGCTCAAGCTTGGAGTAAAAAGTGATTACGGATCTTATGGTAACATTTTGGCAGCCTGTGGTTGTTGGAGTGCTTATAATTATTGGGTTTTTAATTAGTAAGTTTGATGGTCAAGGAGAGAATCGTGTAGGCTTTGAGTATATGGAAATGCCTGTAATGAAGCCTATTAAAATTTGTACCGCTGATAAAGGATTCTGGAAAGCAATATGGATGTGGCTCACAGGAGTTCGTCGCTGGCAACTTGCAGAAGATTTTTACTATTTCTTGGACGGTGAAGAGTATATTATTGAAAAAGGTTTTGAGTTTGACGGTGCTTCTGTGCCAAAGTTTCTTGCTATGTGGCTTTCTCCTACCGGAGTTCTGCTCATGGGAGGTTTAGTACATGACTATGGCTATAAGTACGGCGAGCTTACAATTGCTGACAATGGAGAAGCAGTAAAAAGAAATCAAAAAGAAATGGACTCAATTTTTCGAGATATTTGCATCGAACAAAATGGGTTCAAACTATTAAATTACTTAGCCTACTGGTCTTTACGACTCTTTGGCTTCGTTGCTTGGAACAGGCATAGGAAAAATGACTGATAAAAAAATTGAACAAAAACAAGAAGAAGAACTTGTTACTGTTGGTATTTGGTCTAAAATTAAACACTGGTGGCGCACACTTATACGGGAAGAATGGGAACTTACTGTTTTCTTTCCGGGAGAAGTAAAGTTTTTAGAAGATGGATCAAGAATAGAATCTGGAGCCCCTAAAACTTATAGAGCAAAAGAAATAAAAAAGATTACTACAACACATATCGTTTTTGTTGATTTGCTTGGAGTAAAACACGAAATAAAAGTTGTAAATCCTGTAGGCTATGACTTAAGGAAGATATACTAATGTTAGGAATGATAAAAGCTATGCCCCTTATGTTAGTTGTAGCAGGGGGTGCATATGCATACCATACTACAACCGTAAGTAAAGCAGAAGCAACAATAGCAAGATTAGAATCAAATGCAATAATTTTAAAAGAAAATACTGCTAAACTAGAAACAGCTCTTGAAACCGAAACAGCTTCTAGGGAGCGTGCAGAACAAAATCTACAAGTACAATTAGAGGCTGTAGGAAAGCTAACAGAAAAAAATACAGAAATGCAAGCAGAGATGGATGATTATTTATCCATCTTCAAGCGACACGATCTTACTCGATTAGCAAGAGCCAAGCCAGGTCTTGTAGAGCCAAGAATCAATAACGGCACAAAAAAAGTTTTTGAAGCAATAGAAAATGACAGTATAGAGGTGGAAAATGCGGATAGCAACTAGTTTTTTAATAATAGCATTTTTATCTGGTTGTTCTTTTTTGAAAAATGACCCTCTACCAACCCCCGAACCTGTTATAAAAACAGTTACAGAATATAAAACACTGGAAATCTATCAGCCTCAGCTCCCTAAAAGAATAGATTTACAAGATGTAGAATTTTTTGTAGTGACAGAAAAAAATCTCGAAGAGCAGTTTGAAAAAATTTCAAAAATGCAGGATGGTACATTTGTAATTTTTGGAATGACTCCTCAAGACTATGAGAATATGGCATATAATCTTCAAGAGCTGCGTAGATATATTCGGCAACAAAAAGAAATAATTATTTACTATCGAGATGCAACAAAAGTAGAGCAGTAACTTATGGCAGTTGAAGTAAGCAGAAGGGATGTTCCTTCTGAAAAGATTATCGATTTACAATCTGAGACAAGGTTTCTAAAGCTACCAGTAGATCCTTATTTAGAACTACTCGGCATTGAACCTCTACCGTCTCAAAAGGCGATCATTAACGCGATAAATAATGACAAATATCGCTTTGTCTCAGCAGCAATTTCAAGAAGGCAGGGCAAAACATACATCGCGAACATAATTGGGCAATTAGTATCATTAGTACCCAACTCTCATATCTTAATTATGTCTCCGAACTATGCCTTGTCTCAGATTTCTTTCGATTTACAGCGTCAACTTATTAAGCATTTTGACTTAGAGGTAGCAAAAGATAACGCAAAAGATAAAGTAATTGAACTGACTAATGGGTCTACTATACGTATGGGATCTATTAATCAGGTTGATTCTTGCGTGGGTAGAAGTTACGATCTGATTATTTTTGATGAGGCAGCACTTGCTGACGGTAAAGAAGCTTTTAATGTAGCTCTTCGACCGACTCTTGACAAAGACAACTCAAAAGCACTTTTTATATCTACTCCTCGAGGTAAGAACAATTGGTTCGCAGAATTTTTTAACAGAGGGTTCTCAAATGAATTTCCAGAATGGGCATCAATCAGAGCAACTTTCCGTGACAATCCGAGAATGTCTGAAACAGACATTGATGAAGCTCGGAAAAGTATGTCCGAAGCCGAATTTCGACAGGAATATGAAGCTGACTTTAATACTTATGAAGGCCAGATATGGAATTTCAATCACGAAAAGTGTATCGCAGATAACCAAGAACTCGAACTTAAAGGATTTGACATATTCGCAGGCTTAGACGTAGGCTATAGAGACCCTACTGCTTTTTGTGTGATTGCATATAATTGGGACGAAAAAGTTTACTACTTGTTGGATGAATACTTAGATGCAGAACGAACAACAGAACAACATGCTGTCGAAATTCGCAGGCTTATGGAAAAATGGGACATTGACTACATCTATATTGATTCAGCGGCTCAGCAAACTCGATTTGACTTTGCTCAGAACTATGACATTACAACAGTTAATGCTAAAAAGTCTGTACTGGATGGCATTGCTCATGTCGCTGGTATTGTTGATAATGACTTGTTATATGTCGATCAAAAATGTAAGCACTCTTTAATGTCATTAGATCAGTATCAATGGGATCCAAACCCAAATCTAGCAAGAGAAAAGCCAAAACACAATATGGCATCACACATGGCAGATGCACTTCGATATGCATTATATTCGTTTGAAACCTCAGTTACTAGTTTCTAATTTTAACCAACTCAAAAATAGTAGTTGACAATTTAGTTCCCTCGGGATATAATTTCGGTAATAAAAAGTAATAGATTCAAAGATGAAAGAGCTGAAACGAGATCCCGTAAAGTACATTCGGGACAAAGCAAAAGCAAGGTACGAAAAAGGAACCGAGTGCTATATTTGCGGAAAGGAAACAGAGTTAGACTTTCATCATTACTATAGCTTAAGTCCCCTCCTGTACAAGTGGGTCGAAGAAGTAGGATACGATTTACAGGATATAAGAGAGTTTCGCGATGAATTTATTAATGAACATATTGAAGAGCTTTACGATTATACTGTAACTCTCTGTCATACGCACCATTTAAAATTACATTCTATTTATGGGCGGAATCCCACCCTGCACTCAGCCCCAAAGCAGCAGCGCTGGGTAGAGATTCAAAGAGGAAAGCATGGCTTGGTATAACAACATATTCGGCGGAGGGCAGAAAAAAGAAGAAGCCGACTTGGAAAAGTTGAATCCAATTCAACAATACCTGGGCCAAACAAGTGAGTCATCTCGTGAGTTTACTGCAAACTATGAGCAGTTTTACGAGAATTTAGAAATTGTTAATCGAGGTGTAAACCTTATTGTAGATGATGTTGCAGAGATTCCTGCAACAGTGAATCGAGTAGCAACAAATGGTGTTATAAAAGGTCTTCGACGTGCACGTATCGACTCTCTTTTAAATAAGGAACCTAATCTTTTTCAAGATATTAGTTCCTTTAAGCGTAACTTAGTTACTGACTTTCTTCTCGATGGCAACATTTTTATCTATTTTGATGGCGCTCATTTATATCATCTTCCCGCAGATAATGTAACAATTCATGCGGATAGTAAAACGTATATTGAAAAATATACTTATAATGAGGTAGACTATTCCCCTGATGAGATTATACACATAAAAGAGAATTCTTTTTATTCAATCTTTCGAGGAACATCAAGACTTAAGCCTGCGGTAAGAACAATGCAACTTACCACAAATATGAGAAAGTTTCAAGATAACTTTTTCAAAAACGGAGCAGTTCCAGGTCTTGTACTAAAGTCTCCCAATACTTTGTCAGAAAAAATTAAAGAGCGCATGATTCAGTCTTGGACTATGCGTTATCGCCCAGATGCAGGAGGTAGACGACCTCTGATTCTTGATGGGGGTATTGAAGTTGATGAGATTTCAAATGTAAACTTCAGAGAGCTAGATTTTCAAGTAGCTATTGCTGAAAATGAAAAGATTATTTTAAAAGCATTGGGAGTACCCCCAATTATGTTGGACTCTGGTAACAATGCAAATATTCGTCCAAACATGAGAATGTACTATCTTGAAACAGTGCTTCCGATTGTGCGAAAAATAAATGCAGCATATTCTAGATTTTTTGGATTTGAAATCTCAGAAGATGTAACAGATATTCCTGCTTTGCAGCCTGAGTTGCGCGATGCAGCTTCATACTATACTGCTCTTGTAAATGGCGGTATTATTACAATAAATGAAGCAAGAGACTCTCTGGGCTATGAGATGCTTGATGGACAAGATGATATTCGTGTTCCACAAAATATTGCAGGAAGTGCAGTAAACCCAGATGAAGGAGGTCGACCAGAGGAATCTGATGATAACGAGGAATAGAAAACACAAGTTAGTAAGAGAATTAGGACTGTATTTTGCTGAAAAAGGCGGAGTAGTAAAAGCGCCTGAGTATAAGCGTGCACTAGACCGTCCTAAGCATCTTACTATGAAAGAAATTGTAAGAGTAATGGGTTCTTATACCACAGCAGTAACTTGGATAGAAAAGTACGAACCCGAACTGTGGAATACCGTTCACGGTATTAAACCAGCCCCCGAACCTAAGAAGGAGAAAGATCCCTTAGAGAAGTTGGCTAAGAAAACAGGAAAAGAAGATGGAAAAGATATTTAATCTTACTTCTACTTTCAAAGCCTTTGAAGAGGACGATGGCGGCGTCCACATCTGTGGAATGGCCAGTACTCACGATACTGACCGTGCTGGTGATGTAATTGCAGCCGAAGCATGGACAAAAGGTGGTCTTTCAAACTTTGAAAAGAATCCAATTATTTTGTTTAATCATGATTATAATAAGCCTATTGGCAGAGCTACAGGACTAAAAGTTAACGATAATGGTCTTGAGCTTAAAGCAAAAATTTCTAAGTCTGCTCCTGATCATGTAGCAGAACTAGTTAAAGAAGGTATCCTTGGAGCTTTCTCCGTCGGTTTTCGAGTCAAGGATGCTGATTACCTGGAGGAAACTGACGGATTAAAGATAAAGGATGCTGAATTGTTTGAAGTATCAGTTGTATCGGTACCTTGCAATCAAGCAGCAACTTTCTCGCTCTCAAAGTCTTTTGATTCTATGGAAGAATACGAAGATTTTAAGAAAACTTTCAAAAATAGTGTAGATCTAGCCGGTCAGTCTCTGGCTAAGGATGAAAATTCATCGGTAGCTAGTGACACACCGGACGGGGTTACAAAAGCCCAAAAGGAGATGAAAATGTCGGAAGTACAAACTCCCGAAATCGACCTGGATGCTTTTGCTAAGAAAGTAGCAGAGGAAACTGCTGCTAAGATTGCAATGAAGCAGGCCGAAGAAAAAGCAGCTGCTGAAGCTGCTCGTAAGGAAGTAGAAGAGGCCGAAATGGCTAAAGCTGCTCAAGAAGAAGAAGTTCAGTCTGCTATTAAAGTAGGCGTTGAGTCAGGTGCTGAGCGCCTGATGGCTGACATCGAAAAAGAGATGGCAGAAAAAGACGCTAATCACGCTGAAGTTCTTAACAAGTATAAGTCTGATCTTGAAGAGAAGTCAGCTGAGCTCGATGCTATTCGTAATAGCAAGCGTGATTTCTCTGGCCGTAAGGCTCCGGGCGATCTGAAGCCTATCGCTAAAGATCTCCTTTCTGCTCACATTCTCGGCAAAATTACTCGCAAGGGTTGGGACACTGACTTTGGTCGTGACCTGCTTGAGAAGGCAGAAGTTACTTATACGGCTACCACTTCAGCTGGTATCGATGTTATCGTATCAACTCAGTTTGAAGAAGAAGTACGTCAAGCACAGAAAATTGCTCCTCTCTTCCGAGAGATCAATGTAACTTCTGGCGCTACCGTACTGCCGATCGCTCCTGATACTGAGCCTGCAAACTGGGCTGCTACAGGTGCTGATGTTGCTGCTAACAACCTTGAAGAGGCTGGCGCAAGTGACAATAACTATAACGTCAATCAGGTAATCCTGCAAGCGCATCGACTGATTTCTAGTACGTTCATCACGAACGACACGGACGAGCAAATCGTTCTTTCAGTACTGCCTATGATTACTTCAGCTCTGGCTCGTGCACACGCTATCGCTATCGATAAGGCCATCCTTGTTGGTAACTCTGGCGGCTATGCCACTGGTCTCGTAGGTGCTTCTGGTACTGACGACACTAATGGTTTTGCTACTGCATCTGCTCAGACTGCTCTGGATGCTTCTACTACGGCAGAAGTTACTCCTGCAAACCTTCTCGCAATGCGTAAGGAAATGGGTAAGTATGGCCTTGAGGCCTCTCAGGTTGCGTACATCGTACCAACTGATGCTTACTATGAGCTGATTGACGCTTCTGGCTTCACCGACGTTACTGAAGTCGGCTCTGATCTGGCTACTAAGTTGACCGGTATGGTTGGTACGGTCTTTGGCTCGCCTGTGATCGCTACTGATCAGCTGGCCTACAACTTGGGTGCCACAGGCGCAGCAACTACGACTGCAGCCTTGGCTGTTTACATGCCAAACTACGTAATTCCACGTCTCCGTGGCGTAAGCGTAGAAACTGACTACATTGTCAAAGAGCAGCGCACCGTACTGGTTGCCACTCAGTCTCTTGGCTTTAACGAGTTGGTTGCTAACAACGGCGGTAACAAGCCTTCTATTCGCTGGGCTTACCAGTAAGATAGAAACTAAATTAGGAGAAATACTTCTTCTAGTTGGCCTGGGGCGGTACGCCGCCCCAAGTTTTTACGAGTTAATTTATGGCGGATTTAGTTACATTAAATGATTACAAGGCGGCAGAGGGCATCAGTAGTCCTAAAGATGATAGCCGTCTAAACTTTATCATTCCCTCTGTGAGTCAACTCGTAAAAACTTATTGTGCAAATAGTTTTGTAGATTTCTACTCAACTAATAAAACCGACACAATTTCTGTAAACTGGGAAACACATATTGTACAGTTAACAGAAAGTCCTATTGTTAGTATTGTCTCTGTAGAAGAGCGAGATAATTATAGTCAAAGTTATAGTACTCTAACTACAACAGATCATGAGTATTATCTTGATGAAGCTACAGATTGTCTATATCGAACAACAGGACAAAGTTATAAAAACTGGGCTCGTGGCCCAGCATCAGTTCGTGTAGTGTATAAAGCAGGATATGCGTCTCTACCTTCTGATTTACAACTTGCAGTTTTTGATTTAATTACATACTACTTGAAAGATGAGCACAAAGAGCGACGCTCTATTGCAGGCGCTAGTATTCAGAATCAGGCAAGTTCAAGTCAGCGTAATAATGTGGCATTTCCAGATCACATAAAACGTGTACTTGATTTGTATAAGAACTTTTAATGAGTAAATCAGCATTTAGAAAGCAAGTTGCTGCAAAGTTGATTGAAAACTATAATCGTCAAAGTGAAAAAACAGTTGGAGAAGCCGCTCGTATTTTACTTCAATCTGCTGAGGTAAGACAATGCTTAGTTATAAAAAATAGAGAAACAAAAGCAATACAAACCGGGTATGAAGCAGCAATTGGCAGACCTTTAACTAAGGAAGAAGGCACAAAGTACAGAGCAGCCTTTAAAAGGTATATTAGAGGACAGCATAAACCTTTTCCAAAGGATAAAAATCCTCAAACTCGATTTTTTATGCAAATTGTAAAAAAGCAAGGATTAACTTTTGGGAAAAATATCTTTTATGTAGCAAAATCATTTGAAACCATACGAGACAATATAAATGATTTTAATGAAGAGTACGCAGAAAAAATAACCCAAAGTAGTTATAGTAGAAAAGAGTTTGGTCAAACTGTAAATTTAGATCATGGAGCCGATGGTACTGCTTCTGGTCTTGTAGGCTCAGTAGTAGGCTCGTTTGAGATAGCAGCAGAAGAAGGAGGACTTCCAAAAGGTTTTCGAAAAACTTTTGCAAGTAACTTAACAGCAGTTTTAGATCGTTCTTTAAATGATCTTACAAAAGGACAAAAAGGAAAAATGCACGGCATCATTATGAAGTTAGTTATTGATGCAGAGCAAATTATTTCAAAAGGTGGAGATTTAAGAGCTGGACTATCAATGCTTTTAACGCCTGTACTTAAAGAAATAAATATAAAAAGAGGCTCAACAGAAGAGAAACAAATTCAAGAAGCTTTTCTAAAAGCCTTTGAAATTACTTTTAGAAATATAGAGTATGAAAACTTAGAAGGCTCTAGCACTCTTTTTGAAAAGATTGAAAAAACAATTGTTCATGATCATTTAGTAAAAAATCTTAAAAAGAAAAAGAATGTAAAAGTACAGTTAGGTTCAAAAAAAGTAGAAACAAAAACTAGAACAAAAGTTACAGAAAAAGGAAAAAGAGGTAAAGGGTACTCAGCTAAAAAAATTTCTAGAGGAGGAGCACTAGCTGCTCGACCAAAAGCACGCTCAACCTCTAACAAGCAATCAGATACACAACGAAGTATGTTTTCTATGATGGCACTAATAAATCAAAAGTTGCCACAAACTGTTCGAAAAAATATGAGAAATCCTAGACTAGAGAATAGAACAGGAACATTTGCAAACAGTGTAAGATTAACAGAGGTTTTAACAACTCCTCAAGGATTTCCAAGTTTTGGTTATACTTATCAGAAAAATCCATACCAAGTGTATGAGCCAGGAAAAGGAAGAAGTCCTTGGGCAAACTCAGATAGAGATCCTCGCGTATTGATTGATTCTTCTATTCGAGAAATAGCAGCAGAACTAGCATTAGGCAGATTTTATACTAGGAGAGTATAGTGGCAGAAAAACCGGCACACAGACAGTATACAAGCCGTAGGTCTGCTATAACAAAAGGACTTGCAGATAAACTTGCTCTTATAGATGGAAGAGGGATTTTTCATACAGCAGTTGCTGAAGTTAGTCCTCGATTAAAGTTTTGGGATGAAGTAGAAGAGTTTCCTGCAATCCATTTAAATGCAGGCTCAGAAAGTAGAGAATACCAAGGCGGAGCATATAAAGACCGCTTTTTAAATGTAACTATTCGATGTTATGTAAATCAAGAGGACTCTACTGATGCTCTTGATGAGCTTTTAGAAGATGTAGAGACAGTTATTGAAGAAAATAGTAGACTGCGCTACTATGATCGTATGGGACTAGAGCAGTTTACTCAACAAATCACAGTTCTCAGTATAGATACTGATGAAGGTGTGTTAGATCCTCTGGGAGTAGGCGAAATACTTGTAGAGGTTCGATACTAGAAAATGCTGGCACGAACAAACGTTCACGTCCATGCCTTTTCAAGACATAGGAGATAATCTATGGCAGATAAACTTTATTTTAGCCGCGACTCGAAACTGTATGTCGAGCTTACAGGGATCAACGGTTCTTTCCAAGGACTGTGGGAAATTCCTGTATTGGACGGCTTCAGCTTTTCTCAAGCTACAAACCAGACTGAAATCGGTTTGCAAGAAATGGAAAGTACGGCAGGTACTAGTAGACGAGGTCGTCGTCTTTTTACTGACTCTCTGTCTCCTGCAGAGTGGTCTTTCAGCACTTATATGAGACCTACTAATCATGGTTCCAATAAAATGCATCTTGTTGACCAAGTTCTTTGGGCAGCAATGGCAGGTGCCGATAACTTTGGAGGAACAGGAGTTACAGCAACAGGGCCTACAGGAACCGGAAACTATACTCGCAGCACAAATCCAGTAACTGGAGTAGGCGGAATAAGTGGTGTAGTTCATGATGAAGAGGGTGCAACTCTTCCCTCTGACAGTACTGCAGTAGGAGGCCTTTTAGACTTTAAAAATTCAAATCGTGCAACTCTACCAAAAATTACTCTGTATTTTGTATTTGAGACAGATACTAGCAATCCAATGGTATATAAGCTTTCAAATGCAATTGTAAATGAGTGTTCTATTGATTTTGATATTGATGGAATTGCTACTGCCAATTGGTCAGGTTTCGCAAAAGAAGTAACAGATTTACAATCCGCAGGTAAGGTAAACGTAGGAACTTCGGCTCCTTCAGTATCTCAAGATCTTGTATTCCTTGATAGTGGTAATGACTATAGATTATCTGTTCCGATTGATGCAGATAATGGTGGAGGTTTAAGCCCTGTTCATGATGCTTTCCGAACAGCAATTACAACTGGTGTAACTTCTACAAATAACTTTATTCGTAATCGTTTGACTCAACTTGAAGTTCGCGGTCAAAATCCTGATGTAATGGAAGGTAAGCGAGTTGGTATCGATAGTGAAAGTAGTGGTACTTTTACTTGTGATGCAGCTCACGGATTAAAAGCAGGTGATGTAGTTCGAATAAGTGGTCTTACTGGAACAAATGCAGGTAACTTTAATGATAAAAATGTATTTGTACTATCCACAGGCTTAACTACCACCGCATTTAAAGTTTCTTTAACTGATGGAGGAAGTGCAATTTCAGGTACAGTGACAACTTCAGGTACGCCTGTAGTTGATACAGGTATCTATAGCTTTACTCTGACAGGTGGAAATATTACTATCGGAAATAATGTAACTTATCTTGTGCCAGAAGAAATTGGTACTATTAACAAACCAATCGAAGGTGTGACTGGAGCACGTGCAATTGGTGGAAGCTTTACTTGCTATCTTGTATTTGATAATGCTACTGGAGTAAGCGGCCATACTGGAGCTTCAGCAGACTTCTTTGCGGATCTTGTAGATCCAACTAAAGGTCTCACAAAAGTTGTTAACGATTTTGATGTTACCTTCAAGGTTGGTGGTACTGTAGCAGGCGAACCACGTGTTAACTTTAACTTCCCGAAAGTACATATTGATGTACCTACTCACAGCATTGAAGATGTTATCTCACTGGAGACAAACTTTGGTGCATATACTGAAGATTTTGATACTGCTGACGAGTTTCAAATCGAGGTATTTGGAGTTAGCGCATAATAATAGCAACATTCTTACTAAAACCCGCTTCGGCGGGTTTTTTCTTTCCAGGTTATAAAAATAATTCTTGACATATCAGCTCACCTTCGTTATAATATGTGTTATAAATGCCCAATAACTTTTTAAGGAACACAACATGACCGATAAAACCCCTGTTTCTCTCGCGAGTCTTATGACTCCAAGTAAGACAGTTGCAATTGATTTTCCCGGATGTGCAGGAATGAGCGTAGATTTATGCTATCTTGCACGCGAAGAGCTACTCAAGCTACGAAAAAAGTGTGTTAGCACAAAGTTTGATAGAAAAACGCGACAACCTGAAGAACAGTTAGACGAAGAAAAGTTTTTAGTAGAGTATTGTAAAGCAGTAATTAAAGGATGGAAAGGACTTAAATATCGATACCTGGAAGAGCTTCTTTTGGTGGATATTTCAGAACTTGATCCAGACGATGAACTTCCCTATACTCAAGAAAATGCCGAACTTCTCATGAAAAATGCTTCTGACTTTGATAGTTGGTTAACTGAGACAGTAGGTGACCTTGAAAATTTTACGAGCAACAAGTAGCAGAAGTAGAAAAGCTACTTGAACGATATGTAACAGAGCGCCATCAATTAGATGTTGAAAAATATCTACTGATGTGCGAACAGCTAGGGCAAGTACCTGATCCCGCCAAAATGCCGCTCGAACCTTCTGTCTTTCCAGAAGAAGTTCAAGTGGCATTTTTTATATTTAGTCTACTATCTGATAGATGGGAGGGTATGTCAGGAACATATTTAGGAAAAAACTGGTCAGAGTTTGATACGATAGTAAAAGCTTATGACTATCCCATAGAATCAAAAGTCATTTTATATTTTGCAAAAGTGTATGAACGATATGTGATAGAGTATAGAATGAAAGAAGCAGAGAAGAAACAGAAAGCAGAAGAGCGAAAAGCAAAATCTGCAGGGGGTGGTAAAAATTACACCCATAATGTGCGGCGCTAATGGCAAAAAATACAGTTTTTATTGATGTAGTTGTTGATGATAAAGGCACTACAAAAAGACTTGCGGTAGATGCTGACAAGCTTGGTGCATCTTTAGAACAAACTAGTACTTCTGCCCGTACCGCTGACCGTAATTTAAAAGGTGCTGCACGAACTTCTGCAAACTCAACTAAAAACTTTTCTAAGATGGCACAAGGCATCACAGGAGGTCTTGTTCCTGCCTATGCAACTCTTGCTGCTCAAGTATTTGCTATTACTGCCGCTTTTGATTTCTTTAGACGAGCTGCAGATGTAAGAAACTTAGAAGAACAACAAAAATCTTTTGCAGAGCGAACAGGTACAGCCCTTGGAGCAATGACTTCTAGACTTAGAGAAGCTTCAGGAGGTATGCTAGGATTTAAAGAAGCAGCACAAGCAACTGCAATTGGTGTTGCAAAAGGGTTTTCTGCCACTCAGATGGAACAGTTAGCAGAGGGCGCAAGAAAAGCTTCAACAGCTTTAGGAAGAGACTTTGAAGACGCTTTCGATCGTTTAGTTCGTGGTGTATCAAAAGCAGAACCAGAACTTTTGGATGAATTAGGAATTACACTTCGTCTTGAAAATGCTACGAACAGGTACTCTGCCGCTCTGGGTAAAAATGTAAAAGCTCTTACCGAAACAGAAAGAAGTCAGGCCGTATTACTAGAAGTACAGCGACAAATAGATCAACAATTCGGAAATGTAGATCCAGATCAAAATGCTTTTATAGAACTGTCTAAAACTTTTTCTGATCTTACAAGAGATATAACAAAAGGTGTTCTTCCCGCCTTTGAGTTTGTTGCAGATATATTAAATAAAAATGCTAAAGCTGCTGCTTTATTTTTTGGACTATTAATATTATCTATTGTTAAAACTATTCCAGGCATGAGTTCTTTGACAGGGTTCATGAAAAGCTTTTTTGTATCTTTAAATCCTTTGGCGGGAGCAGTCAATGGGTTTAAAAATATGGGAGACGCTGTAGCAGAATTTGGAAGAGATAGTAAAAAAGCAATTACAGATGCTATAGATGATTATAAAGCATTTCAAGATAGTGTAGATAGAAGTGTAATTAGTGTAGAAGAGCTACAAAGAAAAGCGAGTAAAAAAGCAAAAGGTGTCGCAGGGCAAATGGTAGCGGACGGCACTCGCAGTAAAACTGTGCAAAAGGTCGCTGAAGGCACTGCTAATAAAAGAGATATTACTATTCTCAAGAAAGCTCTAAAAAGAGCCGAGAAAGAATATCAAAAACATGGTGAAATTGTAAGTGGTATTTTTGAAGGAGAAGATATAAAAAGACTTCGCCACTTAGCATCTGCCTTGGATGATATGGAAAGAGAGCATTTAAAGTTTAGCCAAAGAGTAAAAAATATTTCTAAAAAAACCGGATTAGCTATTAGAGCAGGAATTACTCCCGCTGTAATTAGTCTTAAAGCTGCATTTAAAGGAGTTGCAGCAACTGCAAAATTTGCAGGTAAAGCTATAAATGCCGCAATGAAAGCAACAGTTATTCTCGGAATTATCTCTAGCATAGTACAAGCTTTTGAAAGTCTTTTTAATGCTCCTGCAACGCTTGCCAGGGGAGTTATTAAAATGATTAGCACCATGGCAAAAGGTATTCAATTTTTTGCAAATCTAGTTGTAGACTTAATAAATGGTTTGGTTGATAAACTCCCAGATAGACTTAAAAAAATGTTAGGTCTTGAAGAAGGGGAAGTTATGATTCAACCTTTAACCTTTGCTGATAACTTTGATGAAAAGTTTACCACTCTCATAAATGAAACCTTTCCTGGAGTAATGGATAAATTGCAGGCTTTTGAAGACGAACAATCAAGAATAAATAGAAGGCAAGAGTCGTTAGATGATCTTATAAATCAGTATGGAGAGTTAGCAGATGCAATTAATTTAAGTGCAGAAGCTGCAGCGGGTCAGAGTGCTTTTAATAAGTCTGGTCAAGAACGATCAACTGCACGAATAAGAGGAGCGGCTACTTTAGGTCTTGGTAGCGCAATGAGAAAAGCGGACGCTTTATTTGCTCTTGATCCTGATGCTGGCCAACAAGCAATAAATAATTTTAGAGAGCAAATTCAAAAAGCAGGATTACAAGATATAAATCAAGATTTATTTAATGCTGCAATGGCAGGGGACACTGCTGCAGTTGAACAAATAGAATTATTTGCTTCTACTTATCTTGGAACAATAACTGAATTAAAATCAAAAACAGCAGACTTACCAGGACTTTTCACAGGAGATGCAAAAGCAATAGAAAGGGGCTTAATAGAAATAGAACGTGCGGCATCTAAAGCAGATGAGCTTGCAGAAAATCTTGGTGAGAGTTCGGAAGCCGGACAGATATTAGGAGACGTACTTGGCGGAAGATTATCAGCTATTAGAGAAGAATTTACAGCAATACGACAAACAGCAGATCAATTGGCTTTACAATCACTCGAACTTCAGGGGGACAAACTAGAAGCAGAAGCACTGAGTGGCAGATTTAGAGAGGAAAGACTAAAAGATATCGCAGTTTTAGAAGCACAAAATGCCCTGTTACAGTTACAAAATGAGTTAAAAGCAATAAATAATGCTCTAGATATAACAGGAGAAGGTGAGTTAAGAGGGCCTGAACGCGAGGCTAAAGAAGCCGAAAAAGCAAGAGTAGAAGAGCAGATAAATAATCAAAATACTCTAGTTGATAATGCAAAAAGAAATGCAAATGATTTTGAATCTGCAGGACTAAGAATTGGAAATACTCTTCAAAGCAGCTTTCAATCAGCCTTTCAAGGTTTAGTTGAAGGTACAATGACAGCAAAGCAAGCTTTTGCAAGTATGGCAAAAAGCATACTAAGTATGATCGCTAAAATTATTACTGAATTGCTTGTTGCAAAACTTCTTACAGCAGCTCTTGGAGGCACAGGGTTTGGAAACTTTTTGGGTATAGCTTCGCCTAGTCGTTATGGAGGAGTTCAAGAAGGTAGATTTGGTAGAGTAATGAATGGGTACAGTGTTGGAGGCGTTGCAAAAGGCCCCGATGGAGGATACCCTGCCATTCTTCATGGTACAGAAGCAGTTGTACCTCTTCCAAATAATCGTTCAATACCTGTAGACTTGCAAGGCAGAACAGGAGATGAAAATAATGTAGTTGTAAATGTTACAATTGCTAATGATGGATCAGCTCAACAAGACACTCAAGCTAGTACAAGACGAGGTGCAGATATGGGTAAACTTGTAGCTGCTGCAGTACAAGAAGAATTACTAAATCAAAAAAGATCTGGCGGTATTTTGAATCCAATGGGAGTAGCATAAATGTCAACTTTTAGTTTTACAATTCCCGCAGCAGATGTAGATGCTATAAAAAATACAAGCGGGGCTTCCGCTATAGAAATAACTGTTGATAGAGGATTTTCTCGTTCAGTCTCTCAAGATGTCTTAGTTGCAAAATTTGGAGATGGGTACGAGCAGCGAGTGGTTTCGGGGTTAAATCCAAAAAAGGAAACTATTTCAGTAGCATTTAATAATAGAAGTGCAGCAGATATTGCTTTAATTTCAGCATATTTAGATCGACAAGCAGGTCTCAAGTTTAATATGACAGTTACTGATACTTTTGGAACAGGGTCAGACGCAGGAAAGTTAGTTACAAGTACTATAAAAGTTACTTGCTCAGAATATTCCATTTCATATCCTCAACCAGATATACATTCTTTAACAGCAACATTTGATAGAGTTTATGAGCCGTGACAAATAATACCGTAGATAATGTACAAAAAGAAGAAAAATTTACTCAAAATCCTGATGGTGCAAAGCAGGGAGACCCTTTATTAGAATTTTTTGACATTACACTTACAGGGTATGGAGATGATAGCACTGTAGGAGTTTTTCATTTATTTAATGGTTTAGAAGATACAGATCCAGTTGATTCAATACAGTTTAATGGAAAAGACTATTTAGGAATACCTATTTCTATAACTGGAATAGAGGCTACCAGCAGTGGGACACAGCCCAGGCCTACTTTAAGTGTTGCAAATATACCAGTTCTATCTAGAAATAGGGACGCTCAAGAAGCCGTTTTAGACGATATTCGGGATGGCACTATAACTAACTTAGATCTTCCTTTTAATACAAATCAAGATTTAATTGGTTCAAAAGTTGTTTATAGACAAGCATATTTATCTCAATGCAATCAATCAGGAACTCCTGAAGAGTTTCCTAGAGCAACATTTTTTATAGATAGAGTAGCTTCTGAAAGTCAGCTTATTGTTAATTTTGAGCTAGCTTCTCCTCTCGATATGGAAGGTGCAAAAATACCAAATAGATATGTTATAGGACAATACTGTCCTTGGCAATATCAAGGTAGGGATCTTCTTTTGGGAGGTGGATGCACTTGGAGATACAAAGAATCAGAGCAGCATAGTTTTTTTCGAAGGGATGATACAAAAATTACAGGCACTATAAATGCTTGGAGTAATAGTACTAATTATACTGTTGGAAACATTGTAAAAACAACTCATGGTACCACACAACAAGTACAGATATGGGAAGCTTTATTTGATAATACAAATAAAGACCCAGATACTCAAAGAAGATACTGGAAACGTATAGATTTATGCGGAAAAACTTTAAACTCTTGCAAGATTCGTTTTCAAGGAAAAACTATTGATATTTCTTCTATAACTAAAGGTACAGCTACTTTTATAGAGTGTAGCACTGCTCATGGTCTTGCGATGAATGATATTGTAAAAATTAATCTGCCTCTTGGAACAGACCTTGCAACTCTTTTAAATGGCACTCATAGAGTAACTACAGATGGAGGCACAGATTTTACTGTTGCCGTTAATAGTTTATCGGCTAATGCAAATTTTACTACTGGATATATTTCACAAATAGATACAAATGTACCTTTACCTTTTGGAGGCTTCCCCGGGTCGAAGAAATTTAAGTGATTAAAGAAATACAAGAACATTTTGAAAAAGAGTATCCCAGAGAGGGTTGTGGTGTAATAGGAATTGTACAAGGAAAAAAGAAGTGGTTTCCTTGCACAAATATAGCAGAACAAGACGAAGATTTTATTTTTTCCTCGTCAGAGTATTTATCAATAAAAAAACAAGCAGATATTTTTGCAATTGTACATAGCCATCCTGATGCTTCTAATGAGCCTTCTCAGCATGATATAGATTGTTGCAATGTTTTAGGAATACCCTATTATATTTTTAGTTATCCAAATATGGAATTAAATATTATAGAGCCGGAAACAAAAGCACATCCTTTAATAGGAAGATCTTATAAATTTGGAGTAGAAGATTGTTTTGAAGCATTAAGAGACTGGCTTGCAAAAGAAAATATTATTATTCCTCCTAGAGAGCCGTTTGAAGATAATTGGTGGAAAAAAGAAAATATAGATTATTTTACAGAAGAAAATATAAAAAATTGGAACCATAAAAAAGTTGATTCCCCTCAAAAAAATGATGTTCTTATTTTTAAAATTAAAGGTAAAGTAGCCAACCACTGTGGAGTATATTTAGGCAATGATATATTTTTTCATCATGCAGAAAATAGGCTTTCTTGCAGAGAAAATTTATACCCTTTTTGGGCAGAGCATTTAGTAGGAATTTATAGATATGATGCGTAAGGTATATTTAGAAGGAGAACTTGCAGACAAATTCGGCAATGAGTTTGATATGAATGTTTCTTCTTTCCAAGAAGCAGTACAGTGCTTTGAGTTAAATTTTCAAGAATTTCGTGATTATATGATTAGCTGCCATGAAAGAGGAATAGGTTTTATATGCTCTGTAGAAGGGGAGCCTTTAGATGACGAAGAAAAGTTATTATTACAATATCCAGAAGGCTCTTTTACTATTCAAGCTGTTCCCGCCGGATCTAAAAGCGGTATTGGAAAAATTATTGCTGCTATAATTATAATTGCAGTTGCTTGGAAGTTAGGATGGTTAGGTGCTCTTAAAGGTGCTATGGCTGGAGGCACTTGGGGGTATAAAGCATATCTTGGTGCAACTGCTTTAATGGTAGGTGTTAATTTAGGTATGGCAGGATTTTCACAAATAATGGCCCCAGATCCTTCTGTAGATGGTGATGGACAACAGGATGAAAGTTATCTTTTTCAAGGCGCAAGTCAGAACTTAATAGAAGGAGACCCTGTTCCTGTTCTATATGGCAAATTGCGAGTTCCTGGAAGACCTATTTCTTTTGAAATAAAAGGAGAAAATGCTGCATTTGTAGACTATTCACAGCCAGGATTTGACTATACAACTCCTGAAGGCGGGGATTATCAGCCAGATACAGGGCCCGATAAAGACTATGACAGACAAAGAGACTATGATGGCGATCAAGCGCTGGAGACTTAATTAAATGGCAGGATCTACAAAAAATTATATAGGTGTTATTGACATGATCTGCGAAGGTCCAATTCATGGACTCGTAGAAGGTAAAGCTTCTGTATATGTTAATGATATTCCTTTTGAAGACGCCAGACTAGTTGGTACATTTAATGAGACTGTTAACGGTACTTTTGGAGCGCCTACAGTATATTATGCTGCAAATAGCACAACTGGAAATGTTTTAAATACTACATTAACCGATAAGGATGTAGGAAAATTTATTGCTATAGAAGGAAAAAGAGTTAACGGAGCGACTTTAACAATAAGTTCTGTAGGATGGCCCGCTAACTTTACTTGGATAAGTATAGCAGGAACAGGCCTAGACTCAAGTTTTACCACAACAGATACTGGTTCTAACTTAAAATACTTAATGCTTGAAAATGAATCAGGTGTAACATATTATTGTGACGGCAATCATCTTAGTGGTAATCAAGTAACACTAGCTATTGATTTTCCTAGAGTAAGTAGTCAGTTAAAAAATGGTAGCACTTGGAGTGTTACAATTATTACTGCCGTAAAAATTGCTGCTGTAGCAGCAGATGGTGCCTCTTTTACAGCAGAGAGTAATATTTCAACAACTGAAGTTACTCAAGCAAATGCCGTTCCCTTTCATATCAAAGATCAAAGAACCATAGATGCAGATGTAGCTATCCTAAATGACCCTGTTGGTAAAGTAGACGGCGCTACAGTACAATTTAGACGAGGAACTTTAGATCAAGCTCCTATGCAGCCTGTTAATTCTCTTTCTGGAGGAATTACTATAACAGGACAAGGTAATGCAGAGCCCTTAGTACAGCCTAGTAGTGCAAACTTGCCTGCAGGTATGACTCTATTTGATATCAACGGCTATCCCGAAGGGCAGAGCTATACTCAAAATTCTGGAGATGTTTTAGTAATTCCAAGTAGTGGAGGAACAGGCCCTAATTTTGGATTAACTGCAGCTCAAAGACAACAAATAGACGAAATTGGAATAAGAATTAATTATAACTCTTTAGTAACGTATAACAATGAAGGGGGTGATAAAGAGTCTGCTAGTGCACACTATGTTTTTCAAATTGCTATAAAATCCGGAGTATCCTCAAGTTTTAGTGATTATAAAACTTTATTTAGTCAAACAGGCGGTAAAGTTGTTCATACCGCAAGAACAACAGCCCCTATATCTTTTGATCATACTATTGGTCTTAGTAGATTTAAGCCTTTTACTGATTTTAAAATTCGAATAGTTCGTCTTACTCGTCCTGAAGGTTTGCCTGTTTGGGTAAACGGAACCAATGGAGGAAAAACAGATAAAGATAAATACTCGTTACAAGCAAACTCAGCTATTTCTGGAGCTAATTTAAGTGCTACAATTAAAGATAGATTAACATACCCCTTTACAGCGCATGCCGCTGTCAGTTTTTCTTCAAAAACATATAGTAGCTTACCTAGCAGAAGTTATTTGCTACAAGGTTTAAAAGTACGTATTCCAAGTTCTTACACTCCCCGTGAATATACTGAGGATGGTGTGGCAAAATATGAAGCTTTTTGGGACGGTAGTTTTAAAAAAGATGATGACGGAGACTTTCTTTTATATTATACTGATAATCCTGCATGGGTTTTCTATGATATTATTACAAGCAATAGGTATGGAGCAGGCAAATGGATAGATAAAGATTTTATAAATAAATTTGCTTTGTACCGTATTGCAAAATATTGTGATGAGCTAGTTTCCGATGGAAAGGGAGGAACTGAGCCTAGATTCAGAGCTAATCTATTTCTGACAAAAGCTACCGATGTATATAAAGTTATTAAAGATATGGCTACTATCTTTATCGGTATGGTATACTGGTTAGAGGGTAAAGTTACTCCAGTTCCTGATGTTCCTTCTGAGCCTATTTATACATTTTCTAAAGCAAATGTTATTGACGGAGCATTTAACTATGAAACAACCGGTCGAAAGACAAAATCCAATCAAGTTGTAGTAACTTGGAATGACCCCGAAGCTAATTATGAGCCTGTACCGTTAGTTATTGAAGATAGCGAGGCAATAGTTAAAAGTAAAAGAATTATTTCTGAGAGTGCGGTTGCAATGGGAGCGACATCCCAAGGGCAAGCTTTACGATATGGTCGTTGGAAGCTTTGGACCGCACAAAATCAAGGAGAAGTTGTAAGTTTTGATACAGGCCTTCAAGGTGCTTTTATTCGTCCAGGCGATGTTATTAATATTCAAGATCGAGATAGATTTGGTGTTGATTATAGCGGAGTTATAAAATCGGTTAATGCAGGTAGTAGTCCCAGCATAACTTTTGATAGGTCGTTATCAAATGTTACAAATGCTAATACTTTTGAGCTGAGTACTCTTGTAACTAGGTTTGCAGCTTTCTATACAGGTTTAGATCCTATACGAATTAACGATGCTGGATTAAAAGTTTCTAGTGGAGGAACTCTCTTTAATAGAGGAGATAGAATTACTCAACCTTTTTGGTATCCTGATGCAACTCCTGATGGTGGATCTACTTTTGATTTAGATGAGATTGCCAGCCTCACTGTTAGTGGTGATGATATTTATGATTTATCTGCCGAAGAAGCAGAAAAACGGGTATCAAATGCTTTTATTATGTTTGCAGAAACTGGTGGCCCTCTAGGAATAGAAGGACGAAATAATTTAGGGAGTGGATATAATGCAGAACCATTACAATTAGACTGGAAAGAGTACACTTATGTTGTTACTAAAACTATAACTTTAAACTCTGATAGAAATATTGGAACAGCTAGTTCAGCATATGAAACCGCAGAGCTTCCTCAAGCTGGAACTGTTTTTGCTCTTACAGCTACAGATTCTGACTCTGTAGAAATTGCGGGATCGAAAAAACAGTTTAGAGTCCTTGCTGTATCACAGAGTGATGAAAAGAATACTTATAGTATTAGTGCTGTTGAGTATAATTTAGCTAAGTATGAAGCTGTAGACAAAGACTATGCTTTAGGAGTTACGCCTGACAATGTGTTTCCTACTTTTGAAGATCCGGACGAAATTGTTCCTGCTCCGGAAGTTTTATTTGTTACTTTAGATAGTGATTCTTCAAAACCTGGAGAAGAACTAATACTAACATGGAAAAAACCCCAAGAACTTTTTCTTAACTTATTAAATACTGTTCAAAATAGAGATTACTCATTTATAGATAGATATGAAGTATTTCATAATATTCCTGAGTTAGATTCTCCTATTTCAACTCGCCAGACTTCTATACGTTTTGACAGATTACAAGACGGCTTCTACACATTTAGAGTTCGAGCTGTATCTCGTAAACAAAATTATTCAGAATTTGTATCCACGCAATTTGAAGTTACAGATCAATATGGTACGCATGTTCCAAGAATTGTGGGGGGCTTACCAAAAGGTATAGTTTCAAACTCTCAATTTGAGTATTCTTTTGATTCAGGATCTACTACGCCTGAAGCGATACGATTTTTAACTGAAGGTGCCGCAGGATTTTCTGTAGGCAACTCTTTGGATGCAGATTCTGATGTTTCTACTTTTTTGGGCACTGTAAATGTTGGGGGTCTTGGACTAGAAGCACATAGAGAGACTTCGGGAACTCCTTCTTGGTATTGGCTAATGTATGATGGAGGAACTCATCTGGGTTTCTGGGACCAAGATAGTTTAGAAACTCTTCCGTACTATAGAAAGATTCCTTCGGGTGGTTGGAAAGGTAGCGAGCAGTTTAGAGCGGTAAACTCAGGTCTTGGATTTTCTTCTCTCGGAACTACAAATTTTACTCTTGCTGCTAATTCTACACGTTTAAAGAGAACTACTGCACACGGTCTCACAGTTCGAGATATTGTTCTTTTTGACAATCCAAATAAATTAAAAGCAACTTTTATATCTTCCATCACTCCTGACACAGATGATATTAGTGTAGTAACATCTGAGGCGCACAATTTATCAAATGGAGATAAAATAATATTTGAACAAGTTGGAGGAGCAACATCTTTAAACAATCAAACGTACTTAGCAAATGTTTTTAGTACAACTAGATTTGAATTAGTTAATGTCGATGATGGTCTGCCGACGCCTCCAAGTGCTATTACAGGATCCTTTACTAGTGGCGGTTGGATTCGCCCAGTCGGGCTACAAGCTGCCAGAGTAATGGGAGTAATAGACGATAATGAAGTTATACTTGATCGTAACTTTGGAACTGCATTTAATGGCACTCTTTATAAAGCAGAGTATAAAGTGGACTATAAAGATGATGCTGTGTTTGGTAGAGTTCGTTGGTCAGATAATAGTGCAGGGGCTAATGTTTTTAAAGTAGATAAGTTTATTACTCTCGATCCTTCTATATCTATAGGAAGAAGTGGAATAATTGAAACAAGTATTGATGCAATTCAATATGAAAAAGGAACCGATGGAACCACCGTCACTCAAACAACAACTTTTAGCGATATTCGAGCAACTGTTACTGCGATAGGATTTTCAAAGCCAGAGTTTCTAGTAACTACACTTACTGCACCAACTACAACAGGCGGCAGTGATGGCTTCAATGCACAGAATTTATTAGGAAACGATTTTGTAGGTGCAGACGAAGACGGCGATGGATTTACAAAAGAATTTATAATACACGATTCGAGTGCTCTTGGAAAGGGAAATGGCTCTCTTTTAGAAATTGCTGTCCAGATTCGAGAAGCAAATAATGTTGGTATTAACACTACTGTAACATCGTCAATTGTACGAATTGTGGACGGTGCAGAAGGCGTAGACGGTAAAACAGTACGTTTAAATGCAGAAGATTACAGCATTCTTTATGATTCTAGCGGTTCTAATCCTTCGCACTCAGGAACTGTAACAGTTAATGGACAAGCCAATAAAGGAATTAGCATTACAGCAACAGCAAGAAACTTTACAGATGCACTGTTTAGATTCAAAGAGGCAGGGGGAAGTTTTGGCAGTTATGTTGATGGAACAACTCCATCAGGTACAAGCCCACAAACAGCCTCTATAACTTTTGCTGTTCCTAATACTATACCTACTTTTGGAAGTCGTGTATTTGAAGTAGAAGTTGCAGAGAAACCGCCAAACTATAATAGCAGTAGTCAAGAAGGAACAGATTCCGATGGAAACGCTGTACTTCCAACAGTTCAAGCAAATGATAGTATTTCACTAATATTTGTGGCAGAGGGTGCAGGCGGTATTAATATTGTAAACTCAAACGCTGCTCATGCTTATGCTACTGAAGCAAACGGAAATCCAATAACTACAAATGATACAATTCCAAACTCTGATACTTCATTAGAACTTTTAATTGGAGGAATAGTTGGCACCTATGTAGGATATGGCTCAGATGGAAATGATTTAAATACTTTTACAGCAGGAGGATTTACAGGAACTCTTCCTTCAGGATCGTGGTACATTGCAAGTGCAGTATCAAGCGAAGCTTGTTTTAGTCCGGGCAAAATTATAGGAGTTACAGATAATGTTGTAAGTATTGCACCTGCAGACATAAATACAAGCCATAGTTCTTATCCCGGTGACAATAATGAAACAATTACTTGGACAATAAAAGTTGGAACAAAAGATGGTGAAGTAGATATAAAAACAATTCAAAGTTTGAGTAAGTCATTAAAAGGCCAAGCTGGGCCGTCAATGTCTCTAACAAACGATAATGTTAGTGTTCCCTTAGACAATAATAATGTCGCTGACTTTAGTAATACTCAAACTGAAGTTCAAGTATTTGATGGACCTACAGAACTTCAATATACTAACGGAACTCCTACAAATGGTCAATTTAATATATCAATTTCAAACGGAACGGGAGTTACGGGTAGTACTTCTGCCCCTGCTCCGACTTCGGGAGATAAATTTGCAAGTGTAGCAGATATTACTGGGTTAAGTGGAAGCACAGGAATAAGAACCATATCCGTTTCAGGAAAGGATGTAGCAGGCAATGCTCTTCCTAGCCTATCAAAAGCTCAAACATTTACAAAAGTAACTGCCGGAACAATAGGAACTAGAGGAAAGAAAAGTTTTACTGGATATCTTTACTTTCAATCTTCTTCTAGTAGTCCTCCTAGCCCTCCTTCTAATACAAATGTTACCGCAAACTTCAATACAAATACGCTTTCTGGAGGAGTAATTGGTACAGGAAGTAGTAACTGGAATCAAGCAGCTCCTACATTTGTAGCTGGAAACTCAAATAAATATTGGTATGTTCTTTTTTCTGCAAGTGAAGACGGAAACTATGATTCTGATACAGATACCTTTGATTCTGTAGATATAGATTTTGGCACTGTAGTATATCAGGGAATCGGATTCCAAGGCTTAGTTACATTTAGTGGCACAAATGGCACCACAATATCAGTTGAAGATGCAAATGGAGTCACACAAGTACTAGATATTACTCAAATTGATGGTAGTAAAATTACTACAGGATCAATTAAATCGCAAAACTATAGTGCGGATAGTAATTCTAACTTTGCTAGTGCAGGCTCTCTTTATAATTTAGTTACTGGATCAATCGAAACACCCCATTTTTTCTCCAATTCTAGTAGCGCAGAATTTAAAGGAAGCGTTACATTAGCATCAAGCGCTAATCTTACAATAGGGGGGAGTCAGCTAGCACAAGTTGCTTTGACGGGTGTATATAGTCATCTTAGTGGTACTCCTACACTCTCTACAGTTGCTACAAGTGGTTCATATGCGGATTTATCTAATGCACCGACTCTTTCTACCGTTGCTACAAGTGGTTCATATAGTGATCTAGCGAATCTGCCCAGTTTATTTTCGGGAGTATATGCTGATCTAAGTGGTAAGCCTGATTTATTCTCTGGAAACTATGCGGATTTGAATGGCAAGCCAAATATTCCTACTGATATTGACCATTTAAATGATGCTAATGAATTACTATTTTCGGGAAACTATACTGATCTAACAAATAAACCATCAATCCCTACCGCACTAAGTGCCCTAAATAATGATATTGGAGCAATAACAGGTGTAGCAACAAACTCCAACACATATGCAAGTGTAGTTGAAGGAGCTTTGCAGCTTAATCCAGGAAATATTGTAGGTGCTAGTACTGCGATCACAGCTATTAACTCAGGATCTACAACCTATGCTTCGATCGCAAGTAATAAGCTTACTATAGTACCTTCTGCGATTGTTTTGGCAACTTCCGCAGTTACGAGTGTTGTTGATGCAGCTTCTAACTCAGGATTTGTTAGCCTTAGTAGTAATACACTAACTTTAGACTCTCGTAATATTAGTATTTCGAGTCTGTCGGGCGCAGGAAATTTAGCCACAAAAAATGTGGCTGAATTAGACTTTGTTGCTAGTAATACAACTATATCGGCAGGAAGAATTGCTCTCACAACTTCAGGATTGATAGTAGCGGATGACAACTCTACAACTACAAGTGGAACAAATAGAATTGTTTTAGATACTACAGGAGGAAACAATGCAATATATGTTTATGATAGTAGTTCTACCAGTCCCAGAGTAATACTTGGAAAATTATCATAACCACCAAAAAAATAACACTTGACATAAAATGTCCCCTTTGTTATAATTTCATCATAGGAGAACTTTAATGAGCGCAGCTACTTACAACTTATTCATTGACCAAGGGTCCGACTTTGCCGTTGACTTAGTAATTAAAGAATCAGGAACTGCTAAAAATCTGGCTAATTACTCAGGTCGCGGACAACTGCGCTCGTCTCATACGTCAACTACGATCGCAGGTTATTTTAAGGTTACAGTAACAAGTCCTAATGGGGGAGCACTAAAAGTTGAACTTCCAAATAGCGACTGGACGGACTCTGGAGGCACAACACGAAACGGCTCAAAAGATATACCAGCAGGACAGTATGTTTATGATGTAGAAATTTTTACAAATGCGGATGCTGTTGTAAAAAGAATTATACAAGGAACTGCAACCATTAATCCTGAGGTAACTCGATAATGTCCACAGCTTCCACAGTAATTGAAGTAACTGAGAGTGTTTCAGAAATTACTGCAACAGGGGATCAAATATCTATTGATCTTACTGATGATGTTACTACAATTGAAGCATATAATTTAGCAGTTCCTACTGCAGTTCCTGGAGTGATTTCAGCTTCAAGTGTGACTGTAGATGGATATAATACAATCCCTTCAGGATTTTTAGACAATGCTCTAAAAGTTCTTGCAGACCAAAGTTTTCGTGGCACCGATGCACCGAGCGGTGATAGAGTTGAGCAAGGAGATATTTGGTACGAAACAGATACAGAAACTTTATACATCTATAGAGAAGTCTCCCCTGCCACGTTTGAGTGGCAACCTGTTGCATTAGGAGCAGATGACTCAGATACTTTAGATGGAGGGCTTTACTAAGCCACAGGAACTTAGATTATGGCATCTACACAAACCATAAAAATTAAACGCTCCACAGGCTCCTCGGCCCCGTCTACTTTGGCTTCGGGCGAACTTGCCTATACAAAAGGTACCGATACTTTTTACATTGGAGATCCGGGGGCAGCAAATACCCCAATCGCTGTAGGCGGTGCAATTAAAAATAATGCAGGAAGCCCCGTTCTCGCTACAGGAATTACAAAAGCAGAAATTCAATCATTACTTGATTTGGAGCCAGGTACAGATGTTCTTGCACATGATGCAAACTTAGCTGCTTTTGTAAGTGCTTTTACATTACCAACTTCTGATGGCTCAAATACGCAAGTACTACAAACAAATGGTAGCGGTACTTTATCTTTTGGCAGTGTTTCTTCTTCTGACGAAGATGTAAATGTTGCAAATCTTCGTACAAGACTTGGGCAGATTAGTGATAATACTACAATTGGTGATGCAACTGATGTTACTATTACAATGGCTGGGGGTCTTACTGTAACCGGAAATCTTACTGTAAACGGTGTTACAACTACTGTAAACTCTACTACCACAACTGTAGATGACCCAGTATTTACTCTTGGTGGGGATTCAGCTCCCAGCTCTGATGATAATAAAGATCGAGGTATTGAGTTCCGATACCATACGGGATCAGGCGCAAAAGTAGGCTTCTTCGGTTTTGATGATAGCACCGGTAAATTTACCTTCATTCCGGATGCAACAAACTCTTCCGAGGTGTTCAGTGGTACTACTGGCGTTCTAGATGCAAAAGCAGCAGGCTTAGATGCTGCAAGTGTTACAGAAGCAACCGCTGCTGTTAGTACTGATTACTTGTTTTTCTTTGATGGAGGTGCTTCAGGTTCTTCTGCAAAAGAATCAATTGTAGACTTTATCAATAATGTTGCGGGTACAAATGTTACTGCTTCAAATGGACAGTTGACTGTTGCTACAGCAACGTCTTCAACTTTAGGTGTTGCATCTTTTGATTCTACACAATTTGATGTATCCACAGGTGCAGTTACTTTGAATACTGTTGATGGTGGTACTTACTAAGGAGTAGGCTGTGGCCACTAATCAAGTAATAAAATTAAAAAGAGGTACAAGCACCCCTACAACTAGTAATATTACTAGCGGTGAAGTTGCTGTAGATACTTCTGCGCGTAAACTTTATATAAATGATTCTGGTACAATTAAAGAAATTGGTGCAAGTGAAGCCTCTTTAATTACTTCTGGATCAGTTGCGCTACAAGAGTTTGAGTATACTGCGACTTCGAATCAAACAACTTTTTCTGGAGCCGATACAGGGTCTCAAACATTAGCATATACTGCTAATTCAATCATGGTATTTGTAAACGGTGTTTTGCAAGATGACACCGTAGATTATACTGCTACAAATGGAACTTCCGTTGTATTTACAAACGGGCTAGCAACAAATGATGAAGTTCGAATTATGAGCTTTAGTGTTGTTGCAACTGGACACAACCCAACAAAACTAGATTCTATTACAACAGTAAATGGACAAGCTACTTATGCTCTTACTTCCGGAGGCTCAGCGCATACTCCTTCCGCCCAAAATGCCCTTACAGTTTCTATAAATGGAGTAACTCAGGAGCCTGGTAACTCTTTTACTGTTTCTGGCTCAAATATTACTTTCTCTCCGGCTCTTGCAACGGGTGACGTAGTTAACTACATTGTAGATATGGGTACACGAATTCCTGTAGCTGATGTAGTAACTGCCGCGGATGCGAGCGCAGACGCCACAGCATTAGCAATCGCTTTAGGATAAAATTATGGCAAATACTTTTAAAAATGCTTTTGCAGCAAATATAAGCAATTCTTCTTTTGTAGACTTGTATACTGTTCCCTCTAGTACAACAACAATAGTTCTTGGACTGACTCTTTGTAACAAAACAGCGAGTGCTGTAACTGCAACAGTTCAGTTTCAAGATACTTCAGCTTCAAATGCAGACTTTCAGGTAATTGATACAGTTAGTATACCTGCCAGGACTTCTTTAGAACTACTTAGCGGACAAAAGTATGTTCTTGAGACAACAGATGTGCTAAGGGTGAAAGCAGGAACCGGATCAGCGCTTGATGCGACTCTTGGTATTATGGAGATTACATAATGGCTTTTATCGGAATACAGCCCGCCACAGCAGCAGCATCGTTAGATATAATTACAGATACTACTCCTCAACTTGGCGGTAATCTTGATGTAAATGGGCAAGATATCGTAAGTGTATCAAATGGAAATATTACAATTACTCCAAATGGTAGCGGTCTTGTACGGCTTGATGGTAATGTAGACATTCAATCTGGAGAAATTGCACTTAAAAACTCAGGATCTGTCTCAAATATTAAGTTTTATTGTGAAACAGGTAATGCACACTATACTCAAATACAATCAGCGGCACACAGCACTTATAGTGGTAATGTAACTCTTACACTTCCAACCACTACTGGAACTCTTGTGGGTTCTGATTCAAATGGTGTTGTAACTTTTGATAAAGGCACCGTTGGTAAATCTACAGCGATTACTTCAAGCTCGAATGCTGCAACTTTAAATTTACAACTTGGGGATAATTTTACACATACTTTATCAGAGAATGTAACCTATACATTTAGTAACCCAGGTGCATCTGGTAAACCTACTATCTTTAGTTTAAAAGTTACTCAAGACAGCACTGCACGAACAATTACGTGGCCTTCAAGTGTAGATTGGGCTGCTGCAACTGCTCCAACTTTGACAGCTACAAGCGGTGGTGTGGACGTATTTGTATTTATAACTTATGATGGTGGTACAACCTACTATGGCTTTACTGCTGGGCAGGCAATGGGATGAGCAAATCATTACTACTTAATGCAGCAGCTGGTGCTGCTGGTGGTGACCCTGTATACGTTGATGATCTGTTTTCTACGTTTTTGTACACAGGTAATGGGACAAATCCACATACCATAACAAATGGAATTGATCTTGCTGGCAAAGGGGGTCTTATATGGACTAAAGCAAGAGATAGCGCGTCACTTGATAATATTTTAGTTGATACTGAAAGGGCAACAGGGTGGCTTGTAAGTAATGGAACCCAAAGCGCTTCAGGAACAAGCACAGCCTATTTGTCTTTTAATTCAGATGGGTATGACATTGACAATGCTTTTAATAACTGGAACGGAAGCAGCATTGGTGACTACGTTTCTTGGACATTCCGCAAGCAAAGGGGGTTTTTTGATGTTGTAACGTATACGGGCAATGGAACCGCTGGTCGTGCTATAAGTCATAACCTAGGCTCTGTTCCGGGAATGATGATTGTAAAAAGAACATCTGCTAATGAAAAATGGATGGTATATCACAGGTCAGCAGATGGTTCTGCTCCGGAAGATAAATATTTAGTACTAAACACTACCGCCGCCGTTGCCGACAACGACAACATTTGGAATGACACAGCCCCTACAAGCACTCAGTTTACTGTTGGCGCTGATGATGCGGTAAATAAAAACAGTGACACATATGTAGCCTACCTATTCGCCCACGATGCCCAAGACTTTGGCGAAGATTCTGACGAAGCCATTATTAAGTGCGGGAGCTTTACAACAGACGGCGCAGGCAAGGCCGACGTTGACTTGGGGTTTGAGCCGCAGTGGATGATGGTTAAGTACACCCAAGGCACTCAGGATTGGTTTATCTACGACAACATTAGGCAGTGGAGTACCCAAGGAGCCAAGTACCTTAGCCCAAATACCTCCGGATCGGAAAATTCCGGCCTAGTAACGTGGCCCATAAACTCTTCTGGATTCAAGATCGATCCCGGCATTGCCTCTAACAGGGAGTACATCTATGTAGCCATCCGAAGACCCCATAAGCCCGCATCAGAGTTTGCGGCTACTGATTTGTTTGATCCTCAAAAATATACAGGTGACGGCTCGACCCGTATTTTTACGGGGCTTTCTACGACTCCTGATATGACTATCAACATTTCACTCGATGTCAGTGGAGATTCCAACGCACTTAACGACAGGTTAAGAGGAAGCGGGCAAGAGTTATATACAGATGGCACCGGTGCAGAATATAACGCTGGGTCAGCAGGAATGCAGTTCGACCACTCCAAAGGCATAGAGATTCAAAGCTATCGCTACACAAATACAAATGATTATATAAATTACCATTTTAAAAGAGCGCCGGGGTTTTTTGATGTTGTAACGTATACAGGAACGGGAACAGGCAATCATCAAGTAACTCATAAGTTAGGCGTAGTTCCGGAAATGATGTGGATTAAATGCAAAAGTGCATCGGCAAACTGGCAAGTATATCATTCTACTCCCGGAGCAACAAAATATTCTCCGTCTTTTAGAACTGATCCTTTTTATGAAAGTTCTGCTAGATGGCAAAACACTGCTCCAACATCTTCTGTTTTTACTGTTGGAAGTGATTCAGATGTGAATGGCTCAGGGCAAACTTTTATCGCTTATTTATTTGCATCAGTGGATGGTATTTCCAAAGTTGGTAGTTATTCTGGAAGTGGAAGCGCAGCCATTAATGTTAATTGCGGGTTTTCTTCTGGAGCACGTTTTGTATTAATAAAACGAAGTGATACAGAAATAAGTGGGGGAACTGGAAGTAACTGGTATTTATGGGATTCTGAACGCGGAATTGTAGCTGGTGATGATCCCTATTTACTGCTTAATACAAATGCCGCACAAGTTACAAATACAGACTACATAGACCCACTATCAAGCGGGTTTACAGTTACAACAAATGCTCCCAATGGACTTAATGCCAGTGGTGGCACTTACATATTTTACGCAATCGCATAGGAGATAAAAAATGAGCGAATATAGAGTACGAGCAAGCGGAGAGCTCAAATCCGAAACAGATCTCCGACTTGAAAATAGAAATGTTTCTTTTCCAAAAGTATGGAATACAAATGTATTTGAAGCTTTAGGAATTGATCCTGTGCTTGCTACACCCGCTCCGACCCCGAGCGGTGAATTTAAGACAGTATCTAGAAATGGAGCAGTACAAGATTCCAACGGAAACTGGGTACAGGCTTGGGTTGAGCGTGAAATGTTTACAGAGTACACAGATGAAGAAGGAAATGTACAAACTGTATCTGCACAAAAAACAGCGTATACAACTAGAAGAACCGACGAAAAAGCAGTTGTAGAGCGCGCTACACGAGACAACCTACTAAAAGAAACAGACCATTTTGCACTCTCAGACGTAACAATGACAGATGCAATGAGAACATACAGACAAGCACTTCGAGACGTGCCCCAGCAGTCAGAGTTTCCAAACACTATAACCTGGCCTACAAAACCGGAGTAATAAATGTCAAAGTCAAAAGGTCGGCGACTATCGGAATGGCTACGAAATCTTGATAGCAATTCGCTTGCAGGAACTAATACTCTTGCGGATGACTCTGTAGGGAGTGACCAGCTTGCTCATGATCTTGCACTTCAAGGAAATCCTACTGCTGCAACTCAATCGAGTGGCAATAACTCAACTCGACTTGCAACTACTGCATTCGTAACAGATGCTACAAGCGGTTTGGCTACAGATAGTAATCTTGCAAATAAAGCACCCATCGATAGTCCTACATTTACTGGTACACCTGCGGCACCGACTGCAAGCAGTGGTACAAATACAACTCAACTTGCAACTACTGCATTTGTTGCAACAGCAGTAGCGGGTGCAACAATTGATGGAATTAGCAGTAGTGCAGATGCAGTAGCTATTACGATTGATTCTAGTGAAAACGTAGGCATTGGTACTACAAGCCCTGCTAATAAGTTTGTGGTGGCAGAAGGAACTAACCAGCATGGTATTGAGTTAGCCCCCGGAACTCTTAGCTACATTCAAGCCTATGACAGAGCAACATCTGATTATGGTAATTTAGCTATTGATGCTGAAACGATTAGATTTGGCACCAACAATGGCTCAGAGCGTATGCGTATTGATAGCTCTGGTCAGGTTATTATTTTAGGCAACGGCGGCAGTATTACTAACTCTCTGGATTTGTCTTATAACGGAAGTAGTGGGATAGCCAACATACAAGCAGACTCAAATGGTGGCAACACATCGCTAACTTTTGGAACGTCTGCCTCTGGAGCAGTATCTACGAGAATGACCATTGATAGCGATGGTAATGCGGCGATTGGTGCGACTCCAGTTGCGGGTTCTCGGTTGCGGCTTGGTGGGGGACAGCTATTATTAAATAATGGGGTAGAAATTAGATCGTTTGACACGGGCGGTAATCAAAAAACCATTGCCAGAGTTAATACTTCAAATGAACTGGAGTATGGATGGTCAGGTTCTGGCCCAGTTAAATTTATGGGTGGTGGTTCATATACGGAGAGAATGAGAATTCATACCAACGGTAACGTAGGTATTGCAGTTAACGCACCCACTGCAACTCTTGACGTAGACGGCACTTTAAAGCTGGACGGTAATTATCCTACTGGTAGCTACAACGTAGCATTGGGTAACACTGCTTTTGATGCCGTAACTTCTGGAGATTACAACACAGCAGTTGGACATGAGGCGCTAACTGCTAACACATCGGGTTCTAACAATACTGCTGTGGGTTCTAATTCGCTTAGAACAGTTACTACAGGCACAAACAATACGGGCTTTGGGCAAGCATCTTTATATGAGCTTACAACTGGTTCTTATAATATTGCTGTGGGCAGAGGGACAGTACAAAACGCTACTACAGCGTCATACAACACAGGAGTTGGGCATGAGGCGTTAAACGACGTTACAACAGGCAATGGCAACGTCGCCGTAGGAGCTAATGCTGGCACAAAACTGGTCACTGATAGCTATGTTACTGCCATAGGCCATAATGCGCTTGCTACCAACACAGGACACAGCGGCTCGCTGAACGTTGCGGTTGGCGGAAATTCTCAGCAGTATGCCACAAGCTACTACAACACTTCAGTAGGTTATCGCGCACTTGAGGATGCAACATCTCATTCCAACACGGCGGTGGGCAGGCAGGCTTTAGCGGAGTCTACCAGTGGTACAGAAAACGCGGCGCTAGGTAATATGACGATGCCGACTTCTACATCTGCCGCATACAGCACTGCTGTAGGGAGTCAGGCATTATATAGCGCAACTACAGGCTCATACAACACGGCAGTTGGGCGTAGTGCCGCGATCAGTCTAACAACTGGAACCAACAACGTAAGCATAGGCAATAACGCGCACAATAGTTTAACGACAGGACACCACACTACCGCTATAGGAGTAAATGCTGGCTATAACGGCACAGACGCATCTTATAACGTATTTATAGGCAACTATGCTGGCAGGCTAACGACAACCAGTAGCAATGTAAGTATGGGTTACGCAACCCTTTACAACAATACAACTGGTGTTTTGCTTACCGTTGTTGGGCAAAGCGCGATGTATTACAACACCACTGGGATTCATAATACTGCTTTTGGATCTTCGGCACTACAAACGAATACTACTGGAAGCTATAACACAGCCGTTGGCCTTAACGCGTTGCTCGCAAACACAACAGCAAACTATGGCGTAGCCGTTGGTTATCAAACGCTAGACGCTAACACTACTGGAGCTAGAAACTGCGCCGTTGGCTATGGGGCAATGACGACTAATACAACCGGAAGCTATAGCACGGCTTTCGGATCGTATGCTCTTAACAGTCAAACCACGCCAAACTTTAACACAGCAGTAGGCTATCAGGCTGGGTATACAACTAGCACGGGCTTTGATAATACCTATCTTGGAACCTACTCAGGCTACACAAATTCAGCAGGAGCCAGAAACGTATACATAGGTTATGTTGCTGGGTACTACGCTACGAGTAGCAATAACGTAATTATTGGCTACAACGCTGGAGATACTTTAACCACAGGCCAATCGACCACTATCGTTGGTTATAGCGCAGATGTTTCTGGAGCAACGGTAAGTAACGAGCAAATTTTTGGCTACGGATTAACAGGTAAAGGCACTAATACTGGCTTTTACGGCGGCTTTAGCGCGGTATACAACCAAGCTAACAGTAGCTCATGGTCAACAACTTCTGACCGCCGAATTAAAAAGAACATCGAAGATAATTCCGTTGGCCTTGATAAAATCAACCAAATTCGTGTGCGTAATTTTGAATACCGCACAGAAGACGAAATTGATGAGCTTCCAGCGCACTGCCGCATTGAGAAAGAAGGTGTGCAAGTTGGCGTTATCGCTCAAGAGATCATGGACATATTGCCGGATGTTGTTAAGCAAGAATCAACCGGATGCTACAGGGTCGATCCAGATAACTTAACGTGGTATTTGATTAACGCGGTACAGGAATTGTCCGCAAAGGTAACTACATTAGAATCGCAATTGAGTGGAGATTAAAAATGATTGATGAAACCTTAACCTCAGAAGAAATCCAGAAGCACTACGATGCCGCAATGGATTCTGTAAACCTATTGAACGCTGGCAAGCCAGAAAGATGGGCAGATGACGAGTGGACTGACTGCGTATCACGAAACGTCGAGCACTTAGAAATCATGGTTGCAAAAACATATTGGACTTCTTCACAAGATATTTCAGTCTTACAAGCAGCAATAGACGCAAACTCATAAAAAAGGAGGCTTACGCCTCCTCCTCGGGTACAGGCTCAGGTGTAACTTGAGGTTGAGCCTGTGCTTGAATCTTTGAAATAACTCCCATACTTGCTTTTGCAGGTAGCTCTCCCAAAGCATTTAGCACAATATTTACTTCATCTAAAGAAAGATCAAGATTAATGCTTTCGTTTGCCATAAGAATTCCTATTTAAATATGTCTTGCCAGTTTCCGGTAGTGCTCGCGCGTGCATACTCGGTGGCACGGTTTTCAAAAAAGTTAGTGTGCTCTACACCGTTCAACATATAGTCTAGCCAGGGTAGAGGATTCTCTTCACTTCCAAAAATCTTTTTCATACCCAAACCAAGAAGTCTGCGATCTGCAATATAGCGAATATACTCTTTTATCTCCTGTGCTGTTAGATCCGGTACTTCTGCACCTTCAAAACAGAGATCAATAAAAGCATCTTCGAGTTCTACTGTGCGCTCTGCTGCACAATAAATTTCATACTTAAGATCATCATTCCATAGTTGGGGATTCTCTTGAATAAATGTACGGAATAGCTGGCTCATGCCTTCGACATGAAGAGTCTCATCACGAATACTCCATGTTACAATCTGTCCCATACCCTTCATCAAGTTGTGTCTTGGAAAGTTGAGTAGAATCGCAAAACTACTAAACAATTGTACTCCTTCTGTAAATCCAGAGTAAATCGCCATAGTTTTTGCGATATTCATTGGAGAATCCATCCCAAAATTGGACAGATGCTCATGTTTATCCATCATTGCTTTGTGCTCAAAAAACTTTTGGTACTCATCGTCACCAAAACCAAGAGTCTCTAGCAAAAGTGAATATGCTTCTTGATGCACTGCTTCCATTGCTGCAAAAGCAGACAGCATCATTCTTACTTCGGGCTGTTTAAATGTTGGTAGATAGTGCTTGGCATACCCACAACAAACATCTACATCAGCTTGAGTAAAGAATCTAAAAATTTGATTGATAAGTCGACGATTCTCAGGAGTCAACTTATCTCGATAGTCTCGTAAGTCATCTGCAAGATTGACTTCATCTGGAAGCCAGTGCATATGTTGTTGAGTCTTATAATGTTCATAAGCCCAAGGATAGTTGAAAGGCTTATAGTATTCTCTTTCTGTCAATAAATTCATTATTTATCCTTCACACGCTAAACACGCGCCTTCTTCTATACTATCGAAGATATACTGACGAAGTGCTTCGTCTGATACATTTTCTGCCCTTTTATACGCTTCACTACGCAAATAGTACAGAGTTTTTACTTTCTTTTTCCACGCCATCATATGAATAGCGTGCAGTTCTTGCTTTGACACGTTAGCAGGAAAAAAGACATTCAGGGATTGACTTTGACAGATATATTCTTGTCTATCGGCTGCAAGATCAATAACCCATCTTTGGTCAATTTCAACTGCGGTTTTGAATACGTCTTTCGTCCAATCATCCAAAAACTCCAGATGCTGTACTGAACCGCCGTTCGTAATAATTCCTTTCCATACTTCATCATTATCCTCTCCTAACTCCTGCAAAATGTGCTCTAAATACTCATTCTTCTGAAGGCTGGAGCCTGATTTAGTTTTCTGAGTAAATGCATTAGCCCTGTAAGGCTCAATACTGGGACTAGTATTACCGCATATAATGCTAGAGCTAGCATTAGGAGCGACAGCCAAGAGATGCACATTACGTATTCCGTAACCAACTGCATCAGGAGCTTCGCCGCGTTCCTCAGCGAGTTTACGAGTTGCATTTTCTGCCTCCGATTTTATGTGCCGAAACATTCTCATGTTTGCACTCTTTGCTGTTATACCTTCAAAAGGCATATGATGCCGTTGAAGATAGGCATGGAACCCCATTGCGCCTAGTCCGATACTTCTTTCTTGCATCGCACTATAACTGGCTCTCCACAGCTCTCGCGGAGCATTATCAATAAAATAAGTAAGAACATTGTCCAGCATTGCAACTAGATCTGGAATAAAGTTTGGGTCGTGTTGCCACTCATCAAACTCTTCTAAATTTACACTTGAAAGGCAACATACTGCCGTTCTATCTTCATCTGTAGCAAGAGTGATTTCACTGCACAGATTTGAATGATTTACTGTCAATCCTTTTTCTTTTTGACACTCAGGCAATCCATTCTGTACTGTATCACCAAACATAATGTAAGGCTCACCAGTTTCTACACGATTTTGAATAAGTTTTACCCAAAGTGTTTTTGCGGATACAGTCTTTACAACTCTACCAGAATTAGGATCTATCAGATCCCAGGAGTCATCAAACCCCTCCTCCCTGGTGGCACCTTCTATAAGGGCCATAAACTGATCTGAAATAACCACTCCGTGATGAAGATTAGTAGACTTGCGGTTAATATCGCCTCCAGTAGGTTTGCGAACATCTAAAAACTCCTCTATTTCAGGGTGAGACATATCGAGGTATGCTGCATAGCTACCTCGTCGAGTAACGCCTTGAGAAAATGCGAGCATCTCAGCGTCAACAACTTTCATAAAAGGAATTACTCCGGTACTTTCAGAACCGTTAGATGTTTTACTTCCTACGCTTCGTATACTATTCCAGCAACCACCAACGCCACCGCCAACGCTACTGAGAAAAGCATTCTCTGTGTAGTGATTTGTAATCCCTTCTCTGCTATCTTCCACGAAATTAAGAAAGCAGCTAATAGGAAGGCCACGGGTGGTTCCACCATTAGATAGTACAGGAGTACTAAACATAAACCAGAGCTTACTAGCATAGTCGTATAATCTTTGAGCATGTTCCTCATCATTTGCAAAGGCTTTTGCTGCTCGTGCAAAAGCATCTTGGGGAGATATTTCCCCATCAATCATATACCGATCTTCAAGAGTTTTCTTACTAAACTCCGACAGATACCTGTCTCGTCGATAATCTACTGTTACATTAAATGACACTTGTCATTCTCCTTTCAATGTCTGATAAATTATCAGCGCCTATTGCATCATCGCAAAAAGTCATTAAATCCATGAGCTCATAGTTTTGTAAAATCTGATCTGCATTCTCATTCAAAGAATGAATGAACTTGTATTTACTGGGGATAGGGGTTGCTTCATAAATATTGAAAGCGTTTCCATACTCCTGTATCAACTGTACAGCTCGTTTAGGCCCGATTCCAGGTATGCCTGGGACATTATCACCTTTGTCTCCTGTGAGGCACTTTAGAGAAATATATTCCTCTGGAGAACACTCATAATGACTGCCCCAGTTTTCTAGCGTGACTTCCTTCCTCGTCACATAAGAAAATCTGCTTACATCTTCTTGAATCAGTAGATCCCAGTCTCGATCACTAGATATTAACCAAATATTACCTAACTCGTACTTTTCTTTTTGTTTTACTAAATGTGCAGCAATATCATCTGCTTCTACACCCTTATATCTAAGTACCTCGAAGTTATCTCCCACGACTTCGAGAGATGCTTCGAACTCTTCAAAGAACTCTTCGAATGCGATTCTTTCTTCCTCTGATTGTTCAGCGAACTTGTCCTTTCGATTTTGTTTATACGCTGGGTGGATCTCCTTACGGTAGGTAGAAGATCCCCAGTCTGCTGCCAATATGACTCGTTCACATTCATAAGATTTCCTTAGACTCTTTACTGTACTATCATACTCGTATCGAAAGTCAGTACGTCCTTGATGCTTCCATCTAAAAGCAAGATTGAGCGCATCTACAATTAGGGTGTTGTTTCCTGTAATAATTTTTTCGTTAAAACTGAACGCCATCTAAAAACTCCGGCTTTTCTTTTTCTAGCCATTCTTCTGCAAGCATTACAAAACAATCTAACCACTCTATACGAATCCACCGTTCTGTAGTTACTTGTGGTATATCTTCAAATACAACAAATACTGGAGATCTATTATATTTAAAAAATAGAAGAGGTCTTTGATTTCCTTGTTCCGCCTGTTGCTTTAATTTATTCCACCAGCGTATAAGATTGTTTGTCTTTTTTGCTGTGAAAATTTTATCATTGAGAGGTGACTCTGAGTAATTTTTTACTTCAATACAAAATATGTTTTTTTCATGAGGCACATACAAGTCTCCTTTTAGATACTCAAGTGCTCCAGAAGCAGGAACTCTTTCAAACTGAAGTCCTGTTGCTTCTCGTAACATATCTCGTACTAAATACTCACCACGAGCACCCTTTGCTCTACTATCCACCATCAGTAAACTCTTTTAGTACTTCAAACTTTTCTTGTGCTTCAGCAAGTTTTGCCATCTGTGTGTCAATGGCGTCGAGTATTTCGGGGTGCTCTCCAATACCAACTGGGTTTTCCAGATATATCTCGATATTTGCCTGTGCTTCCTTGATCTCCCCGAAGTACTTCGCCTGGAGGGCTTCCAGTATCCGTGCTTTCATTTTCTTCTTCCTTTTGTTTTGATAATAACCATGTTCTTCTAGTTGAAGACTGTCGATTCATTCTAATGCGCTCACATTCTCTCGTTTAACGACTTCGATCTTTTCGAGAAGAGGATGAGTCCAACCATGACTTACTACATAAGTATTTAGGTTATCTTCGTTGAGCAAAACCTCTACCAACTTTTCTCTTCCACTTTCGTCAAGAACGTTGATGACTTCATCCAGAAATAATATATTTATTCTGGACTTCGATATGCTACTCATAAGTTTACGAATAGCTATAAGGGTTGCAGTATTTACTCGGGCAAGCTCACCACTAGACAAAGCAAGGATGTCCACAATACTACCATTATCAGTAATTTGAATATTGAGTTTATCATTTGACACAACGAATTCAAGAGTGAATCTTCCATCTGATAGCTCCGCTAAGTATGTATTTACAAGCTCTTCTAGCTCTTTGACAAGATTTTCAATCTTATATGCAATGAGACCGTTTGTACTAAATGCTTTTTTCAGCACCTCTAAATTTGAGTATAGAGAGTCTAACTCAGAAAGGTTACTCTCTGCTTCATTTAATTGATTGATAAATTCATCTGTTTGCTCTTGAATTACTTGGATACGTGTGTTCTGTCGAGTTCGTCTTTCATTTTCCTTTGCCGTGCTCGATATACACTCTTGCACCGAAACCAAGTCAGCTCGTACTCTCGCCAAGCGCTCTTCAAGCTCTCCTTTGTCCAAGACGGCCACTGGGAGAGTTCGGTCGACACTTCGGTAGAGGTCTTCCCAATCTCTTTGCATTTTTGTTTTATATTCAAATTGCTCATTTTGTCGTTTAATTTCTTCAATTCTTGTGGTAATGTCACGCATTTTCTCCTGTGCAAAAGAAACCTTATCTGTTTCTTCTGCAATCAGTGTTTGTTTAAATTCTTCGTTCACAGTTTGTTCACAGGTGGGACACTTATCTTCCAAATCGTGTAACTTTTTGATAAGTTTTCTTGACCCCGCTACGACCCCGTTTAAGGTTCCTAAATCTGCTTGTAAACCGTCATATGATTGTTTCTCATTGATTTCGATACTCTGAATTTTATCAATATCAATGTCTTTCAATAGCTTTATGTATTGATTATTTTTTAGAATTTTTTTATTTTTTTCGGAAATATTTTCAATTCCCATCGTTAAAGAACGGAACTCTTTCTCAAGTTCGTCCGTATCATTTTCAATTTTCAACATTGGCAGTATGGTTGTATCATCTAATTTATTATCTGTCAACCATTTTTCTACTGTTGCTATCTTTGATCGAATTCCTGCGATTTCAGTAGATAGCTCTCTTGATGTATTTTTAAATACTTCAAACAGTTCTACATACTCTTCCAAGTGTAATAAATCGATCAAAAACTTTTTACGAGTTGTATCAGTAGCCGTAAGAAATTGTAAGCTAGCATTTGTATTTTGATATACTAACTGAGAGAAAGTTTTAAAGTCTACTCCAAGAATGTCTTGAATTGTTTTAAAAGTATTTGTAGCTGTATGGCTAGAAATATCTTCTCCATTTTCTAATAGTTTTACTTTTATACTTGACTTTCTATCAATTTCGATACTATACTCATCTGTATCTTTAGAAAACTCTAAATAGATGTGATAGCCATTGTTTATATAACGATTCGGAATATCTGCCTTTTTAATACCTTTTGAGTTTTTATTAAATAAGGCTTCTTCAATAATTAACGGTATGGAGGACTTCCCCATACCGTTAGTGCCAATAATTTGAGTTACTGTATTTTCTTGTAGGTCTAGTACATTGTTAGAGCCATAGCTAAAACAATTATCCCACTGCAACTTTTTGAGCGTAATCATTAAAAGTACCTACTATACTTTGTATTTTATCTTCTTCTAATTCCAAGATGTATGCAAGATACTCTGCCAATTCTTCTTGGATGCTCATATCTTTTTCTATTACTAAAGTTGCTTCACTACTACGCTTTACAACTTTTTTATCTAGCAGTTCACTATTTTTAATAGCTGCTAGATCCTGAATATCGCCTTCTATCTCATAGATTGTATGATGAAAATCTGTAGGAATCATTTCAGTTGGATCAGATACAGTTTTACGAAGTAACTGCGGTAGATCAAACGGTTCCCAAATCCAAGACCAATTATCTGGATTGATTAAGATATAGCCTGTTTTTACCTCCGTCCTGTGAAAGGAGGTAGTCATAGGCGATCCAGGATATACAATATTTTTTTGTGTGTTACTATGTGCGTGTAAATCGCCTGCAAAAACGATTGGAAAGTCCTCAAACCTGTCTAAGTCCACCTCTGGCTTGACGTGCGGAGGTATCTCTCCTCGTACATGAGTAAACAATGGTTCTGTTTGTACAAACTTTTCAATGCTTCCTTTTCTATGTAGGTCGGCGTAAGGAAGAACGCCAAAACCAAAATCGGAATCATGGTATGAAATATCCACTATTTGTACTAAAGGATTAATATCTCTACTAACCTGCTTTAGCTGAGTAAAAAATGTTTTGTTCTTCTTTGTAGCTTCGTGGTTGCCATCATAGATAAGAGTCGGAACTGTAACTTCCCGAATAAACGAAAAGTACAGCTCCAGTTCTTCCATGTTTGGCAGACGGTCAAAAAGATCTCCGCCTATGATATGCATATTGCATTGTTTTTCAAGGCTATGAATTTGCTGGAAAAACATTTTGTAGCGGTTTAATGCCCACTCTCGTGGCACATTCTTTTGACCCAGCTTTAAGTGCCAGTCTGCCGTAAAGAGAATCATGAAATAGCAAACTCCGCATCAAGTGCTTCTTCGTCAATTTCATTTGTTGCGGGCTGTCGAATACGATCCAACAGCTCTTTTTGAGCATCAGGAGTAGGACGAGGCATAACGTCATCCATAGACTTCAGAGAAGCCACAAGCTCCTGCTCATCATCGGTTAGAGCACGAGGCTTGCACTTCAGTACTTGAAGTTGATACTCTACATTGTAAGCCAGCGGGCCAGTCTTAACTCGCTTGAACTTAACATCCCAACCAGTCTCAGGATCGGTAGGATCTCCAAGATCCTCTGCGGCTGTAAGAATTTGCTCCCACAGCTTCTTTTTGAGATTGATTACTTTGACTTCGCCATTGTGAATGCACTGCATTACATAGCTCCAGCCACACTTCAGATCAGGGTAGTATTCACGAACCCAGTCTTTTTCCTTGTTGTTGAATCGTTCTTCATTGCGATCAAATGACAGACATTCCAGAGGAATATTCTTATCATTCTCTCCTGTAACCCAATATACATATCGAGCAAGAATATCTCCTACAAGACGAACTGAGTTGTCACCATCTTGATAACCGAAAGTGGTGATGTTAGATTTTTGGGCAGCGCCCTTTGACTTGTTAAAGCTTAGTGCCATTGTGTTTTCTCCTTTGGGACTTCTTCATATAAGAAATGTACTTGATCATTCTCAATATAAAGTAGCCTATCTTCTGGTCGTTCTAAGTGTTCAAAAGGATCTATTGGACATTCCAAAAGATCTAGTGTTGTTTTGTCATTAACTAAAAACTCTGCTAAAGACCTTATACTAGCTAAGGCCAGATACAGAGCAATGTCACGACGTGTGTGTCTAAATGAGTTGTACAAAAGAACATCGGGATGTGCCAAGAATGAATCGCCTGTAAAGTTTAAGTCAGAAAAACGGTAGATAGGATCAAACTTATTTTCTGGTATAGACTTTTTTACAAGCATCTCAAATATCAAGAAGATAGTACTTGGTTTTCCTGCCGATACGGTAAAGATTTTTTGCCAGTCATATAGAAGCATATATTATACTAAAAATTAAGATTATTGTCAAGAATTATTTTTCTATGTTTGAGTTATTTTCCAACCCTGCTTTATATAGTATCCCATTCTGTTTGAAGCCTGCTTTCGAGCAGTATTTCCTTTTAAATGAACATCTACTATTACAGGGGTTTGTTTTCCTTCTTGCTCTCGGATAACTCTTCCGATAAGCTGGGTGAGGAGTGGTTCGTTGTTGATAGGGGTACCGAGTATAAGGACAGAGAGGGAATTGACTGAAATCCCTTCACTAAATATCGCTTGAGTACCAAACAGTATGTTTTTATTTCCGTAGTTAATTTGATCAAGAAGGGTTTCACGTTCTTCATGAGGTACTTCTCCTGTTACACAAATTGCAGTTTCTCCAACTAATGCTGAACAGTTTTTTAGAAAGCTCACTCGGTCTGAAACTACTAATACTTTGTGTCCTTTTGCAGCATAAAAAGAAGATAGCATAGCAATCATATGCTTATATTCTTCATCATTTGCAAGACTTGTTACTCTATTTGCCCAAGGTATTCTAGCTCCGTCCATGAAACGAACATCTGACTTGATTACATGAACTTGGGGTGTCATAAAATTTTCTTTTGGTGGTTTAAATACTTTACTTCCAAAGTAATCACGAAACACCACGTGCTTACCATCTTTTCTTTCAATAGTGCCTGATAGACCTATCTTGTATCTTGCATAGTTTGTGTCGATAATTTTGGAAAAAGTTGGACTACTTACATGGTGCATTTCATCAAGAATAATTGTACCAAACTTTTTCTGAATCTTTGGAATGTTTCGATAGAGACTCTGTGTATTTCCAATTACAATTGGAGGTTCAATATCAAACTTACCGCTTCCTATGATGCCAGGTGTAAAGCCGTAGACTTTCTCTACTTCTTTTGCCCATTGATTCCGTAGGGGTACAGTATGCACAACTACAAGTGTTTTTTGTCCGAGTTTTCCAGCTATCGCCAACCCCGTGAAAGTTTTTCCCCAACTTACCCACGCATTGACGATACAATTATCATCGAGTTCATCGTAGACGGCTTGTTGAGATTCGCGGAGTATGTAGCGAAAATCAGGAAAATCAACAGGCACCATAACCCTCTTGTCAACAATTTCATATTCATTTGGTATAAGATCCGTTCTTCCTATGGGTATTGTTACTAAATTTTCTCGTACCCGAGCCATATTCTTAATAATGATCGGAGGATCATTAGGATTACGTGGCATAATCTTGTACGTTAATTCTTTAGAGATTTTCTCCCTAAGTTCAAGATTGCACTCTAAATAAATTCTATTACTAATTACTGCTTTCACGAGATACACACATATAGTATTATTAATATTATTACCACTATGTCTAGTCTTTGAGACAGTTTCATATTTTTCTTCTCGTTGGTTTTTGATAAGTTTCTGAATAATTGTATAGTATCCACGGCCAAGATTCAACGTGTAAAACACCCGCCCAAGTCATTTCCATAGGCGGTGGACGAGGGATTGTAAAGGGTGAATTAATATCTTTTAGCCACAATACTGAGGCTACCCCTTTCTGTTCTATTTTTCTTATCTTGTAATACTTTAAAGAAGAATTTCTTGTCTTTTGGTAAATAAAAGGTGTGCCCTCTGTATCTATAAAAGTTTTGTCATTCTGCTTTAAAATACCCGCAAGACTTGGTATTGAATGTTTCAATGGAAATAAATCAAAAGATGTCTGTGCTCGTCGTATACCAAGAGTCTTTCCTGGCTGGTTCTTGTCATCTAAAACTTTATTATCTAAGAATAAAAGCCCGTCTACAAGCTCCCAATTACTGTTTGGCAACTTGTAGACAGGAAATTTTATTTTTGTTAAATTGTTATAGTTTACTATCAAAGATAGGACTTCTCGTATTTACCCATTGAATAATCTTCTCCGACTTCAAAGTCACAACCAACCGGAGCTCCTGGAATAGACACACCTCTGTCCATTTGTATAAACTTCTGTAACATTTCTGAGTAAAAATCAATTTCATCTTCTGGAACTTCTGCCAGAATTGAGTCGTGTACTAAAGCAAAGATTCTTGCTTTCATTCGTTGACTCTTGATGAACTGACCCATATCTATGGCACCGAGCAAGTTGATATCACTAGCAGTAGACTGCACCAGAAAATTAAGACCAGACCTAATGCTATGACTCTTGATGCCCGCGTCTGACGATGTGACATTAGGCAACCTCCTTTTCCGGCCAAAGAAACTATAAATGAATCCATTTGCTTCAATAAATTTTTGATTATTATCAATCCACTTTCTTAGTTTGTGAAATGACTCAAAGTAGTCATCAATAACTTCTTTTGCCTCTTGTTGGCTAAAGTAAGTGCCCGAGTCTTTAGTAACTTGCTCACTAATCTTCTTTGGCCCTGCGCCATACATAATACCGAATGTTACTGCTTTTGCAGCCTGCCTTTGTGTTCCGTAAAACTCTGCTACCTCTTCTACTTCGCAGGATAGTTTAAAAACTGTTTTTGCAATCGTACTGTGGAAATTACCACCACTACGGAATACATTCATTAGAGCTTCATCTTCTGCAAGTTTTGCTGCAACATATACTTCTGCAGTAGTCAAGTCCATTGCCACAATTTTATGGCCTGGAGCCGCTTTGATACATCCCTTTACAATAGGATTATCCCGAGGCAACTGCTGCATATTTAGTTTACCACTACTTGACAATCTACCAGAAGTAGTGCCATGTAGATTAAAATTTGTTCTTAAACGACTATCTTTGTTTAGCTGTGGAATAATCTTGTCTAAGTAAGTGTTCTTGATTTTAGACTTTTGTCGAATATCAAGAATAAGTCCAGGCACTTCTGATTGTGCTTCCAATGCTTTGAGTACTTCTGCATCAGTAGAGTCTGCTCCTGTCCCTGTTTTCTTGCCTGTTGGCCGCAGTCCTAAGTAATCGAATAATAACTTACGAAGCTGAACAGTACTATTTGGATTAAACTCTCCACCATTTGACTTCTCAAACTGACGAATCTTTGGATTCTCATACAGAGAAATGATAGCATTATCAATATCTTGTTGCATAAGATGCTGAGACTTCTGTAATCGTTCTGCATCAAAAGGCACTCCATTATCTTGTGTATCGATCAAGAAGCGGCAACCTGGGATAAGAATGTTATCATATACCCATGCCAACTTCTTGTTCTGCTTGATCTTAACAAACTTCTGATAGATCATTGATGTACATACTGCATCCATTGCAGCATAGGTTTTCATCACATCAAAAGGAATCCAGCCCCACTGGAACTCTCCTTTCAATATACCATGTTCTTTTCTATACTGATCGATCCAGTCATACATAGGCTTCTCGTAATCTCCATAGGGAGTATACTTTAGCGACAACTGCTTCAATCCATGTGTGCCAGGATTTTCATCAATCAAGTAATGAAGCAGCATGGTATCTTCAAAACTTGGAAATTCTATACCAAAGTGATATTCAAAGAATGCAATATCGAACTTTGCGTTGTGAAATACTACTGTCTTTTTACGGCATAGCTCTGCCAACAGTTGTTCAACCCTGTCGTCAAAACATTCAGTATCAATATAAGCCCCAGTAGCGCCGTCATAGCAAAGGCTAATACCCAGCATATGCCCGTCCCGAGGGTAGAGTCCAGTAGTTTCTGAGTCCAGTGCGATAAAGGTACTGGGGTGTTTGATAGCCTTCTTGAGAAATGCAATAGCTTCCTCTGTATCCTGAATACCAAAGGCGATAGAATCATCAATAGTGACCTCTTCTATTTCTCCTCGAATATATGCAATGATGTTTTCTTTTGAGGATTCCCAAGTATTGCGGGCCTCTGGCTTGAAAGCAAGCATTGATGGATTGATTACAGGTAGAAACTTTTCTTCTACCTTTTTTCCAGAATATTCTGTTACGGAATTAATTTTGGTAAAGTACTTAAGTGCATCTGACCCTACCAAGATTACCCAATCATACAAGTCTGTATCAATATCAATGTCACAGTCTCGCTTGAGTACTTTCTTGATGCTTGGGTCTGAACAGAGTTGAAACTGATCAAACTCAAAAGCACCATCAAATTCTTGTTTAAAGTTAGTTCTGCTTGGTTTGGTTTCTATTAGAGCAACCTTTGGGCTCGTCATACTATACTCCTTTATAGAGTTTATTTTTTAACTTCTCCACTTGATTTTCGGTAAGAGCGCCAGGATCTATATCTGCTACATTAATGTTTCGTGTTAGCAAATCTACGTTCTCACACATTTCTTGAACTTTTGCTGCGGCTGTTTGACCCGCTTCATCACCATCAAAAAATACGATGGCTTCTTCTATACCCTGGAGTCGAAGAATTGATAGTTTTTCCTCATTGATGTTGCGAGTACCAAAGCAACAAACCGCATTGGTAAGTCCCTTGTCATGTAAATTAAGCATATCATATATTCCCTCTACAAGAATAACACTTGCTTGTATAGGATCTATCTTTGTAGGGAAGAGAGGCATCCGTGCCCCAGGCGGACTAATTAGATATTTTGGTGTACCACCTGTCATATGCCGTGCGTTAAAAGCAACTATCCGTCCAGATATGTCTCTAATAGGGAATACAATTCTTCCTACAAATGCTTCATGTTCTTGGAATGCTTCGAACTTACGATAGGTTTCTGGTTTGATGTTTCTCCAATTACCAACGTAAGGTAATGCACTTCGGGGAAAAGGCAAGCCCACACTTTCAGCTCTCTTCTCACGAATTTTTTTCTTGACTAGTTCTCTGCGTAAGTGTAGAAAACTTGCCTTTTCTCCGAAATGCACAAAAAGATTTCCCTTGTATCCACAAGAGAAACAATGAAATATGCCTGTAATCTGATCAATCCGCATACTTGGATTGCTATCATCGTGTTCAGGACTTAGACACGACACTACATAGTCCTTGCCTTTCGGCATGAACGGAACGTGCTTAGACTGTAATAATTCTTCTACGTTCATTAACAATCCGGATCAAAAGAGGCCCACTCATCCATCTCTGTGGGTTCCTCGTAATCATCATCAATACTACAAAGCCAAGGCCCACTGTCCGGTGCTTCATACCACCAGTCATCTTCATATGCATTAGGACAATGATAGGGAAGCGTATAGCCATCCCCTATCATATTTTCCCCGCAGTTAGGGCATATACCGTGAGCTATAAGTGCATCGTGCATTATCTTCTCATCCTTGCAATATCTTTCATTTGTTCTTCATCTATAATTGGTACAGCGTTTGATTTGTGCATTGTACCGATTCCTTTGACAAAGGTTCCCGTATAACGTGGGCTTTCCACGCGAGGGGCAACTCCAACTGTGTCGGGAACCGAGGGATACTCTTCGGTACTCCCGCGTCGATAATGTCGGTTATCGACACGGACAGTCCTAATCTTGCGAGATACATTTTTTCTTCGCATACTTTTTTTCTTTCTTCCGGAGACATCATAAGCCAGCGATCCATATACCATACCCATTAAAAAACTCCTGCCATTTGAAGATATATTATACCAAAAAATAGCAGGAGTGTCAAGAAATATTTTTAGATGTCGTTTATTTCTTCGCCAGTTTTATGTTCTTCTTGTTCTCTCTCATCTGGCGTGAGAGCTGTATCTGGTCCGATCTTTAAACTTTCCCAGTTCATTGTAGAAGTGAATGTTCCCATTTTACCACTTCTCATTTTAGTACAATTAAATGACATAATTGCATCTTCAGTCTTCCACGTATCAATCGTGAAAGCTGCATCAGCCGCATCAAGAATACCTTTGGCAAAGCGAGCTTCGCCTGTTGCATCAATCTGATACGGACTGTAAACTGGAACTTCATATTCCTGGGCCATAGACTTCAATGCTTTACTTACCTCTATCTGCTCAGTCCAGTCATACTGGCCTGCGCGGGATGGTAGGTTGGAACGCTTTACTTGGTTGATGTAGTCTACAATAACTACTCCAACATCCATTGCACTTTTTACTTTTTTATCCAACTCAGCACGAATCTTTGAAATTGTAAGAGACGCATCATAAACTACATCCAACTGTTGAGTCGGGAGAAGCTCACAGTTAGTCTTGAGTTCGTAGTGCAATCTGTCAAAGTCACGATGATCGTGATACTCTCTCAGCTTTTCGTCTGCATCGACGAAACGATTCGCCCACCAAGCTGCTACAGTTTCCCACTCAGTCACACTGAGCGTGCGCTTACGAAGTTTATCGTGAGCAATACCTGTGGCAATGGCACAACATCTTTGTAAAATCTCACGACTATCCATCTCAATTGTGAAATAGATTGCCGACTTTCCACTTTCGAATACATTGTTAGCTATGTTACAGCATGTGATGGACTTTCCTGCCCCGCGTCGACCCCCGACAAGAATCAAGTCTCGGGGAGAAAACTTGAACTCATCATCAAATGCGGTATTAAGACCCAAGGGTAAGTACTTGTCCAGTTCCTCATCTGGCGGAAACAGGGAAATACGTTGCATACTTTCCTGAGGCTGTTCTAGCTCTACTTTTTCTTCTATGTCTAGAACAATCTGATGCAGATGGGATACTGACTCCTCAGCATCTTCAAATGAGATGGAGGAGTCAATATATTTTTCAAGAGAGTACAAAATCTCTTTCTGAGTGTACTCATTCTTGAGATACTGAAGCAGCATAGAAGGGTCTGCTTCAACATCAAGTGCTTCAATGGCGAGAAGTTTATCTCGTGAAGCTGTGTCTCGAATTTCAAACTTAAGATCCTCAAAGGTGGGAACTTTGTGAAATTTCTGAGAATGCCCATCAATTATAGAAAAGAGGGTATGGTACTCAGTAGGGAGATAGTGCTTACGCAAGTAACTCCAGGTATCAGCATCCTGGAGCATAATAATCTGTTTGATTAATGCGCTAGATATATTCACTTGTTCCCCGAAACACAAAAAAGCAACCGCAGCAAATGCCACGGTTGCGGAAAAGAAAGACTACTTAGGAAGCGGCCTTCTCTTTTCGAGCTGCACCGTCATAGTCAGAAGCTGACAAGCCACGACGAGTGAGCATAGTCTTGACACCGCGAGCAGTCTTGCCGATTGCTTCTGCGATCTCTTCAACAGTCATTCCAGACACGTCACCGAGGTCTGCCAGGGGATCTTCCTTGGCGCCGCCCTTGGTGTGCTCTTGTCGAGGAATAGCGTTGATTTCACCTGAGCGAAGCAGGCTGAGAGCCTTACCACGAACAGAGTTTACAGAGCGATCAAGAGCTTCTGCAATAGCTTCAACGAACGCACCGTCGTTTACCATAGCGATAAACTGCTCTTCCTCTTCGGGAGAGTAAGTGCGAACAGTCTCAACCTTAGGAGCAGGCTTGACATGATCGGTCAGTTCCATAGACAAAATCTTGCCTTGGATAGACTTGGCAGAGAAAGCTCCGCCTTCAAAGTTTTCAGCGATTTGAGCATAGGTATACTCACCGCTGTTGTCTTGCACAAAAGTTGCAAGAGTTGCTTCTTGATCTTCGCTGAAAGCGCGGTTAGACCGTGAAGAAGCGAGCTCTACTTCGTAGCCCATCTTTCGCAGCTTGCTAGAGATAGAACGAGTAGAAGTCTCAAGCTCTTCTGCTGCTTCAGCAACAGTAGCTTGAGATACGGGGCTCTCTGAACCCACAAAGTTAGTCAGAGCGGCAGTGCGCTCATCAGTCCACTTGGGAAGTGCCATATTTTTTCTCCAAATAGGATTCTAAATCCGTTACAATTTCAATGCCAGATTCTCTGGCCTGTTTAGTTTTTGCCGATTCAATACCGCTTTCATTAACGAGAATCGTTACATCTTTGGTTAGACTCGTTTTCACTTTATAACCAAGAGTAGTTAGCCTGGCGCCTGCATCAGCCTTAGTCTTAAAACTCTTCAGCTTACCACTAATGCAGACTACACCCTGATCAAAATGCATGGGCAGAATGACCGAGCGTAAAAACTTCATATCAAAAGGCAGAACACCATCATAGAAGCAATAGAACTCTGCATCTAGCCAGTCTAACAAATTTTCAGTTGCTTTTGGGCCTAATCCGGCACGCTCACAAGTGTCTGCATTTATTTCAGTAATTGACGTAACAGTCTCAGACAGCTTCTTCGTTGCCGATTTTCCGATCAGTGGGATACCAAAAGCAGGTAATACCAAATCAAGAGGAGCGGAAGCAGAGTTCTGAATCTCAGCGTATAGCTTTGTACCGAGCTTCTCGCCCAGCTTTTCGCAAAGATCATCCTGACTCCATATATAGATTTCATCGAAATCAAATATATTTAGCTTCTCTATAGTTGCGGGGCCAAGCCCCTTGATCTTCAGAGTTTTTGCAAAATGCTCGAGTTTCTTTTGCTTCTGTGCTACACAGTTACTACTGTGACAATACAACAAATCATTAACCACAGCAAGCGTACTACCACAAGACGGACACTCCGTAGGTGGTACGATTTCTCTTAGCATTTAAAGTTCTCCAAAAATGTAAAATATATTATACGGAAATGTGAGGTAAAAGTCAAGAACTATTTTTTGGCAGGTCTACTCTGCGAACGATTCGCGGAATAATATCGCCACTACGTATCACCTCTACAGTGCAGCCTATTTTTAGCTCCAGGCTGCGAATGTACTCGATATTGTGTAGTGTTGCCCTGCTCACAAGAGCACCATCCACTTCGACAGGGGAAAGAATAGCAACCGGGCTGACTATACCCGACTTACCAATCTGCCACACAACATCGAGTAATTCTGTATGTACACCCTCCTTTCGCTCTTTAAAAGCAAAAGCGCCACGAGGATGGTGAGCTGTATGTCCCAATCGCTTAAAGACTTTTTGATCGTCAGCACGGTACACTTTTCCATCAGTAGGATAAAGTGAAGCGTCGAATGTGGTGACAACATTAAAGCCTAGATTGGCCAACAACCTCATTGCCGTCTTATAGTGAGAGTAGTCGATCTCAGAAGACTGAACGTCATATGCTACAAATGTCAGAGGACGCAGAGCGAACTCTGCAATACTCTTCAATCCAAGCGACCCCGAGGCAACATTTCGGCTGTTGGGAACATCAGAGGGGCAAACGACTTCACCAGTAATAAAAACCTCACCATACGTGGTGATTTCTTCAGGGACTAGCATAGACATTTTGTCGGTAATATCTCGGCCAATATTACCATCACCTCTGGTTAATCCGAGTGCAAGGTGTCCATTTACATATAGTAAAGACACTGCTGCCCCGTCCAACTTGGGAGTAACAATAACATTGCTACCTTCGTCCAAGTAGTTTGGAGCATCATCTAAATCAAAAAATTTCTGCAAAGAGTACATTTTGTGAGCATGAGGAACACCATCAGTAATGGTATGTCCCACACTGCGTAAATTATACTTTGCTATGAGTGCATCATACTCCTCGTCCGAGATTATCGGGTAGCCAGAGTAATATGCAAGATCACACTTTTCAATAAAATTGTTCATACGTTCTCCCACTCAGACATATATTATACTGAAAAATGACAGAAAAGTCAAGAACTATTTTATGTATAGGTTTCGAAGAATGTCCGAGAAGTGTTCTTCAAGTATATCTTTACTCTCGGCGAGCGACAGAATTTCTGTAAGTCCTATAAAGAGTTCCCTGGAATTTTTAAAATCGATTGGCATGGCAACTCCATCCGATGAAGGCCTCCACTCTTCTTCAAAATCAAGGTAATACTTTCTTAGGTGTAGGTATTCTGTACCACGAAAAGAATTCACACTTAATCTGATTTGAACTTCATGTTCTTGATTATAGTGAATTACTCGCTCATACATGGGAGGGGCTTCATGTAGATTCATCTTCGCGTCCCATTCTGTAAAACCGAAGCTAACCCAACAACACTGGTTACATTCTCTGGTTTTAGTAAGCGATAAGAATCAGTATCCCAACAGAATAACAATAAAGTCTCCGGGGATTCTTTTGCCCTATTCTTTTTCTTTTGAATATATGGTGTGGAGAAATCCAGGGTACATACATTATATTTTAACTTACCTGAGTTTTCACTTCGATAAGTAATTATTGCATCACCATACTCATTTACAAGGTCTGCTAATTCCTCTTTTTTCACAAATACTCCTTAGGTAGCAGGTCAGTAAAATTTTTTACTTTGCCGAACTCTAAGGTTGTTTCTGTAAGTAGCAGAAAACCACTCTCCCGAAAGAGAGTGGCTCAACTAAAGTTTTTTAGTTTGAGTTTACGTTACCGATAACTGTAGTAAAGTATTGAGCTGCTTTGCCTGTCAGCTTTGAGATTACATCCTCATCCACTTCTTGGCCTGCATCTGTAATAGCCGCAATCAGTGACTCTTGTGCGGCAGCCTTGGATACTCGACCCCCGCCGCTACCACCACTCGTGCCAGTCTTGCTGCCACCAGAAGCGGGGCTCTTCTTTACATAAACTCCAGCTTTGGTAAGAATCATACGAACACCATTTGGTGACTCTTCAAGCTCCTCTGCGATTGCTTTTACAATCTCCATGGAGGTCTCAGGAGTCGGGTCTTGATCTTCATACATAGATACTGCTTGTGCTTTCTTATCGTCGTCCCACGCCATTCTGCGCTTTCCTCTTTTCTGTTGTTGTAAATAAAATCGATCACCCATTCTTGAAGTTCTCAACGAGAAGGTATGCAGTAAATGCTACCGTCAAGAACAGGAACCAACCTGCTAAAAGTCCCATGTTAAGGTCTCCTTCAATTTCAACTACTATTATAGTTCAATGTAAGGTAAAAGTCAAGAACTATTTTTAAATACGTGATAGATCAACCCCATATTCTTCCAAATGAGTGAGTTTCCCCAAATCATATGCAAGTTCTGTTGCCGTAAATCCGGCGCCCATTGCGGTAGTCCAACGATCACTGTAGTCATCGTCTATCTTTTCAATTACCCAGATATTGAAAGCCTTACATCCATACTTCTTTTCATAATTCACATCAATAATTCCAGGTTTCTCCGCCTGATAATCTATTGATAACTCGTTTTTAATTATGGCGGGCCCGTGATACCGTGCCGACCATACTATCTCTCCTTCAACAAAATCTTCTGCAATGCACTCGTCTGGGAGATAGTCACATTTTCCTTCGTGTTTTTGGGGAACTCCTGTACGTTCGATAATGGCTTTGACAAATCCTGAGGATCTGTACAACCCCGCTGCGATTTCTGAGATCGTATCGCCGGATAAGAATCTAGTAACCGCATCAGCCACTTCGTCTTTGGTGGCCGATTTACCTTTGTTTTGTGACTTCCTTTTTTCGCGATACGCTTTCGTTTCTTCAAACTCATCAATTATTCTCTGTAGCCTGGCTGTATTGTATGCTATATTCAGGATACCACAGGCTTCCTTCTTTGAGATTGGGGAAGTACCACTCAGTAGACCTATCACTTTCTGTATATTGGTGTCGGATAAGTTCTCGTGATCTTTCTTCTTGATTCGTCTTGACACTCTCTGTCTCCTGTTCTACCATTGATTATGCCTCTGATCTTTTTGCTGTCGCACATTTATATAATACTGTGCTTTATCTTTGCTCTGAAACTTTCCTACGGTAGCTATTTCACCATTCTTTCTTTTTTCGGTTACTCTATAAATAGTTTTATTCCCGTAGTGTACCTCTACAATTTTTAATTCTCCTATCATTTATTTCCTCGTGATCCTTGTCTCGTAATCTGCGAGAGAATCATCCCACCATGCGGGGGCAGATCGCCCAGTCCAACTGGCGAAAGTAGCCTTATCGAGATGATAATAGTCACGATAAGACTGTATAGGATTGTCATAGTCTTTGAGCACGTCTGGCATTGCCAATCCGAAAGTGGTAAATCCAACTCTTTCCATTTTGACAATGTCGGGCAGTTCGTTGATAACTGTAACTGATTTGTGCTGCTTGCCATACCTATAGCGATACTCCTCTCCTAACGCGTTGCCATAGCAGTGTGTCCACTCATAATTATCCAATGAACTACGTGCCCAGATAGTACAAGGATGATTGTACATCATAGGCAGGTATGGAGTAAGTGGTCTGCTTTCAGGCGGTAAATGTTTAATCTCCTTTTTCAAGGAGTTCAGATAGTCGGACTCTGATTTATTCAAAGCCCGGGGTACAAACCCCAAATGCACATCTACCCAAATAGCAGTACAGCATATCTGGGCAACTTCCAATGGCATTTTTACAATATGTTTGTCGACATGGTACTCGGCACACTTGTCCAAGTCCTCGTCAAGGTAAAAAAGATTCATACTACCTCCAGCTAATGTATATTATACACTAACTAGTAATAAAAGTCAAGAGATATTTTCAAGTCGTGTCATCAATCTTTCAGCGCGATTAGTTACCTGGCGGTACCATTTTGAGTCTCGGCCCTCTTCTGCCGCCTGTTTCCAGTTATGCTGGGATAAATGAAATCGCATCTGTCGAAACTTCTCAAGTCTTGTGGCACCTAGATTGAATGCCATGTTGACCATTATGAGTTGGACTTCTTCCGGCCAGTTGTGCCACTGCCCGTAAAGTCTCTCGCAGTCCTCAATGGCACACTGAATGTCTCGATCGAAGAGCTCTCGACTTCTCTCAGCCGTAATGGCTGTCCCGGGAGGCTTTCCAAACTCTTCATCTTCTGCTGTGACCAAGTGTCCGATACCAATAGTAGGGTATCCCAAGTGGTCGAGATAGACTTCAAGAACTTCGCCTTCATCTGCTTTAATTTCCTCATATAATCTTTCACGATCCATGTTTACTCCTGTAGTCTGTGATTGCCGCTTTGATCGCATCCTCTGCAAGTACACTGCAGTGAATCTTCACAGGCGGGAGTGATAGTTCTTGAGCAATTTGGACATTGCTGATTTCTCCCGCTTCGTCAAGGGACTTTCCT
>Ga0209645_1000018_pt1 | contig 75561 bp, 92 predicted proteins | sample ETNvirenome_6_30_FD_184070 | JGI IMG/M metagenome (GOLD analysis project Ga0209645, IMG submission 184070) | Marine viral communities from the Pacific Ocean - ETNP_6_30 (SPAdes) (version 2) | ecosystem: Environmental > Aquatic > Marine > Oceanic | place: Pacific Ocean | collected 2013-06-19
TAAGGCAGATTTAATGAAAGCATATGTGTTTGGAAGTTATAATGTTAGACCACTTCCTGAGTTTCAAGATAGAATGGAATGGGTCGCCACGAGACATAATGAATTAGTTGGTGAAGATATGGAACCTGAAATGGCTACCCAGCAGACTTTCAATGAACTTACAGATTTAATTCGTAAAAAGGATACTGCAGTGTTTGACAATAGTTATACTCTGGAAGGCGGTTACGTCGTGGAAGGACAAGAATACGAATGGCCAAAACCATAAGTAGGTAGTTGTCATAAGTATATTTATGGAACCCGAATGGTTGAGAGATCCGGCTATCGTGGGTAACATCGCCGCTATTGCTAAAAACAGAGAAGTAAAGTGGACATGGAATCTTCCCGATGGTAAACAAATTGGAATCCGTCAGACCCGCATCGCTTGGTCACGAGATTTTGAGCGATGGATTACCATGCTGGGTGTAGACCAGAGACATTTAGACATATTTATATCTACTAATCAACTTAATTGGAAGGCTTTACCTGAATTACCTCCTCCTTATCGTGTCAAAGGCCGGGGCGTGAATACCAAAGGAAGAAAAATGTATGCAGATAGGTGGAAATATTTCTTAACTCCTGCTGGTCTCAAACCATATGGATTAAAGTTTGAAGAAGTCTGGTTAGGCAAGAATATGGTATGGGATTTCGATCATGAAGATTTAAGTGTATCTTTCCAAGATGCTTACCAAGTATATAATTATCTTACCGAGGCAGGTATGAATCCTACCATAGTCTTTTCAGGCAGAAAAGGTTTTCACGTCTGGTTAAATGGTGATGAATCTGCTAAGATGGCAGGTGTTCACTTGCATGATTTGAAAAATAATGAAGACCCCTTGCGTGATATTGGTAAGATTTATGCTCGCACTGTAGCCGATACTACTTTCGCTGCCACAGGAAATGCTCACCCCAGTTTAGACTTAAGTCCTAATTATCGCCAAGGATTAATTCGGTTACCTTATTCTGTTAACGAACAAATTGTGTGGCCCTTGTCAAAAGAAGAAATAAATGTATTGGCAGAAAATAAGTTCACTAATGCCGACGAAGTTGGTGCCTTACTACATTCTTGGCAGAAAGGCAAGATATACTATCGTGCAGGAAATAGATGTTTCCGTAGAATGTTAGATAACTTTGATTAGTATAAATAAGTGGTAGCCTATAGTTACCATATGCCAGAAGGTCCAGAAGTAAAACGCACCACTGAAAGGCTAAATCGCTTTTTACAAGGTAGCAAGTTACAAGAAATTGTCGTAGAAGATGATGGTTGGTTTCAGAATCAAGTAAGAGATGAAGTAAGTTTATTTTTAAGTGCACTCAATAATGGACCTTTAGAAATTAGATCTGTGAACTGTAAAGGTAAGTTTATTTATTTCCAGATTGACAAGTTTGATATCCATCATACATTAGGTATGACAGGAACATGGAGATTTCCCGGACGGGGAGACCACAAACATCGTCGCTTAGTTCTCAAAACCGATAAAGGCGAAATAACATATGTAGATTATCGTAAGTTTGGAACATTTAAGATATTTCACGATAAACCTGATACTCTAAATAAAAAGTTGGGCACTTTAGGTCCTGACTTGCTAAATGAAGAGGTGTCAGAAGATTTATTTTTATCACGAATGCGAGGAGAACATACTCGTAAAGGATATAACCATAAAGAAGTGACCCAAGTCATGATGGACCAGAAAGTAGTAGCCGGTATTGGTAATTATATCAAGGCTGAAGCACTCTACATGGCTAAAATCCACCCTCGTGCTAAGATTGGAGATTTATCTGATGACGAAATCAAAGAATTAGGTCGTGCTTGTATTTGGGTGATACAAGCCAGTTACAAAGCCCGTGGTGCTACTATCAGAAATTATAAATTACCTAATGGCGATGTCGGTGACTACAAGTTTGAGTTCCAAGTTTACTCCCAGAAGACCGATCCTGATGGAAATAAAGTTATTAGAGAAGAAACTGCAGATAAAAGAACAACTCATTGGGTCCCTGAAATACAAACCCGGGGCATGACAACACAAAACCATTTATAGTCGGCAAGATAAATATACACTATGGGTAGGTTTGAACTGAGGGGTGGAGGTTATACTCCAGACCAAATTGATGGCGTAGTTCGTAATCCCAAAACGGAAGGGTCGGGGCGGATGGCCACTAATGATGACAAAGAAAACCTAATTATAGAATTATCTCCAACAGGTGTGGAATCGTATTTGGAAATAGACCACGCTGATGGAAGTGCAGAAGATGTCTATCCTGCTGTTATTTATTTTCGGCCATCAGCAAATGCTACATGGGCTTCGCCAGACCGAACTCATGGTCAGGTAACGTTAATTTATACCTATAATGACGACGATGACGAGGACGAAGACGAGGCATACATAGAAAAATATATCAATATCATGCCTTCTGATTGGAAAGTAACTGATTGGTGGTATGATACGCAATACGATCGCAACAAGGCTGTCCCTGAACAAGATTTAGCAAAAATATTTGATGATTATGAACTACGAGAGCAAGTCACAGATAAAGGAAATATGTGGTTGTTTAATCCCAACAGTGTTTATCGCTGGCCTGATATTATGTTAGACCACGAAATGGGAAAAGTATTGTGGGGCGATGAAAAAGTAAAAGAGCGAATGCGTAATAGAATTACTTTTGATTTCCTGAGTGCACCGCAATCAATTAACAGGAGGAAAGTTATATGAGTGTCATCAACTATGTTTCTGGCGATAGGTATGTCTTACTTATTGTGAACCAGAACGCTGCTCAGGTATGGGGCACTCAAGATGCATTAGTAAAAGGATATCGCATTTCAGGAGAAAAAGAAAAGAAGACTTCGGCTTTAGAAGATGTGTTTGTGTTTCCCAGTATTGATAAATGTCTTAGCATGATTCAAGAATATGTAGATCTACAAGCCGACATGAGAGAACCACAAGTAAAACAAGGCGGAGAATATGAAGGCAGGTATGTAGCAGTATCAGCAGGACCTCTAAATGATTTCAAAGAGTCTGAAAGCACATTTCTACATTTAGATTCAGATAATAATGAGTCTCACTGGTATTTCAAAACTGATGGCCCTCCAGCGCAAGATAATTGTGATGGAAAACTAATTACTCGGAAAATAACGTATCCTGTAAAACAAGTAACTCCACAAATAAAAGATTATGTTACTGAAAGATCAGAGGCAGGTTTAGCCACTCAAGGACATATAACTTTATGGGCACAACAGAAAGATTTAGATAGTCGTAGACAAGATATTAGATTATACGAGTGGTTAATTATACCAGTGGAGGGATATGAATGAGTGGAGTAATCAATTGGCTCAAAGGTAACACCGTTTATATTGTAACTTTAACTCTTTACGGAGATCCTGATGGACATCTTGATAGTATTGCCGAATCGGAGTTGTCGGAACATAGGAACTCACCGTTTCAACAATGGATATTTAATTCAGGAGAGGAAGCCATAGATGCTTCTCAAGCCATCGCTGCTGCCATAGATAAAAAGATTGGACAAAAATTAGGCGTAAGATTAAAGGAAGATATCATGAGAGGTAGTCAAGATATAATTTTATGTGTAGAACTATATGATGAATCTGATGATACTGTGCAAATGAGATTATATGTAACTGCTTTCCAAAAGCAAGGTAGGGAGTGGGTTTAATGGGATATCGTAGTCACGGGTTCTTTGCCCTTCCTACTAAATATGTTCCCGAATTGGAACGTAGAATTAAGGAAGCCGAGATTAATTGGATGTTAAAAGATGACGGCGAGGTAGATTGGAGTAATTTTGATGAACGAGAAGAGATTCCTGCTGAGAATGGTGCCCCAGAGATGACTAAGTTTAGTTATAATAGTTGGAAATGGTATTCTGGATATGATGTTCCTATGATTGTAGAAAGAATCTTGAGTGAAATAGGTCAGGGAGAAACTTATGCCTCGCCTGAAGATGTTGATACCTTTAAAGACGTGACTGTAGTGTATGAATATAGATTTATCAACTATCGTGACAAAGAAGTTATGGGTTCTGCAGTTTATCATGAAGAAGAACCTGTGGCTTTCGTGCGTGTGGGTGAGGAGTTTGGCGATGTAGATCTAATGACTAATTGGTATGATATGTATCAGACTACATATGTAAGTAACCACCCGGTTACCGAAGATGCACCATCTACAACTGTGGCTTTACAAGTTACACACCCAAATAAAGCATTAGTAGAAAAGTATCTTGCCGATTATATTGAAATGGCTACCAAAGTGCTGAATAAATCTATGTCTATCAATGACAAGTTCGTTGAACCAGATACCATACAAGGACCTACCATGACTGAACCTCGTAGATATAATCCTAAAACACAACAATATGACAAGAAGAATATATGGCAAGGAGAAGTTTTCTTTGCATGGACGACTGATATTGCTATTTATAATAAAAATAGAAAAGATTTAATGGAAGCCGTGGAGAAAATAGAAAAGTGGATTGTTAAAGATAGTAGAACTACTTTATTTACGCAAGGGCCATTTGAAGAATATACTCATACTAACAGAGATGGCACTGTAGATATTAGGAAAAATAGATTATCAGACTTATTGTTTGGTGCATGGTCATTCTTTGAAGATTCTGAACCTGCTACTTATCACGGAAATGCTCCTAACGAATCCGCAGAAATAGATTATGAACCTGTAGATTATTGGGACTGGGATATCTATCCCAGCAGTGATTACTACTCGTCGATCTGAAGTTATAAATATGTTTGTAAAGAAGGTAGTAACATGAGTTTGCGTCAATATGCTGAAAGAATGGTTATCTGCCGAGGTTGTCCTGAACTAACTCGGAAATTATTAGGTAGTTTCTGCAATATTTGTGGGTGCAATATGAAATTAAAAACCCAAGTGCCATCTGCTAAATGTCCGTTAGGCAAGTGGTAAATATAAATAACAGGTCACACTATATCTTGTTATGGTTGGTTTTGGACCCGGGCAGGATAAATTAGCCATGCCAATAACTACTATTATGGGACGCATAATTATCTCACCTGTCAGCACTATCAATTATTATTTCAATACTGATTATTACCAATGGATGGCACAACATGAAACCGAGTTAAAGAATATCCACAACATGAATTGGTGGAGGGCACAGAAAAATGAACAGGAAAGAAATATGCCTCGCCATGCTAATCGCTCACCGAATTGGATACCAAGTCGGATAATAAATATTAGAGACAAACTTATTGAAACACAGTTATCATATTTATTTGGTGACAAAGACTGGAATGAGAAACCTTTCTCTAACGATCTAAACTGCAGACATTGTAATGTTTACATGGAAGATATTAGTGAATATATTTCTAAAGTAACTGACTCCTTAGATGATATTTGGAACTGGCATAATGATGACCAAAAAGATTTTGAACCCTCTCTTCAGCAAGTTTTAGATTTCTATGATGACAAATATCCTGAATTAGTAAAAGAAAAGGCTCGCTTAAATCTACCTACATATGGAAGTCGCACTATGGTGGGTCACATAAATGGTTTCTGCCATGTTTGTTGGGAAGATATTATAAAACCACAGTTGGGTTGGGACAATCGGTTAGTATAAGTAAGTGGTAGCCCGAAGATACAACATGGACGACTTTGAAATTGAGGTTCATAGTGTGCCTGTAGGCAAGGCTATGACTGGTTTTGAGGTTTACGAACCGGGGATTGAGGTCAAAGTTACTGAAATCAGAAAACGTTGGCAACCTATTTATGCTTATTGTCCTGAATGCACTCAAACTACAGAATATGATAGTCGTTGGAAGGAAAACCGACAGCGCAAGATGGCTCGGGACGATTATAGACAAAACTTTAAGCAAAAAGAATGTGCTGACAGTCCTACAGGTTGGACTAATCAATGTCTTAACTGCGGTTTTGAGATGAAAGATACTACTGAACAAGAACGAGAACAAGAGGAAGACCGTGGCGAAGATGCTGAGATCGAATGGATGAATACAGGATATATGTATGAAGGCGGTTGGTGGCTGAGCATGGATAAAATTAAAGAAATGCTAAAAACAGGCAACAGCAGCCCAGTAGAAATAAACTTCGCTTTCGTAATAGAGGGACAAACCCGATTGTTACCATATGATAAACTCAGGGAAGTCATTAAATCAAAAACTATTTTGAATCGTGAGGGTAGTAATGACCTTGGATTCCCTATTCATATCTTTAGAACATTATAAATAGTTGGCAGCAGGAAGTGATAACTATGATTAATCAGCCATGGGCTAAAAGAAATTGGTATACATGGGTTAATGCTTATACTTCAGGAACTAATGATACACTAATCAATCTTAGTGAAAATACTACTACCATAGATCTCAATCAAGTCGTCAGTTGGAATATCCGTAATAGGTTCGGTGGGCCTAAGTTAAGGGTAGAACTAACCGTTACCTTGACTAATGGAAAGATGTTTACATTTTATGATGACGTGCCTGAACAGATATTTCAGACCGAGGCTTTCTTCAAAGCCATGGCAGATGCTAACTTATTGTAGGTGAAATGATGACAGAGTGGATTCAAATCGGTGGGCCTTGTCGTCGTCAATGCGATGTAGATAAAGATACTTTAGTGTGTCAAACTTGTGGAATGTATTATGGAAGGGCTGAGTAATAATGTTCCAAACTTATCGTGTGCTGTTAATGGGCGTTCCCACTATACGAAGAGTTGATGGATTAAGCCAAGCAGGTGCTGTTCACGATTGGATATCTGCTCGTGATGTGCATGAAGTTTATTATTCTGGGTTCGGAGATAAGTTTGATATGTTTATAAACAAGGTAACAGGCATTAGGGACGATATTCTTACTAATCCTAAAAATCCCCAAATGTTAAGTGCACTCTTTGGTAATACTTGGCCAAGGTTTTACAATACCGTATCTAAAGGAAATAAAAATATAATTAACTACCAAAATAAAATCTTGCCTCTGTTTCCGATCGCTGTAGATGTAGTCATCGTTCTTACCAATCCACAATATCGCCGTCAAATGAAAAACAATCCTAACAAGTTGGCTTGGAAGGCATGGTATGATGCTCGTAACATTCCAGTCTTGTTTATGAAAGAAGATGGCATCTTTGATTCACTCTAAGAATATAAATAGTAGGCGCATAGTATTTATTTTATGGTCGTGCTGCCCAGTCCCTATGCTTATGCGTGGTTTGAAGCACCACGAGAGTATAATTTAGAAGTTAAGGTGGGCTGTAAAGACCCCAACAGCGTAGACTATTGTGAAGATTGTCAAGTAGAAGATAATTCTCGTTGTGGTCCTTGTAATGCAGGCTGGACTAAAATTAATGACCCTAATATGAAATGTTGGGCTGTTGGAAGTATGACTGTAGACTGTGCTGCTGGGACGATATTTTACCACCCGATGGGATGTCGCACATCAGATAGTTATACTGGAAACGATTGCACCTGCGGTGGCAAAGATGCTTTTGAGGGTTGTGGGCAACAGATTGACCCCCGAAATCGCAAGTTTCAAAACCGCAAGCAAGATGTTACCTCTAAGAATCCACAAGTTAAATATAAACCATCAAAAGGAAAACCGGGGTATGTAAAGTCATATGGAGGTAATTATTCTTATGACCGTGTGCTGTGGGGTGTCACTTCTGATGGAAGTCCAGTGTTTAAGCAAGGTAGTAGTGATTGGAACCAAAGCACGGAAGCGTCGGGTGGTTTAATCAAAGAAAAAGTTTATGATATAGTTAAAGCCAACTGTGGTGGAACTGTGACTCGGGTAGAACTAACTGAAGACGATCGTAAATCTATTCCACCAATTTTAGGAGTTACTACTTCCGTAGCAGGTCCATCAGTAACGTCTACGGCGGCAACACCAGCGTCGGGACTATCAAATACATCTATTTCAACTCAAAGTAGTGTTATCTCACCTGTTACTTCAGGAACACAAGAAGATGAGGGTGAAACACCATCTTTAGCAGGATTAATCTGGCCAATAGCAGGCGTAATAGGTTTATTAGGCTTCATGAAACTACGAGGTGGTAAATAATGAGGTCAGGTATACTGCGCTGTGTCAATATTATGGAAGATACTTGGCAAGAAATGGGCGAAGAAATTGTGCAACACGTTGTAGATTATACTGATTGGTGGCAGAATGATTTAACAAATAAATATTTATTGAAAGATAGGGATCCGGCTAACATTAATTGGGACGAAATGTTTTATGAGTTCTTAGAAAGATTTATGAAAGAGGCTCATACAGCAGATGCTGACTATATTCATTGTAGTAGAGTCCTGTTCGGTGAAAAGGATTTCATTGTAGATACCGAACATTTAGGAGGATATCATCGCACCTTCCCAGCAGATTTAGAAGATGCACTCAAAGTAGGTAGTGGTGTAGGTAACAGCGAAATGACTTCGTGGACTTACTCCGATGATGCTTATTTAGATATGGTCTTTGGCATAGCCCAAGACGGAGATTTTATTGATAATAGTATGGCAGCAGATAAAGTAGTAATCAACGCTGTAGTGGCTATTGATGATGTTGATTGGCCGACGACTATTGCTAACAACTTGTCACCCTATTGGAAAGAATATGAATTAGTGATTCCACACAACACTCCAATCTATGATATAGATATATTGCGTAATGGTGAACCCATGACAACCATGGAAGAAACTAAAGCCGCAGAATGGAGTAATGCTACTGTTACCAGTTCAGTCCACGAGATGATAGAAATGTTGGGAAGAGATAAAAATAAGAAAAACCGTATGCCTGTAGGTCGTTGGGCCGCAGAAGATGATCGAAAACAAAGAATAAGAGAATTAGCCGATGCTCGTAATAAAGATGTAGACCCTGATAAGGTGGAAGCCGCTAAGAAAGGGGCAAAATCTGATTACATCGGTCAATGGAAGCGAACTCCTAACTTGCCTAAGTTTCCACCGGCTGGTCAAACATGGTGTGGATTACAACCTTTTTATGATATCTTGGTAAAGCAAGACCAACAGCGTAAAAGTAAATATAAGAGATTAGGCACAGCCTTGAAACCTGCTGTGCAGTTAGTAGTCACTGATGGTGCAGGTATTGGAAACCAAGAGTTTATTACTGGCCCAAGAGGGACAGATGTAGCCTATACACAATACCAACGCAAGTGTAAAGCCTGCGGACAAGGCTGGGTAGCATCACAAAAAGACGTAGATAGAGGAACTAAAGCAAAAGAACGATGTTGGAAGTGTGGGGCCGTGAATAATTATACTGAAAACAAAGCCAATATTGCTTACAGAGAAATTAAGTTTCCTGTAACTACGCCGGGGTGTAATGACACAGTAGCATATGTATCTTTAACAGGAGAACCTGCTAAAAAATTGGAATCAGTGTTGCGTCCGGGATCTGTGATTGAGGTGCAAGGTTGGATTAAACCAAACAAAGAATGGAAATATAAAAATAACAAGAAATACTTAGTAGATGCCTTGTTGATTACTTTGGGAAGCACACAACACGGTGGATATGTTAAACTTATCAAGAGATGATAACAATGACAGGTGTAATTAACTATCTTCGGGAAAAAGGTGGCACAACCGAAGGTGTTTATATTTGCACAGATTGGTATGACAACGAATTATCTTATTACTTAGGTCTATGGCCGAAAGATAGAGACAGAATGGAACGAAGTTTCCGAGAAGAAGTGGGAGAATGGTTACAAAATGCATCATCATATGATGAAGGTGAGATAAGTATATCTGGAATATTGGAAGACGGTAAGTTTTTCACGGAAGATTGGAATGCACACGAAATCCAAAATACTGAAGAGGTATTGAACCGAATTATGGAATTAGTAAAAATGTGCAGCGATCCTGAAACCCTACCTTGGCCAAAAATAAAAGAAGCCAAAGAACAAATTATTAGAGCCAAAGCAAAAGGTGGGACGGGAACTGGTGCTATAATGTTGTTTGGTATGAGGGCTTGGTATACTTATGATGGCTTATCAGATAAACAATGGGATTTACAATATTTGTTTGAGGTGTGATTATGAATACAATTAACTGGTTTCAAAGCAATCGTCTTTACGCCTTGTTACAACAGCAAGTTATGAAGAAAAAGGAACAAGATTATTACGAAGGTAAATTAACTCCCGAGGAAGAAGCCGAAATGTTGGCCTTCCTTGAACTTTACATAGATAATGAATACTCACCGGAGGAATTGGAATGATCATTAATTGGAATCTGCCAAAACTAATGAAGTTGCTGGGTGGCATTACGAGTCAAGAACAAGAAATTATAGAAATGATGGACGAAACAGGTTTATCTCGTGAGGAAATAGAAAGCATTATTGGTTCAGTAGATAGTATGGATGCATTGAACAAGTAGGTGGTGACATGGTAGTCAAGTCAGCCACTAAAAAGAAACTAATGGAGATTGGTATCCCTGAAGAAGTAGCCCATGTATTATCGGAAGATAGAAAGTGGTCCGACCGCAGTGGGAAGTGGGATACTATCACAGAATTGATGGCCGTAGGAAGTCAAGAGGAAGTGCAAGAGTTCGTAGATATAATTAGACCCGTCATGAATCATTATCCTTTCAACAACGCACCCGTAGAAAATCTCATGCTGTGGTATGGTATAATTATGGAAACAATCGCAGACCGCAATCTTGGAAGACCTGAACGTCCAGTATTTTATTCAGGCGTGGGTCATGTATTGTATCTGGGCGGAGGAAAACCGCCTCATATGATGAAACAACGTTTACAAGACTATGTGAAAGGTCCTACAGCCTTTAACGAAAATATGTTTAAACACGCATGGAATCCCGAATCAAAACATTATGCTGCCATCAACAGGAAGGTGATACCATGACATTTGAACAACCAATGATAGCAGGAAATAGATTTAACTGGATACCCGCAATTAATCATGTTTACTGGCCGATCCTTGCTTGCTACCAATGTGATGCTGTAGCCAAAACCTATGCCGAACTAAAAATGATACATAATACAGGTTTGTGTGAAAAATGCTATGATAGAGAATCGTCATACGAAGAACGACAACGAGAAGAATGGGAAGATGAACTACAACGAGAACGGTATGAAAAACACCGTTAGTAAGATATAAATAAGTCGTGACATACACCCATGCCATGTCTGGCTGGGAAACGTATGACCCTAATCCTCCTGATGATAAAGGCTTTCCTTGGGTGGAAGGAGTATTGAGCCTTGCGTTCATGGGTGCTTTAATTCTATTCGTGTGCTTTTAGATAAGTATATAAGGGTGCTAACAGGGATTAGAAGCCATGAGCGATGATAGAGATCGGCAACAAATGGCCATCAGCCTATTGCGACAAGGCAAGGTGATGCGAGTGAAGGAAGATTATTTCCGAGTGACAGGTAATTCTGGTAAAGATTGGAATATTGCTGTCTGGGACGACAACAACATTAGATGTAGTTGTCCTGTCAATAAAATCAAGAAACAAGAATGCCACCACATCAAGGCTGTGCAGATGTATTTGACTTCTGCTCGGACTGGTTGGAGAATGTGGTGATTTACCATAGCCTTTATATAGGAGATAATAGTGGTAAGGGTATGTCTCGGCTAAAGTTGCGTATTGAGAAGGACGGTTGCCACGAAGAATGTCTTTGTGGTGATTGTGGCTATGTCTATGAAGAATATGAGGTAGCATAAGAGCCTTTATATAGGAGAACTCGCTGGGAGTAAATAGGAAGTGAACAAAATGGGAAGAAAACACGCATGGGTAGACCGCCGCAGGGTGAACGCCTTTGATTTGATGGAAGATAGAGCCTACTTGACTACCGAGTTGGCAGAAATACTGAATAAAGACCATGTGCACGAAGTCCGTCCACGACAGATTTTCTGTGTGCTAAAGGCCGATAAGCGATTCCGCAAGATACGCAAGGTTAAGGTTGATAGCGTGGCTCGCACTAAGAGCCATGAAGTATGGTTGTTTGGTCGTGCTGACCGAGAATACAACGATCGCCACCCTTATCGCTTGAAAAGTGGTGATGTCTGATGTGTGATGTTTGTAGTAAAACAGAATACGTCTGCCGAGTTAGCCGAGGGGCACAATTTAGTAATGTCAAAGCCTATTGCTTAGATTGCTTATTGGAAACCTATCCAAAATCCGGGGAGTTGTTAGCATGAGTTGTAATATTTGTTGGCAAGCAGTATGTCCACACCTTTCTCCAAAAGAAGCACACGCTTATTTGGATAGTTATTATTGCGAACATTGTTGTGGTGATGCCCAATGAAGATCGGTGAGACCATTTCTAAGACTAAATTGATTAAGATGCTGACAGGCAAGACACAACGAATGTGGAGTGCCGAAGAAAAGTGTTTTCAAGATATTGCTTTGACTACTCGTTATGATGGTAATGTTATGACTATCACAGACTTTAAAGATACTGGACACTATCAGATTATTAGAGGAGAAAGCGACACACAGAAGATGAAGATGTGTTATAATGTCAAGAATAAAATGGTAGTAACTGGAAGTATCCTGCCCCGAGAGGTAGAGGAATAGGTTATATATCAACCGAAAAGTTTATAAGGGTGACGTGTAGAAATATAAAGGTGAGCAGTATGTGGGATAGCGATTGTAGTGAATGTGGTGCATCTAAGGATAGCATCAGAGAAAATGAAACTGGAGAATATGAATGTCCTGACTGTGGACTCATTTTGGGCTTAGCCATTGATATGGGTAAAGATTATCGTGTCTTTGCTGATGGTGCAGGTGCTAACAATGAACGCCACGGCATGGCAGCAACATGGCTTTTGCACGATAAAGGTCTAACAACCGATATTTGTCGTATGAATAAAGATGCTTCAGGTGCACCTATCAAGGGTGAGTTCCGTAAGCGTCTGGGTAGGCTACGCCGACAACAACAGCGAACTCGTATTCGCAACAGCACAGAACGCAATTTGGTGCAAGCCCTGTATGAACTACAGCGTTTGGCAAGTCAAATGGGACTCAATGAGACTATTCGTGAGCAGGCTGCCTATATCTATCGTAAGGCTGCTGAAGCCAAGTTGGTTCAAGGTCGTAGCATTGAAGGTGTAGTCGCTGCCAGCATTCACGCTGCTTGCCGACTTAATGGTATTCACCGCACTCTTGATGAGATCGGACGACACAGCCGTATTGGTCGTAAAGAGATTGGACGCACCTACCGCAAGGTTAAGCAACAACTTCACTTGCGTATCGCACCCAGCAGTGCTCAAGGTTTCGTGCCAGCATTCTGTAATAAACTGCAAGTGCCAGTCACTATTGAGGCTGAAGCCCTGCGTATCTTGGGTGAACCTGCTGTTAAGAAGATTGCCACAGGTCGTAGTCCAACAGGTATCGCTGCAGCCGTAGTATATTTGTCTTGTATGAAGAATCCAGAGAGTTATCGCACCCAGCGAGATGTGGCTGCCGCCGCAGGAGTGACCGAAGTTACTATCCGTAATCGCTACAATGATATTTGTGATGCTCTTGGCATTGACCGAAACAATTTGGGACAGTAACTACAAATAGGTGGTGACCAGATTCCCCAACCATGTGGGAATGGCTCTCGGCAGGATTAACGGTAATCATATTATGGTTAGTTCAACAATTGTATAGTCTCAAATCTGCTGACCCTGTGATTGAAAGGGTAGAAATCCCTGTGCAGGACAATACACAACTGTTAGAGTTAGCAGACCAATTAGGGTCATCGCAACAACAAGTGAAGTTCTTAGAGGCTACTATTGATACCTTGAGTCATACTGTGGCTACCTTAGAAATAGATTTAGAGAACACTCAGCAAGAGGCCAAGAAGCAGAAAGGTCGGGCTGCCTCAGCCCATACCTCAAAAGGACAAATCTTAGAGAAGTGGGCACCGTTTGTTAATCACCCCGAAATAGATCCTGATTGGGACGCAGAGAATTGGAGTTTCATGGGCAATCCTATTGATTACATTGTCTGGGATTGGTATAAAGATAAAAATAAGAACTTGGAAGCAGGCATGATTTACATTATGGACGTTAAATCTGCTAAAGCACAACTAACTACTAAACAACGCCGTATAAGAGATTTAGTAAAAGCAGGACGAGTAGAGTGGCGAGAAATTAGGTTGGATTAGAATGAATGTAGGATTTACCGACCGTCTGGCCAGATTAATGGGTGGTTTAGGTTTATTGGCTGTAGATTTTTTAGCCAGCAGTGAATGGGAATTACTTTTATTAGGTTTTGGAATCTGGGGTGTGCTAACTTCAACTTTTGGTTGGTGTCCTTTTTACAAATTAACTGGTGTCAATACTTGTCCGATCGATGCTAAGATATAAATATGTAAAAAACCAAAAAAGTGACATGACTCACGTTGTAACCTCGCCTTGTGTAAATCATAAGTATCAAGATTGTGTAGCAGTATGCCCTGTTGATGCTTTCAGGGAAATGGAAACTTATTTAGTAATTGACCCAGATGAATGTATTGATTGTGCTGCGTGTGTGACAGAATGTCCTGTTGAAGCCATCTTTGCAGATTATGATGTGCCTGATGAAGAAGAGGCATGGATTGATAGAAACGAAGAAGAATCGCAAGATGCGCCCTTGGCTACTGGAGATTCAGAAGTGCTGGGCGACTAAAATACATATAGTTGGTAGACGATATTAACCATATGGCAGAACAGGCTGGTGGTTTGGCTATGGACGTAGCCTTAGAAATATTTGCCAGTGTCATGGGCTACCACGCTACCGAAGAAGGATATGAAATGCTAATGGGTATGCCCGTAGGACAAGACCTTGGTGACGCAGAAATCATGAAACTAAGTATGGCTTTTCAACCACGAGATCAACCTCCTCATAAATATATTGATTGGCAAGATGGAAAGGGTTGGAAAAATGCTAACAAAATGGCAGAGTGGTGGCGACAAACTTATGGTTATAGAATCGTAGAAAGTGATTACCATGCTTTCTGGCCTAACAAAGACGATTTTGTTTCTGGTGGATATCTAAATAACAATATGGATGTGGTATTGTCTGAGATTGTAGATTTTGGTAAAGTAGTTCCTGAAAGTTGGGAAATGCAAAAGTGGAATAAGTTAAATGGTAAAAACATTGACATGAATCCTTTATCTATGTTTGTAGGTGCTTTGATTGATGATTACGAAAATGGTATTGAATATTATGACACTTTGATAACACCTTTATCTGATAGTATGGGTGGCCCAATCAAATGGGGACAAACATACGAAACATTGGAAGAATCATATAATAAAAACCGGGGAGATGTAGACAACGAATACGATGCTAACCGACAAAGCCGAAATCTCTACCATGCTATTATGCAATTACCTTTAACAGATAAACAAGGCAGATACCGACATGGTTGGATTGCTGTTATACCATATCGTCCCACTAAAAGCAAATATGGCTTGTCCAAAAACATGGAAATGAGTCAAATGGCTTTCTTAGATATAACTGAACCCATGTATGATCCGCTGGATACTCTACCATTACCTAACGGACAACTAAAATTATATTTCGGAGAAGATGCTTTCGCTAAATGGAAAGAAGTGCGCTTATTTCCTCACCAAAGTATTAACGTTCAAATTATCAAACTGGATTAAAATCCATAAAGGGTTTCATGAGTGCCGTTGCGGAACATATCTTTAATTATATTTACTTGTTCATCAAGACGACGCTCAAAGTTGGTGCGATCTACATCTACGACAGTATCTTCTCGCCATTGATGTCCTGCTAATTCCACCCAGACCTCACCTACAAACCATTCACATTGATAATCTGGCTCAATAACTATGGACCAGATGGTAGGTGTTTCAGTCATGAATTACATTTCTTTTTGTGACTATATTAATCTTGTGCCAGATGTCTTCAATACCTATGATAAACTACAAATAGTTGGAAAATGAAGTATAAAGAATGGGTGGTTACTTCCCCGAAAAGCCGTCTCGCACGGACGATTTCCCGAACTCCGAGAGGGAAGCCCTTACTGTTTTGAGAAAAATGAAACGACCCGATTATGAATACTTTGAACTTACTGACTCCAGTCCCAGACACGCCTTTACTAAATATATGGATGAAAAGGGCTTAGCATATGACCCAGATTTTCTAAAACAAATTATAGAAGATACTCAAAAAGTCATGATGAGTTACAAACATTACTATAATCGTCTGCGTCCTGCTCAAGTTAATACAGATATCGGTGCACATAGTTCTTACCGTGCTTCTGAAACTGCAAAAACACCTGCTTACCCATCAGGTCATGCCTTCCAAGCCTATGTTATTGCTAAGCAACTAAGCCGACAACACCCATTACATTATTTCCAATTCTTTAGAATAGCCGATCGCATCGCTAATGCACGGGTGAGTGTAGGATTACATTATCCTTCTGATAATACTAAGGCGTATAAATTGGCTATGCAACTATAAATATAAATATCTGGCAACTGCAGTATACCATATGGGTAAACGTTGTGATAGGTGTAATTATTATACACCTGATATTTATATGGAACACGAAGCGTTGCTCAGACAATTAGCCCAACAAGGCACAGAATCTACTATGTCAGATTTAGATAGCGATGGAATCTTGCGATTAAAAGAATTATTTGATGCTATGCAACAAATCTCGCAAGGTGAAATATGTAGATGTAGCACTTATCAATCTATTAATGTGGAGAGGATAATATGACATGGGAAAACATTGATGGTGTTTTTCTACCCAATCATAGATGTAGTTGTGGTAATCTTAATATCATCGCTATGGCTTATCGCACAGAAAGATTGGCTCGCATGATATCTAATGAGTCTATCAGTCCTATTGAAAGAGAAGATCTCAAACAGGATTTGCTGGGTATGATGTCAGATGCTAATAAGATAATGACTGGTGAATGGGGACAATGTGCCTGCAATTTTGGCACCTTAGCCATCAACCAAACAGGTTTTGCTAAAAGTATATAAGGGTAATCTCTATCACTCTTTCATACAGGTGACCAATATGGTTAAGATTGAAGTAAATTGTAAAGATGGATACGCAGCACGAGAATACACACGAGATGACGGCACTTTGGCCTACTTTTTGAAAGGCCCAAACGCAGTTAGCAACGACCAAGGCGAAGTCGGACGATACGATGTCCGTGGTCGCTACGCAGGCAAGTTTAAGTCTGCTGTGGGTGCTCGCAAGCGATTCGGTGTTCTTGACGGCAACAAAGCCCAAGAATACGCTAAAATCACTATCACTACTCCCGATGGTGTCAATGTTTACATTGGCGACCTTGACGAAGGACAAATGAGCACTCAAGAGCGCATTACACTCGGTATGTGTATCAACAACGCTACACACCTTACTGCTGCTCAGATGGATGCTGAAAATGCACCCCAGAACCTTGTAAACTCCATTTATGATTTGGCTGACGAACTCTTTGCAGAGTATAAGGCCCGATACATGGATTGAGCAAAGGAAGGCGGACTCCCGAATACCTTTATGGTGCAGGGGGGCAGAGCATGGGAGACTGACGACCACAAGTCTGAAGTCGCTGAGACACTAAAGAGATAAAAAGGGCACAGACCCCGACAACTATAGTAGTATGAAAGATTGATTGCATCAATCAAGTAATACAATGCCTGCCCTCCAAACCATTAGATTCAAATAGTTCCGACACTACAATGCTCTTATGCGTCTACAACTGGATTTAGGATCAAACCGTAGTTTGGTTTTTGAAGACTATTCTGACACTGACTATCTCAAAGTTAGCGTGGAAGATGTCAATGGCACATCTAATATTACTTTAGGCTTGGTAAAGCGTGAAGATATCAAGCGATTAGGTAAGTCATGCTGAATAGTAGTCTTGTAAGAACTGATTGATAATCTCGGCTACCTTCCAACTACCATTCTCTACATGGCATTCTCCTAAGCCGTGTAAACTTGATGACATCTCAGTTAGGGCTTCTGCACTGACTGAATCCATAGGTATAGTGCAAGCATTAGGGTAGTAGAAAGAAGTTAATTTAGAATTGAGTTCGGATTCAATGTGTCGCTTCTCAGGAACTAATATAATTGGTGCACCAATGTGACAGGCTTCGCCAATAGTGCTCGCACCTGCGGCAGTTATCAAATAACGACAGTTTTCTAAATCACGAGTAAAGGATTGTCCTGCAGGACAGAACTTAACGGTATCTGTATCAACAGCATCATCACCTGCCCCATACCATTTTACCGTGCAATTGTTATCTTGAGCGAACTTAACAATCTCGTCCATCTTACTCAAAAAGGATTTACGGTGATAAACCATAATGTAATCACTCGTCCAACCCGACCATCGCTTACCACGATAACGTTCCTGAATTGGTGGACCTACCATAAATGTATTTCGTTTCTTGACTAAACTTTCTTCAGGCAAGGCTTTGGCTACAATAGTAACATTACCATCAGGACAAATCATACGGTTAATTATATTTAATTGTTTGAGTGCAACACGATCGCCATTAGTAATAGTGTCACAGTCTGCAGGTAACTGACAATGCGTTCCGAAAGATTGGTTGTTATAGATAATTAGTGGAATACCTGCTAACTTAGCGGCTCTTGACAACAACGGTTCGTAATCAGAAATAACTAAATCATATTTGTGGGCTTTGAGATGGTCTGCTAAATCTATAATCTTCCCACGATTCTGTAGAAACCAACTGGGATAGTAAAGGGCGGTCTTGAAAGCACTGGGATTATCATTTTTATTATATTGAATCCGGGGTGTGGGTAATTGGTTTACTATGTAACCTTCTTCTCGTAATGGCTCTACTGCCATGCAACAAGTAAAGAAAGTAATTTTATGTCCTGCTAACAATAAATATGGGGCTACAGTAATAGCACGGGTAGAGTGACCACGGCCTTCGCCAGATAATCCATAAGCAATTTTCACGTTACTCACTCCGTAGCACGTTCAATATCAAACTTTTCACGGTCGTAAAGCACATAATGAGAAGTGCTGTAACTCAAACCTTGAGCCATGTTCCCTAATAACAATCCTGCTAAAGTAGAATTAACCCATGTGCGCTGGAAGGGGAAGAAATAAAGTAAAGATAATCCTGCTAAAGAGTAAATCCAATGATGAATGTGGAAATATTTATTATCTCCGATCTCAAACCGAATAGAAGGAATCAAATCTAAACCATAAACATGAGGGTGAATAACTTCGGCTACAATAGAACTAACGGCTGCAGCAGTGATAACAACTGGCAAACTTAAGTCCATAAGATAGTATTATCGTTACGACTACTTATATTTTCATTCTTCTTCTGGGCCTGTCCACAGGAAGTGCACAGCCTGAGAAGGTTGTTGTAAGCCCATTTTCATGGCGGAACTAATGATAACTCCCATCAACTCATCAATCTTTTTCAAAGTAGAACTAATGCGATTGAAACCTACCATACCTACAATATCTAAAACAGTATAATTTTGTCCTTTCTTGTCAGTAATCATGCCACGACGATACTGGAGGTCATGAGTCATACACAAACCTTCTACACTTACAGTTAAGGGAGAGATATCTACATCATCGTCATCAAAAACAACTAACCGCATCAAGAAACCATCAGGCTCTTGGTTTTGGTCAGCAAACATTTGGAGAGCATCATCTAAATTGATGTTTTTCATCTCGGGTTGGTCTTCAGCCATATCGCTTCACCATCTCCTTCATGAAATCTTCGTAGTTAAAGTTCTCCCAATTCTTGATAACATCTAACATAATGTTCAAATCTTGAGACATATCTTTAGTAGGCACTCGTTGAACTTTAGGATCGGCTTCCTCGTTAGGGAACTCGTAAAGAGAAATCTGCTTGAAATAACCTTGAGCAATCATAGAAGTAACTACTAAACGGGCTTGGTCGGCGTTCTGTTGGGAATCCAGAGGGATTCGCACACGCTCGGTAGCCCCTTGCATAATCTCTACTTGATACTTAACAATCTCCTGCAAGTATTTTTCCGGGGTGGATTCCAACCATTGGTTAATTTCGGCTTCATCATGTCCTTTTGAGACTAAGAAATCACGGAAATTACCTGCCACAGCAACTACGAATCGCAAAGGATTGTCTAAAATATTAAACATCACGAAATATAAATCATCTTTGTCCCCACTTTCCATGTCTACAGTAGCAGTTACCATGACTTCAGTAGATTTACTGAAACCTAATTTTACGTCAGAGATAGTTTTCATCTTATGGGCCTCCGTCTGTAAGACAATCATGACAGCAGTAATATAAACCTTCCTGTGAAATGTTGAACTCCGTGCCACAACGAGTGCATTTTCTTAACCGCCACCGTAATACCCATTTCGGGTTAAACTGACGGGCTTCCGTGAGACTGAGGGCCAAAGGATTGTCAATTAAATGACCGTCCATTGATAAGCCTTGCTCATCACAGAAATCCAGTAACTCAAGCGGCACAGGGATCATGGGCTGATTCACCTACTTATATCTTTCACATTTATGGAGTCCCGAAACTGAAGTTCAGGCACGATAGGCATATAGGGACTTAGATATACTTTGTTTACGCCACCAGTGTCCCAAATCGTAGCATCAAAAGCAAACATAACGATATCTACATTGTGTTTAATGGCAGGCAGGACAGGAATATCTTCTATTTCTAAGATAATTTTATTACCACCATCTCCGATGAAACCGACACTTTGGTCTGACAGTTCTTCTTGCGGTATACGACTGGGAGTAACTAAATCTAAAAACGAGGGCTTAGGACGATTTTCGCTAACATATTCAAAACGTAAAATTGACATACCATCTACTACTTTTTCTGCTTCTCCAAAACGAACTTCATTTAGATTTATCCAAAACTGATCACGATAGACTCTACCAATAGGTTCTCCTGCGGGAGTGGTCCATGTATTCTCGCCTTTTTCAAGTTGATACAAGTTCAACCAGCGTGACATAATTCTAATTTGAACCTTCAACTATAAATAGGTGATGACAGATAGTGGTTATACAACTGCTACAATTAGCAGCATAAACGGTGATATGATGAGCAATTTTGACCCCATACAAAACTATATTTACAGCAAGCGAAACGGTGGACTACGAGTATCTTTGGGTGGACTGAACCCTACAGGTGCATCTTGTGAGATTACAAATGAACAAGGCAACCCTAAGTTGATTGGCAAGTGCCACCGACAAGTATGGTATAGTAAAAAGAGAGTGCCTCGCACTAATGAATCTGATGACCTAAGCATGATTCGCTTTGGTATTGGTGATGCTTACGAAGAAGAACTGCAACAACATTGGGAGAAGCAAGGTATTCTCTTGGCATCTAATCTTAAACTTAAAGCACCTATCGGTGTTTGTTCCGATGGTGAACAAATAGACATGAGTGGTGAAATTGACGCTGTGTTGAGAATGGCTGATATGGACGAATACGGTAGAATCACTAATATTAGTGTGGACGAGGCTGTGGCTATTGAAGTTAAATCTACTCGTGGGTATTTTAGTGAAAAGGGAATCTTGGGCAAAGCCAACAAGATGTATCCTATTGGTTATCCTAAGTTGGAACACTTGATGCAAACAGGAATGTATCTGCATACTCGTAAGATTGTAGAAGAAACTTATGGAGTTAAGATTCCATATGCTGTCATTGTTTATGGTTTGGTAGATGCTTGTAAGACTAATCAATTCCGTATTGAACTAAGTAATGACTATGATGGTGAAATCTTAGTTAAAACTATGGACGGCAGGTTGATTAAACCTCAAACCGATCCTATGCTACAATTAGAATCTGGAGTGCTACATCAACCCATTCAAGGTTTGACTATTCAAAATATCTTGGACAGATATGTAGAGTGCTACGAGAAACTTAAGGCTGATTCACCACCTGACCGTGATTTTAGCCTTCGTTATTCTGATGAAATCTTTGAGGAACTCAAGGCTCAAGGTGAACTCACTAAGACCAAGATGGCTGCTTTTGCTAAAAGTAGTATTGCCCCTGTGGGTGATTGGCAGTGCTCTTATTGTGATTGGAAAGATGAATGTTATCCCTTCGGTGTGATGACTGAAGCCGTGGAATCTGGCGAAGTTAGCAAAGAAGATGCTATGCGTGAACTCGGTTTCTGATTTATTAGAGAAGCGCACTTCTCAGGGGAAAGGATAAATCAGCGACAACGCTAAATACATATAGTTGGTAGCAAGAAGATATCTTAATGAACTCAATTAATTTTGCTTTCATAATCCCGGCGGATTCTTGGTCTGATATCTGTTTTACTTGTCAAGAAGAATGGAATGACTCAGAACAAACTGCTGAAGATGCTCGCCGTATTAGGGCTGCACACTATGATTGTCATGGTTGGACTCATTGTGATGTTAAGTGCTGTGGCCCCTGTCCTACCTGTGGTTGGTGTGATGGCGTAGAAGAATATTTTGATAATCCTGTTCGGTTTGATGAAACCTTGCACCGCTTAGTAGAAATGACTGACGAAGAAGTGGAAGAAGCCAAGAAATACATTCCGGCTGATTTAGAAGATGCTGACGAGATAGATTGGTCTTTTGACGAAGCCTTTGAAAGATCTCGTTAGAGCATTTTACTTATAATTAACAAGCCCACTACACCTATACCGCCATAGAGTAGCCAAGGAGTTCCTGATTCCTCATCGTCATCATCTCCATTATCTCCATTACTACCGTTGCTACCGTTGCTACCGTTATCTCCGTTACCATTATCACCATTATCGCCATTACCATTAGAACGACCTGATGTTTCACCACAGGTTTGAGTATCTGTTTCTGTCTGTTCAAGGTCTGTAGGACAGGCTGTGCCACCATTGGCTGCAGCAGTTTTAACAGAACGGGTTTTGGTGCGAGTTCTGGTCTGGGTGCCATCTTGACAGTCACTCCATTCACTCCAGTTACTCCATGAACCCCAAGCAAACATTTCGCAATCAATCGGTTCGGCAGTATCCCAAGGGGCAAGAGATAAGAACTTTACACCCATACCTCTGGTAGCACTGTATGTATTACGAAGCCAATCGGAAACAGCATCGGCAGAAGTTAAGCCAGTGCTGTAAGAACCCGAATAACCAAGGACAGACCGATCCCAGAAATATTTACCGGCATTATCATACCATTTTACTTCTACTGTTTCTTTGCCAGCATCTGCTGGAACATCTTTACTGGTGTCGGCTGCAAAATCACTTTTGAAAAAGTTGATTGGTGTGTTAAACAAACTGGCTAATAAAATCATGTTAATCTACCTACTATTACTGTTATGTCATCTGGTTTACCGCCCATGTAGTCAACCAAAGGTGCTGGCGGTGGAGTGAAATCGGGGTCTTCAGCGTATGGTGCAGCCGAATATAAGTTTTCTACCGAGGCTTGACTGAAAGGTGCCCATCGCTTACCATCATTGGAAGCATGAAAAGCACTGACCGCTAAGTTAGCCGCAATATCTTCAGGGGCTAAGTCATCATCTAAGAACTTTTTAATTTCTTTATGGTATAAGTTATCCCAAAGGCCGTCGGTGGCTAATATAATTATATCTCCTGACTGCAGTTTGGTAAGCAACTTACGATCTGCGTCGGTAGGTTTGGCATCTTTTTCAGAACTGAGGGAATAAGGATAATTGAATAAATATTCTTGCTCAGTGGTTTCAAAGATTAAATCTCCTTCCCGATAGAGGGCTATTCCTGAATCACCTAAATTGGCTACCGCTACACTACGAGGTCCTGACTTGATAGCAATACAAGCCGTGCAACTTCCTTCGTGACCTGAACGCTGAGCGTTACGATATCCCTCTGTTAGAATACTAATCGGTCCAGTAATGCCGTCCATAATAGCATTAGAACAACCATCGGCTACAGCCATACTCCAATAAATAGGATTAACGTTCTCATCTGCCCATGCACCTACTCCGTCAAAAACACCCGCCGCAGGAGATTGAGCATCATTGATGATAAACCAAGTATCTTCGCCATCGCCCTTTTGAGGGTGTGGAACATTGGAAACACCCCACTCAATACGGAGATTCTCATCAGCCATACGATAATTATAGCCTCACGACTACTTATATTTGCGGGTTTTATGAAAGTATAAGAGGGTGATACAACCAAGCGATACCATGTTCGTTGATATCGTCGTGCGTGGCAATTGTTGGCCTTATCGTGATATTCTAAAAGATACCTATAACTTGTATTGGAACAAGAAGCGCAAGTGTTATACTGGCAGGGTAGACATTCGTGGTAGAAAAATTAAAAATCTGGAAAAGTTTTGTTCTACATTTAATCTTAAACTATGGGTTGATGGACAAATAGTCACTTTGGAAGCAGAAGAGGAAGAAGAAGATGACTTTATTGAGGCTACTGAATATGATGCTACTCAATTAGGTAAGATTGGAAACCGATCTTTTGGTATGATTAATGCTAATAAACATAATAAAGTAATTGTCAAACAAAATAATGTTCCTTTGTGGGATGTTAGCGAGTTCTTTGCTGGCACCAGATTCTCACAGCCACGATTAGAACAACAGCAAGTTGTTCCTTTGATTACTCAAGCCTTGGAAGATGGATACGAAAATATAATTATTGAGTGTCCTGTAGGTTCAGGTAAATCTGCTATGGCTATGGTAGTTCCTAAAATCTTTGATGCCAATGCTTATATCGTGACCCCACTGAAAGGATTACAGAAACAATACTTAACTGAAATGCCATTTATGCGTTCTGTTATGGGTAAAGGTAATTATGATTGTGAATTAGATTTAGAGCCAAATTGTCGGTCTGAACCTGAAGCCCAGAAAGCCGTGGAAGCCCGTAAGATGAAACTACCAATGGCTACAGGAGGTTGTAGTGCTGATTTAGCACCTTGTAGCAATATCGGATTCAAGTGTGATTTCAAACTACCTACTAAAAATAAGCGCATTGATTGGAGTGTCAGCAAAAATAAGTTATGTGATTACTATGGTGCTTTGCATGAAGCCCACCATAATAGATTCTTTGTTGGAAATACTCACTATCTAATGGGTATGAATCAAAGTGATGCTTATCTACGTCAACGAGATTTATTGATTATTGACGAAGCCCATACTCTACCACACAACATGGCTGATTTCTATTCTTTCGATCTGAGCATTAAGAAAATGGAACGATTGTTAGGTATTCCTACCTTTAACGAAATCATGGAAGCCATTGATGAAAAGGCTATCAATATGCAGAATCAAAGGAATATGATGCTGACTCCATGGAATCCATCTACTTCTCCTAATACTTGGGGAATGCCTCGTATTGGAAGTATCACTCCCGAGACTGAAGAAAAGCGTCATAAGATGGGGGCTGCTATTTGGATTGCTTATCTTACTAAGATGGTCAAACACATACATCAAGAAATTGACAAGAAGAAATATGATGATAAAACTATTCGTTATGCTGTCAATACTACCAAGCACTTGGAAACCTTGATTGAACAACTAAAGTCTAACCCACAAAATATTATTTGGCAATACGATAATGAAGATGACCCTGTTTATCTTAACTTCAAGCCTCTGGACATTAGTCATCTAAGTAAAGATTTACTGTTAGGTTTGGGTAGTCGTCGTATCTTTATGAGTGGAACTATTGCTGATGCAGATATATTTATGGAAGAGTTGGGCTTAAATCCTAAATCTACAACCTACATTAAAGTTGATTATAGTAGTTTCCCTGTAGAAAACCGACCTATCTATACTTCTTTACGAGGCGGTAATCTTAACCGTAGCAAGCGAAATGAAGAACAGTATATGAAAACTGCTGAACAGATTGTAGCCATCGCTAAACAATTCCCTGACCAAAAGGGATTGATTCTACCCTATACAGATGAAATTGAAAAGAACTTAGTGGCTGCTATTGAACATATTGACCGTAGTGTGGCTGATAGATTAGTGCAACACGGCAAAGGTGCACGAGAGCGAGATAGTGTCTTTGAGAACTTTGATAAATCTGACGGCAATCAAATACTTTTATCCACTTATGCTAATCAGGGTTATGATGGCGGTAGTGTTGGTTTCTGTGTTATTCCTAAACTACCCTTCCCAAGTCTGGGTGATGTCAGAATCGTCAAGAAGATGAAAGCCAATCCTAATTGGTATAAACTTCAAACCGGGGTTATGCTAACACAAATGTTTGGACGCATTGTAAGATCTCCTAAAGATACAGGCAAGATATACATATTAGACCCTGCTTTTGATTTCCACCTTAATCACGGTTACGAAGGTAGCACACCTTTGAAACAATTTATTCCGACTTACATGACCGAGGCTATGGACAACCACGAGGCTGCTGGGGCAAGACAAATGAAGTTATATTAAGGTGGGTGCAGAAATGGAAGATATGTGGGATTTAATTATAGTGGGTGCTGGCCCTGCTGGTTGTAGTGCTGCTTACTTTAATGCTCAACAAGGTAAACGAGTTTTACTTTTAGATGCCAAAACCTTTCCTCGTGATAAAATATGTGGTGATGGTATCACTGGTAAAGCCTTAAATATACTTTACGAAATGGGCTTGGAAGAACAAATAAATGCTGTCAAGAGTATTGTGTCTACAGGAGTAGTATTAGGTTCACCCAACCAAAAGGAAATTAGGATTCCTTTGACCTCTGAACACGATCGTTTGATGCCATTTTCTTTAGAACGTTGCTTAATTGATAATTCTATTTATGAAGTGGCAACTAAAATGGTCATAGACAATGGAGGTGAAGTTCGCACTGAAAAGGTGCTGGCTACTCTTAGTGAAAACGGTGTTATGAATGGAGTTCGCACTACTGAAGGAAAATATTTTGGGAAGATAATTGTAGGTGCTGGTGGCTATAGTTGCCCTGTATCTCGGACTATCTTAACACGAAACCAAGAACCAAGACAAGACCGACAACACTATTCTTCTGCTGTCAGAGAATACTGGTCTAACATTTCTGGAAGTCAAGGCGATTTTGAAATACATTTTATTGATGGTATCATGCCCGGATACTTTTGGATCTTTCCTTTAAGTTCCAATAGATATAACATTGGCGTAGGTATGCTTTTAGCAGATATGGACGACCAACAAGTTAAACTTAAGCAAATGCTGAAATGGATTACTGAAGAATCTCACTTAAGTCACCGATTTAAAGATGCTAAACCTACTGAAAAGAGTTTGCGTGGGTGGATGTTGCCTTTAGGTTCTCCACGAGCAGGTGAACTCAATCCTCGGTGTAATTATGTAGAAGGTGGTATTTTGCTGGGCGATGCTGCCAGCCTAATTGACCCATTTACTGGGGAAGGTATTGGTAACGCCTTGGTTTCTGGCAAGTTGTTGGCTCAATATAATAAAATTGATAACACTACAGGTCCAGCCTACCAACAAGCCTTGTGGGAAATGATTGGAAATGAACTTACTAACTCTCACCGCTTACAGAAAATGTTGAAAAGAAAATGGTTGATTAATTGGGTAATCAAAAAGGCATCTAAAAAACCTAAATTACAACAAATACTCACCGATATGTTAAACAATAAAGAAACTCAAGGTAATGCTAATTCTAAATGGTTTATTTTGAAAGCCTTGCTGTTTTAGGAAGTTATATTAAGGTCGCAGGGAGATGGGATAACATGGAAACTGAAAGGTGTAGCAAGTGTGATACTATCTACCCCAGACCAGCACTCACTAAAGATTTAGTATGTGTAATGTGCGAACCTCCAATAACAGGTGATAGAAAATGAAAATAGCAATATGTGGAAAGATGGCAAGCGGGAAGACAACTTTGGCTGATTGGTTTGTAGAACACCATGGCTTTGAAAAGATTTCTTTGGCTGCTAAAGTTAAATCTATCGCTGCAGATTTGTTTGGTATGGTTCACAAAGATCGCAGGTTGCTACAACAGATTGGTATGAAGATGAGAGAAATCAGGGAAGATGTGTGGATTGATTACCTGATTAACCACGAAGGTGAGAACCTGATTGTAGATGATGTTAGATTTATCAACGAAGCCGAGAAACTCAAGGCTGCTGGTTGGACTCTGATTAGAATTAATATTGATGACGACCTACAACGAGAGCGACTACAGTTTACCTATCCTGATGATTGGGAAGTGCACTGGAACAGTCGTCACGATTCTTCTGAAGCCCAAGTAGATTTAATTCAAGCCGATTTGTTAGACTTGGAAGTCACTGCTGTTAATCAACAATGGCCTATTCATGACCTTAAGGCTTTACTCTGAGGCTTCTTGTAAAGCGGCTATCATGCCGGGGTGGAGATTAGGAACTCGTTTCCATGCGTCCATAGTGTCCCAACGCCAATCGTCCCATTCCCATTTGAACTCATTAACCTCGGGTTCAAACTCGGTATCTACATAAAACAAATAAGTGCGGTGCAAACCATTATCCCAAATAACACGATATCTCCATGTTTTAATTACTTCCATAGGTAAACCACTTTCTTCATGGATTTCACGAACCACTGCTTCGTAAGGTGTTTCGCCTGCGTCCAAAAATCCAGAAATACCTGACCAAGTGTTCGGAGACATTACTTGTGCAGATCGCAACTGCAGACCAATGCGTCCCGCAGGAGAGTAAAAGATACCTGTTGTAGAAATATATTTATTATTCCACTCTACGTCTTCGCCCCAATCGTCAGGACCTATAGTTCTGGGACGGGGTTCGTTATCAGACCATTCAATATCGTCCCAATCTCGGTCGGTTAAAATATCTAACAAGGCTTGTAAATTATAATTTTCAGCCCCGAAATAAATAGGAGTCACAGGTTTACCACGATTATCACACCCTTCGGGTAAGTTAGCCACTCTTATCTCGTCTGCTAAGTTACATTTACGACATCGCACAGTAATAACCCCGGGGTATTCCCAGTCAGAGTAAATATATTTAACAACTTCCATTTCGTGGTCACAATCTTCTACAAACTGTTTAGGAATCTGATCGCCGTCTTCATCTCGCTGCAGATGCCAATCTCCACGAAGTTTCTGGTGAGGTTGGTAAAAGGATAAGTCTTCGGAAAAACTGCAGTTACGACAACTAATGGTGGCTTTAGCATCACGCTGATAATCATAATCTGCGTCACCACGGTCATAAGACACTACTTCTAATTTATGTTCTAAAGGAGGACTAACATAATAATCATCTGGCCCATAATCTATGCCTTCGTATTCACCACGACATTTATTACTACAAAAGTTTCTCATACCAACAGCCGTTAAGACTTCTTGCTTAGCAGGAAGTCCGCATAGATAACATTGAGGATAATCTTGAGAAATATAACTATCAGCACCAAATAGATCTCCTAATCCGAAGAAACCTTTAGGCGTATAATTGTGAGAAGCATAGTTGATAGCATGGGGAAAACTTGATCTACGCTCGTTAAGAGAGTTAATATCTCCCTCTACCTTCCAGCCAAGACGATGATTATACAGATAGGCGTTCATGGCTTCGCTGTGAAATAAACCATACCCATGTCGTTGAGTAAAGTATTCTCCACTTTCTATGGCTTTGCGATAAGAAGCAGGGTAGGCTACCACTTCTTCATGACATTGTTCTAACGCTGCTTGGCTAAAACCGGGAAATCCTTGCCTACGGGCTACCATGGGGTCAAACCAAACAGGTTCGCCATGAATGTTGTATCCTACATTTCGGGGGTCAATTAGATCTCGCACCCACCAGCCAGTATCATAAAGATAAGTTACCATGGATTCATATACGGATTGTTCTTCTAATTGATTATTTGTATCTCGTAGATTTCGTCCGCAGAATTGGTTAGCAGCCACGCAAGGCAATCTTTCCATAATAACAATACCATATTCACTGTTAAGTGGGAAATCACGTCTTATTTTAGATTTAGCCTGTGCATCACTGGTAGCATAACTTAATACATTTAAGACATTGGCATTCATCTGGCCACGAAAAGTGGCAAAGACAAACGGTAAACCCGGGGTTCTGATTCCTTGATTTTGTTGGTTTTCTAATTGTTTAAACAAATTATATTGTTGTTGATTACACACATTACTCATAGGCATAATTTTAACTACGCTGCCATCAGGTCCATTGGTTTCGGTTTCGTCTTCGTAAACAAAACCATAGTCACCATAACCAATCAGGTCACCAAACACGGTTACTCCTCCTCTACAACTACAGTTATTTGGTCTAAAGCCTTTTTCTCCCGTGCTAATTGATTGATTAATTTACTGGCTTGACGACGATTAAGATCTGGATGTGGGTCACCACCTAATCGCTTAATATAATTACGTTGTTTTTCAGTAGCCAAGTCATACCATGCATGGAACTCACGAGTTTCAGCAGACATACTTTGGTCACGGTTACGAGAGATTAACCACTTGTTATCCTGCCAATGCACTAAAGTATATTTACCTTGATACTTGCCATCATTAACATAAAACACCCATTTTTTAGGACTGTAAGAAACAGTTTGGAAGGTAGATTTATTATCTAAGGATACTTTACCAGCACCATAACTGCCTTCAGGAATGTCTCCATCAAAATCTAACCATGACATAGCGTGGTCAGGAGTAGCGATGGCTAAATGACGTTTGTCAGTAGGCATACCTTTGGGAATACTCCAAGATTTAAGCATACCATCTCGCTCTAATCGTAAATCATAATGAAGTCCTGCTCGGTGGGCATCATGTCGTTGCACTCCGAAAACTTTACTATCTTTAGATTCGGCACCGAATAAACTACCTATGCCTTCAAAGGGCTTGTGGTAATTTTGGTAAGATAGATTTATGGCCATAGGGGTTTCGTAATCAGATCTATATCCTGTTTCCCGAGTATTAGCAACTGCACGACGACGTTCAAACATTTCCTCAGTAAAATATTCCGAGTTCTTTTCGTCCATCTCTTGCTGTATCTTTCGTAGTTTTTCTATTTCAGGACCTCTACCAAACATAATCTCAGGGATTTGTCTTTTAGTATTCATAATAAGTTGCTGATAATCTTTGAAAGAACGGTCGGACTGTTCCCAAGTAGACAAAACTTCTGGTGGTGCCATCATACCTACCAAGGCTTCAGTCGTTCCACAGTCTGAACAGATTTCAGTTTGGTTGTCATATCTTGCTAATGCGCCGGGGTATGCGCCCGGGTTTTGGTTGTTAGGAATATAATTATAACAAATTGGGCAGACAGGTGCTTGCGATTCTGCACCATAATTTCTATAAATCATAAAATTATTTATGGAAGACATAAAATTATTATCTTCGTCACCAAAATCTTTTGCTTTTTCAGTTGGGTCGTCTCCAGTAAGTTTCTTATAGAGTTTGAAAAACTCTTCTTTGGAAAACCCTGCAAGCGGATTGTCTTCGGCACGATAATCGGCTACTACATTCTGAATATCTTTACTATACGAGGCTCGTTGCTTGCCCGCCTTGGTTGCAGCACGTTTCTGACGAGTAGCCTTGGCATATAATCCCTTCTTCTTGAGTGCTTTGACAGCACCGGCAGGGAAATAAGGTTCACCAGTTACTGAGGATTTTTTACCTGATGCAGTGCCCCACTTTTGTTTACTCCAATTGCTGAGATCTTGTTGCTTGGAAGTTTTCTTACCTTTGTAGGCTCTTAATCCTCTTCGCTCACACGCAGCCTCATACTTTTGTTTCAATAATTGTGATTTACGAGCAGACCATTGTCCTGCTTTCGTGCCATGAGTAGCCTTGGCTTTAATTTGTTTTTTAAGTTTACGACGAATCTTGGCTTGTTCCTTGCCATAGGTGGCCTCATAATTATCTTCGGCATCAAAAGAAGCACGGCGACCAAATATATCTAACCACTTCTGTTCCATGAGTCTAACACAATCATTACATAACCACCATGCCCCATATTCAGGATCATCTCGGTCTCGGGTGACTCCATAATCTTTTAAACCAGCATAACCACGTTGGTCTTTTTCAGCACCTGAACGCTGACATTGGTAACAAGTAACTCCCATGTTGAGTTTACCTGTGTCATCACGATGGTAATCAATAGATTTATCTTCTGCCGCCGCCACAAATCTTTCATAAACTTCATCTCGGAACAACTCTGGGCGAGTTTCCAACAATTCAGGTTCGTCTTCTAACAGGGATTCTAATGAAGGGTCAAGAGTAGGCAACAAATAATCAGGATATTCTTCATCACTTCGCTCACCGTCCATCAACCACTCTACTTCGATCGCAGACAAGGGGATTGGTTTTTGCGTAAAAAACTCATCGTAATTATAGTATTCAAAGTCTAAACCTTCTGTATCAATTTTCAAAACTACATTGTCTCGTAAGAAACTCATGGGTTCAATCATACTGGCATACACCGCTACCTTGCTTGGTCCAGTAGCCCAGATTTTCAGACCTCCAAGTTCCTTAACCAGCCATTGTTTATAGTGTTCAGGAGAAATGTCTTGACCAATGTGGGCTTTTTTGTATCTGGGTAAAAATGCCCGATATGTCATGTAGCCAATTTGTGGTGTCATGCTACCTTGTTCCTTAATTTGTTCCCAAAATGCTTCAGGAGTGGCATGGTAAACATAACGAGGGACTACTGGTTTATCTTCGGCATCAAAAGAAGCATAGTTTGTATCTGAATCCCAAAGCACCTGCAAATCTTCATATTTTGCACCACCAAGAATAAAGATAACAGGGGTATCTACCTGATGTTGAGGATTATCACAACTGACGAAGTTTCTGGGGAGATTATTTTTCCCACCGATGATTAATGGGTCATCACGATACACAGGATTACAATTGTCGTGTCGCCACGGCTGACTTAGGCGAGGCAATCTAACGAAATAGTCTTGAATCTCAATAGCATATAACTCAAAATCTTCTACCTCATGGTGCCCACTAAAAGTTCGTCGTCCAGCAAAATCCAACGCTTCCTGTATGTTGAGAGTAGTAGGTTGGGTATCCTCAATACCCATATTAGTGGAGGTTCCCATTTTATCACCCTCCAGCCACCTTTGCCAAGTCCACTGATTGCGATCACCCTCAGTATAATTCCCACGATATACTGTTAAAGGGAAATTAATATAATAAATAGTTCTTCCATAGTCGTAAGTCTTTGCAGCCAACAATTCCTCCAGTGAGTTTAAAACTATCACACCTTCAAACCCTTCAACCATGTAGTTTTGGTTCAGCAGAGCACCAAAGTTTTTAGCATTCGGAAACTTTTCCAAGAGATTAATCTGTGAGTCTGGTGGAAAATAAGGGTGCAAAAGCATTTCTACCTCTTCTGCTTTCTTTTTAGATTTAGAAAAACCTTGTCTTTGGGCTGGGTCTTTGTAGGGTCTACCCAAGGCCGTAAATATATCTGCTTCGGTAGCACCGGCTAAGTATTGGTCAGTATTACGATCGAATAATCCATACTCACTTAGTTTTAGACCCTTGCGCTTCGCCATCCATCTATATTTAATGTTGAAATCGGCAGGTCCAGTGAAATACATAATCGTAGCACCCCACGCCGCCGGGGTCGTGACCTTAAAGTCTACTTTTTCGCCATCTATAATTACTTGGGCTTTGTTATCACCTACCCAATTGACTCCTTCGTTGGGTGGCAACATCTGGGGAAGGGTGTATCCCTCTTTAGGAATAATAACGAAATCAATGTCACCAATCATCTGAGCACCACGACGATACGAACCACAAGCCATCATCTTTTCTACCATAGGTTTAAGATGGGCTTCTACTTTAGACACAATTTTATCTGCCTTGGCTCGTGGGAACTTAACTTTGGTTTGTTTCGGGGCAGGGGCTTCAAACTCTTCTTGGAATCCTGAATCAAAACCTTTTGGTTCCAGACAATTATCCCGTGCCAAACGCACGGCATCAGGGTCGTTGCCTGTAAACTCACCATATTTATATCTGACCAGTAAATCTTTTTTATAATAGGGATCGGCTAATCGTGGACCATAGATACCAATTTCATAAACTACTTTATTGCCTAAGATTAAACCACACATTTGTGCTAACGCCATATTAAAATTATTTTGTCGGGACAAGATATCTTCCTGACCATTAGGCATTCTAAGATACAATTCATAAGTGGAATCACGATGATACATAGATTCAGCATTGAGACCGTAGTTAAACTTGGCTTGGTCTTCTAAGAAATTACCTGTCACAGAAGTAGAATACATAATATCTCTAACTGACCAGTCGCTTAAGGCAGTGCCATCAAGTTCTGAGCCGGGAAATCCTTCTACGGCAAACGATTCGGCATCACGCTCAATGGTGTTAAAAGTATTGTTAGCCAACTGCTTTTCAATCTGTTTAATTTTACGATTAACTCCACGGGCTTCTACGCTGCTATCGATCGGAAACGGTTCTTCAGTAAACAAGTAACTAAAATAATTATATCTCAATCTATCGTAGATATCTTTGGCATCCCATTCGTTAGCAAAAGGAAGAGGTGAGACAATAGGGTCAAAGATAACTAATTCTTTATTGGCACGGAAACCATAATTTCCTGCGGACGCAGTATCACGAGTTACTAAGTTAAAGTTATTCCACAAATAATCGGCTACTTCTTTGAATACTTCTACCCGAGGACGAAGACGGCTGCGACCAAAACCTGCAGGAACTCTAAGTTTCTCCATGGATATAATATAACTATTACGATGCCCGGGTCCTTTAACACTCAAAAAGTTATCGTCCCATGCGTCGGCTAAATCCATATCTTGCGTCATAATTTCTTCGTGAGTATCTTTAGTAAACTGAAGTGGTAATTCCATTTTAATAGAATCATAAACTTTGACAATTCCTGATGGGGCTTTCATACCCATGCGCTGGGAAGCCATCAATTCATCAAATAAATATGTTTGCATTTTGGCAGACATGGGTCTCCATAGCATACTAACTGACCAATCATGGTCGTAGTTCAAGTGATTAGCATTGTAACGCATAGGGTGACGATCTAATAAATAATCATCATATTGAAAAGCATCTAAAACCTTGGTGCCGACACGAGGAAAGGCTTTCATAATCTTGATAACTTTATCTGGCTCACGACTGTGTTCAAAAACCCAGCCTGTAGCACCACCAGAGATAAAATCTCCGACCATATCAAGAGTTAGCGTCACTTGTCATCACCTAATGTTCTGGGAAACTTTTGAAATCATCAATAACCTCAATAATTTTCTGTTTGTTGGAATTAGCATACCACAAACCTCCCAGAACGGCGATGATACCTAAAGCACCTAATCCGTTAAATATACTTAATTGACCACTCGTAATTCCTTCAGCACCCATAGCAGGACCTTCTAAATCCATGATGCCCATCATACCATAGCGTCCTAATGCTTCTTGGAACTTAAACCAATCTACACCAGAATCATTACGCAGAGTTAATCCACCGTTACCGTCTGGAACTTGTTTATTCTGTCCCGACTCGGGAGTGATCGCATATGGGTCAACGCCGGGGTTGGAATCACGCATAGCCGAAACAATAGTTTGAGTGTCAGGGAAAACTAAAGTGCGAACACGATTATGAATAACTTTCTTACCTGTAGGTCTACCGTTAGCATCTTTTTGAATCTGCTGGTGTGGGTAAACCAAGAACTGCACAATATATTTATTGTTATCACGAGAGTCTACATACTCACGACAAATGTCAGTAGAAGAGAAATATTGACGACCTGTGTAAATCTTGCCGTCTTTGAGAGGGTGACCGTGGATAGTCCACTTTTGATTATCTAAACCACGCATTAGAGCGTCTTGAGCACCTTTGCTTTGGGGTGAAACTTTGATAGCCGATTCTTCACCATAAGAAACGCCACCTAACTCGTAAACACCGTGGTCATCATAGACATAGCACATCCATTCACGTTCTTCATTAGTGTTATCAGCATACTTTTTCATTTCCCGTAGAGAACGGTCAGTGAACTTGCTGAACTCTTGTTTCCAGAGTGGCATTCCAGTTTGTGTGCTTACCTGTATGAGATCACCACCATATCGTTAGTCGTTCCACTACTTAACTTTAATGGTTGGCCCATTTGAGTAATCAGGGGTTTTAGACGAGCAGAAACTTCCAATTTGATAGGGAATCCTGCGGAACTGGTTTCCAAAACATTGTAGGAGAGTCCCTTTTCATCGCAATAATCTATGATACCTGTAATGGCTACGGGATAAATATATTTACCCATCTTGATAAGACGTGTTTTCACGAAAGTAAATCCGGCTTCACCGGCGGCTAACTGAGCACCTGTGAATTGTTTTACTTCGCCAGTCATCAAATCTACCCGAGTTTCCAAACGAGCGTCGGTGCTCAAGTTTTGACTAAAAGACTGACGCTTAGCCTTTTCAATTTCTTGTTCTTTGGCTCGTTCAGCCGCAGTTTTAGAAGTATCAATAGTATCAGAAGGTGAGAATGGCAAAGGTTCACCTGATGATTCCGGTTCAGGTTGATAACAATCTAAAGTTAATTTAGGTAGCAAGAGTGCACCTACTAAAGTATTACTATCTTGTGGAGGGGTGACCACGACATAATCCGTGCCAAAATCTTGAGAGACTACTACAGTTGTGCCAACATCAAACGCACCACTAAGCCATGGTTTAACGGTTTCACCTTTGCTGGTTTGTTGTCCTACGCCGACAGGTTGCCAATTGTCTAAATCATTCGGGTCGGGATAATCAATAACCACAGGATTTTTGTAGAGTCCTAAATAATCAGTAACTTTAACCCGATCGGTGCGCTTGTGCTCAGGTTCTTGACCTGACATCATTTGCATCATAACATTCGGGTCGCCACCTAATTCTAACCATGTAGCCACAGATTCATATAATTCAGGCCATTCAGATTTAGCGTAAGTGCCATCTAAATTAACAATAGTGCAGATAGTCTCTAAGTTTTCTAAACGTTGTAATTCTTCCTCATAGGCTTCTTCAAAAGCATCTTTAATATCCGCACGGTCTTGGTCTAAATCTCCCATGTCGGCTTGAGTCATGGCTTCATCAATAGGATTACCTAAAGGCGAGGCTTCATAATTACCTTCCATGTTATCAGCAATAGCCTTGGCTTCTTGCTCGGAATCAAATTGTAGTGGTTTACCAGCATCTTGCACAAACTCGCCAGTATCTTTATCTAAAATACCCCACTTTTGTTCGTTGATGTTTTGAGAGGCTTCCTGAGCGACATCATTAAAATTATCTGCAGTTTCTTGGTCACCCATGACTTCAGCCGCTTGACGGCCTGCTTCGGCTGCATCTTTAATAGCACCCCAATCCTCACGAGTTTCAGCATTATCGATCGCATCGTTAAGATTGTCTACGGCATTATCTAAAGCAGATTGCGCTCGTTCAGGATTATTTTGGGAAGCCTGTGAGTTAGCCTCGTTAGCATCGTTTCGGGCTTGTTCAGCAGATTGCTGGGATTCACTGGCTGTAGGACCTTTAGGCATATTATCTATTTGGTCACTGGCAGCCTGCTTTTGGTCATTAGTTAAATCGGAATTGTTGATAGCATCACGGAGTTCTTCTTTAGCAGACTCCATACTACCATTATCACGAGGATTATTGGGATTACCTACACTGCAACAATCTTCTAAAGCGTCCATAGCCTCATCAAAATTACCATCTCGGGCTTCTTCTTTGACTAAATCAGACAAATCATTACATTCTTGAGTGCGGGATTCAGATTGTTTATCAAAATCTTTTTGGGCTTGTTCACGAGCAGCCTCACGAGCCTGTTCTTGTTCCTTTTGTTCGGGTGTTTGAGGTAAATCACCTGTGAAATCTTGCATAGAGTTAGCAGAATTATCTTCAGGCTGTTGTCCTGTGCCATCACAAGGTTCGCAATCTTGGGAAGGATTGGAACTATCATTTCCACTTCCATTACATTCTCCACACTGGTCGCTTTCGCCGGGTGATGAACCTGAACCTCCGCCTCCAGATTCTTGGTCGGAACTTGAGGACGGGTCACCACCCTCTCCAGATTCTCCGCCTTCGCCTGAACCTTGGCCTTCGCCTTGACCCTCACCACTACCTTCTCCAGAGCCTTCGCCTGAACCTTCACCGCTTCCAGAGCCTTCGCCCTGTCCGCCAGATTCACCTTGACCTCCTTCTCCAGAACCAGAACCCTCGCCTTGGCCTGAACCTTCACCAGAACCTGAGCCTTCTCCAGACCCTTGTCCGCTTCCAGAGGCTTCTCCTCCACCACTTTCCCCCGAGCCTTGCGAGCCTTCTCCGCTACCAGACGCTTCGCCTGAGCCTTGGCCTTGGCCTTGTCCTCCACCAGACATATCACCAGAAGGTTGTCCGAAACCAGCCTGATCGTTACCCTTTTCAGGTTCTAAACCGGGGACTCCGCCTGTGCTGGGGAATGGTAGTGGGCTGGAAGGTGGGCCTCCGCCTCCGCTTGGGTCTGGGCTTCCGCCTCCACCTCCGCCGCCGCCTCCGCCGCCGCCTCCGCCACCACCGCCTCCTGCGGGTGGCATAGCAGTCATTCCACCGCCCCCACCTGCGCCTCCCGGCGCAGATACAGGTCCGTGTGGTGTTTGCATATTAGCATTGTCGTCTACGAAAACCCAATCGTTCTGTGGTCCTTGTTTACTTCTATCATAGGTTAAAATAAGCATACCTATGCCTGATGTTAATTTGATAAGTGGGCAATTCATAAGTTTAGATTCCCAAAAGGCAATTTTCTTTTCATCGCCTGAAATAGTTAAATTAATTTTATTACCAATAATACCTGAAGGTGGGATAGCATTAGTAGAGTGAGTTTCTACAAATTGGCGAATAGAGGGTATAGTAGAGACAATTAAAGCGTTATCTATATTATAGTAATAGACATGAACCCAGCCTGTGGGTTGGTTGGCTCTAACTGCGGTATCGCCTGTGGACGGATCTAACCATAAGTATTTCACCATAGTTATTATTATACATGGCTCGCTATTTAAGTTTTGGTATTTCTATGGTTTGTTTATGATATTGTTAAGGTATATAAGGGTGATGACAACCACGGTAGATTAGTGCGGCAAGAACCGCCAAGAAAAACAAAGGTGAAAAAAAATGAGTAACAACGCAGATGAAATCGCAGCATTTATGAATGAACTTGAAGAGAGCCGTCCTGCTCGTGCAGCAAGCGGTCGTCGTGGGGCAACCTATGACATTCTAAAGCCAGAGTTCGGTAAGATTTACCGCAACTACGCTATTCTCTCTTTCAACCACGGAACCAGCCCTCTCGGTGCAGAGTCAGTTGTCGTCCGTATGGTAAACATGGATACAGGTCGTCGTGAGAAGATTTATCTTCAATCCTACGAAATCCAAGATTGGGACCGCTTCGTTAAGAACAACGAAATCGTAACAGTCTCTGATGAAGAAGATGGTAAGAAGAACTACAACCTTCCTGTCCTATGTGACTTCCTAAAGCAGAAAGAAGAGTCCCAGAAGAACCCCGGTCGCTTCTACAAGTCCTTCAACGCAATCGCTCGTGGCCCAGTGTCCCGTGACGACTTGCCTGAATACCACGAGGACCAAGCCCCTCCTGCTGAAGAGTGAGTGCAGAACTCCATTGGTTAGAACCCTCTGGCCGTAAGGCTATTGATTCCAGCCGTAGGCATAGGTATCCCGCTATCTAAAGCGTGTTTAGTGCTTGTGCCTACGGCATTGGTTCCACCACTCAATTGGTTTTCCACTTCCTTTCTGGTTGAGGTTAAAAGGTGTTTGTGTTTCGGCATAGGCATTGTAATTGGGGCGGTAACCTGCGTCCACTCAATCGTCTCGGGCGGAACCTTCTTAGGAATCCATAAATAGGTGATGATACAATGATGGGTTGGTGTGAGAATGGTGTCAGAAACAATTTTCAATTATGCTGAGAATTGTGTAAACCAATTTCTTGACCATAACTCTTCTGTGGCTTCTGTCTACAAGACTAAGATTAGTCATGAATATGAAGTCGGCAGTGGTATCGTTATCAAGATCGAAGACGGCCCTCTTAATCGTGGGAAAAGAGCCAATAGTGATGAGTCAGCCATAGAGTTTACAATCTCTGATGGACAATATGCTATCCAGTGTATTGCTCACAATGGGGACAAGTCAGACCTTAATGCTTTCAGTAGTAATGAATTGACTGATATTCTCTTACTCTTAACCGAGTCTATGAGAATAGGTTCACCTGTTAGGATTTGTGGGAACTATATTCTTCACAACAAAGAAAAGGTGTTCCGAGTCAATGCTGTTTATCCTTTGGAAGATGGCAAGAAAAGTCAATTAACTGATGAACAATTTGAGGCATTCGTAAAACTCTGTCGTAAACATGGGACTAATCCCATGGAAGTAATGATGGACGATACTACTTTATGGCGACACGTTTATGCAGAAACTCCTATTAAATCTGCTGTGATGCTTAGTTGCTTGAGTCCTTTCAAGAAACAAGACATGATTCACATGGCTGTTATCACCAGTATGGGTGAAGGTAAAGACCACTTAATTGAAAATGTTATTGAGCCTTTAGTGCCTTGTGGTATTGCTTCTACAGGTAAACTGTGCACCATTCCCGGTTTGTTTGGTGCTATGTCCGGGGAAGATCTCAATTCTGTAGAATTAGGACTCATCGGTAAAATGAATAACGAGCGTATGGCTGTATCCGAGTTTCAAACATGGGGTGCAGATGTCTTCGGTGAACTAATGAATATGTTAGCCAATGGATATTATACCATGCAGAAAGGTCAAGTAGACGTTAAGCGTGATGCTATTCTTAATATGAGTTTCTGGGGTAATCCTGACAAGGACTATCAACCACCCCAAGATGGAGAGCAACCTGATTTTACTGCCAAACTCAAGATGTTAGATGTGTTCAAAGAATATAGTTATCAGATGATTAGCCGTATGACTTTAATGTATTGTCAAATGAGCCTAACAGATGCTGGGGCTGACGAGTTCGTAGAAGCCAAGATTTTAGATGCTATGAGTGGCACTTTAGACAGTCCAGAATCTAAACACAAACTAAAGATATGGCGTTCCTTTTTCAAAGAATACTTGCGTTATGTAAGTCGTTTGGAACCTGATATTCTAAGTGCTAAACAGCATATCATAGATATTTATAACAACGATATCAAAGCCCATAAGAACTTTGACCGTGTGTTTCTAAGACGTTCTGCTAAAGAGAATCGTAAGTTTCAACAATTTATCAATCTGTCTAAAGGCTTAGCCCGCTTGCGTGGTGATGATAAAGTAGGTATCGTGCATCTCACTTTAGCCAAGAAGTTATTTTTACATAGTTTGGAAACTTTGGTAACTAACATGGTGCCGATGGGAATGGACTTAAGCGACCTCAATGCCGAGCAAATGCACTTGATGAGCACTATTACTCGGTTAGCAGATGGTGGAACTTTTGAATCTAAAGTGCAACTAATTAAAATACTGAAAGACAATGGTGATACTATAACTATGCAAAAAGTAGACGAGTTAATCGCTTCTGGATTCTTGATGGAAGGTGTCTTGGACGGAGACCCCATGATCGAAATTAATCCTGACTTGTAGAGAAGTATAAATAGATGGTAGAGAGTAGTGATAATATGCGTCCCGTGACTATCAGAAGGTGTCGTCGTGCATACACTATGATGCGTGACAATAATTCTTCTCTCGGTGCGGCTGCTAAGGCTGTAGGAACTACTGCCCGAACTCTCAAGAAATACTTTCAAGATAATGGGATAAAAATCAAACGTCTCAAGGGTGGGCAGTATCGTATCGTCCTGCCACCTAAAGAATTACGAGAGCAAATGATGTTGCTGATGCAACCACGCCCTCTGGGGAAAGGAATGAGTGCCACTCGTGCTGCCAAAGAGTTACACACTACTGTCCGAAAGATGAGGTATCAAAGAATGCCTGTAGATACTCCTGCTGGTAAGCGTTATTATCCGATTCTGAAGAAAAATGCAATTGGAAAATGGGAAACTAACTTTACTCCCGTATCCGAAAACTCACTGGTCGTTTATGGATATATCTATGGTTTGAACGATGCTATTCAAGGAAAAGCCACACAACTTGGTCCTGACGCTAAAGCCTCTAACTCCGATCCTAATTATGCTGACATTTGGTGGCAAATTGATTTCAATAACTTTCCTTCTACTCTCACAGGTAAAAATCTAATTGGAAAATACAAAAAAGCAATTGTAGATTTAGTCAAAAAAGAAATGATGACACCTAAAATTACCAATTTAAGATTAGCAACCAAGTTCTTAGGAAATCCTAATGTGGCTGCCGATGCTGCTGCTTCTGGTAGGGCTTCTGCTGGTGCTAATATGAAACTAACTGTGTTGGAAGATATGTTAGAACGATATGATATACATATGGATAAAGATATCAATAAAATTAGAATGGGTATTGACGATGTTCGTAGTGGTAAAACCGACTGGGTGTTGAAGCGCAGATTAAATCCGGGGTTGCCAACCAGTAAGAGAAGTGCCACCGGAGATTTCCAAGTGATGTTCTTGCGTAGAAATGGTCTCAGCACCTATCCGAGTGCAGGTCCTAAGAAGTTGAAACTACGATATGATCTTAGCAAAGAATGATGCACGAAGGGCTAAACTAAAAATAGTTGAACCGATATATACTTAATGGGTAGCGTAATGCCAAAAAATGTAAAAGGAAAAACCTGTGAAATATGTGGAATGGAAGCCTGTTGGGAAAGCAAGATTAGTCCTATGGGATTTATTAAAGGTCACAGAAATAATGGTTTTACGGAATACCTGTCGTTTCACTATTGTGAAACTTGTTTAGACGATTTAGGTTCAGCATTCTGGAAGAAATTAGAATACTTTAAATTAGGGTGAATATAGGGTGCTGCCCCCAGTGGTGCGTCCAAGCCCACTGGCAGGTCAGTCTTTCCCCTGAGTTGCGTAGCATCTCACCGACCAAGGCAGCATACAGGAGTAGTGTAACCACCTATTTATATCTTATTAACATAGTCGGGGTGAATCATCTGACCAATAGGTCCATCGTAAACTAACTCATAAGTAATTTGAGTGCGTCCCTTTTTGTCTTTGACTCCAGCATCATACCGATCGACCCAACCTTTAGCGACCCATGGACGCATAGTAGAACCAATAACACGGGAATTGCCTTTGGTATCAAACTTATCCATGATAGCACCTAACTCTAAAGAAGTTAAAGGTCCACGTTGGTCTAAGATACGCAGAATAATCCACTTCTTCTTGGCACCACGGCGAGAACCGATGAGTTCAAACCAACATTTACGACTACAGAAACGAGAACGGTTGCCTTTACTGGCATCACTATAAGTTAAATCAAATTGATTACCACACATATCGCAATTTTGTTTGATGGGTGGATACTTAAGTGGGTGGTTTTTGTGGTGTTTAGAATCAGATAAAGGAATCTTTTCATGACCTTCAGTATAGAAACGCCGACAATATAAACTACAATAGTCGTCTTCAGAAGTATCACTACAAGTATCGATCGGTTTACCACATTGACAATTCTTTCCTGTGGCAGATAAATGTTTTACGACCATAATTAAACATCAGGGGAATACCTATATCTATGTAAGCGCAAAGTTATATATAGGTAATTTCAGTAAACAAGTGCATGGACCCCGTAGTAACAAACGCTATTTGTGCCCTTGCAGGCGCAGCCGCAGGATACGCCGCTAATTGGTGGCAGAACAACCGAAAGAATGTAGTTAGTGAGATATCTGACAAAGTTGGTGATTTGGTAGATGACCTTGAAGAACTGACTGGTGTAGATATCCCTGATTCATTAGAAGACCAGATTGATGATGCCGTAGAGGATGTCATTTCTAAAGTAGAAGATGCTGTAGAAGACGCAGCCGAGGCTGCTGAAGAAGCATTGGAATCTGGAGACCTTGAAGGTGCTGTTGAAGCCGTTAAGGAAAGTGTTGAAGAATCTGTGGCTGAAGCCAAGGAAGAACTTGATGTCGCTCTTGACGACCTTGAGGACCTCACTGTGGCTGGTCTAAAAGAACGCCTAACTGAATTGGGACTACCTACTAAGGGTCGCAAGGCAGAACTTATTGAAAGAATCACACAATACATTAACGACAAGGGAGGTGAATAAATATGAATTGGAGAAAAATTGGAGTAGTAGCATCTTTGGCCTCAATCTTGGGTAGCATTGGTATTTACTTTGGTATGGGTGATGAATCACTCGGTATCTTTGTAGGTCTTTGGGCTTCCGCATTGTTGTTGCTAAGCGACCGTGCTGAAGAAATGCTCAACAAAGAGTAAGGTGATACCGTGCTCGTTTGGGCAGTTATTGTCTACGATGAGTTAGAGTATCTACAACAAACTGTTAAGCGTGTCAAAGAGTGCGATAAAGCACTGTATGTGATGTGCGATGTTAATAGTCCTGACAGCGTGAAGCAATTCTTACAGGATGAAAACGTAGAGCATAGTGAATACGCCTTTGACGGTGATTACAGTGCTATGCGAAATGAGTTAGACCAGCGTGTGCGTGATTTAGATCGCTATGAATGGATTTGTCAGATTGATGCTGATGAACTACCTGCTCGTAATCTCTTGTTAGAAACCGAGGATATAATCGCCGGGGCTGGAGTCACAAAGGTTAATGTGTGCCGTTTTAACTGTTATACTCATCAAATAGATGGGATAGATGTAGAAGCCTTGTTTCAGAGTGTAAAAACTGGCGAGATTTATCAGATGGAACGCTTATGGAATGTAGAGCCTATTGAGATGTGCAAACGGTTGTATCGTTTAGATGCTGGTATTCGTTGGCATGGTAGAATCCATGAATGGCCTGAAAGTGAGGACGATGATTGGGCTAACCTACCTATGGAAGCCGACTTTTGTTTATGGCACGAGAAAACTGAAGCCCGACAGCAAATGCAAAACGACAAATACGAAACCTATGAGGAACATCGTGAACTGGCGGCTAAGTTAGCCGAACAAATGGCATGGAAACAAGCCATGCGGGAACGATTCTAATCCCAAAGTGTGCGTTGATTAGGGTCACGATCTGGCTCAGGCTCAATAATGATGGGTTCTTCATCTTCTTGTAGCCGTCCTTTGGCTCTTTGAATATCATTTTCGGTCTTGTGTTTACGACGAATAGACTCAATATATTCTTCTTCCTCGGCATTCCAACGGTCAAAGAATCTGGAAATAGCCATGTATGCTGGACCCGAAAGGATACCTAAAACAGCGATATAGGCTTCAATATCTTCTCTTACTTGGTCATCAACAAAAGCAGTAGTAATCAACTGATATGACAACACCATAAACACTAAAATCAACGGTAGTGAAACTAAGGCCACCATAATGTTGTTGAATGTAACACGAATGTCCCAATCTATTTTCTTACTCATTTTATCACCTACGGGTTTAGTTCTCGGTTTAACCACTTTTGTTCCAGAACTTGTTGCACACCATCGGCATCAGTCCATGTGGCATACCAATAGAAGTCATACATAGTTAGGTTGTCGTGCGTGAAGTTAGTTAGAGTCAGATATCTAACATCGTCCTCATATCCTTGAATGTAATGCACGGTTTGAGTCCAAATCAAAGGTTGTGCACTGGAGTTGCTGGAGTTTACATCATAAACTAAGAATTGCACGGTAACGTTGTAACCATCAAGATCGTTGGTTTCTTCACCACAATCTAAATCGTAGGCTACGGAAGCATGAGTGCTGTTAGTTCCCATTTGAATGTCAAATAGATTTATCTCACAGGTTTCGGGTTCTGGCTCTACAACATCAATACCCCACATCATGATTTGTTCTAATTGGCTATCATCTTCTACGTTGTAAGCAGTAACTCTTGGAATCCAACTATTACCTACAGCCACACCATCAAAGGTATGACTAAAATCTTCGGCCTCAGAACCATCTATGGAAAAGTAAGTAGAATAGTTAGCCTCGTAGCCATTTTGGAAGAGTTCTACATCTATTTCTAAGCCTTCACAGCCTGAAGTCGGCACGACACGGAAGGCTACTAAGATAGCATCTTGTTCGGCATCGTCGGCTACATGACCACGATAATGGTTAATGATTTCTGCATCGCACGGTTCATCTGAATAAGATACAGTTATCCAATCAGTTTCTTCTTCGGCTACAATGCCTTGTTCGGCTTGAATAAGAGTTACCTTGGCCCTCCAAACTGCATTACCAACTTCTTCAAAGGTATGGGAGTAATAATTGCTGGTGGCACTGATACCTTGTTGATGAGTTATAGAATCAATACCTGTATCTTCAGGCAATAACTCTATTTGAACGTCCCAACTATCACAATCGGTGTCTTCTACTTGAGCGATGTAAAAGATTACGGTAACTGCAGACTCATCTACATTTATTTGTAAGTTATCAACATCAGCGTCACAAGGAACGGTATCAGGAATCTCGTCTACAGTAACAAAGTTAGTTATCTCACAACAATTTTCTTCTTCACCTGTAATCCACCAACGGAACTCTACCTTCCAATCACCATCTTCTACGTCACCCATTAGTTCGTTATCATCTTGATTGATGTTGAAATAAGTCATACCCATGTCCTGAACATAATAATTATTGTTCGCAATAAAGTAATCTTGATACTGATCGTTTTTGTAAAGTGCTAATTGCATTTGAATAGGGGCACCACAATCATTGTTATCTTGGAACTCAGCATATAGATTTAAGTCATTTCCATTGGCAGATAATTGTAATTCAGTAATAACGATATCATCGTCACATTCTGCAGGTTCACCCTCCATAGTTAGCAAAGTAGATGGACCTTCCCAGAAGTTGGGACCTTTATGATAAGAAATACTAACCCGATATTCTCCAGCAGGAACATCATAGATATGGTGGTCTACATAATACTCATCGTGGAACTTATCGTTAATTTGATGCATATCATAGTTTTCACCTGTTTCCTCATTGTCTACACTAATAATAAAATATCCGTCCATATGAGCGTTACAACGACTCCAATCGTTGAAATCAGTTAGAACCTTAATATCATTGTTGTAACCTTGGCCGTTGGCATCAAAATCGTTAATATCTACCATGTCCCAATTCCAATTTTCCATACAATCGGGCGGTCCACCGCCTCCGCCTCCGCCATTACTCCAGAAACAAGAACCGTCATCATCAGTAGCCTCGGGATTATAATTTTCAGCGTCCGGGGCTGTGCAACCCCAGATTTCGTAGTAATCACCGTCCCAACCATCGTCGTTACCACCATCTTCCAAGAAATAATCTAATCCTACGCCACCAGTGGCTAACAAGAGAATAGGGGCTATAATTAAAGCAATCTTACGAATCTTTTCAGCCTTTCGCTCTACGGAAGCAATCGCCCGATCGACGATATCACCTTCTAAAGTAGTTTCTACGGCAACTTCGGTCTTGTTGTTGCCTCCATTCAATACTGTATTATCAGAAACCTGTTTATTTATATTTTGCACAGTAGCAATCAACTCTGCGGCTTCTTTTAATTGTTCTACCAACGAAGCGTCTTTCTTTTCTTCATTAGATAGATTAACAATGCCGTCATCTAAGAGGTCTTCTAAAACGGCTTCTTTAGTCCTGCCAGTGGCCTCGGCAATAATTTTCGCTTTTTCTTCTAATTCTGCTTGTTCATCAATTTCTTCTTTACTCAAGTTACCAGCCTCCCAGTAAACTCAATTTTATCCTGCTCATAGTCAGCATAATTCATACAAATTACAATGTCCCATGTGCCACGAGGTAAATCTAAAACACTGAGATTAACAATCTCGGTTTCATCGTGGTCAATCACATAATCTACCTTGGCTTGATTCCAAATATCTACTTGGTCACGAGAACCACTTTCGTAAACAACTATTTTTATTTCTACTACTCTTTGTCCACAACCAAATACTTCGTCAGGATCTATGGTAACAAATATATTTTCTCCATTGTCTCCGGTTTGGTTAAGGGTCGGGTTAGATTCATCAAACTCCTCAGAGTCGGTTTCATAAATTAAGAAATAACAACCGTCCCACAACGCTGGATTCTCTAATAATTCAGATTCACACGTTCCATCGTCCCAAACGGCACGACTATCATAATTATCTGCCCATTCATACATACAACCGCCACGGCCTAAATCGTCCATAACATCTTCACCAATATCGTGAATATCAGCAATACCTAATGCATCTACACCAGCACCGCCACCTAAAACTATTAACAGGGGCACCATACTGGCCATAAGTTTACGAAAACGGTCTACTTTATCTTGGGCTTGTTCTAATAAATCACCTTTTTGGTTAGACTCATTAAGAACTCCGTCATCAAGCAAATCAGCCATGACATCCTCTTCAGTTCTACCTGAAGCCTCTGCTAACACTTTAGCCTTCTCAGCCATGTCTGCAATATCACCATCTGCTGGCATGGTTTATATTTAACCTTTACGACTATATGTAATTTACTAAAGTTCAAATAGTAGAGCGCATAAAATAAAAATATGCTGACTGATGTGGTAGGCACTGTATTCTTGATTACAGGATATGCCATCTTACCTACAGATTTATCACGCATGGCTTTATATAGTGTCATGATTGGTAGTATATTGGGAATACTAATGAGTGCAAGACGTGGAAGTAACCGAGTGGATATTATCTTAGAAGAAAACAACCTACGGCGAGTAAAAGCCAAGGATTTACAGAAAACTAAAATGAAGATTCGTGATATTACTAAATATGGAGATATTTTAGGTTTTGATTTGGTTTCTGGTGCCGACCAAGGTCACACTTACAAGTGGGTTGATCGGTATGGTGGTCCTACTGTCTTAACTTCTACCCATGACCCTCAGAAAAAGGCATGGTTAATTTACAAAGATTTAGCCGAAAAAGGAAAATACGGTCTCAGTCGTGGTGACTTGTATCAAATCGTGCATTGGCAGAAGCGTATTAAGAAGAAATATACCGAATGAATAAATAGGTAGTCGCAACCAGTTAGGTCATGGTAGCAAAGCGTATCTCTTTAGAAGAATACAGTAATCGTTTGACTACCGAGTGTAATCGGGTTTATGATATCGTCAAAACCGCTAAAAGCCGGGGTCATGACCCCAAATTAGATATTGAGATTCCACAGGCTATTGACTTGAGCGAGCGAACTCAAAAGTTGTTGAAGTTCTTACATGACCGCAACACTGCTGCCCAGATTAGAGAATTGACTAAGGTGCACGATGAAAACCGTGAGTTAGTGGCTCTGGATATTGCTCGTATCGTGTGTGCTGAATCATATTTGTATGGTATTAAAAATACTTGTCCTACTTGTAATGGTAAAGGCACTATTCCTCGGGGTCGTGGGTTTGAGATTTCTTGCGATGATTGCGGTGGTAGTGGATATAACTTAGGCTACCAACAAGAAGTATTCCAAGATTATAAACTTACTTTACAGGCATATGAAAAACATTTGGCTAATCAAACCGAGCAACAGCGTGATGATGTGGCTGCTGCTATGTGTATTTATCAGGGTATCTGTGCAGGTTTGGCTGTGCTAACTGAGGGTATTCTGGTAGCCCCACTGGAAGGTGTGGTGTCTTGTCGTATTGTTTCTAACGCTGATGGAACTAAATGTCTGGGTGTAAACTTTGCTGGTCCAATCAGGTCTGCTGGTGGAACAGGTCAGGCTCTCAGTGTATTGATTGCTGATATGCTACGCCGTGATTTCAAGTTAGGAGTTCCTCAACTTACTTTTGGAGAAGTAGAACGATATAAAGAAGAAGTAATGTTGTATCGTGGTCTACAGTATCGTCCCAGTAATCCAGAATTAGAAATTATTGCTAAATCCTGTCCTATATTTATTGATGGAGAAGGTGTTGGAAAAGAAGTTACTGGACAACGTGATCTGCCCCGAGTAAGAGATAATAAAGTTAGAGAGGGTTGTTTATTAGTTATGTGTGAGGGTCTGGTGCTGAAAGCCCCTAAGATTCTAAAATATGTTACCCAATTAGAATTAGATGGTTGGGATTGGTTAAACCAGTTCTTGAAAACCAAGAGTAGCGATGGAACTATCAAGGCTAATCCTAAATATATGGCTGAAGTGTTGGCTGGTCGGCCTATTTTCTCTATGCCTATGGCTGAGGGAGGCTTCCGATTACGATATGGTCGCAGCCGTTTAGCAGGATTGGCTACTACTGCTTGTCACCCCGCTACCATGATGGCTACCAGTGGTTTCGTGTCTATCGGCACTCAACTGAAGTATGAACGTCCGGGGAAGGGAACTGTGGTTACACCTTGCGATTCTATTGATGGACCCTATATTGAGTTTGAGGACGGTAGTGGTAAGCGTGTGCAGAACTATGAAGATTTAGAATTAATTTTACCTAATGAAGTCGGGTATCCTATTAAAACTGTTTGGGATATTGGAGAGTTGTTAGTTCCCGTAGGCGAGTTTTTAGAAAACAATCACCCTTTGCTACCTTCTCCTTATGTAGAAGAATGGCATGAAGCCGAACTGAAAAACCGGGGTATGGCTCTACCAAATACATTTATGGAAGCCGTGGAACAATGTAAGATTTACCAAGTGCCATTAGATCCACGCTGGGTGCCCAGAGGATTAACCGATGTCTCAGCCCAAGAAATGTGGGATTTTATGAATAATTGTAGTGTGAGTCTGTGCGGTCAAAAGGTAGAAGTGAAATCTAACTATCGTCAAATCGCTTATCGTTTAGGCATAGATATAACTGCTGAAGGCGAACTGTATGGTGATATGGCTAACATCGTGCTCAATAATTTATTAAAAATCGGTCTGAGAATCAATTTAGAAGGAACTGCCTTAGATTTCCTTAATCTCATAGCAGATTACGAAATCCGGCCTCGGACAACTTATAGAATCGGTGCTCGCATGGGTAAACCAGAGGCCAGTAAAATGCGAGATATGAAGCCCAGTAAAGCCCACGGATTATTTCCTATTGGTGATTTGGGTGGTGTGCAGAAACTAATCAATAACGCTATTGAGAAAGAAGGCAAAGTAGGTGTTTCCAAGCGTTTCTGTGGGGTCTGTGAGTCTGAAACCCATCTGGCTGTCTGTTGTGGCGTAGAAACCCGTTTCCACGAGAAAACATGGAAGGAAATGCCTCTTAAGAAGATGTGGGACGAAGGCTTAGAACGATGTGAAATCACTACTCCTCCTAAAGTGAAAGGTGTCAAGAATGTGCGTAATAACGAAGCCTTGATTGAACCTATTGAAAAGGCTATTTTGAGAGCAAAACATGATGTGTCTGTGTTCCGTGACGGAACTATTCGTTTTGATATGGTAGATATCACTATGACTCATTTTAGACCTTCTGAGGTCGGAATGAGTCTGGAACAGGCTCATGATTTAGGCTATCTGGTAGAATCAGTAGACGAAGTGGTAGAAATCTTCCCACAAGATGTAGTGATTCCTGAAAACTGTGTGGACGATATCGTCCGAGTATGTCAGTTTACTGATGACGAACTTAAATATATTTATGAGTTGGAACCATATTATAATGTTACTGAAGGCAAGGATCTGATTGGTCAATTGATTATGGGTATTGCCCCACACACTTCTGGTGCTATTTTGGGTCGTATCATTGGATTTACCAGTGTCAAAGGTCATTATGGTCACCCATTCTATCATGCTGCTAAGCGTCGTAACTGTGATGGTGATATTGATGCTATCATTATGCTGACTGAAGGTGTGCTTAACTTTAGTCGTCAGTTCTTGCCTCGTAGTCGTGGTGGTCAAATGGACGCACCATTGATTTTGACTATGGGTATTAACCCTAACGAAATTGATAAAGAAGCCTTGAACGTAGAAACTTGTGATAGTTATCCTGTCGGTTTTTATGAAACTACACAAGGTCATAAAGATGGTGATGATTGGCGACCTGCTACCCCTAAAGAAGCAACTGCATGGGTAGAAATCGTAGAAGCCCGTTTAGGAACTGATGGTGAATCTGAAGGGTTTGGATTTACTCATGATACTACTAATTGTAATCATGGCCCTGCTTGGAATCCTTACAATGATAAAGACCATGTATTGAGTATGCGACAGAAAACTATGGCTCAATTCGCTTTAGGTGAAGTGCTTCATGCCGTAGACAATCAACGACAGAGTGCTAAACTGATTGATACTCACTTAATTCGTGATATGAGAGGTAATCTGAGGGCTTTCGGTCAGCAAAAGGTAAGATGCACTAAATGTGGGGCTTCTTATCGTCGTGTGCCTATCAGTGGTAAATGTATGACAATTACTGGCAAGAAAGAAGATCCGTTTACAGGTGAAATGGTAGAAATACAATGTCCGGGGAAACCTATCATGACTGTTCATTATGGTTCTGTCAATAAATATAACGAACTAATGAGAGATATCATTGATAGATATGGGTGCGATGAGTATATCACCCAACTGTATCAACACGTCAGTATGTGGGTAGACCAAACTTTTGATGATAAGAGTGTCGGGAAACAACAATCTTTGTTCTAACCATACATTCGGTTGTTAGCATCATCTTCAGGCTTGGGTATTTCCGCTTCTTTGAGCCTCATCTCAATGTAAGTCTTCATTACTTGCTTGATATCTTTAATATCTGATGACATAATATCTAACTGCTCAGTGAGTTCATCTAATTTACGATCTACTTGAGCGACAGTAGCCCGTTTCTTTTTGGGTTCCTCAGATGACACATAACCTATGTAGGGTGCCTGCTATATGAAACTTCCTAAACTTCATATAGTTGAGGCGATAAATATAATGTATGCTCTCTCGCAAAGAATTGCATAGACTACGAGGTCCTGCACAAATGCGAGAGGACGAAATAGAGAAAATGATTGAATATATTAGAAGTTTTGGCGTATTGTCGGGCCAACCTCGTGACATTTTTGTTCAACCTTTGAGTCCGTTCCGAGATTTTGTATATTTAAACGAAACTCGTCGTGCAGATGTATCAGAAATGCCTGATTATGTGAAACATGATGGTCCAATTCAAGATTGGTATAATTGGTATGTGGGTGATTCAGGTCCAGAAATAAAAACCGCAGGTCCTAATCCTCCTAATCACAATCCTAATTTAGAAGATGTCATACTGGCTGTTGGTGTGCATTATCCGGCTACACCCTCTACGGAGTTTTATACTGCAGATGGAAGATATAGATTTGGTATCTCTGATAAATATACGAATAAAGAGTTTGCGAAACAATTACTCACTTTAGCCAACACTCCCCGATCAGAACTCAAACAAACCGATACGGAGTGGAAATATACTGACCCGAATCGTTATTACTTAAAAACCCGAACTGTTAGAGAGGGCGGAAAGGATTATGAAATCGGAGAGGGTATGTGGTTTGAAAAATCTAATGGTTCAATAAATGAACCTGCAGTATTCATGGAAAGTATTGATGCGGCTTACGATACCAATGGACATATATTTTTTATTATTGGAAACCCGAGGATTCCTCGTCAATCGTTTAGTTCTATCAACTACAAGGTGATTCGTTGAGTAAAGTTAAAACCAAAAACCAACATTTAGTAGCCTCATATGGAGAAGCCCAGATCGATAATTGGTTATGGGAAAATAACTGGAAATGTGTTTATGAACCACAAATAGTTATAGATGACGAAGAGTTCTTACCAGATTGGGTGCTGTGGCCCCAACAAGGTATAGATAAACCTGTAATCATAGAGTTCTGGGGTTTATGTCGTCAAGATGGCAATATTGCGGCATGGGTATTGAAAAAGCGAGATAGATATTTGTATCGCAAAGAAATAAAAGAATTAGCGTATGAGTCATGTCCTCATTATTACTATATTGGAGTTTACCCACATCAATTAGATAACTTAGATGCGGTGTTATCGGAAGAGTTACAGCAAATAATAAATAGTAAAACGAGGGAAGAATAACTATGGTAGAGCGTCAAGATGTCTTGGAAGCCTTAGTGGTAGGCTTTGGTGGTCTCACCTTGGGTAGTTTAGCGATGCTAATTCCTACTGATAAAAAAGATAAATATTTAGTTCCTTTCGTGGGCTTGTTCTTAACAGGTTTCACTTTCCATCTACTCTTTCAACAGATTCATGAAAGAATCTTTGGCGCAGCCTTGGTAGGTGGATACGATCGATATATCGGTGGATTCGGTGATATTAGCACAGGTGGAACATCAGAGTTCAATCAACTGTATATCAACGAGGAATTACCAGAAGCACTGTTAGTGCCTGCTCGTGGCTTGGGATTAGATTTCTCAGACCAATGATTCAGGCTGTGGCTCAGGTAGTTCAATACCTGCCTCATCAAAAGCACTAAAGATTTCGTGGAGCATCTTGGCTCCCTCAGAACCCTTAGCAGTAAGAGAGTTTTCCAAAACTTGTCTAATAACAGTCCAGTATTCTTGAGGTAATTCAACAATGGTGTTTGTGTCCATACCCTAAATGATGGTGACTACCTACTTATATCTATTCATCAAATCCAATTGACACGACCACCGTTAGAGGAATCAGTAAGGGCTATACCATACCAATCTCGTCCATCAGTATAAACAGTAATAGAACCGGGGGCATCAAACTGACACCCTCCGATAATTCCCCAAACACGGGCAGCCGAGAAATCCACAAAGGCAGGTATTCCAGATTGGTCAAGATTATGAATAGTCCAAATAGTTCCGGGCGGTAAACCTGCACCACCAAAGGCACTGGAAGGATCTGGCATAACAATGGCACTACCGCCGGGGTCTGCCGCCACAATAAAGACAGCCATAGTATTTAGACAAGTGCCTGCACCACCGAGGTCTTCAAAAGTCCAATTACCTAATGTAAGGTCTACGACTGGATTAACAGTAGCCGAACTGCCCACAGTTTGCCCGGGGAATTGCATATTGCTTTCAATCCTAAGACCACCCAAAGGCGCAGCATAATTGGAAGCCTCTGGTCCAATTAAAAGTTGTGCGGGACTTTGTTGGAAAGTAAAATTAGTGCCAGCAGTAACAGAGATTCTGTCGCCACCTGCATCTACGCCGAAAGCACCTGTGAGGTTTTGAGTGTTGGCAATAAAATTAGCAGTAGCAGTTTGACCTGCATTGACGATTAAACCTGCGGCAGCAGAATAAGTTAAACCAGCATCTCCACCGAAAGAACCTCCATCGTTAAATTGAACTTGGGTGTTTGAACCGCCGGGAGAACCACCACCTCCACCGCCTGTGGCGGCGATAGTAATAGAACCTGCACCATTGGTGATAGAAATACCAGAACCTGCGGTCAAGGTGGCAGCGTCCCAGACTCCACCTGCGTTGTCACCAATCAATAATTGTCCATCAGAAGGCGATGCACCGTTGTATTGACTAAACTTACCAGCGTTAAACTGAACGTTACCACTGTTTTTGGCTGAGAGCACAGTAGCGTTTCCAGCAAAGATAACGGCATCGTTACCCGAAGCACCTATACCAACGTGTGATACGCTACTGGTGCTGTTATCACGGAAAGAAATACGAGCCGTAGCATCAGTAGACTCAAACAAAGCCAAGTTGTTAGTGGTAGCACCATTTATGTGCAAAAATTGGCTCGGATCTTGAGTTCCAATACCTAATTTACCTCCGGCAGTAAGAGTCATGTTAATAGTAGGCACCGTAGCCGCACCTACGCCCGCAGGGGCTGTTAGGAAGTGCATATCCATACCACCTTTGTCGTCAGCAGCATAGGTTTCAACAGCCTCGCCTATGATACCAGCGGTCCACTTGGGATTGGTAGTGGTGAAGTCAGGATCGGTAGAACCAAACTTTAGGGCAGGAGTATATTTAGAAGTGGTGTTCATACCTTTGGCTGTCAACCACCAACCGGGCATCCCGTTGGTAAGGCTGCTATCACCACTGCTACTGGAAAACAAACCACCTGTTAGTTCTGCAAAACCACCTGTTTGGCTGTTACTGCCTTCTACTTCTAAAGTATAACTCGGAGCCGAGGTTTTTCCTACGGCTAATTTACTTTCTACATTCATATCCATAGTAGATTGAACGGTAAACAAATTGTTGACATCGCTGATTCGCATTCTTTCAGTAGGTCCTGAAGCGGCACCTGTGCGCCAAATAATTAAGTTATCTCCACCGGCTGAACCACCAGAGTTGTGAACAGACTGCAGATATAATGCTTTTTTGTTAGATTCTGCGGACTCAGAATTGATAAAACTACCAGATGCGTCCTCGTTCTGCATAGACAGATATTGAGTGGCTACTCCTGTGCGTTGTAAACGCACTTCAGGGTTGTCGTCATCAATACCAATAATATGTAAGGAAGATGCCGGGGCATTGGTTCCAATTCCTAAACGATCGTTAGCAGTATCCCAGAAAAGATTATTATCGCCTTCAATAGTGTCAGCAGATGCACCATAGGCTACTTGTCCAGCAGCAATTGTGCCTGAAATATCGGGTGCTGAGCCACTGGAAGCAGCCGTTAGTCGGCCTTGAGCATCAACAGTAATGCTGGCACGAGTATAACTTCCAGCCGTAACGGTGGTATTAGCCAAAGCAGGTGCAGCGTCAGAACGCATAAATGTAGTAGCCGAACCATTGACAGCAGAACCACTCACAGTAGCCGAAGGATTGGCTCCAGAAGGTTGAGTAATACCTACTGAGGTAGCACCTGTAATTCTACCTTGAGCATCTACGGTAAATTGTCCTACTTCGGTAGCAGAACCATAAGTGGCAGGCGTAACAGCAGTGTTATCCAGATTAACGGTGACCGTATCAGTAGCCCCTACCACAGTGCTAATACCCGTTCCACCTGCAATATCAACCGTTTGTCCATCTTCTACTATTTGGTTAGAACCAGAATCCGCAGTTAAAGTCCAACTGGTCATCTGGCCCGGTGCCGCACCACTACTGGCAGCAGTAATACGACCTTGCTGATCGACCGTAATAGAAGAATAAGTATAACTTCCCGGAGTTACGGCTGTATCATCAAGATTAACAGTCACGGTGTCTGTAGCACTGGCTACGCTGCTAAGACCAGTCCCACCTGCAATCGTGACAAGGTTGTTGTCACTCACGGTTTCCGTAGTTCCAGAATCTCCTGTGAGTCGCCAATTAGAAAACGGGAAGTTAATCAGAGTGTCAGCAGCCGCAGTAAGTCTACCCTGTGCGTCTACGGTAAAGGTAGCAATTGTGGAGGAACTTCCATAGGAGTTAGCCGTAACCGTCGTGTCATCTAAGTTAATAGTAACAGTATCAGTAGCACCAACTACGGTGCTAATACCTGTGCCTCCGGCAATATCCATGGTATTGCCAATAGATACAGTTTGGTCAGAACCAGAATCAGCAGTTAAGGTAAATCCTGATAATAAGGAGTTAGTGGCTAAAGTAATTCTACCTTGTTGGTCTACATTAAACACTGGAACTGTAGTAGCAGAACCATATGTGCCGGGGGTGACCGCCGTATCATCTAAGTTAAGGGTAACTGTGTCGGTAGCAGTAACAGCAGAAGTGAGTGCAGTTCCACCTAAAACTTGCACGGTATTGCCGTCTGCAACCGTTTGCGTAGCAGAACCATCTGATAGAATCCATGAACTCATAGTTCCGGGCGCAGCACCAGAACTCGCTGCGGTCAGTCTTCCTTGTTGATCTACTGTGATAGAAGCGTAAGTGTAGGATCCGGGAGTAACTGCAGTATCATCTAAAGTAAAAGTAACTGTTTCAGGAACAGAAACAGCAGTAGTAATTCCAGTTCCACCTGTAAATTGCAGGGTGTCGCCATCATCAACAGTTGCTGTATTACTGCCATCACCTCTGATAAGAAATGAACTCATAGTTCCACCAGAATTGGTGATCTGAATAGAACCTCCCAAGTTTTGGATAGTAATACCTGACCCAGCCGTCAGAGTAGCAGCATCAAAAGTTCCACCAGCAGCATTTCCAATCAACAGTTGTCCATCGGCTGGCGCAGTGTCATTATAATCTCCCAACTTACCAATCATTCTCATAGATTTATCTGCTTTGAGTTGCACAGCCAATTGAGAATTATTTACTTCTAAGTTAATCACTCCAGTAGCCGCACGGGTTTCCAGAACTAAGTTATCACCACTACTACCGACAACGGGTGGAGCAGAGGTCGCAGTATCTTCAAACTGAATCAATGCGGGGAATCCCGACAGGTTGCTAAACTTGCCGACGAAACTCAAGGAATTGTCGGCTTGCGCTTCAAAGACACGACCCTGTAAGGGAAGTGCTCCCGTCCCAATAGTCAATCGTCCACCGTTTCCAGCCCCTCCCACAGCAGCAGGTCCGACAACTAAAGTATCATTTCCAGAATTATAAATAAAATCTCCATCTCCTCCGATGGTATCAGCACCAGTGCCGTAGGCTACTTGAGTATTAGCAATAGTTCCACCAATGCCTCCTGCACCTGCCGCCGTAGCCTGAGTAGTTCCATCTGCGAAAGTAAGCACACCACCTGCACCCGCAGTAAGAGTAAGATTAACACCCTGCACCAAACCTGTGCCGTGAATATCACCCGATACGGCTAAGGCATAACCGGGGTTTGTAGTCCCAATTCCCACCCGAGCACGAGTAGAATCAACAACTAAAGTGTTATTAACATCATCAATGATGTAAACACTGTTGCCACTCACGGTGGTCTGAGTGATCTCCGTCATGGTAAATATATCTCCGCACAACTATTTATTAGTTGTCATCAGTCTTCACAGAAACTGGTGTTAATCACAGCATTTCCGCTACCTGCTGGAGTAGTCAAAGTAAATCTAAGTGTGTTGGCACCGCCTGTGCCGACAGAAACATTGAGTGCGTCGTTGCCGGGGACGATAACAAAGAGAAACTCTGGAAGCAAGGGTGCACCTGTAGAACGAGTAACTACGCCTGAAACCTGAAGATATCCAGTGTTGGCAGTAACGGTGTCTTCCAACATGATTTGAGCGAAATATCCAGCGTTAGCACGAGTTCCAGTTGGAATGCTAACATCAAAGTTTTGAGTTACTCCGGCGGTGTAAGTTCCAGTAGTAACCGAACCTGAACCACCTGTGGCAGCAATAGAAATAGAACCTCCACCGTTAGTAATGCTAATACCTGTGCCAGCCGTCAGAGTAGCCTTGTCTAAAGTATTACCTGTGGAATTACCAATCAATAATTGTCCATCGGTGTAAGAAGTTTGTCCAGTTCCACCGTAAGCCACGCCAACGGCAGTTCCTTCCCAAGTCCCGGTGTTGATAGTGCCTACGGCAGTAAGTGAAGAAATCGTAACTCCCGAACCCAATTCGGTAGCCGACAAAACTTCAGTTCCGTTAACGCTGTATACCTTGCCCGTGGCCACGTCCAGACCCGAGGAAGATGATAGCGCACCGCCATCAGACAAAGTAAGGAAAGTAACGGTGTTAGCCCCGACGTTAGATAATATATTTAATCCAGACGCAGCGTTAGATCCAACTCCTGCACCAGCAGCATCAGAGTTGAGGTCAATAACTTTATCTTCTACACGCAAGTTAGTGGAGTCAATAAAGGTAGTAGTTCCCTCTACAGTTAAACTTCCCGGGAAAACAGTAGTGGTAGTAGCCCCACCCACAGTCAGGGTATTGGCTCCCAGTGAACCGAAAATAGTAGCGTTTCCAGCCGCAGCATCAATAGCCGTAGTGTTGTTACCAACTACTAAATTATTAACGGTGACTCCACCCGCCTTATCGGTAGTAAATGCTGCATCAGCACCGAAAGCACCACCGTCGTTGTATTGCACTTGCCCGTCTACACCGGCAGGAGTGCCTGCTGCACCGGCTAAGAAGTTAGCACGAGTTTGTTGTTTCAGAGCGTTATCAGTAGCATCTAAAATTAAAATTAAATCAGCATCATCAGCAGTAGCCGTGGCTGCTTTACCAGAAATAATAGCAGGCTGAGCCGTGGTAGCACCTGTGTTAGTTATCGTAATGTCGCCAGAAACATCAACCGCCGTGGCTGTGCCTGCATTAGAAACGATAATTTGACCATCAGTCATGGTAACTTGAGTCAATTGTTTATTGACATCTACCGCCACAATACCTAATCCAGTAGTGAAATCATCTATTTGCACCGCACCATCTAAAATAATGGTGGTATCCTCGATCTCGTAAGAGGTCGTGGTCTGGATAATCTTGGCCATAAATATATTTTCACTTGCCAACTATTTATATTTGTGCTCAATCAATAACCTGAGCCGTAGTTACCCAACCGACCCAATCAATAGTTTGTCCGGCTGCACCAGTAACGGCAATAACTAAATTAACACCGGAAACGGTAGCGTCTACTTGATAAGTGCCAGCCGAAGAATCGTGCACAATAAACTCAAACACCGCACCTAAGATAGAAGCGGTTCCTCCACCACGAGTCACGGCTCCTTTTAGTTGCACGGTGATAGAATCCGAACTGGAATCTACTTTACCCACAACATGAGCATCAAAAAACCAAGTGGAATTGGTTTGCAGTCCCATGGTTCCGCCGCCGGGGGTGAGGGTCATAGGGGTAATCGTGGCATCAGTGGTTGTAACCCCAAGAAGATAAGAAGCATGACGATTTTCATCATTTAAGGCCGCCGGTTGAACAATGGTTCCTCCTTCGGGTATAATCTGTAGTTCGCCCGCCACATCAGAATACAGATCGGTGTAATAAGTGCCGTCATAATCTAAGCGTAGTTGCGTAGTAACTTCTTCTACATGGAGTTTACGAGCCGGAGTTTGAGTTCCGATACCGACTCTTAAGTTGGCTGCATCATAGAAAAATTGAGCCGTAGCACCAGCGAAACCACCCGCACCATTGTTGTATTGCACGGCACCAGAAGCACCACCGGGCGCACCTCCGCCACCACCGCCACCTCCGGTGACAATGGAGACTACGCCTCCGCCTTCATCAGTTAAGGTGCCATTAGTAACTTTAATTGTAGTTACTGGGGTGACAGTAGGATTACCGTCTTGTTCTTCCACGGTAAGATTAGAGCCACCTCCGCCTCCACCAGAGGTAGATGTGACAGCAGTAACGCCAGTAAACTTAATTTTACGATTAGCGTGTGCCATAATAAATATAATGATGCCTTGTTATTTATAGGTTATCAACCTATGATGACATAGTTGACGTTGTAATTTAATGCACCGCCAGTAGGATTGATAATTTCTGCGCTGATGGTAAAAGATGTGCTGGCACTCCGACTACGAATTACAGCAGGGGAGGCTATTTCCAGACCTGTTTCTAATTCTATTGAGAAAACAATAACATTTGTAGCCGTAACTGCGGTATCAGTAACTACAATTTGGGAAATATTACCTCCGCTGCCTGCAACAGAACCACTTTGGTCTCCAGAAACAATACCATCTAACTTAGTTTTATCTGCGGCAGACATAGAACCGGCAGCACTGGTGGTAGCCGCACTGATTCCAATAGTTCCTGTGCCGGTAATGGTGCCACCTGTGATCGGAGCCGAAGTAGCCACTGAAGTAACACCAGCACCGCCACCGCCTCCGCCAGTGGTAATAGTAACGCTATTTCCTGTGCTGGCAGTAATAGAGCCTGCAGAAACAATAATTTCTTTTACATTGTTGTTAGTAGTGCTACCATCAGTAACAACTAAACCACCTGATGTAACTCCAGTAAATGAAATTGGATTGCCCATTTAGTCACCTCAAGATTGTAGTTTAGCACGAGAAGTGTCATCATAACCATCTTGGGTTTCAGTCCAACCAGAGAAACAAGCGTCCATAACACCAGTTGAGATAGCACTACCTGTGCGGTTGATAACACGGAAAACAATTTGCTTTTCTACACTGATTGGAACATCAAAGTCCCACATATCACGCTTAGGTGAAGTTGGTGCCCATTGGAAATCTTGCCATTGTAAGAATAAAGCACCATCTACCCAAAGTTCATAAAACATACCCGAAGTCGGTGTAGTCAAAGAAGATGGTTCCGAATGACCGAAAGATGCTACAACATACAGTTCACCTGTGCTTCCTACGGAAACAGTTCCGCCAACAGAGGCTGCGGTTGAACCTGAACCTACTGGGAAGGGGTTGGTAGCCGCATTAGTAACAGAATTAAGACCTGTAAAGGTTTGGGGTGGAATCTGTGGAGTTGAGGCTGCTGTATAATCAGCACGAGCCACTACTTCGTCCAAAACACCATCAGCATTGGAGTCACGCCAAGTATTGTCACCCAAAACATCGGCTACGTTAATAACTACCATATCTACATAAGCGTTGTTATCAAATTGATTAGCGTTAGCCAAAGTGCCATCAGCGTTGTAGGTATCTAAAGTAGTAAAATCAATACGCTGGCGTTGAATCAAGTTGGCAGAATTGCCTTTACTAACCATGTGCCAAGGATAATTACTGTAATCAATGGGAATACCTTCAAGTCCTGCTTGTGGGGTTGCACGGACGGGGCGGCGAAAGGTCTGGGGGTCAACTCCCGGTCTCACCACCTGTGTTGCTGCAGTTGATACTGTAGAATAAGATGAAAGTGGAGGTGGGTTAGATTGAACGGCATTTCCTTTTTGTGAATAACCCGTCTGGAATGCCTTCTTACGATACGGGCGTTTTATATCCCTGATCTTCTCGCCAGTGGTCATGTAATATATGCCTCCTTTCTACTATTTATACTTACTCATCTATTTCTGGCACGGATTCCACGCTTGCGATGGTAGGCTTTGTCTCTAATTTCTTGTCGCTTACGCCATTCCTTCATTAAAATTAAATATCTTTCATAGGTGTCTGGTTGTAGCCCTTCCATGTTCAAAATCATGCGTTTATACCAATCTACACTATCAGGGTGAATATCTATACCTAATTTGAGTAATTTATGACAAATGAGGGCATCTGCACCTTCAAAAAGCCAATAATCTAAGAAGACACGGGCAAAATCCCAAAGAGTGCTCGGTCGGGTTGTAATATTAAGAGGCTCACCACCCAAAGGCCGATAACCTACTCGTTCTAAATAATAAGGAAAGGTTTGCATATCGGTAAAAACCGTATATTCTACATCCCAAGTTTGGCCGGGAAGCACATAAACATTAGGTTTCAAGGCATATTGAGGCACAGCAATACCGGGTTGCACTGGAAATGGGGCTGCATCGCCTGAAATGCCGGGGCTGGTGGTGCCATCAGGATTTTCATAATAACGACTATCATTAACCACTAAATTAACGAAACCATTGGGCTTAAAATCAGAAACGAAAGTTATTTCATTGGAGTTAGGATATCTAACAAAATAACGAGGTCCTTGTGGGGCAGCAGTAGTCCAATTATTTTCATAACGATTAGGTGGAGTAATAGGTCCGTGTCTACCTGTCCCCGAATAAGTGGTGGCATAAGTGGTAACGGGAGCACTACCACCCAATTTACCAAACGAAGGAAAATATCTAATTCGCATTTGTGGTGGGGCTTGAGTAGGTCGGTTACGGGCTAAAGAAAAAACCCATTGAATCTTAACTTTACCTGCATCTTGGTTAACGAAACCTCCTTCATACTCCATAGGTCCATAATCTCCCGTATCACCGGCGGCTACATCGTCAGCATCAGGCACATACATTTCAAAAGTAACGCCTAAGTTGCTTTGAGCACCATAGGGTTGTGGATAAAGTCCCACGATACCTTGGTCGTAATCTGGTTCACAGACATAACCATGCCGATCTTGTTGAAGTGTGCCATCAGGATTGGGTTGAGCAAACTCTTCTACATTAGCCAGACTGTTAGCAGGATAAATAATAGAATTAACAATAACATCTGCAAACGTAACACCGGGTCCTAATGTGGTAGCACGAGTGTCACTTTCTGTAAAGAACAAACCACGATAATAAGCATTATCATATTCCACAATACTTGGACTTCTCGGTAAGCCAGTAGAAGTTGGTTTTTGAAGAGGGTATCCAAACGCTACTTGAACAGGTGTCCATGCCTCTTCAGGAAGATCCTTAGCAGTAGTTCCGGGTGGTAGATTACGCTCACAATAATCAATGGATTGAATACGAGCACCACTGATTTGTTGCCCATTTATATTTAAATCTATTACTAAGGTATCAAAGGCATAAGAAGGAGTAAGAGTGGGATCTGGTAAAATGCCGGGGGTGGACCCGAAATTATTGAAAACTAAGAACTGGTCGGCTTGAACTAAAGGTTGGAAAGCAATTTGTTTTCGCTTCCAATTATCCACAGGAATATCGCTACCTTGATAATATTGCCAATTACCATAATCGTCAAACGGACCGGGTGGAGTATATTTATCTGCAGCACGATTACCTAAGCCATCAGGAATATCATTAAAAATACCACGAGAAGTTTTGGCACCAGAACCATATTTAGAAGTAAAAATAGAAAAAGGAATGCTGGGTTCAGGCCATGCTTGGTAATCCCAACCTATCAATTCACCATTTACTTTATACCCTGTGTTGGCGATAGGTGACCGAGGGTCAATGGGGTTAGGTGCCCTACCCTGACCATCTACTGAAGAATAAGCCAGAGGTCCTCGTAAATACATTCCATTGTAGCCAAGAGGTAATTGAAACATAGCCGTATTAGGACCCAATCTCCAATTATAAACTAAATGCCTCATGGTAACGAACTCCTGCGAGTAGTCATGCCAGTGGCCTGAATCAATTCTTCATCTAAATCGCCTTCATGAATATCGGCTCGTAGTTGCCAACGAGTAAGGTCTTGTTTAAACTCTTGAAGATTCTTTTCCGTGACGGGAATACCAATATCTAACATTTTCTTAGCAATCAGAAAATCAGCACCATCAATTAATAAATATTTTACAAAAGCCCGAGCAATTTGATAATCTTTAAACAAAATAGGATTTTGTGGACCGTTAGTTTCGGTATTCCAACCAGCCGGATCTTCGCCAATGGCTTGTCCAACCCAAGATGGTAAACGATTTCGCACATTACCTACGGGATATGACATATCTACAGTTGGGTCATAAGGGTATCCGTTTTCACGAGATTCACCCGTAGCATAAACTTGTGAACCTATGGGATAGCCCGGACCAGCATCATTAGTAGAAACTTCATCAGGACCACTCCAGAAAACACCCCATGTAGAGCCGGGAAGAACGTAAATAGGTGGGTCAATACCGTGTTTAAAGGATTCTACTGTAAAGAGATTAGCAAAATTAGGTTCTGGAAATGGAACTGTAAAACCACTTAAACCGTTAAGGGCTGAGTAATCAGGAGCATCGTAGTAATAATTTTCATCTACAAATATATTTAAGTTAGCCGGTGGTGGCCACACAGATAAGAAATCAATGATAATCATTTGATTATCTAAAACCTGAGCCGAAGTTTTGATATTGTTGCCAAATTGTCCTGTAAATAAACCAACAGGTTGTCCTCCCGGAATCACAGGAATTATAATGTTGTCGTTAATATTATTATTATACTGGTTGTCTGGGGGTGTAGGTGGAACGCTGCCCGGAGGATTACCCCAATTAGCAATAGGAGTTACATAAGGATTACAGTCTAACACAGGATAGCCCAAACAATAAGTTTTAGCACCTTCTAAACTTCCTTGTGTCGGACGATCTGGATTAGCAGCAACTACGTTGCGCCATTCATACGCCTGTCGCCTAACAGCCATAAACTCAATGGGTTGCACTACTATTTATATCTCTTGACGGTTAATGGCAGCATAAAAAATATATTTTAAGGCTTGTTTCCATTTATCCTCTAACCAAGTGCCTTTGCCCACCAGAGGGATAGAAGTATCAAGTTTAACATTAAAAACAGAGGGATACTCATCAAAAACAAGATACTGAATCAGATCTTTCTTTTTACCAGACACAGGTAAATCCTTGGCCTTTAACAATTCTTTGAGTTCGGCTATAGTCATATTGACATAAATATTATATCTCTTGACCCAGCCGGACATAAAGATAATAGGTGTTACCAACTATATGTAGTTAAGGCTCACATAGGTGCGCCATTACTGAAACGCTCGCTGTAGTATTCCTTCTGGATAGCCAATTCACCAATAAGGCTGACATTGACGGTGCGAGTAGCAGTAGTAGCAGTAGTTACGCTAACAGTAACTGCAAGCGGTTGCTGGAAAAGCACCAAAATTGGAGTAGAGAAAGCGAGAACTGGTCCACCTTGGTTGATGTTGGAGAAAACCCAACTAATGTCAAAAGCGTTGGAAGGAACGTTGTTAGGTCCAACTTGAATGGAAACAGTAAAATCAGTTTCGGAAGTGGCTACTGTGCCAGCAGCGTCAAGAATGTTAACAGCAATAGCGTAAAGACGGACTTCTTCGTTATTTGCTTGATTTGTGAAAATTGTTTGAGTATTTACAGTGCCAGCAGTAGTCGCTCCAGTAAATGTATGGGTTGTGGAGTAAATCTCTGGTTGTGGATCTTGATTTGCCATCTTAAGTCACCTATACATATTGTTGTGTTGCACGACTATTTATATCTTATGCTTCATCGGACCCCACGAGGATTACGTCGCTGACGTTGGGAATAGTATTCTTTTTGAATAGCAATTTCAGCAATCAGGGTGCAGACAACGGTTCTTTGAGCCGCTAAAGTCGCACCTGTAGTAGATTCCAAAGAAACTTGAACTGCTAAAGGTTGTTGAAACAGAGCCAAGATGGGTGAAGTAAAAGTCAAAGTTTTGTCGTCTTTGAAATTAATCACAGTAGCATCAAATGGATTGGAAGGAATATTATTGGGTCCGACTTGAATAGTGATAGCAAAATCAGTATCAGTGGTAGCGGTGGTGACGGGGGCACCATTTTCATTAAGTATATCTACCATAATGGCGTAAATACGAACTTCTTCGTTGTTAGCCTGATTAGTAAAAATAGTAGAGGTGGCTACATCTCCGGTAGTGTTAGCATTTGTAAACACCGCACGAGTAGTATACAACTCTGGTTGTGGATCTTGATTGACCATAAGAGTAATAGCACCCCCTTACTATTTATAACTTACTTTCCATCTCTCATTCGCAGTTCTTCCCACATCCAATCGTCATTAGGTGCTGCGTATTGAGGTTCAATGAACTTCGGTGGAGCAGGAGGTTCAGGAGGGGCTGGAGGCAAGACAGGAAGGGATTTATCCATTAAAAGTCCGGGGAGAACTCCAGTGATTTTCTCTTTCCACACATACTTACGAGTAAACCACCAAGTTAAAGGCATGAAAATAAAGACATCTATGAGAATAGCCCAAGGTCCAAATTGTTTAGAGGTAGCATTAATTTGTTCTTGTGTTTCTACAGGACCTAACATACCATCTTGCCAAATGTATCCAAGCCAAAGTCCACAGATAGCCATCACGATAAAGATGGTAAAAATCAGGGCTTGAACAAAAGTAAGACGGGACATATCTGGACTCCAATTCGCCTTTTAGTTATTTATATTTACGGTATTCTTGCATCATGAATCACGAAATAACTCGTCTTCAGTATTCCATTCAGGAACAGGTTCTAAATCTATTTCGGGTGGCACAGATAACGGATCGTTAGAAAGTAGGAAATCATGAACTCGTGGAGCCAAATCATCTAACTTTTCATCAATGCTACTGCCCTTTTCTTCGGAAATCTGTTCTAATTTACTAAAGAAACTGGCTAAAATAGCAGTGCCACGATAAAACTCGGGTGTAAAGGCTTTGCGTTGCATTTCAGAAATCCTTTCAGCAGACCGTTGAGCCACAATAGCCAAAATAACGGCAGCCAAGTTAGTAGACATAATAAAAGCCAACATTTGATAGTTCAACCAAAAACTGGGAGTTATTATTTGAGCAATAGTTTGAGTTAGCAGGGCTAATCCTAATGAAAGGAAAACCATGGTCTTTGCGCTAATAAAATCTGTCTGATTAAAATCATTCCATTCACTTTTTGATGACATGAAGATACACCTCCTCAAATATTTCTATATATCCAATAATTTCGTAGTCGTAAGAAGCCAAAAGTTCACGAACTTTCTTCTCCCATTTTCGTCCCTTATCTAAGGCAAACTCTTCCAACCTAAATATACCTTGTTGTGCTAACATGATAAAATCTTCATAATAAACAAAGGGATATAATTTTTCTTTATACTCTATTTCGTGGAACTCAGAGGCTACTTGGTGCACATCTTCTAATTGTTCCATAAGTTTACGCTCAAAAAAGTCGGCACCCATTTGTTGTTTGATAGGATCTTCTACTCCGATACCAGCAGACAGCCTTTCAGCCATCATTTCCCATTCACGTTCAATGATAGCATCCCATCGTTGGCGGTCAGCATCATATTCCAAACCTAAATTAAGTCGGCGGTCTTTGAGATAATCGTTCCGCTTAGAACTAAGATATTCTAACCAGAGTTCCGACTCTTCCATAAGCAATCATAGGTGGGTCACCTACTTATATCTTCATTGGCTAAAATAGTTGATAGCCGTGGCACTTATCCACGAAAAGGTGCCGACAATGGCAACCATAGAAATAAAATCTTTAGTATCGGGTAAAACAATTTGTGGGAATTGAATAGGTCCATCATCTTGCCAAGCACCTAATTGATAATGAAATAAGGCTTCTACTAAGAAAGCAGCAAAAGTAATACCGATAACTAAATTGGTTTTTGTCATAGTATCACCGATCCCATTTGAATTGAGGGTTTATCTTAAACTTATCCATAATCATTTCAGACGCAAGATTTCCAAAAATGGTTCCCAGTGCCCCGATTAGACATCCAATAATTATACCTTTTAACATAACGGAAGCGTCATCGTCATCATAAAGATTGGCTACTTCAGGATGTTTCCGAAGGTATTGAGTAACCGAAGAAGGAGGGTTATCATTTTTCAAACGAGGGTCACGAGCAGCCGCAGGGTCGTGATACACTTTCCCCACAGGTGCGGTAAATCTCTCCCAATCCAACCAAGATTCTTTTTTCTTAATTTTATTTAATATTTCCTTTCTTTTAGATTTTGATAATTCAGTCCAAGAATCCATAACTCCAAGATTCGCAAGCCTATCTCCTAAAAATCCCGATTTTCTATCAATTTCTTTAAAACTCATTGTTGATAATTTATCAACTGAATATTCAGCCTCTGCTAAGAATTGGTCGTCCCATGATGATAATAAATTATCCATGATGTCATCAATAGCCTGATTCAACTGCAGATTGTCTGTATCTGCTAAAATATCTTCTCTTTCTTCTTCAGACAAATTGTCATACCATCGGTATGCTACTCGTTCACGAGTATCTTCGTCGCCGGTGAGAGCAATATATATTTTTAATACGTCTTCAGAAGCACCATTTACCCAATCTTCAGACCAGTTTTCATAAGCCTGCTCGGTAGCCATTTGTGGATCGTAATAAGAATCGTCATACCCTTCTTCGCTTTGATACATTACGGGTTTAGTATAATGTCCACCACAAGAAGTGCCGGGGCCTTGAAAACGACCTCCAAGGACTCTACAATCACTCATAGTAGTTTCCATACACCTGCCATCAGGTAGCAAACAGGCACCAAACCAATTAGAATAAGGTGTAGCGTTGAACTCTTCCATTTCCAATAACATATCTATTTGACTATCAGTCATAATTTCCATAAGGTAATCAATAGAATCTTCCTCATCAGAATCAGGGTGAGCGTCTAACCACGCCACATATTCTCTAAGTTGGCGGTCAGAAATTATATCTAATAAAACTGACAGTTCGGTCATCCTTGTGCCTCCTTGATCTCTTCTGTTAGACCGAGAGCAAGGATTACAAAGGGTATACTCATTAGAGCATAATCAGTCCAACCAAACGCATCTGACGGCCAGCCGTATTGACGATAGGTGCGAGCCACACCCAGAAGTGTAGAAGTAAAGAAAGCAGCCGAACCAACGGCAGGAATCAAAAGACCACGCCATGCCTTACGGCGGGCTTGTTGTTGAGCATCAACTTCAGCCTCAACGTTTTCTTTCAAATGTTGTTGTTCGTCACCAACTTGAGTCATAACTTCACCTCGTAAGGAGTGCTGCGCCTGCACCAAGAATACCGACAATAGCCATGCTACGCCAAGGAATTGAAGTTTCTGGCTCTACTTGCATTCCACTGATTTCTTCAGTTTCTTCTGCATTTCCGGTTACTACGGACGGATCATCCGAAGTTCGGCATCCGAAAACATTAGACCACAAAGGATTACACAGACGATTTTCTGTCATCCAGCGAGAAAATGAACCCGGCATAGATTGGTCAAGATAAGTATAATCTTGCATATCAGCACCACTGGAAGGCATCCATTTCATAGTAGAACGACCTGAAGCAGTATAAGGAATACCGGCTTGACCATAGGGTTGGTAAGCATTACCAGATTGGTCTAAAGTAGTAAGAGTTGGAACCCATGCCATCCATGGCACGGTAGAAGGGGCTTTAGAAATAGGGTCTCCGCCCGCAGTGTATCCAATGATTTCCTGTTTCTTAGACGGGTCAGAAGGATCTTGAACATAACACTTACGGTTATACAAGTCACCTCGGTCACAAGTGATGTTATAGCCAGCCATGTATATTATACGGTCAGCCGACTATTTATACTTAATCTTCAGTAGAATCTTCGTCTTGACTCTTAGCAAAACGATTCAAAAGCATAACGGCGGCAATCAAACCGAGTGTGCCGATACCAGCAGAAATAAAAGCGTTTCTTTTCAACTTGCCACCTTCAGTATTAAAATCACGCATAAAGCGGTCATCAAGGTAAGCATCTTCACCTACGGTGGGGAATCCTTGAGCCTCAATAATCATATCTAACAAGTCGTCTGCGAAAGGTCCACCTGCACTGACATGAACACCATCGTCTTCACGATAAACTCGCACTTGACCTTCAGAAACCATATCTGACCAGTCATCGTGGGCAGTTAAGCGACGGTATAAATCTTTGGAAACGGTAAAGGTTTCAAAGTTTTCAGGAATCTCTTTTTCGTCTTGGACTTCTACAGTATCTGCGCCATAAGTAATACATGGGTCTTGACCACAGCCACAGTTTTTCTTTTCAGTTTCTGCCGACATACTCATAGGACCAATGTTATCATCGTCATCTTCACCGTTAAATGGCGTAGCATTTATATTTACTACGGCATCAGTGCCGGGGGTGGCGGTTGTCATGGAAGCAGAATTACTGCCGATAACACGACCGTTGCCATCAGGTTGGAAAGTTTCGTCACCAATCATAGCCACTTCTTCTACACCATCGGCTTGTTCTTCTGCCACAGGTGCATCAACAACATCAGCCACGTTTTCTGAAGCCTTGGCTTCTTCCATGCCGGGATAAGTAATATCTATACCAGATTCTTTAGAAACACGTTCTGCTTCTGCTTTGGAACAGACTTTGTGACAGTTATAAGTTTTACCTTTATATTTATATTCGCCTTTGATACCATAAGATTTTTTCTTAACAATACCTGTGACTTTACCTTTAACAGATTTCTTGAGTGGTAAACAATAAAAACTATACTTCATTTAATCACCAACCGAAGGTTTGAGCCTCGTAAGAAACTCGTGGAGCAAATAAATCTGCGGAAGGGGCGAAACCAAAGGCTTCTTGTCCTACGGCAGAACCGTAAATACCATGAGATCCAAAGTCTACATGGTCAGCGTTAGCAATTGGCTCAAATAAATATTGAGCATCATCAGCCAAGTAAGCAGTTTGTTCTACTTGTTCAGCATTACTTTCTTCTTCACTATGCTTTTCCATTTCGCTTTCGTAAGCGTTTTGAGTAGCCTCTAACAAGGATTCATATCGCTTAATTTCATCTTGGGCTACGTTACCACGAGTCATACGACCCAGACCGTAAGCCAAAGGTGCAACACCAAAAACAATGGCTACTAAGGTGCGATGAGCACCTAAAACATCAAACTTGGCTTTGTCTAAACCACAGAAGGCTAAAGTGCCTGCACCTAAGAATAAAGGAATACCAGTAGAGGGATTAAGGGCTTCTTTTTCAAGAGAAGATGGTTCACGAGGCGTATCATCGCCTTCACCAAACAAGATTTGGTTTCTTAATGACGCAAAGTCTACCATACTAATACCTTCGGCTTACAACTATTTATACTTTCAGTTGGCACCAACGGCACGACCAAAGTAATTTGCTCCGAAAATAGGCTCAGTGGTCATAAGTGTGTAAGAATAGGCTGTCCAATCAGAACGAACCGTGTCTTCTACATTGTTAGAGGTTTGTCCAACTGGATAAGTATAGTTGACATTTTGTCCGACGGCTTGTCCTCCCATGATACCACGGTCGGTGCCGATTACAGGGATTGTTCCCCAATTGTTGACTAAATGTTCTTTGCCAGTTTCAGTGTGGGCTTCTTTGGTTTCTTCAGTAGCCTCGCTACTGTCGTTCATTCTGCCCTTGATATAACTGCCTACAACAAGAGTTACCAGAGCGATTGGGATACCAATCATTAAACCTTCAGTTACTGCTGACATATTATTCACTTCTCCTCACGACTATTTATATTTACTGTTGTTCTCGGTTGTAAACCGCACCCAGACCCAAAAGAGCCAAAGGAATAGTAAAGGCTGCCGCAATAGCACCAAAGCCTAATTTGTAACCTGTGCGGAATGGCTTTTCTAATTGAATAGGAACAGTAGGGTCAGCCAAACGACGTTGCTCGGCATCCATCTGGATTTCTTCTTGGATTTCTACCTGTTCTTGCAGTTCGTCTAAACGGGTAGCAATTTGATTACGATAACGAATCATTTCTTGTAACAAGGGGTGCTTAGGATTATCCATGGTTTGATACATAGTAGCGATGTCGCTTTCTAAGGACATATACAGTGAAAGCAGACGATCGAAATCTTGCTCATCATCAATAATTATATCTTCTCGGATTTCTAACAGAGTGTTGAACGGAGAATCAGCCGCAAACTCTTCGGCTTGCTTGAAGATTTTCTTGAATTGAGTTAGTTCCCTATCAGTGCGACGAACATTATATCCTGCATCACGACGAGCATCGGAATGTCCTTCGTTGTAAGCGTAAATAAAAGCATCGGATTCAGCACGTTGTCGCTTAAGTCCGGGGGTGCCATCCATGGGTTTCCAGTTAGCCATTTCTCCAAACTCCATTGGGTCCATAACAGGAGTGCTGTCTTCACTTTGGTAAAGAACGTCAAACTCTTCATCGGGTTGAGCACCCTCACCAAGAACAATATAAGCACCTTTGTAAGCCTCCATGCGGTTATCAGCGTAAACAGTAATTTGTCCCGTGTCTTCGTGTTCACCATCTACATAAATATAATAGGTAAAAGTATGGGCACGTTGGGGGTCGTAAGCCTTATCTCCATACCAATTCTTAATGACCATATCTTCATCTTCGGCACCATAAAGTCCACCAGATGATTCTACCATGTCTTGTTGAGCCTCGGTATAGTTAAGGAAAGTATCGCCTGCGCCTACTAAGACTCCCAAAGGTGGGGCAGAAGCCGAGGAATATCCACTACCTGTGGGTGACATAGGTCCCGAGGTTTCCCACTCTACAATGCCATCATTCCAGACCGGAATATCTTCGGCATCCATGTTATCATAATATTCTTCTAAAAAGTCTCGCCAGTGATTACCACAACGCTCTTCCAAATAAGCAGCATATTGGTCAACCAGACCACTTCCGAATGGTAATTCATGTGACTCTGCGGCATGAGTGCCAGTTTCAGCAGTATTGAAATCACTGTATTCGTGATACCATGTTACTGACACATCAACGTCAAATTGCTCATCATAACTTGGGTCGCCATCATTAAAGGTATACTCAAAGTTTAATTTTCCTTCACCATCACCTGTGCTGCGAATCTCTTGTTCTACATAGTCCTCAAGTTCTCCCATCTGATCACCAGTCAAATCTTGGGGGGATTCATAGTCACATTGATATTTAATAGTTCCAAAAGACATACGCTCTCCTTCAAAACTACCGTAATAAATATTACCATCTTCAGCATAATGTTGACGCATATAATCTACATCAGTAGCAGCGTCGTCCATTTCCCGTTCCTCTCGTTCACGCTTGAGACGTTCACGCTTGGTTTCAGCCTTCATAGCAGAAACACGATAATAACCTTCGCCTTCTGGCCCTCCTTCATCATAAATCCATTTAGCAGCACAAGGTTGGCAAATGTTGTCATGTCCTTCTATATCTCCACCGGGATTAGGTAATCCAGTAATATAACAGTTAGGACCTTCGGCATATTCAGTCCATTCTAAAAAGTCAATACCATCAAGGTGATCATCCTGACAAACAGTTTCTTCAGCAGCAAAAGGGTTATTAGATTCAGGAGTGCTTTGTGGACGATGTTCTTGGTGTTCTTGTTCTTGTTGTTGCGATTCACCGCCACTTTCAGTTCCACCATTTGATGGCGGAGTTGGTGTTTCTATCTCGTATTCGGGATTAATGCCAACGGGTTTTAAAGTTCCGCCAAGATTTTCCCACATCAAATCAGAAGTAACGTGTCCCAAAGAAGGGTGGCTGTAAAGATTATATGGTTCAGCACCCATCTTGACTTCATCAACTAAATAATCATCGTCAAAAGCACCGATTTGTTGTAGTTCAGCGATTTTGTCCTCACGGTCTAATTCCGAAAACTCTTCTTCAATAGTAATCATAAAATCTTCTAATTCATCGGGAGAATAAATATCCATTTTATAACCCAGTTGTTCTAACTGATCGAAATCTAACAGACGAAACATATCGTCTAATTGTTCATCACTGAAATATTGCACGAAAATCACACCTGTTCTTTGTATCCTTGACGAAGTTTACGGTTCATCTTCTTCATACCTTCTGCTTCTGACATCGGACCGAAGATAGTCATAGTTTTTCCGATACGACCATAGCCGTTAAACACACCACGGTTAGTAAAAGCGAAAACGTGATATTTGTTAGATGTTCCTTTACGGTTAGTAATGTATTCTGTGCGGTTAATGCGAATGCCTTTGTAGCGTTGACGTAGGGCTTTCTTGACATCGGCTACATCAGTCGCCTTTTTAGGGTCAATACGAGCCATGGCTTCTAAATATAGTTCCTCAGCATCCCAGATCTCTTCAGCACGAGATTGTAGATTTTGGTGTCCTGAGTAGTTCAATGAAGCGTTATCAAAGTCACCATGAATAGCACTGGAAGTAGTGAGTTCGTCCATAGTAAAACTACCTAAGCCAGTGTCTTTACCAATATCCATAAGAGCACCTGCGCCAACATAAGGCGCATTAAACTCTTCTGCTCGGTAAGTAAAGTAACCCTTGCGCTCTTTGGCCTTGAGTTTCTTAGTAGCAGCAGCCACGGCTTGGGCTTGGTCACGAGTAGTCATAACATCAAACAAACGAGGGTTCTGGGCTAAGCCACCGTAGCCACCGAGAGCACGGAATACACCTTTGCCATTATTGTAGACAAAGACCATGTAAAACTTGTTGGTGTTAGCACCTTCCATACGAAGGGCATATGGACCCCAGACGCATTGTGAATATTCAAAGTTAGGGTCTATCTCGGCACGAATAGCCGAGCGAAGGTTGGCTTTTTCACGGTTGAGATTAGGGGCAGCCGTAGAAGCAGCAGCAAAGTATTCTGCAGATTTACCACGACGACCAGCCATAGCCTTGCGTGTCATACCACGCTTACCGTATTTCTTGGCACCAATCTTGTAAGCGGTGCGACGACCAATTTCATCAGCCTCTTGCTTGGACTTACCTTTGTCTTGGTATTGCATAGAAATCTTGTGAGCCAATTT